>Ga0066852_10000271_pt1 | contig 20563 bp, 14 predicted proteins | sample ETNtaG_27_FD_67283 | JGI IMG/M metagenome (GOLD analysis project Ga0066852, IMG submission 67283) | Marine microbial and viral communities from oxygen minimum zone, Eastern Pacific Ocean - ETNP201406SV63 | ecosystem: Environmental > Aquatic > Marine > Oceanic | place: Pacific Ocean: Eastern...
AAGTTATGTCTGGGATGCCACTTGATGAGTACTTTGAAAAGAATATTTTTAAACCTCTAGACATGGTGGATACAGGATTTAGTTGCCCTGAAGATAAATTAGATAGATTAGCGTCTCTTTATGAGCATAGTCCTAAAGGGGAGCCTAAATTGCTTGAGATTCCCTTTTTAAGCACCAAAATGTTTTCCGGAGGCGGAGGGCTATTCTCCACAATATCTGATTATTATAATTTTACTTCCATGATCCTTAATCAAGGTGAGTTTAATGGAAAAAGACTAATAGGTAGAAAATCTATAGAGCTAATGGCTACCAACCACCTCCCTGATGGAAAAGACTTAACAGAGATGAGTGAATCTTCTTTTAGTGAGACGCCTTATGCCGGTGTTGGCTTTGGTTTAGGGTTTTCTGTAATGCTAGATCCTGCAAAATCTCAATCCTTGAGCGATATTGGAGAATACGGCTGGGGTGGGGCGGCAAGCACAGTTTTCTTTATTAACCCCAAAGAGGACATGCTGGTTATCTTTTTAACGCAATTATTGCCTTCTTCGACTTATCAAGTAAGGAGAGAATTAAGATCATTGATATATTCCGCACTCAAGCCTGAAGTAAATTAACTAACCCCTCCTTCTTTTGGAACTTAATGGGTTATCTGGGATTACATCAGCCGAGTGAAAAACTGCACGTAACATATTATTCTGAAAGATATTTAATTCTCGTTTACTAGCCCCATCAAATATCATCAATTGTAATGTATGTCCTGACCCTATATAAAGCCTAGTTGCAGCCATAGTATTAAAATCTTTCGGTAGCATTTTTTCTCTTTTACCTCTTGCAAGTACTTTACGAACCATCCCATGAAGATTTACAAGCAAAGCTTGATATTCTCGCCAGACTTCTTGATTAATGCCCGCACTCCAATCTAGCCATACCTTTATCAAATCAGGGTTCTCAAAGCCTTCTTTAACGAAAGCGGCAGCTAAATCAGTTAAAGCGTCTTGAACTGATTCTTGCTCAAGATTTTTTACAAACATGTCAATAAGCATTTCTTCTACTTGACTTATAGCTGATTCAACTAGGTGTTTACGTTTATGAAAGTAATAATGTACTGTTGATACTGAAACGCGCGCCAAATCAGCTACTTGTGAGTGAGTTACTCTTGAAATACCATGCTGTGCAACTGCAGCAATTATTATTTTTTCTAACTCCTCATGACGCTCTCTAGGATGTAGTCTTCTATTTTTATTCATTAATAAGATTTTATTATATATCTATAGCATTAAGAGATACTAAGATATTAAAACTAATCTAAAGGGTTTTCCAACCTGCTTATGGTAATTTATATTTAATATGGAAAAACCAATAGATTGTTAATTATTACTATGTATTTATACAATACTATAGTATAAACATACAATAGCTATCTAAAAATCATAAGAATTTCTATAGATTGTTTATTTATACGGAGGTCGTTAATGAAAACTCTTGCTGCAGTTGTCACTGAAATTGGAAAGCCATTATCCTTGATGGAATTAGATATTGAAGATCCTAGAGATGATGAAATTCTAGTCCGTATAGTTGCTTCTGGAGTCTGTCATACTGATCTCGTTGTCCAGGCTGGCATGCTTCCAGTCCCTTTGCCTGTTACTTTAGGGCATGAGGGGGCGGGGGTTGTAGAAAAAATCGGGTCTAAAGTTTCTAAAGTAAAACCAGGTGATCATGTGGTTTTATCTTTTAATTCATGTGGTTCATGTGAGAGCTGTATTGAGAAGGAGCCTGCCTATTGCTATGAATTTATGGCCCGTAACTTCGGTGCTATAAGAGAAGATGGATCTACCCCATTATCAAATGATAATAGCCCAGTACATGGTAACTTTTTTGGGCAATCATCTTTCGCAACCTTTTCTCTTTGTCGTGAGTTAAATGCTGTAAAGGTATCTAAAGAGGTAGATTTGAGTTTGCTTGGGCCTCTTGGTTGCGGCATCTTAACTGGAGCTGGAGCTGTCATTAATGCACTTCCTGTTAAAGAGGGGTCCTCTTTTTTAGTTTTTGGAACCGGGTCTGTTGGATTATCGTCAGTAATGGCTGCTAAAATGCAAGGAGCTTCTACTATTATTGCCGTTGATTTAAATGATGACCGTCTAGAGATGGCTCTAGAATTAGGAGCAACACACACCTTTAATCCGAACAAGACTAAAGATTTAGTAGAAAAAATAATTGAATTAACTACTCACGGTGTGATGTCAGCTTTAGACACAACAGGATTACCAGATGTAATTCGTGATGCTGTGTTATGTTTAGCTCCACGAGGGACTTGTGGAATCCTAGGTGCGTGCCCGCCAGATTTTGAGATTGAGCTTAACGAATTGCATTTCTTTACCGGAGGGAGAAAATTAATAGGTATTGTTGAAGGGTCCGCTTATCCAGACACCCTTATCCCTAAGTTAATTAACTATTTTGAAGAAGGCCTGTTTCCCTTTGATCGTTTAATTAAGTTCTACGATTTTGAACATATTAACCAAGCTATAGAGGATTCAGAAAAGGGCAAAACTATTAAAGCCATTGTTCGAATGTAAATATAGTTTTCTTAAAATTATTCATAATTTTTAAGAGAATTTGTATAAATATAGAACTTTTATAATTAGAAAAAAAAGGAGAAAAAATGAAAAGTAGAGATAAATTTTTTATTGGAAATGAATGGGTATCTCCATCAACTACTCAAACATTTGAAGTTATGAATGCTTCAACAGGTGAATTCGTAGCAACGGCACCAGAAGGATCTAATGCAGATATAGATGCTGCTGTATCAGCTGCGCGTGCTGCTTTTGATTGCGGAGAATGGGCAAATAGCAAAGCTAGTGAACGTGCTGAAATTATGAAACGTTTTCTCACTGCTTTAGCAAAACGCGGTGATGAGTTAGCTCAGACGGTTAGTACACAAAATGGGATGCCGATTGGACTGAGTACAGCATTTGAATCTCAATATTCTGCTGGTTTGTTGCAGTATTATGTTGAAGAAGCAAATAATATTGAAACCAACGTGGATATACGTCCTTCACAAATGGGTAAGGAAACATTGGTTGAAAAAGTTCCTTTTGGCGTAGTGGCTGCAATTGTCCCATGGAATTTCCCTGTTACCTTGGCTATTAGTAAAATTGCTCCTGCGATGGCTGCTGGTTGTACTCTTGTTATTAAGCCGTCTCCAGGTACGGTTTTAGATAGTTATATTCTGGCTGAGGCTGCACTTGAAGCCGGTGTTCCGGCAGGAGTCCTAAATTGGGTGGCTGCTGACCGTGATGTAGGTGCTTATCTCGTGTCTCACCCAGAAGTTGATAAAGTTGCCTTTACAGGGTCTTGTGCTGCAGGCAGATCAGTTGCGGAAACTTGTGGAGGTTTGTTAAGACCTGTAACTTTAGAATTGGGAGGAAAATCGGCTGCTATAGTACTTGAAGACGCAGATATTGATACTTTTATTGAAGGCGTCCCAACGGCCTGTCTACTTAATAATGGACAAACCTGTTTCAACGGGACACGAATATTAGCACCAAAGAGTCAATATAAGCTTATCTCAGAAGCCGTCGCTGAACTAGCATCTGCTATGGTAATTGGAGATGCTATGGATCCAGAAACTCAAATGGGTCCTTTGGCTTCAGAGCCTCACCGTGAACGTGTTGAGGCTTATATCACTACTGGAAAAAAAGAAGCAAAACTTATAGCAGGAGGTGGGCGTCCCAAAAATACTCCGGGAGGCTGGTTTGTTGAACCAACAGTGTTTACCGATGTTGCTAATGATGCGGTTATTTCAAGAGAAGAAATATTTGGCCCAGTACTTTCTATAATTCCTTACGAAGGAGAAGATGAAGCAATTTCTTTAGCAAATGATTCTCAATTTGGTCTTGGTGGGTCCGTTTGGAGTTCTAATAATGAACATGCCTTAAAAGTAGCAAAGAAAGTTAATTGTGGCACAGTTGGAGTTAATGGCTACGTGCCTTCTATAGGAGCACCTTTTGGCGGTGTCAAAGGAAGTGGAATAGGGAGAGAGTTAGGACCAGAAGCCGTAGATAGTTATCAAAGCTTTAAATCAACCTATATTATGAGCTAATTTAAAAGCTCTATAAGTTGCCTTCTTCTGAAGAGAATTAATCAAGAAACTTAAAAAAACCTAAGTGGTTGATGTCTTCGGATAAAAATTAAACCCTTTAGGTTCAAGGATTTTAATTGCTGCTGGCACGATAGTGATAGCACCTAGCATGTTGAAGGCCAAGATTATGGCTAAAAGCAGACCCATCTCTGCCTGAAAACGAATCGGAGACAGAAAATACCATGACAAGAGCGGTAATATCATTGTCATTGCAGTAACAATAATAGCAATACCTGAGGTATTAAAAGCCAGGGTTGAAGCCTTAGAAAAATCTAACCCTCTTCGCATTTCATCACGTATGCGATCAGCCATGTAAATACTGTAATCTACGCCTCGCCCCAATCCCAAGGCGGCAAGAGGAAGGGTATTAAGATTCATTCCAACATCTAAAAGCGTCATAACACTCATGGTTATGAAATGAGATGTTATTAAAACAAAAGTTATTATGACACCTAATTTCACTGATCTGTAAAGCCAAATAAGATTGAGTATGATGATGATCATAATAGCAATTAATAGTAGGTTTTCTTTTAGCTCGATTTCGTCATTAGTTGCTTTAGTAAGCCCTATTTGGCCGCCAGCAAATTTAATGACCGGTTCATCATCTTTAAAGTCATAATTGTTAACAAACTCATTCCCAAATTTCATTAGTTCGTTCACTGTTTCCGAGCTATGTTCGCTTGTGAAAATAGACAGCTTGCCTATGTTCCAGTCTGTATTCGTATATGCAGCAAAGTCACCTGGCTCACCATTAGACCTAAACATATAAATATTGAAACCTACTTCAGCACTAGTATCAGGAAGAAATTGATAAGAAGGGTCGCCTTCCCATAACACCATATTGATATTTTTTATTATCGGAGTAAGGCTGGATGCTGGAGTTGCGGGTAATACCCGTTCATAAATATACCTGTCAAAAGCTTCAGATTGATGATAAAGATCAGGGTTAAGCATGATTTCTTCATCTCCTGAAAAATACGCTTGTAAAACATCTGTTCCAATTCGATCATAGTTTGAATTAATAGAGCTAACGTCATTATTGTATCGGGAATCAGGCCACAAAATAGGGCTTCCAACAGCATCGCCAATCTTTAAATTTTGGGAGATGAAGAAACCTCCAAATAATAGAATAATAAAACCAGGTAAAAAGATATTGCGGGATATTTTCTCACCAAAGAAATTAGCCAAAAATGGTTGGAAAGGAAGGGTTGTTTTATATTTTGTGGGTTTCTTAAAGAAACTCATAAATGCAGCAGCTACTATCATTCCAGGGGTCAGTGTTAGCAGCCAAATTGTACATATGACGGATAATGATTGGATGGATGGAATTGCAATCAGCGCTAAGACAGTGAAACCTGCTGCAGAAGTTATTACGGCTGCTGTACTTGGAAACAACAATCTCTCCAAGCCTGTCTTTACTGCGTCTTTCATTTCTTTATCTTTAGCTAATTCATCAAATACTCTAGAAACAAATTGAACCGAATGCGACAGTACAGTGGCAAAAACAAAGAATGGAAGTAACAACAGCAAAGGATCCATGTTATAGCCAGAGAAGCCAATTACGCCGAAACCTAAAACAGTTACTGAGAAGGAAACAAGCATAGGTACTACGATACCCATCCACGTACGAAAAAATAAATATAGAAAGACAGAGATAACAAGAACAGAAGCAGCAAAAATTGAGATCATTTTTGGTAATTCTTGTTTTACTTCACCCAGTAAAATAGGTCTACCCACTATCGATAATTTGACAGTACCATCTTCATATTCAGAACGTATCTCTTCGACAAATTTTACTAGTGCTGCTGTGTCTACATTATCATTAAACTCTGCAGCGATCATCAGCGATCTTTCATCTAAAGAAATTAAATACCCATTAAACTGTCCACGTATCAGTAATCTGAACTGATCCATTTCAGCTTCTGTTTTAGGGAGATTCGGCCACATGATTGGTTTAACAAAAATTTGACCTTGTGCGCCTGCAACGGCTCTAGTTTTTCTCAGATTAACTGCTTCAAATAATGCTTTACGATTTGCTTCATGGAAGTAGAAAGCATCTGAAATGTGTTTGTATTTTTCTAAAAATTCTCTGTTATATACGGTACCTCTTTTGTTTTCTACCATTATTAGGACTGTGTTTACACCGCCAAACTTGTCACTAAACTCTTCATATAATTTCACATTTTGATGCTTTGAAGGAAGCATCTCATTTAAAGAAGCACGCAAGGTCACACCTGTGAGTGCAAAATAACCTGCTATTGATGTTATGACGAAGGCTATAATTAATATGGTAGCCCTATATTGTATGACGGTATTTGCTATTGTTTTAACCATCTCAAACCCCTTTTATAAGAACCTGTAGATGCAAGGCTATATTGGTAGTATAAATCACTAAAACTACCACTTAGCCAGCCCTTTAATTTCTGAATTTTCTGTATCTAGGGTAACTACTAATCCTTGAGCTCCCACTACAACATACTTAGATTCTGAAATAGGCGTGGCTCCCATGAAATACATATAATTTCGATCTGGTAGGTTAATTTCAACCTTATTCAATTGACTTCCGTTCTTAATTTTAAGGATGTTTGCTAGACCTACTACAATACCTTCACCTTTCTTATTGGATACAATATCGAAGAGATGGTTACTTACACCCGAATCCAAGACCTTAATTTGTGTTGATTTTCCATCCTCAGTTGAGTCAACCATTTCAATGCTGTTGGTATTAACTTGTACCACAACTCCGTCTAGCCCTACTGCCAATACAGAATTGTTTACTTGTTCAATCTCAGTGAATGTAGCAGTGATATCTGATGAAGAAATTATCTTCCAAGTCTTGCCCGCATCTGTAGTTTCTGCAATTACGCCAAATTCTCCGGCTAACATAGCTCTTGTTTTACTCAAGATAGTTAAGCCATTTAACCGAGGTAGGTCTCTACCTGTATAATTACTCAAAAATTGGTTGGTCCAATTGTTGCCGCCGTCATCTGTATAGAGAATAGTTCCTTCATGTCCAACAGCCCAACCAACATTTCTATCTATAAATTTAATATTTCTAAGATTTGTTTGTTTGTCCTCTAAGTAGTTAGTTTTCCAAGTATCTCCGCCGTCATTACTACTCATAATACGACCACGATGCGTGACAAGCCATCCAGATTCTTTATCTAAAAATTGTATACGCCTAATTAGGTCAGTATGAGGAAGAGAGATGTGGGTCCAGCTTCTACCTCCATCCATTGTTTTTAGAATAGTACCGTAATATCCAGAAGCCCATCCATGAGATTCGTCAACAAAATCAACACTAAATAAGTTATCAGGAATAAAACGAACGCGATCTTTTTGATTATCGACTATATTAGTATTAGATTGTGATAACTTTAATCCAGTGTTTAATTGATCCTGATCACTATCTAAAGCCCATCCTGAAGAAATTGCAGTAACTAATAAGAACAAAATTACGTACTTATTAAAAATTGATTTCATAATTATATGAACGCTATTAAGTATTTATATAGTTGATTTGAGTAAACATATAACTAAATTAAGTATTTATATAATAGTTATTGCATAAACATATAATAAGGGATAAAGTTTACATAAATCAAGATTTATTTCATAAAAAAAAATGTCAACTGCAATTTCCGGGTTAATGCAAAAAAAGAAATTCAATGTTATAGAAATATTGAGGCACTCTGCGACATGGAATGGCGATGTAGAGGTGGTAACAAATTCAGTTGAGGGTGGAATCCATCGAATTGGATATGCCGAGCTTTATGATCGAACTTCTCAACTAGCCAATGCTTTGACGAGTCTGGATATAAAGGCTGGAGACTGTATTGGTACAATGGCATGGAATACTTGGCGCCATTTGGAATGTTGGTACGGATTGAGCGGCATGGGAGCAATTTGCCATACTTTAAACCCTCGCCTTTTCCCAGATCAAATTGAATATATTGTTAATCATGCTGAAGATAGATTTATATTTGTCGATACAAGTTTTGTTAGCGTAATTGCTAATGTTCTTGATAAGTTACCTATGCTTGAAGGCCTAGTTGTAATGACAGACAAAGAACATATGACAGATGATATGGCAAAGATAGGAGTTCCAGTTTATTGTTATGAGGAATTGTTAGAAAGGGAAGAGTGTGATTTTGACTGGCCCTTATTTAATGCTGATACAGCATCTTCTTTGTGTTACACCTCCGGCACTACAGGAAACCCTAAAGGCGTACTCTATTCGCACCAATCTAATCTTAATCATGCAATGGTAACAGCCCATGTAGATGTATTGGACTTGAGTGCTAGAGATTCTTTTTTGTTGATTGTTCCTATGTTCCACGCTAATGGATGGGGGCTGCCTCACAGTATTCCTATGGTTGGAGGTAAATTAGTTTTGCCAGGCCCTCACATGGATGGTAAAAGTATTTATGACATTATTCAGGCTGAATCTTGCAATAAGACCTGCGCTGTTCCTACTGTGATGACGGTTTTAATAGATCATTTAGATAGCAACACTCTGAAAATTCCTAGTATGACTAAAATTTTTATAGGAGGCTCTGCAGTTCCACAATCAATGATTGAAAGTTTTGAAGAAAAGTATGATGCAGATGTGATGCACGGGTGGGGAATGACGGAGACTGTTGTGGGTACTTTTAATTGCTCTTTGCCCTTCATGGATGAACTAAGTTTTGAAGAGCGAATAAAAGTAAGGTGCAAACAAGGGCGTCCGCCCTTTGGATTGGAGATGAAAATCATTGATGACGAAGGAAATTCTCTTCCTCATGATGGAGTGGCATTTGGGAAATTGATGGTACGTGGTCTTAGGGTAGTTGAACGTTATTATAAGGCAGAAGAGAGCGCTCTAGACAGTGAGGGCTGGTTTGACACAGGTGATGTGGCGACTATCGATAAATACGGGTTTATGCAAATCACTGATCGTTCCAAGGACATTATTAAGTCTGGTGGCGAATGGATCTCCTCAGTAGATATTGAGAATACTGCTGTCGGTCATCCTGAAGTGCAAATTGCTGCCTGCCTTGGAGTTTATCATGAGAAGTGGGAAGAGAGACCTTTATTAGTCGTAGTCAAGAAAGAGGGCTGTGATCCTAGTAAGGATAGCATACTAGATATTATTAGTACTGAACACGCAAAATGGCAACTGCCGGATGATGTTGTATTTATAGAAGAAATGCCACTGACTGCAACTGGCAAGATAGATAAAAAGCCCTTACGAACTAAATTTGAAAATTACCTTATACAAGGATGAAGTTATGATAAGTAATGACCTAATAAACAATGAAGATCTCTTTAAGTCGTTAAGTAAAGAACCCAAATTTGCATGGGTAACAATTTTTCTATTTCTTGTATGTATAGGTTCTATTCTTGGAGCAAGTTGGTCCGCATTTTATGGACATATTTCTTTTTTATCTGCTTGTTTAATAAATGGAATAGCAGGATATTTTCTTTTTTCACCTATGCATGATGCTATTCATTCTTCTGTTGGAAAAAGTAAACAGTTAAATCTTTGGATTGGACGTATATCATTTCTATTCTATTCTTCTTTTGTAGCTTATGAATTAATGCGTTTTATGCATTTTCGCCATCATCGTAATGCGAATGGACCAGGAGATGAAGCTGACGGGGTTCTTCAAAGCGGGCCGGCGTGGTTTCGTCCCTTTAAATGGCCTTTTTTAGATTTCATCTATGCTTGGAAATATAAAGAATATTGGAAAGAGCGTCCAATATCAGAAAAGAGAAACATCATAATAATGGTTTTAATAACTTCGGTTATGTGGCCCTTGTTAATTGTTAACGGATATTTAACAGAATTATTGTTTCTTTGGATAATCCCTCAACGCATCTCTTTTTTTCTTATAGCCTTTATCTTTGTTTATCTACCTCACGTACCAAATGAGGTGACAGAACAAGAAGATGTTTACAGGTCTACTAGTAATCGAGTTGGTATGGAGTGGTTGCTTTCGCCATTAATGATGTATCAAAACTATCACCTTGTACATCACCTTTATCCCAATATTCCGTTTTATCGCATGGTTAAAGTTTGGAATGCTAAATTGGATGAACATTTATCACATGATCCTGCAATTGTTTCTGCTTTGGGTCTATATCCTCAACCTGCTAAGAAAGAAAAAAGAGGTACTGCTTCAGAAGGTGGTTCTAAATGACCATCATGAATTATCAAAAATTAAAAATAACATTAGAAAAGGGAGGAAATCTAAATGAATAATGTAATTTCTAAAATAACCTTAGAAACCGTAACCAGGTTAAAAGGGTTTATCTCAATAGTCTCAGCCTTTTTGTTGGCTTTGAGCTTAGTAACTCCGGCTTACGCTGAAGATGTCTGGTTTGGAGGCAGATTGAAAGCAGGTACAGGGGCTTATATTGATAGGCTCGATGACTCTTCAGTGGGACGAGGTGCTCATGGACCTTCTCAATTTATATTAGAATTACAGGCTGAGTGGTCTCCTAATGACAATGTCACTGTTATCGGCGATGTATGGCTACGTGGAGATAAATTTTACGATTCAGATAATGGAGAATTTAGAGCACCAGCTTTAATGAACTTTACGTCTCCTCAAAGTGCTTTTCTAGATCGCTTTAGTATGTCAACTTCAAGTGATGGGACATATCAACTTCCCGATCCTTTTGGGGCTTCAGGAAAAGAAAATGAGCTTCTAGATGATTTTGATGATGAAATGCTGCGTGAGTTATCTATAAGGTTTACCAACGATGATGGTTCGGCTTCTGTAAAGATAGGTAAATTCCAAAGAGGGTGGGGACAGGCAGATGGTCTTAGGCTCTTAGATATTTTAAATGCACAAGATTTGCGTCAAAGAACTCTTTTAGCGGATACCGATGAAATTAGAATACCAGCTTGGACCGTAGCAATTAACGCAGACATATCAAATGATGTTTCACTGGAGGTTATTTATATACCAGAAGTTAGGCATTCAGAATTCGTTATTAACAATCCGACTCCAAATGACCAGTCTTCAGGAGGAGCTTTTGGATTCCCTTTTCCACGACTAATTGAAGGTCAAACTGGGTTTGGAATGCCTTTACTAGGTGCTCGCCTTAACGAAAAAGAAGTGGAAGACTGGGAAAATGAAGAAGTAGCAGTGCGTTTAAAATTTAACGCTTTTGGTGGAGAGGCTACGCTGAATGCTTTCCATGGCTATCAAGACTTACCAGTTGTCGTGCTTACAGGAGCCACTCTTCACATCGGTTCATTTATCAATGATCCGGCAGCTTCTGTTGCAAATGTACCACTTGACGTTCCAACGGTCATAGGTGCTATTCATGCACCAGGTCAATATGTTGATTTCTTGCAGTCTCTTGCAGGCGGAACGGCTGCACCAGGAGATTTTCCTCTAATTCCTTTTGGTTGTTTAGACATACTAAATCCTGCTGCTGGTGGGTTACCTTGTTCAGTTACCGCCGATTTTGATATGGATTTTACAGAACGCCAAAAAACTGTTGGCTTTTCGTTTACTCGAGATATGAGCGAGTGGAAGTTCGGACCTAAAAGTGTATCGCCAGTTCTTCGATTAGAGGTGGCTCATGAATTCGACAAAGCATTTAACCGTCAAGTTATTAATGATCCTTTTATACCAGGACTGTTAGCAAAAGGTACCCCGGCCTTAATTGGAACTAAGGCTGACATGGTCACCCATCGCGATCAGATTTCTACCCTAATTGGGTTTGATTATAATCTTTGGTTGTCTGGTTGGAAAAGTCAACGTAGTTCAATTTTCATAACTTCACAATTTTTTAACATTAAGACGAAGGATCACAAAAATTTAATGTTCCAAGCGCCATACGCTATGTTAGATGTCGAAGAAAACCAGCAATATTTTACACAAACCTATACATTCGGGCTGCGTAATGACAATGTGATCCTTGACGGTTTAGCGGTTTGGGATCTTAGTAACGATAGCTTCGCTTATCGTCAAAGATTTACCTTTTCAGCTTTGGGAAACAAATTAATTCCAAGAATTGAGGTAGGAATATTTGACGGTGACGAAGAAGAGGGGCTGCTCGCATTGTACAGACAATCTGACTATGTTGAGTTTTCGTTAACTTATCAATTTTAACTTAGGAGAATACAGATGAAAATTTATAAACTAAAAACAATGCTAACCACCCTAACCTTAGTATCTTTATGCTTAGTAGCATCAACCACACAGGCTAGTGATGAGTGGATTGATAATTGGAAATCTTTTGCTGCTGAAACTGGACTGCCCGAACATGCAGCCTGGGTTGCCGCAATAGATAATGCAGAAGTAAGGGCACTTGCTAAAGATTGGGCAGATTTTCGTGGATATACTGCCTCATCTTTGTTAGCGAAAGAAACACTTCCTGCTGAATTGAAACCTGGTTTTATTATAACGAAAGATAATATAGATTCATTACCTTGGGTGAATGACTACCTGCCGCAGTATTGGATCGATCGATTAACTTCTGAATGGACACCGATCAAAGGTATACGTATTGTTCCAACTACTCATTATTATATGCAACGAGCGCGATTGGATGCGACAAAGGAGCTTGAACCAGATCATTTTAAGATTAACGAAAAAGGGGAGCTCCGTGATAAGAATGGGGAACACGGTTTTATAAGTGAAGCCGGTCTGCCATTCATCAACCCTAAAAATGGCGAAGAACTTAACTGGCTCTTTAATGCCCATGGTGTTGGAACTGATGACTTGTACTTTGATACGATAGATATGGCAGCGTGTAATAGCGAAAATAACCTCGAAAGAATTTATAAAGCTAATATTTTTTGGCGCCGAATGGCTGGACGCGTGAGCGCACCACCTTTGGGGAATGTTGAAGGCTTCGAAGGTATAACTGAAGCAGGGGCACTGTTAATCAAATCCCCACGTGATGTTCGTGGTCTGGCTGGTGTAAGGCTTAGGTTTGCTGATGCTGATAAAGACGATGATTTCAAGCTCTATATCCCTTCTCTCCGTCGTACAAGAGCGCTCACTGGAACAAATGGTCAAGATCCTATTGCTCCAGGGCTTGAACTTACTTGGGACGAATGGCGTTCTAATTGGTTTAAAACAGATAGACGTAAGTTTAAATACACATTAATTAAGGAAGGTATCATTCTTGCAGGCCCTGAGGTTGGCAATGTTTATGATCCGCTCAGAATTTCAGATGATGCCTGTAACTTATCGGGGATTGTTGACATGGAGTTGCGCCCAACTTGGCTTTATGAAATTACCGATCTTACAGAAACTTATCAATATTCTGTAAAACGAGTTCATGTGGATAAAGAGACTTATTATGCGCAATACTTGGAAATGGTTGATAGGAATGGAGATATATGGCGCATCTGGGATGATACACGTGACTGGGAGCCAACTACCGGTAGATTTATGTGGAGATCGGCGGTAATTGCCAATGTTAGAGATGAGCGTGCAACTATTATTACGGTGGACTCTGCATGGGATAAGCTAGATTCCATGACAAATGCTATCTTCAATATTGATCAGTTACGGGATCGTAGATAAAGGATTATTTTTACCCCTGAGAAAGCCCGGTTTTTTGCCGGGCTTTTGATAAACTAACAACCTATCCCAATAATTTTATAAAAAATTAATCAAACTGTGCTCTACCTATATTAATTATAGGTAAGTGAAAGTAGCTTATTTATGGTACAGAGAACTAGGTGAAACTAATACAAATAGGTGATTTAATAGGTTAATTATTAAAATTCTTTATACCAATTGTCTATAAGCTTAAAACTAAATGAGACTATCACTCTTCGTAACCACCTTCTTCCTACTTCTATTTAGCCTTCATGTTTCGTCTAGGGTTATTATAGAAAATACCACCTTAATTGATGCTGAGAATCTAGAAAGAGCAAACATGACTCTCGTTTTGCATGAAGATGAGATCGTCTATATAGGCAAAACAAACTTAAAACAAATATCTTTTCAAGATGATGACACCGTAATAGATGCAACGGGAAAGTTCATAATTCCTGGTCTTTGGGATGCTCATGTCCATCTAACTTTTATACCAGAACTAGATTATCAGACCGCTTATAAACTATTTCTTAAAAACGGAATTACTAGCATTCGAGATACGGGCGCAGTAATAAAGAAACTTAAACCTGCTATCAAATTTGCAAAGGAAAATCCTCTTAAGGCGCCAAGACTTTTTTATTCCGGTCCATTGATTGATGGAATTCCAAGAGTGTATAAAGGTTCTGAGCCAGGATTTCCTGAGCTTTCTATTGAAATTAGTGATGATACAGATAAGGGCCTCCTCGTTGATAATCTTATTCAAGAAGGCGTATCTTTTCTTAAAACATACGAAATGTTAACTCCTGAAGACTTTAAAGAACTTCAGGAAATTGCGGAAAAAAGAAATCTACGTGTTACCAGTCATATACCACTAAGCATGGATTTAATTGATGCAGTAGATGCTGGTTTAGATGGCATGCAGCACATTAGAAATCTAGAGTTAGCTTGTGCAGAGGAAGCAGGGGACATGCTTACCAAGAGAAAACAGTTATTAGAGAATAAAGATGCTCTTCCTGGTTCTTCTCTTAGATCTAAGATTCATGGACTACAAAGACCCAAAGCTCTCAAGAATATAAATGAACAAAGATGTATTGAGGTTATTAAGTATTTGGCTTCAAACAACGTTTATCAAACTCCAACCTTAACCATTAATACCGTTGGTTCCAAAAGATTCTTTGCCAATAAAGAGTGGCAAGAAACATACAATTTCTTACCTGAAGAGGTAAAAACAGAATGGTTACAGAACTCTAATAACTTAGCTGAGCAACCTATAAATGAGAGTTATAAGAACTATGAGAAATGGAGTTTTAATATTGTTGAGTTATTTAATAAACATAAAGTAAAGATAATTTCGGGTACTGATACCCCTATAGGGTTTTTGACTCCTGGTTATAGTCTCCATAAGGAACTGCAATTGTTAGTTGAGGCTGGTTTAACACCCCTAGAAGCTCTAAAGTCTGCCACAGTAATGCCGGCAGAATTCTTTAATTTAGAGAATAAAATGGGAACAATTGAAGAAGGAAAAATAGCTGATCTTGTTATATTAAATAGCAACCCTCTTTTGAATATCGAAAACACTACGGACATTCATAGGGTGATCTCAAAAGGGCAGATTTATTTAGATTAAAATACTAAATTCTTAATCAAACGATTAAAATACGCGCATGACATCAAACTGGGAAAACAAAGTATTTCCGATAGCTCTTTTGTTGAGCTTTGGATTCATGGCCGTTTATGTCACTTTAGGCTTTCTTGGCGTTATTCCTTCGTTAGAACCTGGAGCTGTTATTGGAGAAGCTTGGCGTTGGTGTGAAAGAGTAAGCTCTTCAATGTTTAGAGAGCCAGTAAATGCTCTTAGTAATTTAGGGTTCATGGTTGCCGGTTTATCCATGTATTGGGTGTTATCGAGAGAAGAGAGAGATTCTAGGAATCAATTTACTGGGCTAACTCCTATATCAATGCTCTACGCAGGAGCTGTTATCTATTTAGGGCCTGGATCAATGCTTATGCATGGAACTCACACAGATTGGGGTCAATGGGCAGATAACTTAAGTATGGTTATGTACATACTTATCCCTTGGTTGATTAACGTTGGAGAAATGGGAAGGTGGTCAGTTAAGAAAACCTTTACTGTTTATTTGTTCATTGTAATCATCGATGGAATATTTAGATGGACTGACGGTTTAGGAACAGGATTTGGATTTAATCTTTTCTCAGTCTCTATTGGTTTGTGGTTTATATCGGAATGCTTATATAGATATTGGACTCCTAATTTTAGGTGGTTATCAGGATTTATAGGTTTCATTGTTTGTGCTGTGTTTGGGATATTTCCTTGGGAAATTTGGAATAACCTCGCTGATTATTGGTGGATAGCTACTTTCTGGATACCCGGCTTATTAGCGAAAGAGCCGCCTAGATATTCAAGAACTTATAATCCTTGGTTCTTTGCAGGTATGTTCACCTACCTTTTAGCTTTTTCTATTTGGCTAACAGGAGTGCCTGATAGCCCTTATTGTGATCCTGACAGATTCTTTCAAGCTCATGGTATTTGGCATGTTTTAAGCGCATTAGCAACTTGGTGCTTTTTTAAATTTCTTAGAACAGAAAAACTAAAAGATTAAGTCCCGCAAAAAGTTTGAAGTATTTTCTCTTCGTCTTTAGGAGGAAGAGCTAAATGTAAATACTTTTCATTTTCTTCAAACGGGTCTTTAAGAGCAGTTAAAAGTTCATTCATGGGATTTAGATCCTCTTCATAAGAAGCTTTTATGGCTTTATCAACGTTATGGTTCCTTGGGATGTATACAGGGTTAATGCTCTCCATGTTGCTAACTATTTCGCCAGTATCTTTGTTTAATTCTTTTACGGTTAGTTTCCAATTTTTAAGCCACTCTTTAATTTTTCCCTGTTCTTTAAATTGGTCTAGAAATAAAGAATCTTTATTTAACAGAGCTTGGCTTAAATATCTAAAGCTAAGAGTATAGTCAGCTTGATTTGGAATCATTATCTTAAGTAAATCTTTTAAAATTATTTGATGTTGTTCGGAGTTCCCATCTAATCCTATTTTATGGCACATGATGTCTAAAATTTCTTGATTGGTGTTGATAGAAAAATCATCTAACACTTTAGTTGCGAGCTCATTGGCTATTTTAGAGTCATTATTAATCAAGGAAATTAAACACCCCGCTAAAGAGGCAAGATTCCATGCAGCTATACTGGGCTGATTTCCAAATGCATATCTGCCATCATGGTCTATCGAGCTATATACAGTTGCAGGGTCATATTCATCTATAAAAGCACAAGGTCCGTAATCCAAAGTTTCTCCTGAGATTGTAAAGTTATCCGTGTTCATGACACCGTGGATGAATCCTACACTCATCCACTTCGCTATTAACTTTGCTTGTTTTCTAGATACAGCTTTAAGTAATTCTAGGTAGTGGTTATCCAATTCTCTAATTTCTGGAAAATGCCTCTGTATTGTGTAGTCAGCTAAATGCTTCACATCTTCCCATTGTTGCCTCGATGCAAAATACTCAAAAGTTCCTACTCTTATATGACTTTTTGCGATTCTGGTTAAGATGCCCCCTGGTTCAATTTGTTCTCTAAACACATGCTCTCCAGTTGAAACTGCAGCTAATGCTCTAGTTGTGGGTATTTTTAGGTGGTGCATAGCTTCACTAATAATATATTCCCTTATTACAGGGCCAAGCGCTGAACGCCCGTCTCCTTGCCTAGAGAATTTTGTCGGCCCTGAGCCTTTTAATTGAATATCAAATCTCTCTTTACCTACTTCTATTTCTCCTATTAGTGTTGCTCTTCCATCTCCTAGTTCGTGAACAAAATTACCAAATTGATGTCCCGCATAATTTAAAGCAATTGGGATGGTGTTCTCCGGAACAGAATTCCCAGAAAAATATTGGATTGCTTGTTTAGGGCCTATCTCAAGTCCTAATTCCTCAACCAATTCTTGATTAAAAGCTAGTAGTTGAGGCGATTTAACCGGAACAGGTTTTATTACTTGATAAAACTCCTCGGGTAATCCGATATAAGAATTAGATAATTTCAATTTACTTAAAAGCTGATCCCATCATATCTTCAAAGTTCTTCCTATAGAATTTATCCTGCTCCGTTTTGTTTAAATGGGAGGTAGCTTTTTCAAAACGCCCCATTGGGTTTCTACCTCCTTCAACATGCGGGTAGTCAGAAGAAAACATAAAAATATCACTTCCTGCTTGTTCAATCACCCAGTCTGTCGGTTCTGTGGGGTAGGGAGTTACTCTAACTTGACGTGATATGTATTCACTCGGTTTTAAAGATAATTGCTGTAATCTTTCTTCATGTCTAGCAAAAGCTTCATAAGCAGAATCTAGTTGCCGCATGAACCCTGGTACCCAAACTGAACCAAGCTCTATTACACCAAACATTAAAGAAGGGAACCTGTCTAATACGCCATCAAGAATTAAAAGCGATAGAGCTTGCATGGGCCCTGAAGAAATCGCCATATAGGAAATAGATCTAAAATTCTCTTCGCCTCCATGAAAGTCTTTAACTTTTGGCATTCCATTAATCGAGTGGGCTTTAGGCATTACAAAGTCAGCGGTGCCGACGTGGAACAGAATGGGCACTCCGGCTTCTTCAGCTTGTGCCCAGACCTTATCTAATTCTATATGGCTTGTAGAGTGACGTTTAGGACAAGCCCAAGGGATTAATAGTGCCTTAGCCCCCATCTTCAGTGCATCTTTAGCTGTATCATTGGCTTTCGCCAAGTCAGAGAGAGGTACGTATGCTACTGGCAATAATCTATTATCTTGAGAGCAAAAATCTATTTGCTTTCTATTAGTAGCTGCAGCAACTTCATACAAAAGCTCTACATCATCTGAGTGTTCCAAGCTTTCTAACCATACATTAGGAGAAGTAGGGAAGATTAATTGTGTCTTAACTCCTAGAAGGTCCAATGCTTCTGTTCTGTCAGTCTTATTAAAAGAACCTAGTGCATCATAATTTTTTCTAGCCATAAGCTCTTTTTCGTTAAGATCTCTGTACGACTTTTCTAGGTGAATATCTGTAATATCATCAAAATAAGTGTGGGCAAGACCTTTTGTTCCCTTAAAACGCTCTCTAAAAGCTTCCTGCACTCTTATGGTTCCAAATTCATCATACCAATTAGGAAGCTCCATGGTATGGGCATCAGCATCGTGGACTATTCTGTTTTCTATATAAGGCATATCTTTATTTAAAAGTAATAGTGATTTATATTAGGTCAACCATATAAATCAGTAAAGCTATAGAAGTGTTTAAAGTAGAAAAATTAGATAGATCTTTTGGAGCAAGGGTTTTTGATATAACTCTATCGGAAATAGAGGAAAACGAGATGCAGGAGTTATATCAATTATGGCTGGAGCATGCTCTATTAATCTTCCCAGGACAAAGCTTAAGTAACGAAGAGCAAGTAATATTTGCGGAAAGATTTGGTAGCTTAGAGTTTGATCTAAGTCCTATAAGTAACGTTAGAACAGACGGAACCGTCAGAGACCCGTATGACGATGACATTGTTAAATCCTTGAGAGGTAACATGGAATGGCATCACGACAGCACTTACATGCCCATACAGGCTAAAGGCGCAGTTTTTACAGCTCATATCGTTCCGAAGAAAGGCGGTGAAACAGGTTGGGCTGATTGTAGAGCCTCTTATGAGGCTCTTGATCAAGAAATGAAAGATAAGATAAATGAATTATCTGCCTTCCATTCTTATGAGTTTAGCCAAAAGGATCGTTATGGCCATAAGTCTAAAGATGAAAGTGAATTTAATAGTTATGGTTTTGATGTTGACCCAAAGCCCTTAAGGCCTTTGGTTAAGACTCACCCTGAAACTGGAGTCAAGTGTCTAACTATAGGTAGGCACGTACATAGAATTCCAGGGATGACTGATACAGAAGCACAAAAATTAGCTAAAGACCTTGAAGAGTTCACCACCGGGAATAAGTTTTGGACTTATCACCATTCTTGGGAGGTGGGTGATGCGGTTATTTGGGACAATAGGTGTTTAATCCACCAAGCCTGCCCTTGGGATCTAACCGAACCAAGAACTATGTATCACGCGAGAATAGAGGGTAACGCTATTACAGAAGCAGCCTCAAATTATCTGTAAATTTTTAACGTAAATCTGATAATTTACTGCGGTGATTTTCTAGTTTATCTTCGTCTAGTTCAATTCCAATTCCTGGTTTGTCTGAAATAATCAGGTCTCCATTTTCCCAAACAAAAGGTTCTTTAATTATTTCATCAAAGAACCCATCAGATTTTCCAATACTTTCCTGAATTAAAAAGTTAGGAATATTTGCATCTATCTGTAAAGCTGCAGCAGTAATGATAGGTCCTCCCCAAACGTGTGGTGCCATTAATACGTAATTAGCTTCAGCAAGTGTAGAAATCTTCTTACAAGCAGTAATTCCACCACAACTACCAAGATCAGGTTGAGCGAAAGCACAACCACCCTGATCAAATAGATTCTGGAATTCATGCAAGGTAACAAGCCTTTCTCCTGAAGCAATAGGAATGGAAGTGCTTCTAGCTATTTTTCCCATTTCTTTGTAATTTTCTGGAGGGCAAGGCTCTTCTAGCCATAAGGGGTCGTATTGCTCAACTCTAGCAGCTAATCTTCTGGCGGCTGACGGAGTTATTTGACCGTGAGTACCTATTAGAATATCTGCTCTTGTGCCTACAGCTTCACGAATTGCCTTAACCGATTGTTCTGCATGGTCATATTCTTTTTGTGAAACTTCCCAAGGAGGAAAAGGCGTTTTTCTCCATACTTTCTGGGGTAGAGGATCAAATTTAAGGCCTGTAAAGCCTTCGTCAGCTAAATCAGATGCTA
>Ga0066852_10000293_pt1 | contig 20026 bp, 17 predicted proteins | sample ETNtaG_27_FD_67283 | JGI IMG/M metagenome (GOLD analysis project Ga0066852, IMG submission 67283) | Marine microbial and viral communities from oxygen minimum zone, Eastern Pacific Ocean - ETNP201406SV63 | ecosystem: Environmental > Aquatic > Marine > Oceanic | place: Pacific Ocean: Eastern...
GCTATCGGCAAAATATCGCGTGATGCCGCTATAGGAGAGGGGAAGAAAAACCGTTCTACCTTCTTTAAAAGACTGGCTTGTCTCAGGCGTGATAAAAAAGCTGACGGCATCAGAACTTTTACCCAATGCCGCCGGGTCCGTACGGTTGACGCCCGGCAACATGATGGCGGTAAAGTGGATGCCGTTGCCCGACTGAGCATCAGTGGAAATGGCCGACGTTAGTTCAGTTGGTTCACCGTTGGCTGCTTGAATATATACGCTGGCATCCTCGTGAAGCAGCCTTGCGGCATTCTGTGCTGTAATATAGTGGGGCAATTTTAAACGCTCATAATTTGGTTGTGGATGGTTTTTTATCCGTCCAACTTTAACACAGCAAAATTCTAATTCTCTAAAAAAGTTTAATTAGGAGGTTTAATTTAACGGTAAGTATCGAGACAATTCGAGTTCGTTGACAAAATTGTTTCCAACTTATAACATAATAAAACGATCGTTCGTTTTATTATGTTATTTAGGGAGGATTTATTCTTGGCTATCGAGAAAGTGTTAGTTGTGGGCGCCGGGCAGATGGGCCACGGCATCGCCCAGGTTTGTGTTACTGGTGGCGCGGAAGTTAAACTATTTGATACCTCAGAAAAGGCTGCCCAAAGAGGCTACGATAAAATTCTAGCTGCGGTAAAACGCGGCGTGGAAAAGGGCCGCTATTCGGACACTGATATGAAAGATTTTGCTGGTCGTTTGTCCCTGGTGAAAAGCTATGATGAAGCTCTGGATGTCGATATGGTCATCGAAGCAGCACCCGAAAATGTTGACATCAAGCGCAAGATCGCGACGGATATGGACACTCTTATGCCGGAAAAGGTCATCCTGGCCACCACCACATCGGCTTTACCCATTACCGATATAATGAATCAGACTAAACATCCGGAAAGGACAATTGGCACCCATTTTCATCACCCGCCCGCCGTCATGAAATTGGTCGAAGTGGTTAACGGTTTTTCCACTGCGCCGGAAACCACCGATACAATGATCAAGTTCTTGGCATCCGTTGGTAAAGCACCGGTGCCCTGCAAGGATTATCCCGGTTTTGTCTCTTCTCGCGTAGGTATTATTATGATCAATGAAGGCATCCACACCCTGGCCGACGGCGTCAGTTCAGCAGAAGATATCGATGCGGCTTGTCGCTACGGCTTTAACTGGCCCATGGGACCTCTGGAATTATCCGATTTGATCGGACTGGAAACCATCCTGATGATTCTAGATGATCTAACCTTCAAGCTAGGGGATCGCTTCAGGCCATCACCTTTGTTACGCCAAATGGTTTCGGCGGGGCATATTGGAGTTAAGGTCGGTAAAGGTTTTTACGATCACAGCAAAAAAGGTTAGGTTGTCCTCATGGTTGTTGGCGTCACCGGATACGGGATTTATATCCCGAAATATCGGATTGAACGTTCGATTATCGGCAAGGCATGGTCCGGTCGGAGTCGCGGACAAAATGCGGTCGCCGGAACGGACGAAGATGTCATCACCATGGCAGCAGAGGCCGCTCTCAATGCCGTCACCCATGCCGATATAGATAGCACGTGTGATCTTGAGACTCTCTATTTCGGCACTAGCTCAGCCCTCGATTTTGAGCGTTCCTCGCTTGGCGTGATCGGTGAGGTTTTACGGGCAAGCGACGAGATTGACTATGCAGAATTCTCCGCCTCGCCTCGAGCCAGTTTTGCCGCTCTTAAGGCTTGCCAGGATGCCGCTGCTTCGGGTCGTATTACGAACGGTCTGGTAATTGGCGCAGAACAGCGAGCTACGGCGGCAGGCAGCCAAGAGGAAATGAATTGCGGTGATGGGGCTGTGGCCATAATGCTGGGCACAAATAATGTGATTGCCGAAATCGATGCGGTCTACAGCTACACCACCAATTTCGTTGACCGCTGGCGGGATGCGGACAGTGATTTTGTCAAAGAATATGAGCCACGCTTTACCCGTGATTATGGTTACAAGCAGCACATTATTGCTGCGGCTGGCGGATTGTTTGCGAAACTTCAATGCGGAATTGATGATTTCGACCATGTGGTTTTGCAACAACCCAATGCCAGTATGGTAAGCGGCGTTGCCAAAGCGCTGAACGCCAATCAAGATCAACTGGCACATGGCGGTCTGATTAATGAAGTTGGCGATCTCGGTGCGGCTTCGGCGCTGATGGGGCTGGCCGGCGTCTTAGACAAAGCCGAGCCCGGCGATCGAATTCTGGTACTCAGCTATGGATCGGGCGCCAGTGATGCCATTGCGCTCAGTGTAACCGACGCCATTGCCGCTAAGCGGGACAAGTTAAAACCGGTTTCTTTATATTTGAAAAGTTCCCTGCAGGTCGAAGACTATGTTGCCTTCGCCAAGATGACGGGTGCATTGGAAAAGCAGAATACACCGACACAAATCGGCGTACCTCCCTCCTCCTCTGCCCTATGGCGAGATGGTCGGGAAATTAGGCAATTGGCGGCAATCAAGTGTAAATCCTGTCACTACGTCAATTATCCCGCAACCATCCGCAAAATTTGTGTCCGCTGTGGTGGCACGGAGTTCGACCCAATCACGCTGGCCCGAACGGGGAAGGTTCACACCTATTGCCTCAGCCTTTATGTACCGCCACCATTGGTCGGCCCGCAGGCTTTAATCATCGGCGACCTTGATGACGGCAATCGCTATCGCGCCCTCGGGACGGAGATTAATTCCTCGGACGATGTGGAAATTGATATGAAAGTGGAATTAGTGATGCGCAAGATTGTCACTCAGGATGGCGTTCCGGTTTACGGCAATGTTTTTAGACCGATAAGGATCAATTAGATGGGCTGGAACAGAGTAGCCTTGGTCGGCGCGGGCATGATTCCTTTCGGTGAGTTATTTGAGAAAAGCTGGGAGGTTATGCTCGAAGAATCCTATCTTGAATGCTTGAACAGTGTTGATAAAGGGATTGACCCCAAAAAAATTCAAGCCGCCTGGATCGGTACAGCACGCCCAGAACTGCACGGCCAGGGCGCCCAGGGCGGCGTCAGTCTAGTTGGACATTTGGGCTTAGCTGGCATTCCGTGCACAAGAGTTGAAAATGGCTGTCCGACGGGAAGCGATGCGCTCCGTAATGCTGCCTTTGGGGTGGCGTCAGGCATCTATGACGTGGCCCTGGTGGCGGGCTACGAGAAAATGCGAGATGCGCCCACCAGTGGGCTTTTGGGTATCGCCATGCAAGGACATCCCCTGCTGACCTTGGGCGAGACGGCCATGACCATGTTTGCACCCAAAGCCAACCGCTATATGCACGAATACGGTCTAACCAAGGAACAGATGGCCATGGTGGCGGTCAAAAACCGCAAGAACGGCGTGCTCGATCCCTATGCCCAGTTTCGATCTGAAATTACCGTCGAAGATGTGCTCAAATCGCCCACCGTCTGTGAACCGCTCAATATTCTCGATTGTTGTCCCCAGACTGACGGGGCGGCTTGCCTTTTAATCTGCCGCGCCGATCTGGCCGACAAATTTACCGATAAGCCGGTTTTTATCGCCGGCATGGGCTGTGGCACAGATTATTATTACCAACATGAAGTGGAATCCTACACGTCCTACGAGGCGACCGTAAAATCGGCCAAGGAAGCCTATTCGATGGCGGGCATCACGCCGGACCAATTGGATTTGGCCGAAGTGCATGATTGTTTTTCGATCACCGAAATAATTGATTATGAAGATTTAGGATTTTGTGATCGGGGTGAGGCCAGCCAGTTGATTGAAAAGGGCATCACCGAACAGAACGGCGATTTGCCGGTCAATGTCAGCGGCGGTCTATTGTGCAAAGGTCATCCTTTGGGTGCGACTGGCGTCGCTCAATGCGCGGAGTTGTACTGGCACTTGCGCCAAGAAGCCGGGGAGCGGCAAGTGGAAATCAAGCACGGTTATGGCCTGCAGCATAATGTGGGTGGGCGAGCTATCAGCAATTCAGTCGTTATTATTCTGTCGAACCATACGGACTAAAAAGATCATCGGAGTTCAACCATGCCCCAACCGATTACAGGAACTCGCCTTTCGGACCGCGTATTTCTTCTGATTGATGGGGGATATTGCGCAACGCCTGGCAGTGATGAAAATCAGACGATGTATTATTATTCCAAAAGGGGGAGACTATTATGAAACTGGCTGACAAAGTTGCGATCATAACCGGTGGCGGACGCGGCATTGGCCAAGCTGGGGCGCTGGAGCTTGCTCGCGAGGGCGCGGTAATCGTTATTTCCGATATTGCCGAACATGATGAGGTCAGCAACACTTTGGCCGAGATCAAACGAATTGGCGGTAAAGGAATATTCATCAAAACTGATGTTGGCGATGAAGATCAGGTTATCTCCTTGGTTGATCGGAGCGTTGAATCTTTCGGCCGTGTGGACATTCTGATTAATTGCGCTGGAGCCTCCGATCCAGCCATGCTGACCAATATGACCCTTGATAAATGGTTTAAGGTTATCAACTCCCACCTGACCGGTTCGTTCTTGTGCACCCGCGAAGTCGCCCGGCATATGAAGGGGCAGAATTACGGCACGATTATTTTCGTCTCCTCCATCGCCGGCTCGGAAGGCACGGTGGGCCAGTGCAATTACGGTGCGGCCAAGGGCGGCATGCTGGGATTAATGAAAAGCTGCGCCAAGGAGCTGGCCCGCTATAACATCAACGTTAACGCCGTCTGTCCTGGAGTGGTCGAAACAGCCATGACTGAAACCATCAGAAACGACGAGAAATTTAGAGAAGTGACACTCAACCGAATCCTGATGGGCAAATTCGCAACGGTCGACACCATTGCCCCGATGTTCAAATATCTAGCATCTGAAGACGGCCATTATATTCACGGCCAAACTCTTTATGTCGACGGCGGTATGTTTGGTCTTTAAAAATTGGTTCATTTAAAAGGTACGATTAATGTCTGATACAGAAATTATGGAAGAAGAAATTCTGGCTATAGATTTCATGGGCTATATGTTCACCAAGCAATATTTTGAAAAATACTGGTTTGCCAGCGACGAATTGCGCAAATTGGCCGAGTGGTGGAAGTTCGACAAGGTCATCCGTAAGGGCTGGACCCCTGATGAAATGGTCGCCCTGATGGATAACGCTGGTGTCGAAAAACACTGCATGATGCAGTTTAAAATGAAATCCTATAAAGAAGACCGTATTATCATCGATGTGACGGACGAGGAAATGGCCGAGGTTATCGAAGTTCATCCGGACCGCTTCATCGGCTTTGCTGGCATCAATCCACTCCTGGGCATGGATGGTGTCCGGGCTATGGAACGGGGCATTACGGAGTTTGGTTTCAAAGCCGCTTATCTTCATGTCTATGGCTTCAACATTCCCATCGATCACCGCCGGCTCTATCCCTTCTACGCCAAATGCGAGGAGTTGGACGTGCCCGTCTCAATGCAAGTTGGTCACTCAGCGGAAAGCATGCCCAGTGAACACGCCCGGCCCATGCTATTGGACAATATCGCTCTGGATTTTCCCGGCTTGACCATCGTTGGTACTCATACAGGCTGGCCCTGGTGCGAAGAAATGATCGCCATGGCCTGGAAGCACGACAATGTATATGTTGGCATGGACGCCCATATGCCTAAATATTGGGACAAAAGCCTACAGACCTTCGTTAAAACCCGTGGCCAGGACAAGGTCCTCTGGGGCACCAATGGCCCCACCGCCTTCACCCACGATCATATATTACCCCAAGTCCACGAACTTGGCCTGAAACATTCAGTGAAGAAAAAACTTCTCAGGGACAATGCGATTAAGGTGCTGGGGCTATAGAATATTTTATTTCTTGAATCGCTTTGCCTCGGTCATCGCCTCACCATTGGTGTAGCATTCGATTGATGCTTGGTATTCGAAGTCGAAGGCATCATTTGAATAGGTGTAGGTGTCATAAACCTTTTTCGATTGCCGAACCGCCAATGGTGAGTGTCCGGCGATGGTATTTGCCATTTTCATAGCTTCAGGCATGAGTTCGTCGGGCTCGTAAATGTGATTGTAAATACCCAGTCGGCCAGCTTCTTCGGCCTCCAATTTTCGACCAGTGTACATAATTTCCTTGGCCATGCCGATGCCAATGACTTTTCGTAGTCGCTGGTGAGCACCTGCGGCCGGAATCATGCCCCAGTTAATTTCAGTATGAGCGAATTGGGCGTTGGGTGTGGCCAGTCTGATATCACAGGCCAGCGCAATTTCCGCCCCGCCGCCCAGCGCCAGCCCATTGATGGCGGCGATAATTGGTTTGGAGAACTGGCGAAAGGCGTCGAAGCAAGGCTTGACGGCTACGCGGCGGCTCTCCCAGATTACTTCCTCACTCATGTTGCCGCGCTCTTTCAAATCGACGCCAGCGCAAAATATTTTGTCACCGGTCCCGGTCATAATCACCACTCGTACATTCTCATCTTCGTCCAACGCCATCAATTGGTCTTTGATGGCGATAAAAAGATCGTGGCTTAAGGAGTTGGCTTGAACAGGTCGATTGAGAGTCAAGATGGCGACGTGGTCTTTGATTTCCGTTAAGAGATTATCTTCACTCATCAGTTTAATTCCATTAGTCCAATCCGTGAAAAACGAAACGGATTACATCTTCACTGATTTCCTTAAGCGTCAATGGGCCGTCGTCTCGGTACCAGACATAAACCCAGTTAATAGCGGCAAGAATATTATAGGCAGCTATTTTTTTGTTTACTGCTGTGCACCCCTTTTTCTGGTAAACGCCGGCAACCGCTTTCTCGAATTGATGAACGATCTCAAGGTGCATTTCGTTGACCAATTTACGCCTGTCATCGGATAAATAGTGAGCTTCATTATTGAAAATGGAAATCTCCATTTTGAGGCGCGGTTGCTCCATTAGAAGAAGCATTTCGACAATCATCTTTTCTAGGCAGGCGTCGGCATTTGGTGTGTCGGCCATAATTTTGGTCAACAGATCGACGACCTTGACCCCGGTACCATGGGTGATGACAAATAAGATTTCTTCCTTATCGGCGAAATGACTGTAGATGACCGAACTGCTTTTTCCGATATTCCTAATCAACCGGCGGATAGACGAATTGGCGTAACCCAGATTATCAAATAACTCGCAAGCCTCGGCGAGAATTTTTTCTTTGGTTTCGAGGCCTTTTTTGTACTTATTTCCGTCACCACCGGCTCCAGCAGTTTCGTCACTCAACGTAGCCGCATTCTCAGTCATGTAAAATATAACCTACCCTATGTTACCAAACCAAATTGCGCCCAATATTTTTTTTGAATGAACATCAAAAACGAATGAGCGTTTTTTATGTTAAGAGTCTACACGGCGACTGTCAACGAACCCAACAAATCACCATTTAACGTCTAACATCAACACCCTCGGGACATATTGAGGGGTTTTCATAAGAACGAGTTATTTGCAGCGGCTTTGACTATTCTATCGCTCATTGTTTTTGTTGCAGGATTAGGCTGGCTTTGTGGATCAGACGGTCAAGCCTAACCCGCTGCCGAAACCATCGCGTTCGTCGAGGCGTATAAATCTTTCCAATACCTGTTCTTTCATTTGATCGGAAATGCCGGGACCATTGTCTTCTATTTCCAAATTGATGCCATTGTTCCCGCCTGAATAAGTTTATGAACTCTCGAATCGCGGCTAACCGATGGTTACGGTTTTGCCGCTTTCGATCGAGCTCACAATTGCGTCCAGAATTTCGATGTTGTGAAGAAGCTCCCGGGGGGTAAACCGATAGTCCCCCTTACCTTCCACCGCATCCACCCAGGCATGCAGGTTCATGGTTACCGTGTCGATGCGCTTGTAGGTCCGTGAATGGATATCGTCGTCCATATCGCGCCAAGTCAGGGTCGCCGGGTTGGGCTTGTCGACATTAGCCACTTCGCGCACCTCAGCCCATCCCCGGTCGCCGAAGACCGTCATACGTTGATAGAAGGGAGTCGTCGCCATGCTGGCAAAGGTGCCAAGCACACCGGACTCGAACAAAAACTGGACCGTGAGGACGTCCTCGTTGGGGAAATCGTCGGAACGATGGGACATGCGCGCAGTGAGTTCCCGCACCGGCCCGGCTAGGGTCTGGATATAGTCGGTCAGATGGATGCCCAACGCCGTCATCGTACCGGCGGGCGCATGCTTAGGGTCCTGCCGCCAACGTGCATCCGGCTTGCCAGCGAACAGATTGTAGGAGGCGTTGAACTCAAGGTAGAGGAGAGTGCCCAACTCACCTTCATCCAACATCCGCTTCATTTCCTCAAGTGCGCTCTCGAACCGGCGTTCGTGGCCAACGCCGAGGACGATGTTTTTGGCGGTGCAGGCATCGACCATGCGTTTTGCGCCCACCGCCGTCAGCGCCAGAGGTTTCTCGCAGAAAATCTGCTTGCCGGCCGCTGCCGCCGCGAGGACCTGCTCTTCGTGGGCGCCATGGGGGGTCACCAGAATGACGGCGTCAATGCCGGGATCAGCCAGTATGTCCTCGTATCTGTCCGTCAGGGGCAAGTCTTTGCTTTCGGCGAAGCCGCGTACAGCTTCAAGATCCACATCCATGCCTTTGACCACACGGACACGATCGCTCTCTTGCAGACAATCAACAATAGTTTTTCCCCACCATCCGAGGCCGATTACGGCGATCTTTAACATGTTATCCCCCCCCCTGTTTCAGGTTGTTCTCTGCGATAAATCCTCTTGGGTCACATCCCTGTGTAGATGTATCTGGTCTCGGCGACGCTGCCTGAGCCGCCAGTTACGGATCACCCTCACTTCAGTTCAGCCGGGTGCCACTATCAAAATCGAACAGGTGACATTTCGCCGCCTGAAAACCAAAGGTCAGTTGATCTCCTGACGAAAACCGCAACTCCGGGGCCACCTTGGCCACCAGCTGTTCTTGTCCCCCGGATTCAAAGAACACCAGGCTCACATCGCCGAGCGGCTCGATCAGCTTCACCTGCCCCTGTTGGCCGCCCGAATTCACAACCACATGTTCACTGCGCACACCAAGGATCACCTGCTTGCCGGCCAGGCTATCCGGTGTATTCTCCGCCAAGAAGTGTTCGATATGTTCGCATTGGAATGTCAGCGCGCCGTTTGCAGCGACAATCTCACCCTGTAGGAAATTCATCGTCGGCGTGCCGAAGAAGCCGGCGACGAAGCGGCTCGCCGGTTTGTCGTATATGTCGAGAGGACCACCGATCTGTTCGACCAGGCCACCGTTCATGACCACGATCCGGTCGGCCATGGTCATGGCCTCGGCCTGGTCGTGGGTGACATAGACAAAGGTCGCGTTGAGCCGTTCGTGCAGAGCCTTGAGTTCGGTGCGCATATCGACCCGCAATTTGGCGTCAAGGCTGGAAAGGGGCTCGTCCATAAGGAACACGGACGGGTCATTGACGATAGTGCGCGCCAACGCGACACGCTGCGATTCGCCACCTGAACACTGGGCCGGGCGTTTGTCCAGGAGCGGCAGAATGTGCATAGCCTCGGCCGCGGCGCGGACTTGCCTATCAATATCCGGCTCGAGCGTCTTTTTTACGCGCAGGCCAAAGGCGATGTTCTCGAAGACGGTCATGTGAGGAAACAGAGCAAGGTCCTGAAAGACCATCCCTAATCCGCGCTCGCCGGGTTCGATGTCATTCACCACCCTATTGCCGATAATGATCTCTCCACTGGTCGGTGACTCCAGACCCGAGATCATGTTGAGCGTCGTGGTCTTGCCGCAACCCGACGGGCCAACTAGGATCAGAAATTCGCCATCGTGTACGTCCAGGCTGACGCCATTCACAGCAACAAAGTCGCCGAATTTCTTGACCACTTCCATGAGACCAATCTGTGCCAATACTTTCTCCCTTACCGAAGGTTAGTTTGTTATTTCCGGATGGTGCCGAAGCTGAAACCCTTGATCAAGTGCTTTTGAATCAGAACGCCGAGGACGACGACAGGGATTGTAATAACCGTCCCGATAGCGGCCTGGGGGCCGTAGAGCCGGCCTTCCGAGGCGCTCTGGAATTTGTTCAGTAGAACCGGAAGCGTTGAGACATCCGGATGCGTCAAGGTCAGCGACAGTAAAAATTCCGCCCAGTTCAGGATAAACACAAAAAGAAAGGTGACAACCATGCCAGACGCGACCAGAGGCAGCACCACTCGGCGTAAGGTGTATAGCCGCCCTGCCCCCATGATTCGCGCGGCATGTTCGAGCGTGTAGGGAACTTCATCGATGAAACTCAGCATCATCCAGATCACGAACGGCAAGGTGATGGTGATATACAACAAACTCATGCCAAACTGCGTGTCGAACAAGCTGAGGCGAAAGCCAAGAACCGTCTCGCTCGCCAGGGGAACCATGATGGCGTAATACATTAGCAATGGAATGGCGATAACGATTGGCGGGATCATGCGGATAATCAGCACACTGTGGCGGAATTTGCCGCCCCCGACGTTAAAGCGCGAAATACCGTAGGCCAGGAAGGCGCCCATGAACAGCGCGATCAGAGCCGAGGTGGTGCAGATTATCAACGAATCGGCAACTGCCCCCCATATGTTGAAGGGCTGTTCCGTCGCCTCGCGAGCCACCCCGGACTGCTGCACATCGAAGGTGAATATCTGCTCGTAGTTCTTTAGGGTCGGGTCTTGCGGCACCCAGTGCGGCGGCCACGTCACCCATTCGTGAGCGTCCTTGAACGAGGTTTGGATCATCCAGAAGATCGGAAACATGATGATCAGTCCCCAGCCAATGAGAATCGAGTGGCGGACGACGGTCCTTCTCCAGCGCCGGCGGTTGGCTATTTGAAGCGCTTGTTTCGCATCAGTTGACATCACGCTTCTCCTCGTTCGATAGCTTTGCCCTGCCGGCCGATTAGGTAGATGCCAAAGAAGATCAGCACCGAAAATATGATTAACAACATGATCGATGCCGCCGCGCCGAAACTGTATTTATTGAACTGCCACACCTGCTCCCACAGATAATAGGCGACCGTCTGGGTTGACGTACCCGGCCCGCCGAAGGTCAACAGCACCACCGGGTCGAACATTTTGAGTGCCTCCATCGAGCGGATGACGACGGCGATCACGATCGCCGGTTTGAGCAACGGCAACTCGACCCAAAAGAAAGTCTGACGGCGGCTGGCACCCATGACGCGGGCAGCGTTAATCAGTTGCGGCGGCAGCGCCGAGAAGCCCGACAGGAAAATCAGAAATGTCAGCGACGTCCACTGCCAAATATCGGCCAGAATAATCGCCCATTGGGCGGCTATCGGGTTAGACAGCCAGCGGATCCGCGGATTGATATCGAACAGGTTCAAACCCGGCGCCAGAATCTGGTTTAGCGGGCCGCTATCCAGATAGATCATCGAGAAGTTGTAGCCCGCAACCACCGGCACGACCATCATCGGGATCAGGAGGATCGTTATATAAAAGCGACGGCCACGGGTAATCTGGTGTACCATCAAGGCTAAGAAAAATCCGATGATCAGTTCGAACACAACGGCGGCGCCGGCAAAATAGAAGGTTCGGCCCAGGGAATCCCAGAAACCGCTATCGGCGATAACGCTTTCGTAGTTACGGAGCCCTGACAGGTAGGCCTGTTCAAAGGGCCGGTTCGCCCGCCAGCGCAAGAAACTAATGTAGATGGTCAGCGCAAAGGGGATGATCAGGATCAGAATGAACATCCCCTCAACCATGACGAATGGAATCCAGCGGAACACCCGTTCCTGGGAAAACCAAGCGCTTAATCGCGACAGTAAACCATTTCTGTGGACGCTCGCGGCAAGTGTTGTACTTTCGGTCATTTATTTCGTCATTGGCTAATATGCAATTCGTATGCAATTGCGCCCGGGCGGGGAGAGTAGGCCGCCACGGTCCCGTACGCCCGGCGCGCGACTGACCCTGGCCAGTCGTGCGTCGGTTACGCGCACGGTTTCGCTATTTTTAGAACTTGTCTATGTACAGACCGTCGTTGACACCTTTGCGCCAGACCGTGATCTGTTCCTTGCGCCCGATGTCCTTGGTGACCCTATTCCAGCCAGCCTCGATTTTCTTGGCGGCGGCTTCGGCCGTGATGTTTCTGTTCATCACGTTGGCAAGGTTGTTATCGAGTATCTTCATGTACTCATAGTGCCCGTCGATGAAAAGAAGCGAAGTCGTGTACTGAGCATTTTCCATCGTCGTCTTCAAGAATTCCGGACCAAACTTGGCCAGGATGCCAGGAACATTCAGGTTCGCCGTACGGTAGGGATCCCAGAAACCCTTACGATGGGCAATAGCCTGATTGCCGATCGACGGGCTGGTCATCCATTGAACAAAGTAGTAGGCGAGTTCCGGATGCTTGCCATAGGCGTTGATCATGTAACCCGTACCGGCAGCTTCGGAGGCACGCCGGACCGGCTTGCCGGGTGCCGTCGTCGCCGGAATGATACACGGCACTTGCTTGCCCTTGACCTTGCTCTTCGGGTTGGCGTTGGCGTAACCGAAGATCGACGGGAAGGACATTACCGAAAAGGCCTGGCCGCTTCCCCAGAACGGATAGATCTGCGGCGTGCCCCAACCTTGGACATCTTCCGGCATGTATTTGACGATCGATGAAAATGCCTTGATCGCCTTGATACCTTGCGCGGTATTGATGCGTGGATTCATGTCCTTGTCGAACAGCAATCCGCCGAAATAGGACGGGAAATGCCGGTGTGAGAAATTAACCGAGCGATAAGCCATTGCGCCGTACAGCGGTTTCTCGAATTTTATGCCCCAGCGCGTCTGGCCGGCCTTGGTATGGAAGAAACTAGCCATCTGCTCCCACTCGGCCATGGTCGCCGGGCAGCCGGGATTTTTGCCGTATTTTGCCTTGTACTCGGCCATCGCCTTCGGGTTTTCGACGATATCCTTACGCAAGACCAGCATGATGTGATCACCGTCCAGAACCATGCTGTAGAGCTTGCCGTTATATTTCTGCTGCCCCAGGAAGGCGCTTGGAATGCCCGAGAAGTCGGGTTTGCCCTTGGCCGCGTATTCGTCGAGGGATTTCAGCACCCCGGCACCAGCGGCGTCCGGTTGGGTGTAGGGAAAGTCGTTGAAAATGTCGAACGCCCCGGTCTTAGCCACCGCTTCGCCCATGATCTTGCTTGGGATGTCGGTATAGCCCAAGGGCTCACTAATAACCTGGACGCCGGTTAATTCCTTCCACATTTTGACGAAGTCCGGCATCGCGTTACGGAACAGTGAGTTCAGCAACATCTTTTGCGTGGGATTCTTCATATTGTGTTTTTTGACGTACTGCTTCGCACCGTCGACTGCGCGCTGTGCGACCGCACCTTGTTGGGCGAGAGCCGGGCTTGCGCCAAGCGCCCATCCGAATAGTAAAACGAAAACCAAAATCGTAAATCTTTTCATGATAATTCTCCCTAATTTTTTACACATAATTTAACACATAAAATGAATTAGATTCTAGACAGGAGGAAATATACTTGGAATCGGACGGGCCGACCTTGACGGCGATCAATTTTGCGTCTAGCGGCAAATTGGATGAACCGACATTTCCCAGATGACATCTAAATTCGTGGGAAATGTAACACTATTTGGGGGGCACTCTAAGTTTGAGGCTTAGGGCTTAATTTAAAATCAGTTATCACCCAATGTCTGCTTTCGGGTACATAGGAACATAAATTGGCGGTTGAGGACGTCTTCTTATAGCCAATAGCGGCCATGTCAGTAGGTATTTATTCGTTCGCATTCCCTGAAAAGGCAGCCTGGATAATTTGATCGGCCGCCACTCCGAGAGATTTAATTTTTATGCATATGGCGCCGATAAAAGCCCTTAGTGCCGGTATCTGCCGCCCATTATGGGTGACGTAACCGATCGGTTGATGCGGTCCCGTGCCCCAGCCTCACTATATGGGCTGATGGGCAGACTTCTGTTCATGACAATATTGTAGGAAGAAGGAAATCTACCATGAAGTTGGATTTTTTTATCGTCGTAAGCCTGTCAGGTGTGTTGGCAGCATACTTACATCTTGTGATGGAGCAGTGGGACAACAGAATCGGCATGGTCCGGCTCGATTTCTCAAGGGTTATGGTGGACGCCTGTTGCGATGAGCCAAAAACTCTCTCTTATCAAATACTACAAGCTAGTGCCATAGGCGCTGACGGGGGACAATCAGCAATAGGATTACTTGACTAATCTCCGAGAAAGTCGAATCATTCGGTATTAGTTATACTAAGTTATGGGAGATTAGAATGACCAATAGTGACCTTGAGAAAGCAGATACATTTGATCATACTTTTAAAGCTATTCACGATGATGAAATACCTTGGGAAGATGGTTTAGATAATAACTTGTTAACACTACCTACCGGAATTCAAGTAAAAGTATTTGCAAAAGATGAGGCAATGAAGAGGGTTGATATGAAGGTAAGGTTCCCTGCTGGATATGTTGAACCCGAGCATAGCCATAAAAGTTGGCACTCAATCGTCGTATTAAAAGGCAGGATGTGTGTAGCAGGAAAGGACCTGCGGCCTGGGGATTATGTATTTGGGTGGGACAATTTACATGGCCCTTATGAGTACCCTGATGGCTGTGAAGTATTTGCAGTGTTTACGGGTGAAGGCACAGAACATGAGTGGAACGAAGAAAAACACTCAGCCCATAAAAATGTATGGTCCCCAGGGTCAAAGTAAACTGTGAGGCTTAGCTAAATAGCATTAAACTAAAAGCTTAATTAAGATCATTTATCACCCAATGTCTGCTTTTAGGGGTAAAGCGGACATAGTATTAATAAGTTCAAAGGGTCCGCTAATAACCAAACTAGGACATTAGCCTTCCGACAGCCCGGCTTCGACGGCAGTTATATCCAGCTAAATCTCTCGACACGCTCTGATTTGTTGCAAGGCCAGGCCTGAGCTCGCAAACATGCCGAACCAGGGATCGGGCAGAAGTCGGCCAGGGTTTGAGTACCGACGAACAAAGCCAAGGGTCTCGCTGTCGTTTCCCAGAACGAGTTCTGCAAGTTGTTGCCCGTAGAGAATAGAGACCGGCATTCCGGACGCAGTCGCGGCAAAAATCCCTTTATCGATCTGACCAAAAAATCCTTTTGCATCTCGAAACGTTGAAACCAGACCACCCCAGGTATGCTCGATTTCAATGTTGCCAGCATCGGGAAAACGTCTTTGCAACGACACGCGGAGCCGATCCTGTGCCCTTGCCCAAATCCTCTCAGGCACGTTGTAGTCCGCGGCAAAGGCATATGTATTGCGCACCAATAAGCGATCGTCGCCAAGACGGCGCATACTTGTCCCGAACAGGGATGACGGAACGACGCCCCAAATGGAATTGTCTTGCCTTCCTACCGATTGCTTAGGCCCGATAGGCTTGGTGATTGCCGCGAAGGTCATGAGCGGAATGAGATTGGCGCTGGAACCTATAAAAGCGCGCAGATGAGTATTTGAAGTGACCAAACAACGGCCCGCAGATACCGTCCCGCCATCGCACCGGACCCGGACGGGTCGGTCTTCGTCAATTGTATGTACCGGCGAGTTTTCGTAAACGGAAATGCTCTCGGGCAAAGAGGTTACGATGCCGTTCAACAAGGCAAACGGATTTATTTGTACCGTCCCCGGGGTGTGGATCGCACGCGTGTAATAATCCGTCCCCAATCGATCAGCAATCTCCAAGCCACCGTAAACAACATGTTCCTCACCCAGATTCATCAGGCTCTTTTCGATGACGCCGAGGTCGCGTTCACCCTGCTTGCCGGCGGCGACATGGTACTGTCCGATCTCAGACCAACCACATTCGATGTTATGGGATTTTACAAGTTTCCGGATGCCATTAATGACGTCCCGGTACAAGCGGATTTCAAAACGGCCCTCGTCTTCCCGCCCCTTATAGGCGTCATCGCTGAATACAAACGGAACGTCGAACAGGAAACCGGAATTGCTTCCCCCGGCCCCACTGCCAATCGCGCCTCCATCGACAAGAACGATCCTGGAGTCCGGATTGCTGGTGGCAAGACGATGCGCGGCTGCTAGTCCGGACCACCCAGCCCCAACAACACAAAAATCGCAATCAATATCTGTAGAAATTCGGGGGTAGGATCGTGAGCGTGGTTGAAGCAACGACCAACCGGAAGTGTATATTTGGCGTGGAGGAGCAGAAGACGTAATCATTTTGGTAGCTTAATTTTTCAATGCAATAATATCGAACTCCACTAGCATGTTATCCTTTGAAAGAGACACAACCTGATACACCGTACTGGCCGGTGGTTCATCGGCTAGCGCGGGCGCATTCTTCTGATAATATTCAAATTCCGCCTGTTTGACTGCCTCATAGTGTTTGATATCTTTAAAAAGAATAACCACCTTGAGGATGTTTTCCAGGGAACTCCCGGCTGTTTCAAGCGCTGATTTTACCTTGTCAAGAGCTACTTTCGTCTGTTCCTTGGGATCATCAGACGAGACTTCGCCTGTTTCCATCGTTCGACCGCTTGAACCGGACAAAAAGACAAGGTCGCCAGTAACGACCGACTGGGCAAATCGCTGTTTTTTGCCAGCATATTCCAAAATATGAGTCTTCTTTTTTGAATTCATAATAACTCCTTGAAATTGGGTTTAAAAATTCATTTCTTCCATTTTGACAATTCTAAATTCTCTTTTGGCAAATGGCAGGGATTGTTGATCAATAAAAATCGTTTCCCTCTGCCATTCGGCTTTGAGTTTTTTTCTGTTGTTCTCAGTTGCGTCACGATCAATCTGCCATGTCTCTTCATCGATAACGGCGCCATAGTCACGTCTCGCGCTTTCGACAGACACATATTCATTCATGACATCATGCTGCAAATAATCAATTTTCCTGTCAAGGGGATCACCATAGCCACCACCTCCAGGCGCACGGAAAAAAACTGTCTCACCAGACTGAGCTTTTTCCCCACCTGCCCGGTCAATTTCCGTTACCGAACCATCTTTATGAATAATTTTGTTTTCACCATGCAGACCGGGCATACCGCCAAAAATTCCATAAGGCGGTATCTGAGCTCTGTCATTACAACCACCGATTTCACATTCATGATCAATTGGTCGAATCACAGTCTTTCCAGACAAACCACCCCTGAATTGACCCGGACCACCTGAATCATTTACCAAGGCATATTCTTCTACGAAAAATGGAAATCTGGTCTCGAATACTTCCATGGGAATTTGCGCAACATGTCCGCCAATTCTTGGTCCTCCGGCACAACCAAAACCATCTTTCGTAGCCCTTGCTCCCCAGGCGCACGGATCCGCTCCTAAATACCAGGCATAGAACTCATTCGTTCTGGGATCAAGTCCGCCAGCAATATGGGCTGTCGCCGTTCCGGAATCAGAGGCAATTACTCGGTCGGGTATCACCCTGGCAAGGGCGCCAGTGATTGTGTCAATAATACGGAGAGAGGTTTCTGTGTTTCCACTAACCACCGGTGCAGGATATCTGGCATTGATGATCTTGCCTTCCGGAGCAATAATTGTGATCGGCCTGTAACAACCATGATTTTTTGGGATAGTTGGATCAGTAACATTGAACAAGGCACAATAAGTAGCTGAAAAGACAACGCCAAGGACACAGTTGGCAGGTCCTTTGACCTGATCATCCGAACCACTGAAATCAAAAGTAATATCTTTTCCTTTAATGGTAACCTTCACATGGATTTTGATCTCTTTTTCCTTTTCAATGCCATCATTGTCTAGGAAATCCGCAAAAGTATAGTCTCCGTCCGGTAAGTTCTCTATTTCCGTGCGCATCAACTGTTCGGAATGATCCATGGACCATTCCATAACTTCATCCATGAGATCAGGGCCATATTTCTCATACATTTCATGAATTCGTTTTTCTCCCAAGTGACATCCAGCAACCTGCGCCTGTAAATCACCCCAGGTGAAGGTCGGAACCCTGACATTGGTTAGCAGAAGATCTTTAAAACCTTCATTCAACACACCCGCGTCATATAGTTTAATGGGTGGTATGCGAACTCCCTCCTGGAAGATACTCGTAGAATCCCCTGCAAAACTTCCTGGATGCGCACCTCCGATATCCCCGTGGTGTCCCCTTGCTACGGTAAAACTGACAAGTTTATCCTGATAGAATACAGGGGCAAGGATATCCACATCCGGCAGGTGTGTCCCACCTGGGAAAGGATTGTTATGAATCAGAATGTCCCCTGGGTTCAGGTTATCCAATCCAATGTGATTGATAATAGCCAGCGCCGAAAGCTCCAACGCCCCAAGGTGAACCGAGACCCCCATCGATGTGGCGATCAGCTCACCTCTACCATTGAGCACAGCCGTTGAAAAATCCAGGACTTCATTAAAAATAGGGTGATAGGAAGTACGTTTTAAAACTTCTGCCATCTCAGCAGGTATCGCCTCCAGGAGGCTATTCAGTATACCGAAAGTAAAGGCATTTTTTGTTGAATTTTTATTTTCCATTTTAGAATCTCATCTCAAGTTATGCGGTGATATCAATGATGATATTGCCATATCGATCCACAGTTGCTTTTTGATTTGGAGGAATAACGATGGTCGTGTCCATCTGTTCGATAATAGCGGGTCCCGCAATCACATTATTCGCCTTGAGTAGATAGCGATCATAGGTTTTAGAATCCCGAAACTCCTTAAACTCTTCCCAGTAAACACTCCGTAAGGCTTTAAAGGCCTGGTCAGAATTTTCGGTTCCTACCTCGATCTCAGACATTTCTCCCTTATCAGTAGGCCCGGTTACAATCACTGTCTGCGTGATGAACTCAACACTCGCACCTGCTGATGAATGTCCGAATAACTCGTTGTGCTGCTCATGAAAGTGCTCTTCCAGATCTGATATCGTACTTTGATCAATTCCTTTATCCAGCATCTCGGGTAAAACATCCACGACTACCTCGTGAGCCTGACCTGCATAGCGCATATCTATTTTATAGTGCACTTCAATTTCATCTTTTTGGAACCCAAGCTCCATGATTTTACTGATCCCTTCCTCCTTTAATTCAGCAAAAATTTTCTGCATTAAGTCAGGATCCGCCTGGGAGGTAATTGAAACATATGATTTGCATGCATCATATCGGGCATCTGCCGTAATCAGGCCATATGCGGAAAAGGTTCCCGGGGCCAACGGACAGATCACACGTGGGATATGTAACTCTTGAGCCATGCGAACCGCGTGGACTGCCGCCGTACCACCGGATACCATGAGACTGAAATCCCTGGGATCATATCCCTTTTGAACCGTGACAATACGCATGGCAGCCAGCATATTGGCATTAATCATATTGTATATTCCAAGCGCAGCGTCAGCTTCTTCAATTCCCAATTTTTCAGCTATCTTTTCCCGGACGGCATTTCTGGATGCTTCCAGATCTACAGTCATCTCACCACCCAGAAAGTAATCCGCGTTAATATAACCCAGTACAAGATCTGCATCCGTAACGGTGGGATTTACTCCACCACGTTTGTAACAGACTGGTCCGGGATCAGCACCCGCGCTCTGAGGCCCTACATGGACTGCCCCTGCTGGATCCAACCATGCCATACTGCCACCACCAGCTCCTATTTCCACCATTTCCATGACCGGGGCGCCAATAAAATACTTGCCATCAACCCAGTAATTCGTCGTTACCTCCGGGCTACCATCACGGATTACACAGACTTTGGCTGTGGTACCACCCATATCGAAAGATATAACGTCCCGAAATCCCAGTTTTTCTCCCAGCTCTGCAGCAGCAGTTACACCGCCAGCCGGTCCCGAATCGATCGTATAAACTGGGCGAGCGCTCGCTTGCGTCGACGACATAATGCCGCCGCCTGATTGCATTATATAAAAATCTTTGTCGTAACCAAAACCGGCAAGCTTATTTTGGAGGTTCGCCAGGTATACCTGCATGATAGGCATTATGTACGCATTTATTACTGTTGTACTTAATCTTTCGTACTCCCTGATAATAGGGAGTATCTCACTGGAAACTGATATACAGACATCCGGAAGCAATTCCTCCAGAA
>Ga0066852_10000298_pt1 | contig 19949 bp, 19 predicted proteins | sample ETNtaG_27_FD_67283 | JGI IMG/M metagenome (GOLD analysis project Ga0066852, IMG submission 67283) | Marine microbial and viral communities from oxygen minimum zone, Eastern Pacific Ocean - ETNP201406SV63 | ecosystem: Environmental > Aquatic > Marine > Oceanic | place: Pacific Ocean: Eastern...
GCTTGAAAAAGGATTTGCCGGAAAGTGGAGTCGAACCACTGACCTACGCATTACGAATGCGTTGCTCTACCAACTGAGCTATTCCGGCAATTATTGAAGTGGATTAGAGCCGTACTTATTATCTCCAGTATTGCTCTTTTTTATAAACCAATAGAGTAGCGGAATAATACCAACAATAGTTATCCATAATAATTTCCACCAACCCGATCTATCAACATCATGGAGTCTTCTTGCGGCAACGGAAATGCTCGGAATAAATGTTAAAAGTGAGCCTAGTGTACTAATTGGCGTCCATTCGACACCAGGATATACAGCTACGTCAATAATAGCTGTTACAAAACCTAGTAAACAAAGAAAAAGAATAAAAAACCAATATTCTGAGCGACTTGCCCTACCAGAAAAAGTCGCATATTTTATCCAACAAGTTTTGACCGCTTCAGAAAAATTCATATATTAATTTCTTATATAGTAAATTGTAGTTCACCTAAACGTTTAGTTAGTTTCATATTTTCTGCATAATCAATAGGAACACCAATTAATGCTGGGCCATTTTGTTCAAACGCTTCCTCGAGCGCAGGTTTGAATTCATCTGCAGAAGAAATGACCTTGCCCCATGCGCCAAAAGATTCGGCTAACATTGCAAAATCTGGATTATTAAATTCAAGATCGGAATGTTTTCCATTAAACTGATTCTGCTGCTTCCATTTAATGAGGCCATATTCACCGTCCATTAAAATAACAGTGACAATATTAAGTTTATGCCTAACAGCGGTTTCAATATCCTGAACATTCATCAAAAACCCAGCATCCCCACAAACAGCAATAACACGCGTATCAGGAAATGCGAATTTAGCGCCCATGCCTGCGGGAAAAGCAAAACCCATTGTGCAGAATCCATTAGAAATAAGACAGGTATTAGGTTCATCACACTGGTAATAACGAGCTATCCACATCTTATGTGCGCCTACATCGGATAAGAGTATGTCAGAGGGGCCGAGTATCTCGCGAATATCCCAAAGCACTTTTTGCGGTTTCATTGGAAACGACTTGTCATCCTTCTCCATAGCAAAATCATTACTGATTGTTTCTCTTAATTTTTGTTTATTATTAATATCGAAAAACGGTAATTTATCTTTGTATTTATCATTAAAAAGTTGATTCATTTGCCATAATGCATCGGCAACATCTGAAACCACCTCGACATCAACGATATAGTCTTCATCAATCTCAGCAGGCCAAAAATCGATATGAATAATTGTTTTTTTGATATTTTTATTCCAAAGCTTAGGCGCATATTCAACAAGGTCATAACCAATAGCAATAACCAGATCCGCATTATAAAGTGCAGCATTAACGTGATCCTGTCCTTGTAAACCTATCGTGTATAAACAGTGTGGGTCAGTTCGAGAAACAGCACCCTTCCCCATAAAGGTATTAACAACTCTGATGCCTGTTTTTTCAGCAAGTAGTCGTAATTGATTGGATGCCCGTTTTCTAACAGCGCCATTACCCGATAAAATAATGGGTTTTTTAGCATTTATAATTGCTTCAACAGCCGCCTTGACTGCTTTATGATCAGCAGCAGCGCGTCTTGTTTTGCGTGGCTCAATAATTGATGTGGTGGAGGTCGTTTCTTCTTTAGCAATATCTTCAGGTAATTCAAGCACAGTAACGCCTGGTTTTTCTTGTTCTGCAATCTTAAAAGCCTTCCTAACCATCTCAGGTATTGTTTCAGGTTTGTAAATACTGTGTCCCCATTTACTAATAGGCCTTAGCATTCCAATTGAATCCATATTTTGATGGCTTTCTTTGTGGAGCCGGCTTGTACTTGCCTGACCGATAATTGCAACCGTTGGTGCGCGATCCATATTCGCATCAGCTAAACCTGTAACCAAATTAGTCACTCCTGGGCCAAGTGTTGCAAGACAAACTCCAGCTTTACCAGTTAGACGGCCATACCCATCCGCCATAAATGCGGCTGCTTGCTCATGTCGACATAATACAAATTCAATGGGACTGTCCATTAATGAAATCATGAAATCAGCATTCTCTTCTCCAGGGACACCAAAGATCTTTTCAACGCCTTCAGCCTCTAAACAACGCACAAACAAGTCAGATGCTTTCACAATCTACCTCCAAAAATTTTATTTTTATTTTTTTGTTATTCACCCTGTTAATGTTAAAAAAATACTGGTTAGCTTTTACAAAAATTAAACATGGCCATATGAAAGCATAGCTTCGGCAACTTTTACAAAACCAGCAACGTTTGCACCCTGAAGATAATTAACTTTACCTCCGGACTCTTCCCCGTACTCAACACAACTATCATGTATGCTTTTCATCATTGATTGAAGCATATCGGCCAACTGTGATTCATCCCATGCAATGCGAGCGCTGTTCTGACTCATTTCAAGACCCGACACACCAACACCACCTGCATTTACTGCTTTTGCAGGACCAAAGCTCACTCCCGCATCGACAAATGCATCTACTGCCGCTTGTTCACATGGCATATTGGCAGCTTCTGCAACAAGTTTGACACCATTTTTTATCATCGTCGCGGCGTCTTCTCCATTCACTTCATTTTGTGTTGCAGATGGTACAGCTATATCAGCAGTAACACCCCATGGGCGTTTACCCTCATGAAAAACAATATTTTTAAATTCATCGGCGGCCTCTGAAATACGTCCTCGCCTGACATCTTTTAATTCTTTAATCCAATCAATTTGTTCTTGAGTCAAACCATCAGAACACTCAATAAAGCCACCAGAATCAGAAAGAGTTAACGGTTTACCGCCTAACTGCAAAACTTTTTCTGCGGCATGTGTAGCTACATTTCCAGAACCAGAAATAAGTACTGTCTTTCCCTCTACATCTTCTTTTATTTGTTGCAACATATTCTGCGCAAAAAATATCGCGCCATAACCAGTCGCCTCAGTACGCATTTTTGATCCACCAAAAGATAATCCTTTGCCCGTCAGTATGCCAACAAACTGATTGGTAATACGTTTGTATTGACCAAACATGAAACCTATTTCACGCCCGCCTACACCAATATCACCTGCCGGAACATCTGTATCTGGTCCAACATGTCGATAAAGTTCTGTTACGAAACTCTGGCAAAAACGCATTACCTCAAGTTCTGATTTCCCCTTCGGATTAAAATTTGACCCTCCTTTACCACCGCCCATTGGTAATCCAGTCAAACTATTTTTAAAAGTCTGCTCAAATCCTAAAAATTTAAGAATACTTTGATTGACGGACGGGTGAAAACGCAAACCTCCTTTATATGGCCCAATTGCACTATTAAATTGAACTCGCCAACCGCGATTAGTTCTAATATTTCCATCATCATCCGACCATGGTACGCGGAACGAAATTATGCGCTCGGGCTCTGCCATACGTTCTAGAATCTGCATTTCATGATAAATTGGTTTATCAGCAATATAAGGGAATATTGTTGATGCAACCTCATAGACAGCCTGAACAAACTCTGATTCGCCTGAATTGCGTTTCTCAACACCTTCCATATAACGATTAAAATACTCTTTAGTTTTTGTAGCACTGACACCTGATTTAGACACGGAGCGCCTCCCCTTCCTTTAATATTACAGCAAACAGTTAAAATATATGTTTATACTATTGATTTTATTTGGTTTTATTATAGTTTTAAAATATTTTTTACATCTAATATTAAGACAGTTTGAGATAATACCCAATTGTCTATATACAATTAAAATTAAGACTATCAGTTGTCAATGTTTTGTCAAAAAAAACGAAGTGATGGTATGTCTCTGAATTAAGCCTGACCACCCCGAAAAATATCTTTTTAGCCCTTGGATTGCACCAAAAAATATATTATCTAATACAGGTGTAGTGCTTGGTAAAAATTATTCAAACCAATTGTTGAAATTTCAGATTCGCGTCAGAGAGAATTAGCAACTTTAACTTCAGTCAAAAAGGATAAAAACTAATTTTAGTTCTCTATATTTAAATATTTTTTTGCTAGATTCTTTGCGTGATTATATTGATTAGGAAATAACTTATCGTCATTTAATAGCCCTTCAATTCTTTTTTTAGCGTTGCTACTGCCATTTTTAGATGCCACATAAAACCACATTGATGCAATAATAAAATCCTGTTTTATGTGCTCTCCATTCTCATACATAATGCCGAGATTGTATTGAGCATCAGAAAATCCTCCTAATGCAGCTCTTTTAAACCATTTATTAGCCAATCCTAAATTTCTTTCGATACCTAACCCAAGATAATAATGAATACCAATATAGTTTTGAGCAACTAAATCACCATTATTAGCTAGCGGCTGCCATAAAGCATATGCCTTTTCATACTGGCCCTTATCAAAAAATAACTTTGGGTCGTCAGATTGAGAACAAGATAAAGATGATGTTAAAAAAATAATTACGAAAAATAATCGCATGCATCTATGAGTGCGATTTAAGTAGAGAGCTCCAAAAAATTATGCTTTTGCTAGCGCCTGTTCAATATCGCTTAACAAATCATCGATATGCTCAATACCAACAGACAGCCTGACAAGATCATCAGATACGCCCGCTTTTGCGAGTTCCTCAGGAGAAAGTTGTCGGTGTGTTGTGGTTGCCGGATGACATGCTAGTGATTTTGCATCTCCTATATTGACAAGACGTGTAATTAACTCGAGCGCGTCAATAAATTTTGTGCCTGCTTTTACACCACCCTTAATACCAAAACTTAATATACCAGCAGCTTTATCATCGCAATATTTTTTTAGTAATTGATTATCTTGATGATTAGAAAGTCCAGCATATCTAACCCAATCGACTTTGTTATGTTTCGTGAGATAATTGGCAACCTCAAGTGCATTTTCACAATGGCGGTCCATTCTCACGGCTAATGTTTCAATCCCTTGAAGAATCATAAAACTATTCATCGGTGATATTGCCGAACCAGTATTTCTTAAGGGAACAACTCTTGCCCGCCCAATATAGGCTGCTGGTCCTAAAGCTTCTGTATAAACAACACCATGATACGATGGGTCTGGTTCATTTAATCTATTAAAACGACTTTTATGTTCGGCCCAAGGAAAATTACCAGAATCAACAAGAACACCACCTATATTACTACCATGACCACCCATATATTTTGTTAATGAATGAACCACAATATCGCAGCCATGTTCGAAGGGTCGGCATAAGTAGGGTGTTGGTACTGTATTATCAACAATAACAGGTATACCCTTACTATGCGCTAACTCAGAAATCTTACCAAGATCTGCCACATTACCGGCAGGATTACCAATAGACTCACAAAAAACAGCCTTTGTTTTGTCATCCACTAATTTCGTTATTTCTTCATAATTTGGTGCATCGATGAAACGTACCTCTATTCCCATTTGAGGAAAGGTATGGGCAAATAGATTATATGTCCCGCCATACAAACTACTTGTTGATATAATATTATCTCCAGATTCAGCAATAGTTTGGATCGCGTAATTAATTGCCGCCATACCTGAAGACAATCCTAATGCTGCAATACCACCTTCCATTTCTGCTACACGTTGTTCTAATACCGCCGTCGTTGGATTCATAATACGCGTGTATATATTTCCCTCTACTTTCAGATCAAATAAATCAGCTCCATGTTGAGTACTATCAAAAGCATATGATGTTGTTTGATAAATTGGGACGGCAACTGCCTTAGTTGTTGGTTCTGGGGAATAACCACCATGAACAGCTATTGTTTCTAATTTCATGATAACCTCATATTTTTATATTTATTATTATTTAATTAACTATTATTTTGAATTTTTAACACGAACAACAATATCAATACCTTCCTGGACTGTATCTTTAGGTAATGTGGGTAATGAGCTTATCTGTGCATTATTAAATTCAAAATCTGAAATTTCACCAGTATCTACATTATAGTAATGAGAGTGTGGTGTTGTTTTAGAATCATAGTAAATTTTGGAAGAATCAATAATAACGCGTCGAACAAGTCCTTTATCGGCAAATAGATTCAAAGTATTGTAAACAGTTGCTCGAGAAATACCGCACTTATTATTATTAAGTGACGAAAAAATATCCTCCGCAGAAAGATGCTGGTCCTTGACTAGAATAAATTTAGCAATCTTAATTCTTTGATTTGTTGGTTTGATATTTAGAGTGCATAGGACTTTGTGAACTGATTTACCGCTCATATTCATATTATTTACATTATCCAATACCTGATCCATTGACTCATTATATTAGATGCTCGCAATAAAGTGGAGTCAAAATAAGAGTGATTATCGTTTATTAAGCAGGTTCTGTTATATTTTTTCTATTTTCAAGAGTGAATTTAGCAATATCTATGAAGGATGCTTTCTTGAATAAATGATCGGTCAGTAATTTAGCTGAAGCCGGGGCTTGTAGTATTCCTTTCCGAAAATGACCCGCATTGATGTAAATATTCTTGAAATTTGGAATTATACCAATAACAGGTTTGCCATCATCAATTGCGGGACGTAAACCTGCCCAGTGTCCTATAAGTTTTTCGTCTACTAATTGAGGAGCAACAGAATATGCCCAATCCAACAATTCCTGTTTAACTATTTCAGTTGTGTTATTAATAAAACCAACATCCTCCATTGTGCTACCAATCAGTATTTGACCATCCAATCTTGGAATTAAATAATGCCGACCATCCAAAATAATTTTATCTATAGTATTATTATTTGTTTGTACACAAACTATTTGGCCGCGTATTGGTTTTATATTAACGGTAGTATTTATATTCTTCAGAAATAAGTCGCTCCATGCTCCTGTTGTAATTATGAGATTATGGGCATGTAATTTTTTATCATTATTTAATTTTACGTATTCAAATTTATTATTCTTAACTTCGATATGTGAAATTCTAGAATTTTCAAATAGGTCAACCGAGAGAATTTTTAGGCTTTTATATAATGCATTTAATAGTAAAGGTGGTCTGACTTGATATATTTCTGGAAGCAAAATAGAATAATCTGGAATATTTATTTCAGGATAATTTTTATTTATCTTATCTATTAATGTAATTTTATTTTTATTAGACCACTTTTTGGTTTTTTCAGAATGTTCTTTGTTAATAATTATTAGACCGGATTTAATTAATTCAGCATCAATGTCAGTTTCTTCGTGTAGATTAAGAATAAAATTTGGGTAAAGTATTTTTGCTTTCTCAGAAAGAAATGTAGAATCAGAATTTTCATTCCAAGGTCGCATAGAAGATAAAATCCCGCCGGCTGCCCTAGATGCTTCATTCCCAAATTTCTGACGGTCCAGTATTGCGACGCTTGCTCCTCGAGTTGCAATTTCTCGTGCTGTTGTCATGCCAATAATTCCGCCGCCAATGACAATATAATCGTATTTCATAGAAGTACTGGATTGTAATTGTAGATGAGATTTCTTTTCTTGATATAAATCAAGCCCATTGCTACGAAAAATATTTTTAATACTAAATGATTACTATAAAAAATTACTGTACTGTTCTCTTAATTTGACTCATTAATTCTCTTGGCAGAGAAAAAACGACATTTTCTTCAATTCCAGGAGATTCTTTAATAATAGAAGCGCCTAATTTTTCCAATTTAGTTATTACTTCTTCCACAAGAATCTCTGGTGCAGAAGCGCCAGCTGTTAGTCCAATATTTTCTTTTTCATTTAACCACTTGTCTTTAATTTCTGTTGCATCATCGATGAGGTAAGCTGGTACACCTGCTTTTTGTGAGATCTCCATTAATCGTGATGAATTAGAACTATTAGGGGAGCCAACAACTAGAATTAAATCACACTGCCGCGCTAATTTTTTTACGGCATCCTGCCTATTTTGTGTCGCATAACATATATCTTTCTTTTTCGGGCCATCAATGTTTGGAAAACGCTTTCTCAATGCATTAATAACCTCAGACGTATCATCCATAGATAATGTTGTTTGAGTTACAAAGGCTAAAAAATTTGGTTTTTTAACTTCTAACTTCATTACATCTTCAACTGACTCAACAATATACATTCCACCCTCACCACTTTTTGGTTGATACTGACCAACCGTTCCTTCAACTTCAGGGTGACCTTCATGTCCGATTAAAATGCATTCCCTCTCTTCATTTTGGTACTTACCTACTTCCATATGGACTTTAGTAACGAGCGGGCATATCGCATCAAATACCCTTAATCCACGACGTTTAGCAACATCGCGAACTGCTTTTGATACTCCGTGTGCACTAAAAATAACTGTTGAATCATCAGGCACTTCATCGAGTTCCTCAACAAATATAGCCCCCTTATCCCGAAGTGAATTAACTACATATTTATTATGTACAACTTCGTGACGGACATATACGGGCGCTCCAAATAGTTCTAAAGCTCTTTCAACAATTTCAATTGCTCGGTCAACACCCGCACAAAATCCCCGTGGGTTTGCAAGTAATATTTGCATTTAATTCTGCCTATAAATAAATATTAAATTCATTATATAAAAGTTTAATAAAGACTAAATATATTATAGTGTAGCCGTAGTCCGATCAGTAAATAAAGTATCTAAAACTAACATAATTGCGCCAATTGTAATTGCTGAATCAGCTACGTTAAATGCTGGCCAATACAAACCTTTATAATAAACCTCAATGAAATCTATAACATATCCTAATGTAAGCCTATCCCATAAATTCCCTAATGCGCCACCAAGTATAAAAGCTAATGAAAATAACAGCCATCGACCTTTTGCTAGAGAATTGTACATCCATACAACAATTACTATACTAATAAAAGATGAAGCGCCTATAAAAAACCAACGCTGCCAACCGCCAGCATCACTTAAAAAACTAAATGCTGCGCCTGAGTTATACATTAAAGTCAGATTGAATCCATCATAGATATATTTTGGTTCATGCAATACCAAAGATTGTACTGCATAAAATTTTGTCACTTGGTCTAAAACAATAATTACAATCGATAATATTAACCATCTAAACATAAAACACCCTTATATCAAGCATATAACCTAATTTCTCCATTTTGAGAAATATTGCTAATACAACGTGAGCATAATTCCTTATGCATATCATTCTTTCCGATGCTCTCATGCCTATGCCAACAACGTACACATTTTTCATATGCATAGGGTTTTGCATAAATAAATAAATCAGAGATATCGGATTGAATTGCGTCATTATTACGTTTTTCTAATGGATAGATATTCGTGCTTGAACAAATTAAAACAAACCTTAACTCATCTTTAATAAAATTAAGCTCATTAAAGAACTCTTCATTACAATAAATATTAACTTCCGCATCTAGCGATGAGCCAATCGTGCCATCACTACGCAATTTCTCAAGTTGTTTGTTAACCTCATCGCGGACTAAAATAATTTTTTCCCAACGAAATTTTCTAGATTTTGAATTTATATCTTCTGCTTCTATTTCATACCAATCTTCTAGAAAAACTGAAATATCTTTATCGCCCGGAATATATTTCCATATTTCATCAGCAGTGTAACTAATAACGGGTGCTAACCATCTAACTAACATTTGCACTAGATGGTACATAGCTGTCTGTCCTGAACGTCTGATTAAACTATCTTTGCTTGTTGTGTATTGTCTATCTTTAATTATGTCAAGATAAAATCCGCCCATCTCCACAACACAGAATTGGTGCAACAACTGATAAATTAAATGAAATTCAAAATTATCATAGGCGGTAATTATTTCTTTTTGTAAAGATAAAGCATGTTCAATAATCCATTTATCTAAATCCAGCATATCTGAGAAATCAATACTATTTTCCTTTGGGTCAAAATCATTTAAATTTGATAAAAGATAACGTGAAGTATTGCGAATACGCCGATAAGCATCAGCTACTCTTTTTAATATTTCATCGGAAACATTCATTTCAGCCCGATAATCTGTTGCTGCAACCCATAAACGTAAAATATCTGCGCCATAAACATTCATAATTTTTTGTGGAGCAATAACATTTCCCTTCGACTTTGACATTTTCAAACCATTTGCATCAACAGTAAAGCCATGGGTTACTACACTACGATAGGGTTTCTCATTTCTGGTTATTGCTAATGAGGTTAAAAGTGCTGATTGAAACCAGCCGCGATGTTGATCAGAGCCTTCTAAATAAAGATCAGCTGGATAGTCTAAACGTTTATCGTTATGTAGTACTGCATCATGAGTAACACCAGAATCGAACCAAACATCGAGTGTATCCATAACCTTAATATAATCCTTTGAATCATCATTAAGTATCTCAGCTGAATCTAAGTCAAACCAAGCATTAATCCCCTTCTGCTCAACCAATTCAGCGACTTTTTTAATAATTTTAGATGTTTCAGGATGTAATTCTTGAGTTTCTCGATGTATAAAAACAGGAATCGGCACACCCCAGGTACGTTGTCGCGAAATACACCAATCAGGACGATTCTCAATCATTCCAAAGATTCTTTCTTTGCCCCATGATGGTTGCCAATCAACTTTTTTAATTGCATCTAACGCCTGATTTCTTAATCCATTACTATCCATACTAATAAACCATTGTGGGGTAGCGCGAAAAATAATTGGTGTTTTATGGCGCCAACAATGTGGGTAACTATGTTGTATAGTTTCTTGTTTCAGCAAGTTTTTATTCTTTTCTAAAATTGATATCACTGAATTATTTGCTTTAAATACATGTTCACCAGCAAATAACTCTGTACCAGTCACAAAACATCCATTATCAGCAACAGGATTATCAATAACTAAATTATAACGCTGTCCAACTATATAATCGTCTTGGCCATGTCCTGGGGCAATATGTACAGCGCCTGTGCCTGTTTCAAGAGTGACATGATCGCCTAGTACAATAGAAATAGTACGATCATAAAAAGGATGCTTAAGTTTTAAACCTTCAAAGTCAGAACCGGAGTATTTAGATAAAACTTTGTAATCTGTAAATCCACAACGCGATAAAACGATTTCATATAGTTCATTGGCTATTATTAATATTTCATTACTAACCTGAACTAATGCATAATAATTTTCTGGGTGTAAGGCAACCGCCTGATTTGCTGGTAATGTCCAAGGTGTAGTTGTCCAAACAACAATTGAAACAGAATTAATATTTTTTTCTATATTAAATTGTTTTAAAAAATTACTACATTCAACCAAAGGAAACCGTACATCAATTGCTGGTGATTGTTTGTCATTATATTCCACTTCTGCTTCCGCTAACGCAGAACAACAATCAATACACCAATGAACAGGTTTAACTCCCTGATGTAAATGTCCTGTGTTAATAATTTTACCGAGTGCTCTAATAATATTAGCCTCTGTACTATAGTCCATTGTGAGATATGGGTTTTCCCAGTCGCCTAGTACTCCGAGTCGCTTAAAATCAATCCTCTGTTTATCCACTTGCTTCGATGCGAATTCACGACATGCATCGCGAAATACTTTAGGTTCAACTTTTATACCCGCTTTACCAATTTTCTTTTCGACTTGTAATTCAATCGGTAATCCATGACAGTCCCAACCAGGAACATAAGGAGCATTTAGCCCGCTAAATCCTTTTGACTTTATAATTATATCTTTGAGAATCTTATTAACCGCATGACCTATATGAATATCACCATTCGCGTATGGCGGTCCATCATGCAAGATAAAATTTTTATTATTATTGTTTTTTTTTCTAATCTTCTGATACAAATTATTTTCTTCCCAAAAATCTAATATCTCTGGTTCACGTTGCGCGAGATTAGCTTTCATTGGGAAAGCTGTGTTCGGTAAATTTAATGTTTCTTTATAGTTTTTCATTATTTAATTAAATATATCATTGATTCGTTACTTCTATTTTTTTTAAACAAAGTCTTGTTTCTTCAATATCTCTCTTAATCTGTTTAATTAATTCTTTTTCACTAGTAATGTGTTGATCATCACGCAACTTACTAATTAATTCGACCTGTATATGATGCCCATACAATTCACTATTGAAATCAAGTATATGCGCCTCTAAAACAACTCGCTTCCCCTGATAAACTGGTTTTGAGCCAATATAAATTACCGCATCAAACACTCTGTTATCGACACCATGAATATAACCAGAATAAATACCAGCAATTGGTGACCGATATCTATGTAATTCTATATTAATAGTTGGAAAACCGATCTTTTTTCCACGTTTATCACCGTGAGTAACTCTTCCGCTAATAGTATATGGTCTTCCAAGATAACGATTTGCTGTTGTTATTTCACCTCTAGCTAGCGCATCACGAATTAGTGTGCTACTAACACGTTCACCATCTACAATATATGGATCTGTCATAAAGACTTCAAAATTATTTTGTTTAGAAATTTTTGATAGATATTGATAGTCTCCTTCACGATTTTTTGCAAAACGGAAATCATCTCCAACAATTATTCTCCGAGCGGCTAAACCATCGAGCAAAATATTATCAACAAATTCAGATGCTGAAAAATTAGCCAATTTTTTATTAAATTTTAAACATACAACACGATCAATATTATAACGTGAAAATTGTTGTAATTTTTCACGCAAACGAGTTAATCGTGATGGTGCTGCTTCGAGATTAAAATATTCCATTGGTTGAGGTTCAAATATTAAGACTGTTGAAATTAAATTAGACTGCTTGGTAATTTTCATTAATTGTTCTAAAACATGCTGATGCCCTAAATGGATACCATCAAAATTACCAATTGTTGTAGCACACTCTTTACGTTGCCTGCGTAGATTAGCTAATCCGTGAATAAATTCCATCAGCGAATAGAAAAACGATAAATTATATGGTTCATTCTGGACTTGTAATATTATGTAAACGTAATCCAATCAACCATAAAACAGAAAAATAACTCAGCATGCTTACTGAAACCCATAATATTAGGTTTAATACGCGATCAAAAACATCCCAACCTATCCAAACAAAAACATGGTCAACTCCAAACATAATAATTCCTATCATAACAACCAGTGCAAGTAAAATCTTTGCAATAAAATAAGACCATTTTTTTCTAGATTGATATACCTTTATCTTTTTTAATTTTCGAAACAATAAAAAAGCCTGTAACCAAGCAGAAAATGATGTTGCCAAAGCTAGACCAACATGAGCATACTCAGGATGAAGAATAAAAAGTACCCAAACAAATAATAAATTTAATACAATATTCGCAACTACAGCAACCAATCCTATTGTTACTGGTGTTTTTGTATCTTGGCGAGAAAAGTAGCCTGCAGATAAAACCTTAATTAATACAAATGCTGGTAAGCCTATAGCGTAAGCTCTTAGACTATGACCTGTCATTAAAACATCTAATGAGTTAAATGCCTTGTAATGAAATAAAGTTGTGAGTATAGGCATCGCCATAAAGATCAAACCAATAGCTGCTGGTAATGTAATTAATAAAATACAACGCATTGCCCAATCTAATGTATCAGAAAATTTTTCACTTGATCCTCGAGCATGCTTCTCGGAAAGATTAGGAAGCACCGCAGTAGCAAGTGCAATACCAAATACACCTAATGGAAATTCAACAAGACGATCAGAAAAATATAACCAAGAAATGCTACCTGTAGCTAAAAAGGAAGCAATAAATGTATCTATTAATAGATTTATTTGAACAATAGAAGCCGCAAATAGTATTGGTATCATTAACTTCATAATACGTCTAACCCCATCTTGATCAGACTTTAATGAAGGTCGAGGAAACTTTCTAATTTTTAATAGAAAAGGGGCCTGAAAAAGTAATTGAACAAATCCAGCAATAAGTACAGCCCATGCTAATGCTTTTATGGGTGTTTCCATAAATGGCGCTAACCATATAGCACAAACAATTAAGGAAATATTTAACAAAACTGGCGTAAAAGCAGGTATTGCAAAATGCTTATAGGTATTAAGTATGCTTCCAGCAAACGCAGTTAATGATATAAAAAATATATATGGAAAAGTAATTTTTAGTAATTCGCTTGCTAAATTACTTTTACTTGCATCACCTAAAAATCCGGGTGCAAAGATCATAATAAGGATCGGGCTTATTAGTACTCCAATTACCGTAACAACAAATAAAATCAATCCTAGCGTTGCAGATGTTTGATCTATTAATTTTTGCACTTCTTCTTCTTTGCGTCGTTCTTTATATTCTGAAAGTACAGGTACAAATGCCTGTGAGAATCCGCCTTCGGCGAATAATCGACGTAAAAAATTAGGTATTTTGAAAGAAACGATAAATACATCAACGCTCAATCCTGGACCAAACACAGTGCCAATTACAATATCTCGGATAAGGCCAAAAACACGTGAAATTGTAGTCATGGCACTAATAATGATTGTTGATCTCAATAATTTAAAACTCATTTAAATTGCCTTTTAAATAATCGTATAGACTATGCAATGTATTATGTATTTTATGTCGTTAACCCATTAAATTGTAATATAAATAGCATAACATACGTCAACTAAAGGATTGACAAATTGACCTAATATCAGCATGATGTCGCGCCTTTAAAAGAATAAATTAGGAGTAACAAAGTGGCAAATATTGCATCAGCAAAAAAACGTGCGCGCCAATCTGAGAAAATACGCCTTCATAGCGCAAGCCAGCGTTCTATGTTGCGGACTCATATAAAGAAAGTTACTAATGCTATTGAAGTAAAAGACAAAAAAGCAGCTCAAGATGCTTTTCAAGCAGCTGTGCCTGTAATTGATTCAATGGTTTCAAAAGGAATTATTCATAAAAATAAGGCTGCAAGACATAAGTCTCGTTTAAATAATCACGTAAAATCACTCTAAATTTTAAATACGTATTATAAATTCAGAAATAATTACTCAGCAATACTTTATTAGCTTTAAATCATAATCATATTATCTCTATGGATAATTTCATCTTCTTCTGCGCAATCAAGTAATTCCTGAATTTCTCTACTAGATTTACCAATGATTAATGCGGCCTGGACAGAGTTATAATTAGACAAACCCCGCGCTATTTCTTTTCCATTTTGATCAACACATGAAATTATTTCGCCGCGTTTAAATTCACCAGTAACAGATTTTACTCCAATTGGTAATAAGCTTTTTCCATTTTTTATTAATGCAGTTACAGCGCCACTATCAAGAGTAATTGTTCCTTTTAGATGTGATTGATTTGCTAACCACTGCTTTCGTGAACGCAAAGTTTGTTTAGGTGTTGTTAATAAAGTCCCAATTAAATCACCATCAGCAATTTTTAATAAAATTGACTTCTCATTGCCCGACGCTATTACCGTTTGAGTATCAGATTTTGCAGCTATTGAAGCTGCTTTCAATTTTGTATGCATACCACCACAACCATGATTACTACTATCTCCAGCATATTTTTTTAACGATTCATCGCTAGCCTCAGCTTGCTCAATAAACCTAGCAGATTTATTTTTACGAGGATCAGATGTATAAAGACCTTCTTGATCTGTTAATAAAACAAGCAATTCTGCATCAATTAAATTTGCAACTAAACTCGCAAGAGTATCATTATCTCCAAATCGGATTTCATCAGTAGCCACAGTGTCATTTTCATTTACAATTGGAATAACACCAAGCTGAAGTAAAGTATTTAAACTCGTTCGTGCATTAAGGTAACGTGTACGATTAGTAATATCATCATGAGTCAATAAAACTTGTGCTGTGCGTTTATTGTATTTTTGAAAACAAACCTCATACGCTTGAATTAAACCCATTTGGCCAACGGCTGCTGCTGCTTGTAATTTATGTACTACATTAGGCCTCTTATCCCATCCCAACCTAGTCAAACCCTCGGCAACAGCGCCTGAAGATACAATAACTATCTCAATACCATTATCATTAAGTACTGAAATTTGATTTACCCAATTATCAAGCAAATTATGTTTTAGTCCGCATCCATTGTCTGTAATTAATGCGCTACCAATCTTAATCACCCAACGTCGTGTTTCTCTAATTTTCTCTCTTTCTTTATTCATTTATTTTTCCGATCTAATATCCAATTGTGTATTACGTACGTTAATTCTGTGCATCCAGCTCCTGTTAAAGCAGATATTATAAATATTTTGGTCGTATCAGCTAATTTACTATGCAAATATATCTTCAGCTCATCAATGAGATCATTTGGTAATAAGTCAGATTTATTTAGTAATAACCATCTCTCCTTTTTTGAAAGATTCTTATCATAGCGTTCTAGTTCCACTTCAATTTTTTTTATATCTTTATATACATCTTCTTTGTCCTGATAAATATCAACAAGGTGTAATAATAAATTAGTTCTACCTAAATGTTTTAAAAACTCAATACCTAAACCTACCCCATCAGCAGCGCCTTCTATTAAGCCAGGAATATCAGCAATAACAAAACTCTTTTCATTCTCTACTCTTACAACTCCAAGGCTAGGATACATTGTTGTAAAGGGGTAATCCGCGATTTTTGGTGTAGCCTCAGATACGGCTCTCAACAAACTTGATTTTCCAGCATTTGGTATTCCAAGCAAACCAACATCTGCTAAGACCTGAAGTTCTAACTTTAGATTTCGAGTTTCTCCGAATGTTCCTTTCGTCGTTTTTCTAGGGCTCCGATTAATGCTGCTTTTGAATCTTGCATTTCCTAGCCCATGAAAACCACCCTGAGCAACTAAAAGTTTTTCATTTTTAGTTAGTAAATCGCCAATCAATTCATTTGTATCTTCATTATAAACAAGTGTTCCCAGAGGTACTTTTATGTGCAAATCATCAGCATTTTTACCGAAGCGGTCGCGCCCCATTCCTGGTTGGCCATTTTTTGCACGAAATAAACGATCATGGCGAAAATCAACCAATGTATTTAATCCCTCATCAACAACTAAATATATGCTTCCTCCATCGCCACCATCACCGCCATCAGGGCCACCTTTTGGGATAAATTTTTCACGCCGAAAACTAAGACAACCATCGCCACCATTTCCGGCCTCAGCTCTTATTGTTGCTTGATCAACAAACTTCATAAAAAAATATCCCTACTACTTTATTGATTAATTTACCCAGGTAGAAATAAAAAACCCCGCCAATGGCGGGGTTTTAATAATCACATATATTAAGGTACTTACCCCGTAACCACATCAACAAATGTTCGATTCTTTGGACCCCTTTGATTGAATTCAACCTTACCCTCTGCAATAGCAAACAATGTGTGATCATGCCCCAAACCAACATTTAAACCTGCATGCCATTTAGTACCTCTTTGACGAATAATAATATTGCCTGCCTTCACTGTTTCACCACCATATTTCTTAACACCGAGACGTTTAGATTGTGAATCCCGACCATTTCTTGTGCTACCACCTGCTTTTTTATGAGCCATTTCTATACTCCAAACTTAATTCTCAGCTATATTTGTTATTTTAATTTCCGTATAAGCTTGACGGTGCCCCATCTGCTTACGATGATGTTTGCGACGCCGAAATTTAATGATTTTTATTTTAGGGCCTCGGCCGTGACTTTCAATTTTGGCATTCACGTGCGCTCCTTTCAGAATGGGTGTCCCAACGGTAACTTTTTCGCCATCAACAAGCATCAATACATCGTTAATCTTTATGCTTTTACCCGCTTCCTTATCGAGCTTCTCAACCTTCAGTATATCGCCCTTTCCCACCTTATACTGTTTACCGCCAGTCTTAATTACTGCATACATCATAATTCTCCAACATCCACAATTATTCATAAATTCTCTAAAGGGAGCAGATTCTAAGAAATTCAACAGGTGGTGACAAGTTAAGAATGCTAAAATTCAGGATATTAATTAAGAATAAGACTGATTCACGCCATATTTCTAGGTAATCTGGCTGAATTCTAGAAACTACAAACTTTAATATCATAACTCAGACGATAAAGTGACTCAAAAAGACGCTACAGCAAGAAAACCAATAATCGCCGATATTGGACAAATACATAATCTAATTTCGGACGATATGATTGGTGTTAATAAATTAATAAAAGAAAGTCTTTCTTCTGAAGTTTCCCTAATTAATCAACTCAGTCAGTACATTATAAATACTGGAGGTAAACGCCTTCGACCCGCATTGGTATTACTAAGTTCTAAAGTATTCAGATACCAAGGTGACCAACATATCAATCTAGCAGCAATTATTGAACTTATTCACACCGCAACTTTGCTGCACGACGATGTAGTTGATGCGTCTTTGCTAAGACGTGGGCATAAAACGGCAAATCAACGCTGGGGTAATGAGGCTAGTGTTTTGGTTGGTGACTTTGTCTACTCTCGCGCCTTTCAAATGATGGTTAATGTTGACTCTCTTTATGTAATGCAAATTCTTTCTGAAGCAACTAACACCATTGCTGAAGGAGAAGTGCAACAATTAATAAATCGTCATAAACCAGAGATAAGTGAAGATAATTATCTCAATGTAATTCGTAATAAAACTGCTAGGTTATTTGAGGCTGCTGCACAATTGGGGGCAGTTGTCTCAAATAAAACCAAAAATGAAGAAAAAGCAATGGCAGCATTTGGCCGTCATCTTGGAACTGCATTTCAATTAATTGATGACGTGCTTGATTATAGTTCTTCTGAAAATGAGCTTGGTAAAAATATTGGAAGTGATTTATCTCAAGGTAACCCAACACTCCCATTATTATATGCGATGTGGAATGGAGATAAAAATCAAGCCAAAATAATTCGTGATTCAATTGCAAATGGTGGGCTTGAAAACATTGAACTAATAAAAGATGCTATAAATTTAACAGGTGCAATTTCTTATACAGCAGAAATTGCAAAACAAGAATCAGAGCTAGCTATAAATGCCCTAAACCAATTACCCTCGTCTGAATATTTAGATGCGTTACACTTGTTAGCTAAATTCTCAGTAGAAAGACAAAATTAGGTAAATATTTAAGAATCTCCTTATGTATGGTAACCTCTCGCTCGCTCAAATAAATCTGTAATCCAATATATATGCGCGCCAATTGCTGCAAATGGTAACAATATATAAGTCAGATTAAATATAGCTAACATCAGTACAATAAAACAAAAATCAGCACGACTTAATTTATGAAATATATAGATTAGCCAATCTAATGTATTCTCAGGCTGCTTAAATTGCACAGCCCGTTCTTCTCTTGTTATTGCATCGATTTCCTTTTTATTTTTAGCGTAATAATGTAAATCAACAACATAATCAATAAAAGCGCCCAGCGCAGCAATAATGCCTAACCAAAACCAAAAAACTTGCTCATTTACTTGGCTTACTCCATATCCCAGTGCGACAAAAAAACTTGCATCAACCATCCAATCCGCCATGTCATCGAATTTTGCTCCGAATTCGGAAGACATATTTTTAACACGCGCAACCTCCCCATCACAATTATCCAAGGTATAACTAGCTACCAGAAAAAAAGCACCTATAACTTCTAGATTATGTACCCCCAAACTAAAACAGCCCGCACATAATAATCCACATAATAATGACAAAAGTGTTATTTGATTTGGAGTAAGAAATGTTTTCAATAAAATAGGGGTTAATCGACAAGATAAATGCCTAATCAGTGGGAGAAAATCTGAGAATGATTTTTTTGTTCGAGAAATCATAATAACAATTATGTTAGTTTTATAAATTACCTAGTATCATAAAGCTCTGCTTGGTATTCTAATGTTTATCTACAAAAATAAAACATGTAATTTAACTATATTTTTTTAATTACATTAAAATTTCATGATTCGAATATTATCTTACATCGGATTGCTAGTTGGTATCTTAATATTGACCTTGCTTATTTTCTGGCAGGGTTTTGCTGAGATATTTGGGCTCTTATTTAAATCTGGTTTTTCACTGCTTTTATTGCCAGTTGTTTGGTTGCCGAGTTTAATTATTGCAGTAATTTCTTGGTATCAACTTTTTCCAAATAAGCTTATTCCACCATTTAAAGAATTGTTGTTAGCTTTATGG
>Ga0066852_10000302_pt1 | contig 19905 bp, 17 predicted proteins | sample ETNtaG_27_FD_67283 | JGI IMG/M metagenome (GOLD analysis project Ga0066852, IMG submission 67283) | Marine microbial and viral communities from oxygen minimum zone, Eastern Pacific Ocean - ETNP201406SV63 | ecosystem: Environmental > Aquatic > Marine > Oceanic | place: Pacific Ocean: Eastern...
AAATGAGATTAATTTCGATATTGAAAATCACTTAATTACAGAAAATGAAGCCAACAATACTACCAAGGAATTAGAACATTCATTAATTAAGGATAATAAAAATATAGATATACTAAACTCAAAACTATACTTCTCAAATCTAAAATCAAAAAAAACTATTTCGGTAATTCTTGTATTGGTTATTCCTGTTTTTGTTATATCTGTATACAGTTTTATTGGTCATCCTAATTCAATAGAAAAATTAGTCCTAGTTTCAGACTTAAAAAATACAAAAAACAATAACGAAAAACTAGTTTCTGTGAAGCAAATGCTAAACCGTGTTGAAAAACGATTGCTTGATGATCCGAATAATAGCGATGATTGGTTAATGTTGGCTAATTCTTATGTTGTACTCAAACGCTATCCTGAAGCAATTAGGGCGTTTGACAATCTATACCGTCTAAAAGGCGATGATCCGTTACTTTTATTTCGATATGCAGATGTTTTAGCCATGGCAAATTCTGGAATTTTTGCTGGTAAGCCCTCTGAACTAATCAAAAAAGCACTACAGTTAGATCCTCAAAATACAATGGGCCTTTGGCTAGCCGGTCTAGTGGCTTACGAAGAGGGCAAAATAAATAAGGCCATTAATTATTGGCAAAATGTGCTGCCTAAATTAGAAATAGGATCCGAGGAAGAAAAAAATATAAGAAAATATATACAATTTGCTAAAGAAAATAATAATATTTCAATTCAAAACAATAATTCGATTACGCAAGAAGAAACTGAATACTCACTTAAATTAAGTATTGAATTATCACCTAATTTTACTGATATAGATAAAAATAATGTAATATTTATCTATGCGAAACCGATGCATGGCTCAAACAACATGCCAATTATTGTTTTGCGTAAAATAGTCGCTGACCTACCATTATTGGTGGAAATGGATGATTCAATGTCTATGCTTCCATCTAATAAGCTGTCTGATTATAAGTCTGTTCAAGTTTCGGCAAGAATCTCTAAAAGTGGTAATGCTAAATCTGAAAAAGGAGATATAATAGGTGTGGTTGATGCAGTTTCAACAACTTCAAGAAATACAACTAAATTAATTATAAATTCAACACTAAAATAAATAGACATTATTAGGGCTCATATGAATTATTTTCGTCAACTCCATAAACAGTACCTATACGTTTGTATTATTGCGTTGGGCATGCTAGCGCGATCTTTTGTCGCGCCTGGTTTTATGCTTAATACAAAAACTGCAAATGGTAATTTGTTTGCAGTTACGCTATGTCATGGCCCGAACAATATCAATCAATTACCGAGCCTTGAAAAACCTAATAAACTTAACGAACCTGTATCTAGCGACCATAAAAAACAAACAAATTGCAACTTATGGACATCAAGCAGCACGTCTCTTGTTATTGAGCAATTTGTTCTAGATTATAAGAATCAATTTTCAGATAGTGAATTGATTTTATATAAAGGTTCATTCGATACCTCTTTTATGCATGCATCGCAGTATGCACGCGCACCCCCTACCCTAATTTAATTTCACATTTTTTACATTCTTAATTCAGATCAAAATCTGCTGATTTGATCTATTTGTGTTTTTATTTTTGGGAAATTATATGTTTTTAAATAATAAAAAATTTATCTATACATTCGCATTATTATTGCTCTGGGCTAATGTTTTTGCCGATGAGAATCATAATAATATTAGTCTTAATCTAGAAAACGGTAAATTGAAACGAATCAATGCGAGTGCTCATGCGCCTATTGGTGTAATGGGTGAACATATGCATAGCCAAGGCGGATGGATGGCATCTTATCGTTTTCAGCATATGAGTATGGAAGGCAATCGAATCGGAACAACTAAAGTATCGCCAGAATTTATCGTTACAAATATTGCAAATCGATTTTCACCGCCAGCAACATTACGCGTTGTTCCGACTAAAATGACAATGAATATGCATATGCTTGGAACAATGTATGCGCCTACTGATTGGTTGACGCTAATGTTTATGGGTATGTATATGGAAAAATCCATGGATCATATAACCTTTCAAGGCGGCACGGGTACTACTAGAAGAGGTATATTTACAACAACATCAAGCGGTATGGGAGATACAAAGATCGCTGGCATGTTTCGGTTATCAAAAAATAATACGCATAAAATACATATTAATGCAGGCGTAAGTCTACCTACTGGCGACACCAATAAAAGAGATACTATTCTTACGCCCGCTGGCGCAAGATCAAACGTCATTTTACCTTATAGTATGCAATTAGGTTCTGGCACTTTCGATCTACTACCAGGGGTTACCTATACCGGAAAACTAGATAAGGTGAGTTGGGGCGGGCAATATATGAGTATACTTCGGGTTAATGATCACAAAGGGTATAGCTTAGGTGATATCCATGAAGTTACCTCATGGTTAAGCTATCAACCACGCCCCGCAATTAGTGTATCTGCAAGAGCAGCTTATAAGCACGAAGATAGAATAGATGGCATAGATGAGAGAATTTCCCTTCCCGTTCAAACTGCAGATCCAAATAATTATGGAGGAAATACGGTAAATCTCTATTTAGGATTAAATTTAGCGGGGCAAACAGGTATCTTTCAAGGGCATCGACTTGCTCTTGAAGCAGCTATCCCAATACATCAGGACCTAAATGGTCCGCAAATGGAAAATGATTACGTTGTAACGATTGGCTGGCAATATGCCTGGCATTGATATTCTAAAAAGCGAACTAGATATATTCTATTATAATCAAATACTTAAATTAAATATCTAATGTAAATAATTAATATTGAATAACTTTATTTATTCAACAGGTTTAAGTTTTAGTATTTTACCGTTTGCGTCGTCTATAAGAATATAAAGTAGCCCATCAGACCCCTCTTTTATCTCTCTGATTCGGCCAAAAGCGCCATTTATCAGTCTTTCCTCTATCATTACAATATTGTCAGTCATTACAAGTCTGGCTAGTTGGCCAAATTTTAAAGAACTAACAAAAATATTCTCCTTCCAGTTGGGAAATTTTTTACCGCTATAAAATAGTAGGCTTGATGTCGCAATTGAAGGTATCCAATAATAAACAGGTTGAACCATTCCGTCCTTATGAGTTCCTTCGCCAATCTGGGTGCCAGTGCCATAATTAACACCATAAGTGATAACCGGCCAACCATAATTAGTGCCAGACTTCATTAAATTAAGCTCATCTCCGCCTTGCGGGCCATGCTCAACCGTCCAAATATCATGTGTCGCTGGATTTAAAGCTATACCTTGAATATTACGATTCCCATAAGTATAGATTTCTTTTTTTGCGTCTGAGCGTTTAATAAAAGGATTATCGTTAGGGATTTCGCCGTCTTTACCAATTCGAATTAGCGAACCTGCATGATCATTGATGTTTTGAGCACGTTTCATTTCACCGCGATCGCCCAAAGTTATATAAAGACTATTATCATTTGTTAACAAAAGACGTGAGCCAAAGTGACGGCCACCCCTTGATTTTGGCAAAGCCTTGAACAAAAGCTTGAGTTCTCTCAGTTGATTATTAACTAATTTTGCTGAAGATACCTCCGTACCAATTCCTGAAAAATTTCCAGCGGTATACGAAAGAAAAAGAATCTTGTTATTGATAAAATCAGCATCGAGTGCAATATCTAGCAACCCTCCTTGTCCCTCGCTCTTGATTTTAGGTAACCCTTTTACTGGGGCAGACAATTCGCCATTCTCAAAGATTCTTAATCTGCCAGGACGTTCTGTAATCAATATTTTTCCGTCAGAAGCAAATTCCATTGACCACGGGTACTCTAATCCATCAACTACTGTCTCGATTGAGAATGAATGTTTTTCCGATCTATAAATCTCATCGGCAAAAACAAAATTAAAAAGAGAAAATAGAAAAATTAATGTAATTATTTTTTTATTCGTTGATGGAATTTTCATTTAACCTAATGCTGAACCGTATAAGAAAGTAGTTTGTTATCTATCATTAATGGTATGAAAATTAGGCTTTTCTCAATAATAAATTCATGATCAGCGCTTCCTTGTGGCAAATCCAATAAAACTGATACTTCCCCTGAATATTCTATGTGCAGTAATTTTCCATTCATCCAGTCGGTAACATAGAAATCACCATCGTTATCCATTTCCACTCCATCAAGGTTTCCAACTGAAGATCCATCACCAATAGATTTAATAGTTTTATCTTTAATCGAGATTCGTTTTAAATGGCCTGGAATTTCAGTGGCAAATCCATCGGTCATCTTACCCCAACTACCAAGAATAATGTCGTCCCCTATAACCAGCAAACCATTAGGCGATTCTAATTTTTCATTTTCTAGCCATACGCTAAAATTATCTTCAGTTAAACGATGAATTCTGTTAAGCACCATATCTGAAACATAAACATCACCATTTCTACTAACCGCCACATCATTTAAGAATTTTGCGTCACTAACTTTGAATCTATTAGTAACACGTCCGCTATCAATATCAATAGCAATCAATTCATCAATATCTGATACGAATAACGTTCGACCGAAAATCGCAAGCCCTTTCGGAGCATTCAATCCAATCACCCATTTTTCTTGAATCATTTTTCCGTCTAATGAAATAATCGAAATAAAACCATTGCCATCTTTTTCAACCGGTGAACCATTAACATTAGATATGTAAAGATGATTAAGTTTTTTATCATAGATAACTGATTCTGGATTACTTAGGCCCTCAAGCTCCCAATTTAATTGAAGACTACTTGGATCAGCATTAACCGAATGAATTAACACTACAGATAGAAGCAAAAAACAAATATCGTATTTCATTTTTTTTAATACCATTAACAAACTCCAAATTAAATAAAATTCTAAGGTTTTTCGGAAGTAACTATTGCTCGTATTGGGGCAGGATAACCCTCAATTGTTTTATTAATATCGCTTTGATTTAAAAAATTCTCAAGAGACTCAAACTGCATCCATTCTGTTACACGCTGCTCTCTTATTGTTGTTTGAGTTGTATCAATAATTTTAGTATTTTTAAAACCGGCATCAGTGATCCACTTGACTAATAATTTGATACTTGGAATAGACCAAACATTATTCATTTTTGCATAACGTGTACTTGGGATCAATGCATCGAGATTATCAGAATCGATTACAAGAGATTCAATAATTATCTCCCCACCAGATTTAAGGCATTTTGATAATCGCCTTAAATGCTCAATTGGCTCACGGCGATGGTATATGACGCCCATAGAAAAGACAGTATCAAAATACAAGTCCTTATCTGGTAATGATTCAATTCCAAAAGGTATCAAATCAATATTACAATTTGGTGAATATTTTTTAATTGCCCTAAATTGAGAATAAAATAAGAGCGATGGATCAATGCCAACAACATATTTTGCTTTTTTCCCTAACATCCGCCAACAGTAGTAGCCATTACCGCAGCCGATATCCAGTACTAATTTATCTTTAAGTGGTTTAATCTGCCCCTCAAGTCGTGCCCACTTCATATTAGACCGCCATTCAGCATCTAAAACTAAACCAAATAAATTATAGGGTCCTTTCCGCCAGGGCATTAGACGTTTTAATTGTCTTTTTATATACCCACGCTCTTCATCGTTACAATCAATTTTATTGCCAATAGTGACACTCTCTAAATCCAAATGAATTTCAGAAGCAGAAATAAAAGGCAAATTACGAATAACATTTAACCATTTAGAAAAATCACCATGATTAATGTTCTTAAAAAGATCGGGGATTTGTTTTTTGAGTAAGTTAGACCAATTGCCCATCGAATTTTCATTAAGGCTTTCTAATAGCTTCTGGTACTGCATCAAGTTAAAAATTTATTTAAAGGCAATCATTGAGACGAAATTAAAGCATTTTAACCAAATTAATGTATTTTCGAAACCAGCTTTCTTTAATCGGTCAAGATGTGATTCAATTTTTTCAGGAACTAGCACATTCTCCAACGACTTTCTTTTTCCTGCAATTTCGAGCTTTTCATATCCATTTAACTCCTTCATATGGTGATGTAACTTGATCATTGCTTCATCTTCATTCTTATCATTAAAAAAAACTTTTTCCGACAAAATAAGTACGCCTCCAGGCAACAATCCTTCGTATATTCTTTTTATTAACCGTTTACGTTCTTCTAATGGAATAAATTGTAAAGTAAAATTCATAACAATAACTGACGCATTAATAATTTTTATATTTAATATATCATTCAAAACAAAATCAATTTCAATGCTTTCTTTCTTATGAGCATTATTTTTACAGCATTTTTTAATCATTGCTTCTGAATTATCAACAGCTACGATCCTGCATTTTTTATTCTGAATTGTCTGCTGAATAGCAAAGCTTACTGCTCCGAGAGAACACCCTAGATCATAAATATTACTATTGGCTTGAACAAATTTGTCGCCCATTACACTAATCATAGAAATTGTAAGAGGATATCCGGGAATAGAACGCTCTATCATGTCCGGAAAAACACCCACAACTCCTTCATTGAATTCAAATGGCTGGATAGAAATATTATTTGATCGGTATATAGTGTCTTTCATTACTGCTTTAAACGCTCGATTAGTAAAAGCCTTATTAATTTATTCTAATGCCAATATGTTTTTCATTGCGCTTTTCGGCTAACTCAACTTGATGCTGACGTTCACGAAAACTGGCACGTTGAGCATCGCTTGTCTCATTTATGCAGTATGGGCAGGAAACACCCTTTTGATATAAGTTTGATAGTAGATCTTGTTCTGATAATGGTCGTCGACAAGCATAACACTGCTCGTAGTTTCCTTCCGCCAGTTCAGAATCTACCGCCACTCGAGAATCAAAAACAAAGCACTCACCTTCCCAAAGACTTTTATCTGTTTCAATTTCCTCTATATATTTTAAAATACCACCATTTAACTGATACACATTTTCAAACCCCTTACTAAGCATGTAGGAGCTTGCTTTCTCGCAGCGAATACCGCCTGTACAAAAGATAGCAATCTTTTTATTTTTCTTTGTATTTAGCTTTTCTTTAATAAAAGCGGGAAATTCACGAAAATTTGTAGTCTTTGGTGAAATCGCATTCTTAAACGTTCCTATTTGATATTCATAGTCATTCCGTGTATCAACTAGCACTACATCTGGGTCGGCTAATAAAATATTCCAGTTTTTGGGGTCGACGCGAATCCCTGAACGCTCGCGCGGATTTATATTTGGTTGCCCTAAACTCACAATCTCTTTTTTCAATTTCACCCTCATGCGATGAAAAGGAATCTCTTCTGAGTATGATTCTTTATGCCCAATATCAGAAAATTTATTATCTATTTTTAGAAAGTTTAGTAATTCATAAATATTTTTCTTTGTGCCTGCAGCCGCTCCATTAATTCCTTCTTCAGCCAGCAATATTGTTCCTTTTATATTTCTCTCAATACAAAAATTTAATATTTTTGACTGATACGAAGTGTAATTAGAGAGACGAACAAACTTATAAAATGCAACGTTAAGATACTTCTTCTTCATAAGAGATCACAAAAACTCCAAAATTATTGATTTACATCTAATGTGGGCTGCCGATTATACATTAGCTATCAACCAAACTCACAAAAATACAATGAAAATATATCTCACAAACTATAGTAAAATCAAATATATAGCATATTCGACGATTAGCTTAAAAATCAAATATCCGTGAAAGAACTATTACTCTCTAAGGCATTGAATATAAAAAATATTATTTATAATTCTAATCAATTTTTAAATTTCTCACATCTTATCCACAAGATATCCAAAATAAAATCACAGCACATTCCACAAGATATTGTGGTTTAATTAGCGCTTGACCACATCTTATTGTGGTGTTATACATTCGTTTACGAGAAAAATTTAAACAAATTTCGAGCTATTTTCACGGATTTGTAATACTTGAAGATAGCTCTAGAAGAAATAGTTATTGAAAGCTAATAATTATTCATAATAAAAACAATAATTTAGAGGAAAATAAATGGGAGCAGAAACAACTGAAGCAACAACGGATATTGAGTCTGCAATCAGTGAATTAGAAGATGCGATCAAAAATGACAGTAAAGAAGACCTAGTTTCCCAAGAAGAAATTTTTGCAAAAACTGCAGCTGATCACGTTCAAAAAGAATTTTTATCAAGTCAGCTCAACAACTACCAAATCATTCGCCGTAACGGGAAGGTCACAGCGTTTGACACCAGTAAAATCTCAATTGCCCTAACCAAAGCTTTTATTAGCGTTGAAGGCGGCACTGCAGCTGCCTCTACCCGTATACACCAGGCTGTTGAATCACTTACCGAACTTGTTTTAAATGCATTTACACGTCGCATGCCAGATGGCGGGACTTTGCACATCGAAGACATCCAAGATCAGGTTGAACTCGCCTTGATGCGTAATGGTGAGCAGAAAGTAGCTAGAGCATATGTGCTATATCGTGAAGAAAGATCACGGGAACGTGCTGCTGATACAAAAATAAATTTAGAGAATCAGGAGAAAACTGACCCCCTTAACTTAAGTGTGACTCGAGTAGATGGCGCGAAAAGACCATTAGACATGGCGCGTTTAAATTTAATAGTTACAGAAGCCTGCGAAGGTTTTCCTGGGGTTGAAACAAAAGCTGTTATTAAAGAAATACAAAATAACCTATTTGATGGTATTGATGAAATAGATGTTGCGAAAGCATTAGTGATGAGCGCCAGAACATTGATCGAGCAAGATCCGGACTATAGTTATGTGGCAGCGGGTTTGTTAATGGATCAATTACGTCAAGAAGCCTTGACTTTTATTGAGGGTGAGAAAACACAAGCAACTCAAAAGGAAATGAAAGAGCGTTACCAAGATTATTTTCAAAAATATATTGAGCGCGGCGCAGAATTAGAACTACTCGATCGAGAGTTAACAAAATATGATTTAAATCGTCTAAGTAAAGCACTAAATCCCGATGGGGATCGACAATTTACCTATCTTGGTTTACAGACACTTTATGACCGTTACTTTATTCATTCGACGGATATTCGTTTTGAGTTACCGCAGGCTTTTTTTATGCGTGTTGCTATGGGTTTAGCTATCAATGAGTTAGATCGCAATCGACGCGCTATAGAATTCTATGAATTACTTTCATCATTTAATTTTATGAGCTCAACTCCTACATTATTTAATTCTGGCACTCGTCGTCCACAATTATCAAGCTGCTACCTAACAACCGTCCCAGATGATCTTGATGGTATTTTTTCAGCTATCAAAGATGATGCTTTGTTATCTAAATTTGCTGGAGGATTAGGTAATGACTGGACACCAGTTCGTGCTTTAGGAACTCATATAAAAGGCACTAACGGGAAATCTCAAGGTGTTGTCCCTTTTCTTAAAGTAGCAAATGATACTGCCGTGGCTGTGAATCAAGGCGGAAAACGTAAAGGCGCAATGTGCGCTTACCTTGAAACTTGGCACCTAGATATTGAAGAATTTCTAGATTTACGAAAGAACACTGGTGATGAACGACGACGTACCCACGACATGAATACTGCTAATTGGATACCAGATCTTTTCATGAAACGTGTTGCTGAGGATGGTCAATGGACATTATTCTCGCCCCACGAAACTAGTGATCTCCATGATCTTTACGGCGATAAATTTGAACAACGTTATTCTGAATATGAGCACAAAACTACTGATGGTAGTATTAAAAATTTCAAAATTATTCAGGCTGTTGAGTTATGGCGTAAAATGCTATCGATGTTATTTGAGACAGGCCACCCATGGATAACATTTAAGGACCCTTGTAATATTCGTTCCCCTCAATCACATGCTGGTGTAGTTCACTCATCAAATCTTTGTACCGAAATAACGTTAAATACGTCGGAAGATGAAATTGCTGTTTGTAATTTAGGATCGATTAATCTTCCTAAGCATCTAAATAATGAAGGTTTAAATTTAGAAAAACTAGAAAAAACGATCAACACTGCAATGCGAATGTTAGATAACGTAATTGACTACAATTATTATAGTGTTGCTAAAGCAAGACGCTCTAATCTACGGCATAGACCTGTTGGGCTTGGTGTTATGGGTTTTCAGGATAGTTTATATAAATTACGCTTGCCCTATACTTCTCTGGAAGCGGTTAGCTTTGCAGACACGAGCATGGAGACAATAAGTTATTTTGCTATTAAAGCATCAACTAACTTAGCCGAAGAAAGAGGTGCTTACTCAACATATAATGGCTCGTTATGGAGTCAGGGAATTCTGCCAATCGATTCATTACGTATATTAGGGGATGAGCGTGGAGATTACCTGCAAGTTAATTACGACACTACGATGGATTGGGATGACTTACGAGATCGTGTAATCAAAACAGGTATGCGTAATTCAAACTGTATGGCAATTGCGCCAACAGCAACAATCTCAAATATCTGTGGTGTTAGCCAATCAATAGAACCTACATACCAAAACCTATTCGTAAAATCTAATCTTTCCGGAGAATTTACGGTTGTTAACCCCTATCTTGTAAGAGATCTTAAAGAGCGAGGAGTTTGGGATGAGGTCATGGTTAATGATCTCAAGTACTTCGATGGCAGTGTCCAAGAAATTGATCGGATACCTGATGAATTAAAAGAAATATATGCCACAGCATTTGAAATCGATCCGCGATGGTTGGTTGAATCCGCAGCTCGAAGACAAAAATGGATCGATCAGGGGCAATCATTAAATCTTTATATGGCTGAGCCTAGCGGTAAAAAATTAGACAACCTTTACAAGCTTGCCTGGGTCCGCGGTTTGAAAACAACTTATTACTTACGCTCATTGGGCGCAACACATATGGAAAAAAACGCAAATAATACTAAAGAAGAAATAAATAATGAGTTTGAAAATGGGCAAAAAGCTTGCTCAATTATCGATCCTGACTGTGAAGCATGTCAGTAAATTACATATAAATTTTAAGTGAGGTAATAACCATAATGTTAAACTGGGACAACCCGCTAGAAAATCAAAATAACAATAGAGATGATATGGAACTTACTGTTGTTAGTCAGTCCTTAAAAGAAACATCATTAAAAAATAATAATGAAACAATAACAGACACTCATCATGGCGAATCATCTGCTACAAAATTAAAAGTAGTTTCAGATAAATTCACCCCAGTTAATCCGGATGATAAACGTGTTGTAAATGGACAAACTGATATCAACCAACTTGCGCCTTTTAAATACCCGTGGGCATGGGCTTTCTTTCTTAATGCAAATAAAAATCACTGGACGCCTTTAGATATCAATATGGCTCAAGATGTAACGGACTATCGACATAAACTTACATTAGAAGAAAAGCATGTTTATGAGAATGTACTATCCTATTTAACAACTTCAGATATTTTGGCTATGCGTAATATAGGACTTGCTGTAATGGAAAAAATGAGCGCGCCAGAATTACAAATTTATCAAGCACGCCAAGTTTACGAAGAATCATTACATACCTGGACTTATCAACATTGTATTGAAACCTTAGGACTCAACCAAAGTGAAATTTATAATCGTTATCGTGTAGTACCAGAAATTAACCAAAAAATAGCTATGGCTAATCAACGTTTAGACTCTATCTTACGCTCAGATATTGACTTAAAAGATCCTGATGTACTTCATAATTTTGTCATTTCTTATATCTTTTTTGCTGCAATATTTGAAGGATGTTGGTTCTACAATGGCTTCAGTCCTGTATTTGCATTGCAACGCAGAGGACTTATGAAAGGAACTGCTGAGCAATTTCAATACATTATGCGAGATGAAGTAATGCATGCAGCCTTTGGTATACGCGTCGTAAAACAAATTATTCAAGAAGAGAATTTAAAAATAAATAAAAAAGATATTCGTAATATGTGGGATGAGGCGTATGAGGCTGAAAAAACATATGCAAATTATATATTACGCGATCCTATACTTGGTTACTCTGCAGAAATGCACTTAGGTCAATTTCAATTTATTGCTAATAGGCGTGCAGCACAACTTGGTTTAGATGAAGAACCATTTCCTGGTGCTGAATTAACTTTGCCCTGGTTAGATGAGCAAGCTAACTTAAGAAAAGAGAAGAACTTCTTCGAGACGCGCGTGACTGAGTATCAAGCAGGAGGCGCGCTAAATTGGGATTAAAGATTTTAGTGACCGCGTAAGCGGAAGTCGAGCTGGACGCTCGACTATTGCCTGGTATCTCCAGCCTCTTCCGGATACCAGGCCTTCTTATTCTGAAAGATCCAGACTCTAAAAAAGAGTCTGGATCAGTTTTTATTTTTTTAGAGACTACCTAGTTTATTACCTGATCTAATTTGTTTTTATTCTAAAGAAAATTAAGACCATTACCTCGATTGCCTTATACATCGATATCATTTGATCCGGGTTTACATTATTTCTTTTAATTTATTATACTGTTTCTTCTCTAGGAAAATTAATTCCCCTTTATACATATCAATTAATTCTTTAAACCCTTTATCTATATCATTTTTATTAATATGATCGTCTATATTAGATCGATTAAAAATAATCTTTTTTGACTTAACCATGATTAGTTTATCTGCTTGCAAGAATGTAGCCAGCCACAGGGCAATACTATCAGATGTAAAATCCCAGGTTTGTGGCAGTTCAATATTATTTTCTAACGAATTATCTGGTAACCATAAAAATGAGTTTTTATTTTTATTTTCATATATTTTTTTTATATTTTTAATAATATTTATATTCTTATTAATCCCTGTTAAAAAATACCCATATTGTGACATTGCCAATAACGCCATTTTATGGGCAACTTCATCACTAAAATTAAAATGCTTCTGACTTACTCGAATATGCTCTGCAAATTTGCCGCCACCTGGAACAACAATACAAATGCTTTCTTTGGGGCGAGAAAAAATATTATCAAGCCAAAAAAATAACTCTTCGCTCTGCATAAGGCTTCCGCCAAGCTTTAATACAATTACAGGCAATTAACTGCTCTTTCGTTCAAATATCTTTAACATTGCTGAGGCTTTGTCAAAGCATTCCTTATACTCAGCATCTACGGTTGAATCCCATACAATTCCACCTCCTACAAAAAAGTGAATTTTATTCTTGGAATAAATTAATGTTCTTATACATATACTACTATCCATATTTCCATCAAATCCAATATAGGCTATGGAACCGCAATATATGGAACGCCTATCAGGCTCTAATTCCTCTATAATCTCCATAGATCTTAATTTTGGGGCTCCTGTTATAGATCCCCCAGGGAAACATTCTCGGATCAGATCAATGCCATCTTTATTTTTAGCTAATGTACCGGAAATTGTGCTTACTAAGTGGTGTACGGTTGAATAAGTCTCCAATGCAAATAATTTTGGAACATTAACAGAGCCTGATTCACATGATTTACTGATATCATTTCTTAATAAATCCACAATCATCAAATTTTCAGCACGATCTTTTTCGCTTTCAAGTAATGAAACTGCAAGCTCCTTGTCTTCGTAGGCAAACACAGAACGATGTTTAGTTCCTTTTATGGGTTTTGTTTCAACTTGATTTCCTGTTAGACATAAGAAACGTTCTGGTGATGAGCTTAATATTGCGCCAGTTGGAAGATTAATATAGGCAGAAAAAGGGGCCGGGTTAAATTCTCTTAATTTTTTATATACAGACCATGTGTCGCCTTCAAATTCTGCAGAAAAGTGTTGTGCAAAATTAACTTGGTAGCAGTCGCCATCATGAATGTAGTTTTTTATACGATTAAATGCTTTTGCATATTCGTCTTTTGATAGATTTGATTTTAATTTTGACTTGATTTTAAAAATTTTATCATTATTTATTGGAACACCTAAAAATAAGTCATGTAATTCTTGCCATATTATTTTTGTTGTATCAAACCGATTGAAACTAACTAACCATGTTTTTTGTATATGATGATCAATTATTATTGCCCAATCATATATGCCAATTGCCATGTCAGGCATACCAATTGTTTGTTTTGTGCTATCAACTATATTTTCTAATCTTCGACTTAGGTCATATGAAAAATAACCTAGCGCGCCGCCACAAAATGGTAATCCACTTAAATTAGATATCTTTTTTCCCAGATATTCTCTTACCAAGTAAAATGGATCATCTTCTGAAATAATTTTTCCATTGGTAGATGTAATATAGGTTTTTTTACCATATGTCTCTAACGTTACCGATGGTTTTGCAGTAATAATATCGTAACGCCCCGTATCAATCCTAGGATATCCGCTATCAAGAAAAATACTCCAAGGCTCGTTAACTACAAAAGAAAATAATTTTTCTGAATCGCGATTATATGGTAGTTTTGATATTTTCATTTGATTTTTGAAAGACGATTTAATTGTGCAATTGCAATTGCCGGTGCGCAGACATTACTACCATTTTGAGATATATTGTCACATTCAAATAATTCACTAAATTCGGTATAGGCAATATTCATTCTTCGCGCAATTATTTCAACTAAAAATCGTCCCACACCCGCACCAATTAGTACATTATTATTACTATTTGGCAATGTTGATAGCACTCTTTTAGTAGCATTTGTCAGTATTCCTATTTGTGCTTCATGAAAATATTTGGCAAGTTCATGCCAATTATTTTTTTTGTTGTCAGTGTTTGAATCAGCGCCTAACATTCTAGCAAGACGGCGGATACTACTTGATATACTCTTATCTTCGCCATCTGGAGTTTCCATCAAATCATTTGAGTCTTTTAAATAACCGAGAATACGATAAATATCCGCAGTAGTTGCAAAATTTTCAGCAACGATATTTTGTAGTTGATCATTGAAAATTGCTTTCGACGTTAATGCCATAATTGGCGTTCTAATAACGCCTGTATAAACTAATTCATCAAAACGTAATCTAGTTTGATCATTAATACCACGCGCGTGAATTTTATGATCATAAAATGGAATAATATCTGTTGTAGTACTACCCACATCGATAAATAATCCAGATTTAACCAATGATGCTGTGTATGTACTTGTTGCATGCCAATTTGCAGAAGCAATTTGACTGAAATCCAATTCCTTAATATTTATTTTTTTTAGCCCATGATCCATTGTATAGAATGAGATATTGTTTCCTAAAATATCATGGCATAAGCCAATTATTGAATTAACACCCTCTTCTCTATCTTTAAAAATATCAATTAATTCAGCAGTCATCGTTAATGCGTGAGATTGCTTTTTCATTGAAATTCTTCTCATGGCATTTATAAGTGCATTTTCAAGTATTGATAATCCCTTCCAAAGTGGAGTTGCCCATTGGCCAACCGATAAAATTTTCCCATTATTATTTATATTGGCAAATTTAAGATGTGCTCCGCCAATATCCCATCCTATGAAATTAGATATATTCATTTTTCTATTAAAATTTTAATTTTATTGGTACTGCCTTTTTTAAATTAATATCTTGTATTTCTTTCCTTAAAAATGTATCCAATATCTTTTCGGTTATATTGATTCCTAATGACTCAGAAATTCCTGCATAAGATGTTGTAAACCTAGGATTTATATCTATTACAAAAAATTTATTATTAGATCTAATCAAATCAATGCCTATATAACCGGAAAAACCAGGTATTGCTGATACGATGCTTTCAGCTAATTCTCTCATTTGATCCTTATGCAATAAAAATTCATTGACACCAATACCTGTTAAACTGATTAAATTGTTCTTTAATGTTATTTCTTGTTTATTACATGAAAGAAGCTGTATATTTTTATTATATACAAATAAAGACATACTCATATGTTCTCCTTCAATAAAAGGCTGAATTATATAATTATCATTTTCTTTTATTTCCATATTCTCTCGTAACGCAAGTCTGTCAGAAACGTAAATACAATTTTCTGCGCCTACACCATCATCCGGTTTTATTATCCACCCAGATTTACTATCAGGAATTACATCTTTGAGTAATTTTGTTTCAGGCGTACAAATATTTGCATTTTCTAAAATATCAAACGTTATTAATTTTCTTGATGTAGCATGTACTGCATTTAAATCAGATCCAATAAATATACTGGCATTTTGCATAAATAAATCTGTTAAATTATAAAGACAATTCTCTGTTTCAGGAGCAATCAGCCAGCATACATCAGCTTTTCGGATAAGTTTTGGAAGAACTTTTTTACATGGAGTGTTGATAATATGTTGTACAACATCAGAGCCAAATAAATCAACTCTACTATCTCTTGTAATAGTAATTTTATGATGGCCACACGCGATAAGTTCTTTTATTAACGTTTGAACCATAGTTCTTGCTTCTCGTGCTAAGGAATCGGGTAAAGTTTCTCTGATTAACCCGCCCCCTGTGATAAACTCAAATAAAAAATGATTCATAGATTAAATGTTAATAATTCCTGTAATAGATCTTAGTCAAGGTATAGTTGTTCGCGCTATTCGCGGTAAACGTAAATCATATCAGCCAATTACATCTGCAATATCAAGTAATTGTAAACCAGAAACAATCTTGTCTGCTTTTTTTAAATTATATCCTTTTAAAATTATTTATATTGCTGATCTCGATGCCATTCAAGGAAATGGAAATCAATCAAAATTAATAAATAAATTCGCCACAAAATATAAAGAATGTGAATTCTGGGTAGACGCTGGAATCCAGCAAATATTAACCAGAAAATTAGATGACATGAGTAAAAACATAAAATATATTTTAGGCTCCGAAAATAATATTGCATTACATGACTATGAAGAAACAATAAAGAGTAACCCAAGCATATTATTATCACTAGATTTTAATGAAAATGGATTAATTAATAACTCTTATCTACTTAATAACTCATCTATTTGGCCAAAAAAAGTGATCGTGATGATGCTGCATAGAGTTGGCTCAAATGATGGTGTCGATACAAAACATCTTGAAAATATTGTAGCTCTTAATAAAAATTCTGAAATTTATGTTGCAGGAGGCATAAAAAATTCCAATGACATTAAAATTCTAAATTCGAAAAATATTAAAGGATGTTTAATAGCAACCGCTCTACATCAACAAAAAATTACTAAAAAAGAATTAAATTTATTTTTTAACAGATAAAAAAAATGCCCCGAGATCCGAGGCATTTAGTTTATTGCTGAATCAAGATTCAGCTTCAGCAGACACTTTTCTTAATTAATCGTGTGCTGCAAATGGATGTGATGCTGAACCTTTCTGACTAACAACTTCAGCAGCTTTTGGTTCACGAGCTACGGCTCGTTGAATTGATTCCTTCACTGCTTGATAATTGTAATCCTGAATCTTGGCATCATCTTCAGCAAGCCAATGAATGAAAACACCAACCGAAATAAAGATATCGTCAGCTTCATTCGCAGGAATTGTACCGTCTTCTACGCAATCCATAACCGCCATAGATACGGCACGCTGTGCTGGACCAAACATCTGAACGGCCTGCTTAGACCCTTTTATCGTTACTTTATTAAAAAGTATTGTGTTTGGTTTACATGCTAGATTTGGTGCGACAACTGCCAATAAAGACGTAAAACCATCTTTATTATTTGTTAATGCATTGCAAAATGCTGATTCAGCTGCGCTGCCACGTGGGCCCATAATCAAATCAACGTGAGCAACTTCATTTCCATCACCCACCAATGATTCACCTACTAATACTCTGTCAATGACCGCCATTTTATCTCCTCCTAAAAAGCCAAAGAGTTTTCCTAATATCGACATTTCTGCCACCCTGTGTTTGCTAAGGTTAATTTCTAAAGGTAGAGAGTTACCTCAACCTCACTCTAAATACCGCTGAGAGACTAAATGAATCTCATCAACTGCATACTATGTAGACTCTTAGTTAATTAAGTTGTACACCAAGAGACTTGTTGCTGTTAAATCAGCACTTGTACCCGGGTTATAGTTTCTTGCCTTAAGTTCCCTATCAAAACCCCGCAATAGCTCTACTGATGCTTCGGGGTCTATAGAATTATTAAATTTTTCAACAATAATCCCGCTTTTTATTTTTATCTGTTCGGCTATCTCACTTCCATACTTCCGCTCAATATGAGAGTCCTTAATTGACGCCATAAAAGTCAGATAACACGAAACGATTGACCATTTTACACTATTCCAGCGTTTGTCAAAGTCTTTAATGGCTGGAAAACCTAGCTTAAATACCTCACTAAAGTTGTTTGAATATTGTAATGCAACGGAATCCCTATGGCTCGCAAGCTCCATAGCATGTAGCAATGAACAATCAGGTTGATGGGTTACGTCCTGCTCCGCTGTTTTTCCTAACCCACCAGGATTAGCAATAAAAATCGCTTCAAATACCTGATTAGCATCATTTTTAGTTAATGAAGTTAAAGTAATTTCGAGGTTTTTCTTTAATTTCTCAATACTCTCAAAACCTAACTCTGCCGCCATGATAATTGGGGTAAAAAGAAGTAACATCCCTAAATTTGTATTGCAGGCAACAGATTTCTTTGTTGCTTTGACGCAATTTAGGACGCGAGCGCCTAAACTACAGTTTTTTTCACATAATAGTGGGGCTGAAACTTCTGCACTAATGAGAAAATCTTCGGCAGTCATATTATGTCCATCGGCATAAGAGCTAACATTACCTGGTTTAAATGCTTCAATTTCCCCGATAAAACTTGCCATTACAGCACTCTCAATCACTTTTTTTCTCATAATTTAATTCGAACAGGCCAATAGAGCGTTATTCTTAGCAATATTTTTAATAAATGACTCAACCAGACAATCAGCAATATTAAAACTCACTACCTTCTGCAGGCCATACCAGGCAGGAATACTATTTACCTCTATAATATAAAACAAACCATGCTTATCTTGGATAATATCAACACCAGCATAGTTAATATCTAGAATTTTACATGCTGCTTCACTGAGAGAAGATAAATCTTGATTAAGTTCTAAAAATTCACAGTTAGCGCCTTGAGCACGATTTGTAATCCAGCTTTCACTACGTCTTGTCATTGCCGCCTTTGCGATTCCATCAATCACAAGAACGCGTATATCAGAAAAATCATTATTTTTACGTTCGATAAATTCTTGCAAGTAATAAATACCCGCAAATTTCTCATCATGCACAAGACCGGTTGCTTTATTGACCAGATGTATACCAATGCCTTGCGAGCCAAATAATGGTTTGAGTACTAATTTTTTACTATTACTAGATTCATTTTCAAGGATTTCATTTGCGCGTTTTGTTGTCTCACAAATCCATGTTTTTGGGGTGGGTAAACCTGATCGGCCTAACAAAAGACTTGTTAGTGGTTTATCAACAGTCCGTTCAATTGCTTTTGGTGAATTATAAATAGCAATTCCTAAGTCCTGTAGCGCATGTAATACATCAAGTCGAAAAATAACCTGCTCTAAGCTACCCCCCGGAATTCCTCGAACAAATATACCCAAAGGAAGATTTTCAAATCCTGGCAGACTAATATCACAAGCATCTTCAGTTATTTCTATTAAACAATCAGTCAGTGACAAATAACAACTCTCCAGCCCGCGGTCCTTAAGGGAGGTGGTTAGTTGTTTACCATGCCAGCCAGGATCGTCTGTAATTATTGCAACTTTTCTGAAAATATCATCCACAAGTTCTAATTAAATGATTCATCTAATAGATCAAGATCTATTTTACCTGCATGGAATGTATGCCCTGTTGTTAAAGAAGTTACCGCAACACAAGCCGGACTAAATAACATAGGATCAATCTTATAAAAGTCATATTCAACGTCTTTAAATATTTCGCCGAAGGGTTTGCCGTAATCTTTAGAGGCACTACTTGGTAAGGCATTAGCAAGCTCTTGTGTATCTTCATCGCTTGCCTCAACAAATAATTGAATTTGACCCGCAAATAATATTGCATCATTACTGCGACTCATCGCAGT
>Ga0066852_10000321_pt1 | contig 19502 bp, 19 predicted proteins | sample ETNtaG_27_FD_67283 | JGI IMG/M metagenome (GOLD analysis project Ga0066852, IMG submission 67283) | Marine microbial and viral communities from oxygen minimum zone, Eastern Pacific Ocean - ETNP201406SV63 | ecosystem: Environmental > Aquatic > Marine > Oceanic | place: Pacific Ocean: Eastern...
GCCTTACTTTGGTTTTGAAATTCCTGATGCGCCAAATAAATACTTTTACGTATGGCTAGATGCTCCTATTGGTTATTTAGCTAGTTTCCAAAACTTCTGTGAACAAGAAAACCTTGATTTTGACTATTGGTGCAAACCTAATAGCTCAACTGAAATGTACCATTTTATTGGTAAGGACATAATTTATTTCCATGCATTGTTTTGGCCAGCAATGCTAGATGGAAGTGAGTTCAGGACCCCTTCCGCTATTTTTGCTCATGGTTTTCTAACGGTAGATGGACAAAAAATGTCGAAATCACGCGGAACATTCATAACTGCGCGTACCTATCTTGACCACCTTAACCCAGAATATTTACGTTATTACTTTGCCGCTAAACTAGGAGCAGGAATAGATGATATCGATCTAAATCTAGACGATTTTTTAGTGAGAGTTAACTCTGATCTGATCGGTAAAGTAATAAATATTGCAAGTAGATGCGCGGGATTTATTAATAAAAATTTTGATGGAAAATTAGCCGATGCAATCCATGGCCCTGCTATTCAAGAAGAAATTAAAAATGCTAACCAAAAAATTGCTGAGGCTTATGAAGCTCGGGAATATTCAAAAGCGATGCGCGAGATTATGATATTGGCAGATAAAGCAAATCAATACATTGATCACCATAAACCCTGGGTAGTTGCTAAACAAAAAAATAATAGTAATGAATTGCAAGGTATCTGCACTACTGGTATTAATTTATTTCGCCTACTAATGCTATACTTAAAGCCAGTACTGCCAATAGTAGCGGAAAAGACAGAAAGGTTTCTTAATATTAAACCTCTACAATGGCAAGACGCCCAAACTACATTGTTAAATCATAAAATAAATAAATTTGAAACTTTGATGACACGCGTCGAAAAAGAAAAAATAGATGCTATGGTTGAAAATAGTAAAGGTAATTTCATCAAAACATAGTGAACTGACTAAAGTGTCAACAAATAGAATCCAAAAAAAAACTCTACGTCAAGCTGCGCACCACTTAGACCCCACTGTCTGGATAGGAAAGAATGGAATAACAGAAAATGTAATTAAAGAAATTACACATGCTCTAGATCGCCATGAATTAATAAAAATAAAAATACTCCAAGTCGAGAAAAAAGAACGTGTGATAAATATCAAAAAAATTTGTATGGATACAAACGCGGAGCTTATCAGTAATATTGGTAATGTATTAACGCTATACAAAAAAAATATTAAAAATACCAATCAAAAAATTTCTTAATTTTACGGATTTAAACCGAATATACGACTTCTTATATCATCGGCAATAAGATAAAAACAAGGTAATGCAATTAATATAGTTGAATCTCGACCTGCTTAACTATTTCAATCTTAACCGTCGATGGTGACGGGGATCGTAGTTCTGTATAGGTATCTGGCTTTGTCCACAGCAAAAGAGCTATAACAACAACAGAAATACTGACAATCAGGAATATTTTCATAATGAAAGTACCGGATTTCACTAAAATTTTGTTTATAAATTGGTATATTGGTGTTCTGGACAATCTATTCTCATAAAAATTTGAACATAAATGCATTCTGTGCGATTTTAGACATAACAAGTCACCTAGGTAATTATACAATTAATTATAATGAAGCTTTTTATAAATAGACTAATCGTATTTCTCAGCGTTCTATTACTGACACTTAATATTTATGCAGCTGAGCTTGGAGGTGAATATTCCAAATTAATTTGCCCGCTGTCGCTTAATGTGCCGGAAAGGCCCTATGTTGATACTGTTTTAACAGATGACGATACACATATCAGCGCCGATGATGCTGATTTAGTTGAAGGTGGTATATCAACGCTCCGTGGTAATGCTGAAATCACAAGAAATTCCCAACAAGTAACAGCCGACATCATAAAATATGATCAACCAAACGATACCGCAAAACTCGATGGTAATGTCAATTATTGGGATAAGGGATTATTTCTCAAAAGTAAAAAAGCAAACTTAAAATTAGAGAACGGAAGTGGGGTATTTGACGATGCAGCTTATATTCTAGTTGATAGTCGTGGTAAAGGAACCGCGGAAAAACTTTTTGTTGATGTTGGAACACTCACAGAGATGGAGAAAGTAAGTTACACCACCTGCGATCCTGAAGAAAAGTTTTGGCATCTCACAGCAGATAAAATTTCTCTCGACCATGAAAATAACTGGGGTAAAGCTCGCAACGTTTTAGTGAAAATTAAAAATATCCCTGTTTTTTATTCGCCTTATATGTCTTTTCCATTAAGTAAAGAACGTAAGACGGGCTTTCTCGCGCCAGGTTACGGAGCAACAAATAGAATGGGGGTTGAACTCAGAACACCTTATTACTGGAATATCGGCCCTAACATGGATGCAACAATAACTCCTCGCTTTTTATCAGACACGGGCGTTATGGCGATGGGTGAATACCGTTATCTATTTCCACGTAGTGCAGGTGAGATTAATTTTGAATATCTACCAAGTGACAGCACTCGAGAAGATAAACATAGAAATTTATTTCATATCACACATCATCAATCATTTGCCGATAATGGTAATTTATTCTTTACTTACAATAGAGTTTCAGACAAATTTTATTTTGAAGATTTTGGTAATCAATTATCTAGGACAAGTACCCGATTTTTAGAACGTCGTATGGATGTTTCATATAATGGAAATAATTGGAATTTAACGACGCGCCTTCATGACTATCAAACCGTTGATCGCAGCATTGCGGTTTCTTCTCGCCCTTATAAGCGTTTACCACAAATTTTATTCAATTATGCCTCGCCCAACAAACACGAGAAATTAAATTATGGCGTTAAAATTGATTCTGTGTATTTCGAACGTGGGGATGATGTAAGCTTCAGCGATAATGTTAATGGAGCCCGTGTTAGTCTGAGGCCTTATATTAAGTACCCTATACGTACTACTGCAACATATATTGAGCCTAAATTTAGTTTAGATTACACACAATACAATCTTGACAATACGACACTTTTTAGCGACACCCCCAACAGAGTCTTACCAATCTTCAGTGTAAATAGCGGAATCTTTTTAGAAAGAGAAACAAAACTTATGAATCGTAGTTTTATACAAACGCTCGAACCAAGATTGTTTTATTTGTATATACCAAATGAAGATCAATCAGACCTACCTATATTTGATACAGGCTTATTTGATTTTTCTTTTGATTCACTATTTAGAGAAAACCGTTTTACTGGCAACGACAGATTAGGAGATGCAAACCAAGTAACGCTGGCGATTACTTCTCATCTAATTAATCAACAAAGTGGTAAGAATTTTGGTCATGTTAGTCTAGGGCAGATATTTTATATGCGTGACCGTAAAGTAAATCTGCCTAATAACGGAGTTCGAGATGAAGCTAGCTCGGCTATTATTGCTGAAATTAGCGGCAGAATTATTAAAAATTGGGTCTTTGGCGGTGATGTCCAATGGGACCCAAATATTGGCAACAGCACAGAAAAAATCACGGCATATGCGACCTATAATCCCATGCCGGGTAAAGTATTAAATTTAGCTTATCGTGTTAGACGTGATACGACGGATATAGAACAAAGTGATATCTCGTTTCGATGGCCAATTGATCGAAAATGGAGTGCTGTTGGTCGTTGGAATTACGCTGTGCCAGAGGGGCGTTCGCTAGAACTTTTTGGCGGAATTGAATATGAAAGTTGTTGTTGGGCATTACGAGCTGTTGGTAGACGTTTCCTAACAAATATTAACGGTGTATTCGATACCGGAATATTCTTACAATTAGAGTTGAAAGGGCTCGCAGGGGTAGGCAAAAAAACTGTAAATTTCTTAAAAGAACAAATTCCTGGTTACCAGAGTGAATTCTAATTTCTTGAAAAAACAACCCCAACGTTTGATGTTGGGGTTAATAATTCTATTCTTAACACAATCATTTTCGCTAGCCTATTCGCCACTTGATCGCATCGTCGCTGTAGTAAATGAAGATGTTATTATGAAAAGTGAACTTGAAAATAAAGTCTATACTATAAATGAGAAAATGAAAGAACAAGGAGCAAACACTCCGCCCGAGTCTATTTTAAAACGCCAAGTACTAAATAATCTTATACAAAACCGTATTCAACTACAGCTTGCTACTAGGATTGGTATTAAAGTGAACGATGAAAATCTGAATCGAACGATAAGTAATATTGCCGCAGAAAGTCAGGTTACGTTAGAACAATTTAGAGAAATACTTGAAAAAGATGGCTATAACTATGAACAATTTAGAGAAGATATTCGCAATGAGATTACACTAACACAATTGCGTAAAAGACAAGTTACAAATCGGATTATTGTATCTGAAAAAGAAATTGATAACTTTCTAACTAATAATAATTCCCAAAGCATATTTCAAACAGAAATGCGTCTTTCACATATATTATTTTCATTATCTGAAACAGCTACCGAAGACCAAATAACGCAAACAGAGCAAATGGCTTCAAAAGTAAGAGATGAACTTTTGACGGGAGCTGATTTCGCCAAAATTGCATCAACCGTCTCTGATGGTGGTAACGCCAAAGCAGGAGGTGATTTAGGTTGGCGAAAAATAGACGATATACCAACATTATTTACAGATTATATTCCAGATATGAAAGTTGGTGACATCAGCGAATTAATTCGAAGTCCGAGTGGTTTTCATATTATAAAAATTTCTGATATGAAAGATATGGGAGAAAGCATAGTAGAACAAACTCATGCTAGACATATTCTAGTCAAAGTAAATGAACTCCGAACTGACAAGCAGGCAAATGAAAAACTAATTCAATTAAAACTCCGTATCGATAACGGTGATGATTTTGGACTATTGGCAAAAGGTAATTCTGATGACGCAATGAGTGCAATTGATAATGGTGACATTGGCTGGTCAATACCGGGAAGACTTGTCCCTGAATTTCAACGTGCACTAGATGGATTAGAAATAAATGAAACTAGCGAACCATTTAAAAGTAGATTTGGATGGCATATTGCGCAGGTTCTTGGAAGACGAAATCATGATAATACAGAAAGCATTAAACGTGCCAGAGCAAGAAAAGTAATCGGAGATCGCAAACTAAATGAAGCTTTACAAAATTGGAAAAGAGAACTTCTTGATGAGGCTTATGTCGAATATCGTTTAGATGATATCTAAAAAAAATAAAGTTCCTCGTATTTTAATAACAGCAGGAGAACCTGCGGGTATTGGTCCTGACCTAATAATTAAACTATCACAAATAGAGCATCACTATGACCTAACTATAATTGGTGACCCAGATCTATTAAATGAACGTGCAAAATTGTTATCAATCCCTTTAAGAATAACAACTATTTCGGATGATAATATTTCTAATGTTATTTCTAATAAAAATTTTTTAAAAGTATTGCCCGTTAAATTAAGAACTAAAAGTGCGCCGGGCATATTAGATGTCAAAAATGTAGCCTACATTATTGATATGTTAAATATTGCTTGCAAATATTGTCTTGAAAATAAATTCGATGCCCTTGTAACAACACCAATACAAAAATCGATAATCAATGATTCTGGAATAATATTTAGCGGTCACACTGAATATCTGGCAAAGATATGCAATATAAACTTACCTGTCATGTTGTTAGCCTGTAATGAATTTAGAATAGCACTCGTAACAACGCATTTGCCGCTTAGCGATGTCCCTAAAACCATATCAAGTGAACGCATTAAAAACATTATTGATATTGTAATTAATGATATGTCGAAACGATTTGGTATCACACACCCAAGAATTACTGTTTGCGGTTTGAATCCGCATGCAGGAGAGGATGGGTATCTGGGCACCGAAGAAGAAAAGATAATTGCACCATTGATTAATGCTCTCATTAAAAACGGATATAATGTATCGGGACCTGTGCCTGCTGATACTGCATTCCGTGAAGAGGAAAGACAAAAAACGGATGTCTATATTTGCATGTACCATGACCAAGGATTACCAGTGCTTAAAACGCTTGGTTTTGGGGAAACTGTCAATATCACGCTTGGGTTGCCAATAATAAGAACTTCAGTCGACCATGGAACTGCTCTTCAACTTGCTGGTACCGGTGATGCTCAATGCAATAGCCTGCTCGCTGCGATAAAAATGGCTGAGACAATGGCGCTCAATCAATTGCACATCAAAAGTGCGTGAAAGAGCGTGCATAAAGCACCAGCACATAAAGCCAGAAAGAGGTTTGGACAACACTTCTTAAGTGATCAAACTATAATTGAAAAAATTATCAATATTATAAATCCACAAAAACATGATCATATTATTGAAATTGGTCCGGGCAAAGGTGCGCTAACAATACCAATCATCAAATCTGTTAATAAACTAAATGTCATTGAAATTGATAAAGATCTTGTAAATTTTTTAAAAAAAACTATTGATAGTAAGCTCCTAGTAATCCATGAAAATGATGCGCTAAAATTTAATTATTCAAAATTAAATCATTCAGACCTAAGGATTATTGGTAACTTACCATACAACATCAGTACACCACTTTTATTCCATCTCTTATCTTATAAAAACCTTATAAAAGAAATGTTATTCATGCTACAAAAAGAAGTTGTTGAACGAATTTGTGCGAAATGTGGGACCAAGCAATATGGACGTTTATCAGTTACATTGCAATATTATTGTAATGTTGAATCTCTATTGGTGATAAAGCCTGATGCTTTTAATCCAAGTCCAAAAATTGATTCCGCTATAATAAAAATAGTACCCCTGGTTCAACCTAGATATAAACTTAACAGTGATGAAAGTTTTAAAATAATAGTAAGGGAAGCTTTTTCACAGAGACGTAAAACTATTCGTAATGGATTAAAAAATTACCTTAACGAGGATGAAATTGAAAAAATAGGGATCCCTCTAAATGAACGAGCGGAAAATTTACATATAAAAGATTTCGTCAAGCTATCAAACCTTTATTACCAATTGCAAAATAACTAGCTCTTAGCTTACAAAGAATTCTATATTAAATAATATAATTTCTTATCTTCAATCTATTTGTTTATACTTCTACTCCTAAAATAAAACCGGGAATATTTTTATCTTGAAAACCTTACTACTTAATTTCATATCAAAAATTGATGCATTTACTGAATATACTGGTAAATGTATTTCTTCGCTTGTGATAATTCTAGTATTACTTGTTGGATATGATGTATCTATGCGCTATCTATTTAATAGTGGTTCAATCGCCATTCAAGAGCTTGAATGGCATCTATTCTCGATTATTTTTCTTTTGGGTTCGGCTTATACGCTTAAACATAACGAGCATGTAAGGCTTGATATTTTTTATAATAGCAAGTTTATGAATGAAACAACTCGAGCCTGGTTTGATGTATTAGGCACATTATTAATTCTTCTTCCCTTTTGTCTTCTGATCATTGTTAGTGCGTGGCCATTCGTCACCCAAGCATATATACATAATGAAACTTCGCCTGATCCAGGAGGTCTTTCTGCCCGTTGGCTTATTAAATCCACAATCCCATTGGGCTTTTTTATGTTACTAATACAAGGGGTTGCTGAGGCATTGAAAAAACTTCTTTCAGCATTGGATAATAACTAATGACGATTTGGGTAGTTTTAATGTTTCTTTCTCTGATGCTTTTATTATTAATGGGTTATCCCGTCGCATTTACATCGGGTGCTATTGCGTTAGTGTTTGGCGTCATATTTCTTGGGATTGACTTTTTTACACTATTACCTCTCCGTATTTGGGGAATCCTAACGAATTTTACATTGCTTGCTGTTCCTCTATTCATTTTTATGGGGGTCATTCTTGACCGCTCAGGAATAGCAGAAGATCTATTAGAAACAATGGGAAAACTATTTGGAAAATTAAATGGAGGATTAGCTCTTTCTGTTGTTATTGTAGGTGCAATGTTAGCAGCGACAACAGGAGTAGTTGGAGCAACTGTAGTCACAATGGGAATTATCGCTTTGCCAACAATGCTTAAACATAATTATTCAGCATCTTTAGCATCGGGCACAATCGCAGCATCTGGGACATTAGGACAAATCATTCCTCCGAGTATTATATTAATACTTTTAGGAGATGTGATGGGGGTGCCTGTTGGTCGATTATTTGTCGGTTCAATCATTCCCGGATTACTTCTAGTAACGTTTTTTATGTTATACATACTAATTTATGCTTGGCATAAACCAAGTGTCGCGCCAGCCTTTAATTTAAAACAAAATAATTTTAATTATATTGGCCTTATCAATACTATTTTACCTCCGCTATTACTTATACTTTCGGTCCTTGGTTCTATATTTTTAGGCATAGCAACACCTACAGAGTCTGCTGCTGTTGGCGCTATTGGCGCTCTTATACTTGCTGCTTGTCATAAAAAATTAACTTTCATAAATCTCCAAGAATCAATGCAACAAACAATGAAGCTTACCAGTATGGTATTTATGATTCTAATTGGTGCTACAGCATTTGGGCTTGTGTTTAGAGGTATGGGTGGAGACAAACTAGTGCTTGATGTAATGTCCAGTTTGCCCGCTGGTGTATGGGGATTTTTGTTTGCCAGTATGTTACTTATTTTTATTCTTGGGTTTTTTCTCGATTTTTTACAAATCTGTTTTATTGTGATACCAATACTTGCCCCGATTGCCGCTGAATTCGGAATTGACTTGCTATGGTTCGCTGTATTAATTGCAATTAATCTACAAACATCTTTCTTAACCCCTCCATTTGGATTTTCATTATTTTATTTAAAAGCTGTAGCTCCGCCTGAAGTACGGATACAAAATATTTATTCTGGGATCATTCCATTTGTGCTACTGCAATTAGTAACAATACTACTACTAATACTTATGCCGAGTTTAATTACATGGCTACCAAACCTCATGGATGAACTACACGGGCTTTAGGATAGAATTATTATTTGAGAACAAGTTAAAATGCTATTGAATATTAAAAACCCTTTAAAATCTTTATTACTGACGATGTATCTGGTTTAATCCCATGCCAAATCATAAATGTTTCTGCAGCCTGTTCAACTAACATACCCAAACCATCTACTGCTCCTGAGGCACCATTTTCAATTGCCCATTTAATAAATATCGTTTCCTTATTTGAATACATTAAGTCATAGCAAAAAGTATTTTCTTTAATAATATTTTTAGATATTGGGGGAAGTTCTGCTGACAAACTAAGTGAGGTCCCATTAATAATTATATCGAACGAGTCATTTGGAAGAGCATCATATGAGTATGTTTTAATATTTGCTTGTTTATTGAATCTTTTTTCTAGCTCTTCTGCACGAGAAATTGTCCGATTTGCTATAACGATTTTCTTTGTTTTTTGTAACATCAATCTTTCAAGGATCGATTTAACAGTACCTCCCGCCCCTAATATTAAGATCGATTTATTTTCCAATTTAATATTATGATTAATGATTAAATCATTGAGTAATCCCTGACCATCTGTTGTATCACCATGAATATTCATTTTCTCATCGAATTGAATTGTGTTAACCGAGCCCGCTATTTCAGCTCGATGAGTTAATTTTGTGCACAATGAATAAGCGTCTTCCTTAAAAGGAACTGTGATATTTAAACCTTTACCGCCTTGTGATGAAAATAATCCTACATATGAAGAGAGTTTGCCAAGAGGAACCTCGATAGCCTGATAATGCAATTCTACCCCTGTTTGTTCGGCGAATAATGTGTGTATTTGCGGGGATTTGCTATGTGTTATAGGATTACCAAATACTGCATAATTTGCTAATAAATGGTTATGTATGAGTTCGCTGACCACAAAGTATTAATTATAGTTCTTGGTTGAAAGAAAAATTCTAATCGCCTGTGCGTTCGACTAAGCCGCCTTTAAGACAATATACTTGCATACCTCGTTCACTCAACAAAAAAGCAGCCGCTGAACTGCGGCGTCCACTATCACAATAGACAATATATTTCTGCTTCGAATCCAGTGTTCCTGCTTTTATACGTAAAGTATTTAGTGGGATATTAATACTCCCTGCTATTCCTGATTCTTTGTGTTCTGACTCCATTCTAACATCAATCCAAGTTGCTGATTTACTTTCCGCCATTGCGTCAGCTTCTTCTTCAGTTAACCAACTTAGCATTGGCTCTTTTAGTAATTCATTAAAATCTTCTTTTGATAATCGCATTAGTGAACCATCTGTCTCCATAACGACATTAGCATTTCGTTTTGTGTCGGAGAGAAGAGCTTCTTCTCCAAACGCATCTCCCACTCCTATAGTAGCTAAAGTTAAAGGCGTTCCTGCTTTTGAATTTCGCGTAACCTTACATTTACCTTGCTTAATAATATAATAATAATCGCCATCATCGCCTTGTTTAATAATCTCTACACCTGCTTTAGCCGGAAACTCTTGCATTCGCATAAACATCGCTTGAATGTTTGCTGGGGGTATTTGTAAAAAAGCTTTTGACTGAAGTATACTCGTCATCCAGTCATCTTCTTTACCATCGCTAGTTTTAATATCAACATCATCTGCATGAATATCAGCTACTTCGATACCAGATAATTGATCCCATGTAAGTAAAATATCAAGCAAGTCACTATCTATTCTAATAATTGTGCACTCTGTTTTAGCTACTGCCGATTGTTTTCTTGGTTGGCGATTTGCGATAGCATGTTTTGCTTTTTCGGTGCCAGCCTCTACAACGTAGCCTGCTGGTGTTGTGACATCGCTATCTTTAGAAGAACCTGTTGCGAAAGTCGCTGATATTTTAACCTGCCCCTCCACAACATAAACCACTTTTTTGTCATGCTCTCCTTCTTTGAAAATTGTTTTTCCTGCGGCAACAGACTCCAAAAAAGTTTTACTGGCTAATTCTTGAAAATTTTCTGCTTTAAGTGCGTCAGCGGGCACAAATTTTTTTAATATTTTTTTGTCAATTGGCTCAGCCATTTAATGCTTTTCCTTCGCTTCGATAGTAAAAGATGTTGTGTATCTCTAATTTGGATTAAAACTACTACAACCCTACAGCATAAAAATAATGCAGTAGGGTTGCATATTAAGTCTGAGAAATACTAAATATTGTAACCGCGCTCATTATGCAAAACGATATCAAGACCTTCAATTTCTTCGTCCTCTTCAACTCTCAAACCAACCATCATATCTACCAATTTTAAAATAACAAAGGTAATTACAGCACACCATACTATGGTTGCAACGACACCAATTGCTTGAACCCCAAATTGAGAAGAAATTGAATAAGCTTCATCAGCAGACTGTAAACCACCATAAGAATTCGAATAAAATACAGCTGTTAATAAGCAGCCTAGAGCACCGCCAACACCATGCACTGGAAAAACATCAAGTGAATCATCAATTTTTAATCCGCGTTTAATATATTGTGTCGCAAAATAACACACAACGCCTGCTGAAATACCAATCAACAATCCACCTAATGGTCCGACATACCCTGAAGCAGGAGTAATAGTGCCTAAACCCGCAACCATGCCCGTTACAATGCCAAGTACAGTCGGCTTTCCTGATCTAACCCACTCACATGTCATCCATGCTAACGAACCAGCGGCGGCAGAGATATGCGTTACTGCCATCGCCATTCCGGCGCCACTGCCTGACGCTAATGCGCTACCCGCATTAAAACCAAACCAACCGACCCATAACATTGAGGCGCCGGCAACAGTCAATGCCATATTATGAGGAGCCATTGGCTTGTCCGGAAAACCACGACGATTACCAAGTACTAGAGCCGCAACAATCGCGCCAACGCCCGCGTTGATGTGAACAACAGAACCGCCCGCAAAATCCATAAAACCTTTATCAGCAAGCCAACCACCGCCCCAAACCCAGTGGCAGACAGGCGCATAAACGAGAGTCAACCATAACGCACTAAACAAAAGTACAGATGAGAATTTCATTCTTTCTGCAAAACCACCGATGATTAAAGCAGGCGTAATAATGGCGAATGTCATCTGAAACATGAAGAAAACAATCTCGGGTATAGTGCCGCTCATACTATCCATACCAACATCCGAAATCATAAGATTTCCGAGACCAACAATCTGATTGACTGACCCCCCATCACCAAAGGCCAAGCCATAGGCGAATACCATCCATAATATAGATACTAGGCAAGCAATGGCAAAACATTGCATCAAAACAGATAACACATTTTTTACACGAACAAGCCCCGAATAAAATAATGCAAGTCCAGGTAATGTCATAAATAATACGAGCGCAGTAGAGACTAATATCCAAGCGGTATCGCCCGTATCTAATTCATCTGCAAACACTACGCCTGGAAATATTGTGATTAATAATATTAAAATACGGTTCATTGAGTTCCCCCTCGTTATCCTCGAATGCTTTCCCAGTTACTAATTAATTTTAGCCTCATTATAAAATTTAGTTTCCTATTTCTTTTTTTTATCTATATGGCTTCGCTACCAGTTTCGCCTGTTCTGATTCGAACAATTTGCTCAAGATCATAAACAAATATTTTGCCATCACCGATTTTGTTGGTATTTGCAGACTTTGAAATAGATTCAATCACGGCATTAAGTTGATCATCGTCAACGGCTACTTCGATTTTAATTTTTGGTAAAAAATCAACAACGTATTCGGCTCCTCGATACAGCTCGGTATGTCCTTTTTGCCTACCAAACCCCTTCGTCTCAGTTACCGTCATTCCTTGAACACCTATTTCAGATAATCCTTGACGCACATCATCTAATTTAAATGGTTTAATTATGGCGCTTACAAGCTTCATAGAAACACTCCGTAAGGTTTATTATTTTGAAATAATATAGTAACGCAGTACTTGAACCAAAAATAGTCAAATTTAACTTATTCCCCATGTTGATTTTTAGATTCATATTTAAGGTAATTTGTCTAAATAAGAAGATAACCCTTTTAATTTTAGTTAAAAAAAACGGGTCCAAAGACCCGTTTAAATGGTAGAGAAGAAAATGTGTAAAGAAACTAACTAAATAATGTAACCCCTTTCATTATGAGAGTTAACATCAAGACCGCCAACTTCCTCTTCTTCCGTGACACGAAGACCCATAACCGCGTCTAAGACCATCAAGATAATTGCAGTTAAAACACCCGTATAGATTATCGTGAATAAGACACTCTTCGTTTGAATCCAGATTTGAGTAGCAGTGCTTCCGTCTAAACCCACACCACCCCATGCAGATGATGTGCAGAGCCCGGTTAAGATAGCGCCGATAATACCCCCCACGGCATGAACTCCAAAAACATCCAGAGAATCGTCATAACCCATTGCACGTTTTAATGTCGTTGAGGCAAAGAAGCAACCAGCGCCTGCCGCAACACCAATTAGTAATGCCCCTTGAGGTCCAACAGTACCTGATGCAGGAGTAATTGCGACTAAGCCGGCAACAGCGCCCGTTATAATACCTAAAACACTAGGTTTACCATGTGCATTCCACTCAACAATCATCCAAGCCAAAGCGGCAGTGGCGGTTGCAATCTGCGTCACTAACATCGCCATTCCTGTGGTTGTGTCTGCAGCTAATTCAGATCCGGCATTAAAACCAAACCAACCGACCCATAACATTGAGGCACCAATGACTGATAACGTTAAATTATGTGGTGGCATGGCAACTGAAGGATAGCCTTTGCGTTTACCAAGCATAATCGCTGCAACAAGACCAGCAATACCTGCATTAATATGAACAACGGTGCCACCGGCAAAATCAATGACACCCCAGTCCCATAATAAGCCACCATCACCGGCCCAAACCATGTGCACCATTGGGAAGTAACAAACGGTGACCCAAATCGCTATAAATACCATCATTGTTGAAAACTTCATTCTTTCTGCAAAAGCACCAACAATAAGAGCTGGTGTTATGATTGCGAAAGTTAGCTGAAAGCTGGCAAAAACTGATTCGGGTATAGTCCCTGACATTGAATCAACCGAAATTCCTTGTAGGAATGTATTACCAAAACCACCAATAATAGAATTCAAATTAAACACACCGGCTTCCATTCCTGTAGTGTCAAAAGCCATACTATAACCATACACAACCCAAATCACTGTAACTAAGCAGGTTATCGCAAAACACTGCATCATAACTGAAAGTACATTTTTGCTTCTCACCATCCCGGCGTAAAATAAACTCAGTCCAGGAATAGTCATCATTAAAACTAGTACCGTTGCAGTAATCATCCAGGCGGTATCACCCGAATTTAATTCATCGGCTAATGCAAGCGAGGGTGCTAATGAGGTAATAAAACCGAGCGCGACACCTGCTAAGCCTTTCGTGTTAAATAAAACACCAAATAAACGTTTCATTGTTTTCATCTCCTTAAGGAATTTAGGTTTAGAGCGCTTCATTACCCGTTTCACCAGTACGAATACGTATAGCTTCTTCAAGTCCAATTACAAAAATCTTTCCATCACCAATTTTTCCAGTATTAGCCGCTTTTGTAATTGTGGACAATACTTCCTCAACTTTGTCATCCGCTACCGCTACTTCCAGTTTTACTTTAGGCAAAAAATCAACCACATATTCTGCTCCGCGATAAAGTTCTGAATGTCCTTTTTGACGACCAAAACCCTTTGTTTCCGTTACCGTCATGCCTGTCACACCTACCTCTGACAGGGCTTCCCTTGCATCATCCAATTTAAAGGGTTTGATAATTGCTGTTATCAATTTCATATGAATATCTCCGTCAAATAAAAAGGGCTCTCGTTGAAGAAGAGCCCATTAAAAAATCCGATTAGAAACTAGACGATACTGAGAAGACTAAAGCGTCAGGCTCATCATTTCCTCGAACCCAGAATTCTTTAGTATCATCAACATCAAAATAGTAACTTAAGTCCAGTGTAAATATGCCAACATCTTTACTTAAACCAACTGACGCATGCGAGTAACTCGTGCCAGCACGTGCTTCATCATCGTTATCTTGATAGCCATATTGAAATGCAAGACCGACATCAGCAGGAAGCGATAAACCCAAATCTATGGTGAAATAGGTAGCATCACCAACTTCACCAAAATAATCCGGGGTATAGGCAATACCAAAACCAATACTTGGTGCTAAGTCCCCGCCAAAGGTATAACCAACCCCTGCGTAAATATCATAAAAATCAAAATCACCACCTGCATCATCGGCTGCTTTTACTCCTGGATACCAGTAATAAAGTGCTCCAATATCCCAGCTAATCCCATTGGGTAACTCCCCGCCAATTCCGCCATAAAAATCGATTTCTATATTCGCAGAGTTACCAAAATCGACATTTGAGGCCCAAGTACCAAGGTAAAAACCAGATTCGTGCCCCATGTCAAAACCGCCTTGTATAGCAGCGCCATCTGCGGTTTGGCTACCGCCCCTGTAGATGTAATCAGAAAAATAACCGACATTCGCGCTAAATTCGACTGGCGAATGTCCATCCGCAAAAACTGACGATGACAGTAAAATACCCGTACATGCCAATATTTTTAAATTTAATTTCTTCATTTCTATCCTCTCTATGGTTATCGTATTGCAAGAAAAATTATTCGTTGTGTTATGCTCTTTCACACCAAACATTCACAATCTCAACTACCTTCCCTAACTATGCATCTTTCATACCAACTTTTTTTATTGGATAAAAATCAAGTAATTAAAAAAAAATTTATCCAAAATAGAAAGATTAGCTTTTTTCTGTACAATTCATTGTATTAGTAAAGTACATTTATGCGCAAATTTGGTGCAAAAAATTAAAAAACGCCCAGATATGTGCCTTTTAAAATTTACAATGACATATTCAGAACCAAAACATAAGATTAGAAAGATGGGTATAGCGCATGTTTAAAGAAAAAATTGAAATGATAATCTCAGACATTACAAAAATCTTGCCAGAAGATTTAAATGTAATGAAAGATGATATTGAAAAGAATTTACGCGCAACATTAGATGCAGCATTTTCAAAAATGGACCTTGTGACGCGTGAAGAATTTGATATTCAGGCATCATTGCTAAGTAGAACACGAGAAAAACTTGAGGGATTGCAAGAAAAGTTGTCAGCACTAGAAGAACAATTAGAAAAAAAACAATCCTGACAGTTAAATTATAAACATAGTCAGTAAAAAATATTTAAATATGGCAAAAATTTATGGCAGATAAACAATACGATATTAGCATCGCAACTCAAATAAACTATATTTCAGAACAATCCATTCCTGAAGAAAGTCGATATGTTTTTGCATACACAATTAAAGTTACTAATACCGGGCAAACTGCGGCTACATTACTTCGTCGTCATTGGTTAATTACAGATGCTAATTGCAAGGTACAGGAGGTTAGAGGCGAAGGTGTTGTCGGCATACAACCGCATATCATGCCAGGAGAATCTTACGAATATACAAGTGCGGCAATTTTAGAAACCCCAGTTGGTTGTATGCAGGGTTCTTATGAAATGATCGCTGATGATGGCATGGAATTTGATGCCCCAATCCCCGTATTTAATCTCGCCGCACCAAATACACTTCATTAATAATGAGCACCTATGCAATAGGTGATGTCCAAGGCTGTTATTCGGAACTTCAAAACTTACTGAATGAAATTAATTTTGATGAAAGAAGAGATGAGCTTTGGTTTACAGGAGACCTTGTTAATAAAGGGCCAAAATCACTACAAACGCTACGTTTTATAAAAGCACTTGGAGTTAACGCAAAAAATACTCTCGGTAATCATGATTTACATTTACTTGCCGTTGCAAAAAATATTCGGCCATTATCAAAAAAAGATACTATTCAAGAAATTTTAGCTGCTGATGATGTTAAAGAACTATTCGATTGGCTAAAGTCTCGTCCTTTATTAATAACTGATGACAATTTAAATTTTACCATGGTTCATGCAGGGTTACCTCCGCAATGGTCTTTAGAAAATGCAAAAGAATTTGCTAAAGAATGTGAATTAATTTTACAAGGTGAAAAAATAAATAAATTGTTACATGAAATGTATGGTGATACGCCAAATATTTGGGTAAATTCATTACAAGATTATACTAAACAACGTTTTATTATTAATTGCTTCACACGCATTCGTTTTTGTAATGGCGATGGAATGCTTGATTTTGATACAAAGGTTGCACCTGGAAAACAAAACGCCTCATTGATTCCATGGTACTCATTACCAAATCGAAAAACTAAAGATAACAAAATTATTTTTGGGCATTGGTCGACGATACACACCGGAAACGAAAATAATTTTAAACAATACAATGTATACCCTATAGATACTGGTTGCTTATGGGGCGGTAGTTTGACAGCAATGAGATTAGAAGACGAAAAAGTATTTAGCGTCCCATCTGAACAACCAAAATTCTGATCGTAAAAATTATTTTCTTTCTAATACTGCAAAGCTATAGTCAAACTCATTATTTTTGTCTGCATTAAAGCTTTCTCTCGATATCTCTCTCCACTGATTACTTTTATATTCAGGGAAAAATGTATCTCCATTGACGCTAGCATTAATTTCCGTGATATAGAGTTTGTCTGCTTTATCCAATGTTTGCGAATATAAAATAGCGCCGCCCATTACTACTAATTCCAATTGTTTTTCACAATATGAGTAAACCTCGTCTAATGTATTTTTTACTGTACAACCTTCAGCTGAATATTTCTTATCGTTTGTAAGGATTATATTTTCTCTGCCTGGCAATGGCTTGCCTATGGAATCATGTGTTTTCCTACCCATGAGAATGGGCTTACCCATCGTTATTTTCTTAAAATTTTTTAGATCTGATGAAATATGCCATGGCAGAGCACCGCCTCTACCGATGACACGATTTCTATCCATAGCAACAATTATTGATAACTGCATAGTAAGAAAATTAAAAAATTCATATAAAATTTATTAAATAGCGATTGGTGCAGAAATTTTTGAATGTGCCTGATAATTATTTAATTCGAAATGCTCATATCTAAATTTAAATATATCATCGGTATCTGTATTTAATCTCATTTGTGGCAATGCAAAGGGTTTCCGTTTCAATTGTTCATCAGCCTGATCTAAATGGTTTAGGTAAAGATGTGCATCACCAAAAGTATGAATAAATTCTCCCAAATTTAATTTAGTCACTTTAGCAATCATCATTAATAATAATGCATAAGAAGCGATATTAAATGGGACACCGAGAAATATATCAGCGCTCCGCTGATAAAGTTGACATGATAGTTTGCCGTCAGCAACATAAAACTGGAAAAGCGCATGACATGGGGCTAAAGCCATATTACTAATTTCACCAACATTCCATGCACTAACCATTAAGCGTCGAGATTTGGGATTACATTTTATTTCTTCAATAACCTCAGAAATTTGATCTACTGTTTTATTTTTTGTTTTCCATGAACGCCATTGCGTCCCATAGACAGGCCCTAAATCACCGTCTTTATTTGCCCACTCATCCCAAATTGAAACGCCATTGTCATTTAAATATTTAATATTAGTGTCGCCCTGCAGAAACCAAAGTAATTCAAAAATAACCGACTTTAGGTGTACTTCTTTTGTGGTGACTAACGGGAAACCTTCATTTAAATCAAACCGCATTTGATAACCGAATACACTAAGCGTACCTGTACCAGTACGGTCTTCTTTTTTGATGCCTTCTGACTTAACATGGCGTAATAGTTCTAAATACTGTTTCACTGTGACTCTTTATTTTTATAACTGCATCTAATTAATCGTTAATTCGGTACGCCATTATGAAAAATATTGATCCGAATACTACCATGGGTATTGAAAGTAATTGGCCCATTGTTAACCAATCAAAAGCAATGTAACCAATATGTTGATCTGGTATTCGCACAAACTCAATTAAAAATCTAAATATACCATAGCAAATTAAAAATAAACCAGATGTTGCTTTAATTGGTCTTGGTGTTTTTGAAAACCACCAAAGAATTATAAATAAAACCAAACCCTCGAGAAATGCTTCATAAAGCTGTGAAGGATGTCGGGTAATTCCGCCAGCTACTGGGTCTGGAAATATCATTGCCCAGGGTAAAGTACTCGGTGCTCCCCAAAGCTCACCGTTAATAAAATTTCCAATCCTGCCGCAACCTAGACCAATAGGAATGACAGGCGCAATAAAATCAGTGATTTTGAAAAATGAAGTATTGGCCTTATTGCTAAAAAACCATGTTGCAAAAATAACACCAATCAAACCACCATGAAATGACATTCCTCCCCGATGAATGTAAAAAATTTCAAGCGGATGCTCTAAATAATAGGGTAAGTTATAAAAAAGAACCGAGCCGAGTCGCCCCCCAAGAATAACTCCGAGCATTGCAAAAAAAACTAAATCGGCTATCTGTTCGTTATCTAAAGACAATTGAAAATGACGAGTCCGATATCGTAATAAAACCCAAGCACCTAATATGCCAACAACATAACTAATTCCATACCAATATATTGATACAAAACCTAAATCGAGAGCGACGGGGTTGATGTTTGGATAGGCGATCATGGTAAA
>Ga0066852_10000324_pt1 | contig 19405 bp, 18 predicted proteins | sample ETNtaG_27_FD_67283 | JGI IMG/M metagenome (GOLD analysis project Ga0066852, IMG submission 67283) | Marine microbial and viral communities from oxygen minimum zone, Eastern Pacific Ocean - ETNP201406SV63 | ecosystem: Environmental > Aquatic > Marine > Oceanic | place: Pacific Ocean: Eastern...
AAAAAGCCTGGCTCACATCATCATATAAATCATGCGCTCTGAGTTCTTCAATATAAATGTTATCTGCCAGACGTAATAAATCGGCATATTCCTTTTTAACTTCCCCTAAAATTCTAACGCCCAATCCTGGGCCTGGAAAAGGGTGTCGATACACAAGTGATTCCGGTAACCCAAGATCTTTGCCTATTTTGCGGACTTCATCTTTGAATAATTCACGTAACGGCTCAACCAATTCCATTTTCATAGTATCTGGCAATCCGCCAACATTGTGATGTGATTTTATTACGTGTGCCTTACCTGTTTCAGTGCCAGCTGATTCGATAACATCGGGATAAATGGTCCCCTGCGCTAACCATCTAATGCCTTCAAGACTTTTTGCTTGTTCTTCAAAAACCTTGATGAATTCAACACCAATGATTTTACGTTTCTCCTCAGGGTCACTAATCCCTTTTAGGACTTTTAAAAATCGTGCCTCAGCATCAACACGGATAACATTTATTCCCATGTGCTTGGCAAACTTCTCCATAACCTGGTCGGCTTCATTTAATCTCAGTAATCCGTTATCAACAAATACACAGGTTAATTGCTTACCAATTGCCTTATGAAGTAGTGCGGCGACAACAGATGAATCAACACCGCCTGATAAGGCCAAAAGCACCTTGTCATTACCCACTTGTTCCTTAACGCGTGCAATAGAATCTTCAACAATCTTCTTGGTTGTCCATAATGATTGACACCCGACGATTTGATGGAGAAAGCGTTCTAATATTTTGGTGCCCTGTGTGGTATGGGTGACTTCAGGATGAAATTGCAAACCATAGAATCTTCTTGATTCATCTGCCATTGCCGCTATTGAGGTATTTTCGGTAGAAGCAATTGATTTGAAACCTTTAGGTAAGGACTCAACTTGGTCGCCATGGCTCATCCATACGTTCAAAAGACCGTGACCTCCATCGTTGGTTTCATCTTGAATGTCTTTCAATAATTCTGAATGTCCGTGGGCTCTGATTTGTGCATAGCCAAATTCTCTTAGATTAGAACTAGCCACTTTTCCGCCAAGTTGCTCGGCCATTGCTTGCATACCATAACAAATACCTAAAACGGGCCGTCCTAAATTGAAAACTAATTCAGGAGCATGAAAGCCATTAAGAGAAGTTACGGATTCCGGACCACCAGATAAGATGACTGCGCTGGGTTTGAAATCTTTTATTTTTTGATCGTCTATCTCGTGGGAATGAATTTCACTATAGACACCCGCTTCGCGAACACGTCTTGCTATCAATTGTGTATATTGAGAACCAAAATCAAGAATAAGTATTCTTTCGGAATGAATGTCTGTCATTTAATAAAATTTTTTATAAAATTCCCTCTGTCTTATTTACCAAAAGATAATGAACCAATAATATTAATAGTACCAACCATACCCATTTCTTCATGATTGTCCTTATGACAATACAGTTTTAAATTTTTACCTTTAGTCATTGGGTAAAAAAACCATTCAATAGTTGAATTTGGACTTAACTCTATATCATGAATAGCGCCATGAATTTCAACTAAAGTTTTGCCATTTGAACCAGCAACTTCAATCTTACGTGTAAAAATATGTGTTGAGAAAGCATCCGAACTAAAATAATGAGGACTAGAACTTGGGTTTGATATCACAAGCTTATAGTATTTGCCACGCTCAAACGTAAATTCATTTGGGGTAAAAATGAGTTGTCCGTCACTCGTTCCTGCTTCAACCTTGACTTCAATTGCCTTTCCGCCATGTTTTCTCTCTTCAGAAAAGAGGGGTAAAGCAAAGAAAAATAACAATAGATATATAACTGATCTCATAAATTCTCCCTTAATTAAAACTTCTTTCGTTTATAGCGCTATAAAAAATTTTAATCAAAATTTACAAACGATAGTTTGGTGGTTCTTTTGTAACAGTGACATCGTGTACATGACTCTCTTTAAATCCAGCATTTGTTAACCTTACAAATTTTGCTTTTTCTCGCATTTCTTCTAAATTGGAACAACCTGTGTAACCTAATGCCGCCCTGATACCACCACAAAGCTGATAAATCACGGCTTCTAGTGGTCCTTTATACGGCACACGACCTTCAATACCTTCTGGTATCAGTTTTTCAATCTCATCATTTTCCTGAAAATAACGATCTGAAGAACCATATTGCTCAGCCATAGCACCTAACGAACCCATTCCTCGGTACGACTTATAGGAACGCCCCTGATAAAGCTCAACTTCACCTGGTGCTTCTTCAGTTCCAGCAAACAATCCCCCAATCATCATGCAGTTTGCTCCTGCCGCAAGACCTTTTGCCAAATCACCCGAATAACGGACACCACCATCTGATATAACAGGTATACTTTTATTTTTAAGCGCCTTTGCTACATTTGTTACCGCTGAAATTTGCGGCATACCAACACCACTTACAATACGTGTCGTACATATTGAGCCAGGACCAATACCTACTTTGACCGCATCCACACCTGCCTTAACAAGTGCAAGTGCGGCATCTGCTGTTGCGATATTGCCACCAATAACCTGTGTATCTTTAAAATTTGTTTTTATCCACTTAACCATGTCTAGCACGCCTTTTGAATGACCATGTGCGGTATCAACAACAATAACGTCTACACGAGACTCAACAAGTTGTTCAACTCTTTGTTTTGATGCATTACCCACGCCAACTGCAGCTCCCACTCTTAAACGCTCAGCATCATCTAAACAAGCATCGGGATACTCTGATGCTTTTTGCATATCCTTTACCGTAATTAGTCCCGCAAGTTGAAATTTATTATTTACGACTAAAACTTTTTCTATACGATGTTTATGTAAAAGTGAACGAATTTCTTCTTTGCTAGCATTTTCTTTGACAGTAACCAAAGACTTTTTTCTGGTCATTATGTTTCTTACAGGATCATCGGTCTTTTCTTCAAAACGTAGATCCCGGCTTGTAACAATACCAACAAGGTCACTGCCTTCTACAACAGGCACCCCTGAGATATTTTTTTGACGAGTGAGATCAATAACTTCTTGTATGCTGGTATACGGTCCAACGGTAACAGGTTCCTGAATTACACCACTCTCATATTTTTTAACGCGGCGTACGTTCTTTGCCTGAAGGTCTGGATCCATGTTTTTATGAATAATTCCAACGCCACCTACTTGAGCTAATGCTATTGCCAATTCAGATTCAGTAACAGTATCCATTGCTGCTGAAACCAGAGGAATATTCATTTTTATCTCTCGAGTTAGCTGGGTTTGTAATGATGCTTGCCGAGGGAGGATCTCTGAATAATCAGGAACTAATAGAACATCGTCAAATGTAAGGGCTTCTTCCGTAATATTCATGACAGGACCCTGTATTGGATTTAAAATAGCCGTGCATTATAGTCTGTACTTTGATAACAGCAAGTCTGTCTTGTGATTTATTCCCAATTTTCTTTAATTAAATTAATACAAAATGACCAAAATTAGATCAAAAAACGCGCCTCCTACGCCGGAAGACATTTACACAATTACACGACTAAATCATGAGGTTAGTCAATTGCTTGAGGAAGTATTTCCAACAATCTGGGTAGAAGGCGAAATTTCAAATCTGGCTAAACCAGCCTCAGGCCATTTTTATTTCACCCTAAAAGACGATAATGCTCAGGTAAGATGTGCCTTTTTCAAAAATAGACAAGCTAATTTGAATTTTGGCTTAGACAACGGAATAAAGGTGCTTGCGAAAGCAAATGTTGGTCTATACGAAGGGCGCGGCGACTATCAGCTTATTATCGAACAAATCGAACCTGCTGGTGCAGGAGCTCTACAAATTGCATTTGATGCACTAAAACAAAAACTCGCCGCCGAGGGATTATTTGATGAAAAACATAAAAAAACCCTTCAAAAATATCCAGAAACGATCGGTATTATCACTTCGGCAACAGGCGCTGCCATTCGTGACATTTTAAGCATCATGAAACGTCGATATCCGCTTGCTAATCTCATTATTTATCCTGTCCCTGTGCAGGGAGAAGATGCTGCGTCTACGATAGCAAAAACGATAAAAATTGCTGAAAAAAGAAATGAGTGTGACGTGTTTATTCTCACACGTGGGGGCGGCTCGTTAGAAGATTTGTGGGCTTTTAATGAAGAAATTGTTGCGCGGGCAATATTTGACATTGAAACACCAATCATTAGCGGAATTGGCCATGAGATTGATTTCACAATCGCAGATTTTGTTGTTGATTTGAGGGCTGCAACACCCTCGGCGGCGGCTGAATTAGTAAGTCCGGATATAAATGATGTAATGCAAAAATTGAAAAATCGTGAAAAACAATTAGTGCGTTTTCAAAAACAAATTATTAAAAACTTTAAAAATTATGTTGAAATTTTTTTCAGAAAACTACCACAACCCAGTCAAAAACTATTTGAGCTAATACAACAAACGGATGAATACTCTATACATCTAAAACATAATATCGAAAAAAAAATAACATCTAATAGAATGATGCTAACCGAGTCAAAAAGCAATCTCGAAAAATTAAACCCTACTTATATCATAACTCAGCAAGTTGATTATATAAAAAATTTACACCTCAGGTTTGAAGGGGCAATTATTTTATATTTTGAGAAAACAAAAAATAAAATATCTAGAATAGATGATATATTAAACTCAATTGGTCCTATTTCAACTTTAGGTAGAGGTTACGCGATTGTCACTGATTATAAAACTGATAAAATTATTAAAGACGCTAACCATTTAAAAGTAGGAAAGAAAATACATGTGAAACTATCAAGTTCGGAAATTGATTCAACGGTAGATAAGATTTATGAAAAATAAGTTGTTATCACATTTAATCTCAACATGCTTAGTAATAACGTTTGGTTTTGCTGATGCTAATGAATTGCCAATTGAGTCAAATGTTCCTGGGGGAGTTGTGGTAGTCCCAATCAAATCAAAAGATAGGCCAAAGGCATTTTTTTATGATAAAAAAGTAATGGTAATTGGTAAAAGTCAGAATTGGAAAGCAATTGTTGGTATTCCATTAAAAATAGAATTAGGTGAGCATAAATTGAAGGTTGTAAGTAATAGTGCTGAAGCTAATTACCTTTTTGAAGTGGTAGATAAGGACTATGAAGCACAATATCTCACCATCAAAAATAAACGTCAGGTTGATCCAAATAAGGAGGATATGTTACGTATTTCAAAAGAAAGAAAATTAATCTCCAAAGTAAAAACAAACTGGAGGGAGATAAATAATATTCCTTTGAGATTTATTAAGCCAGCTAAAGGCCCTTTTAGTAGCTCTTTTGGGTTACGGCGATTCTTTAATAACCAACCAAGAAATCCTCATAGCGGTCTTGATATCGCCGCAGAAAAAGGTACGCCAATCGTTGCCCCAGCAGCAGGTGTCGTAACCAACGCTGGTGATTACTTTTTTAATGGTAAAACAGTATTTTTAGATCATGGGCAGGGATTAATCACAATGTATTGCCATATGGAAAAAATCAATATTAAAGAGGGTGACAGTGTGAGCGTAAACGATGTGCTTGGTACTGTTGGTTCTACGGGTCGAGTAACGGGGGCTCATCTACATTGGAGTGTGATTTTAAATAATACAACTGTCGAACCACTTCTTTTTTTAAAAGCGAACTGAATTCTATTAGCTTAAAGAAGCCTGTAAATCTGCATGATAGGAAGAACGCACTAATGGGGCGCTCGCGACACTAACAAAACCCAGTGATTTAGCATAACAAGCAAGTTCTTCGAATTCATCTGGATGGACATAGCGCTCTACTGGTAAATGGTACCGGCTCGGTTGTAAATACTGACCAATTGTGACCATATCGCAATTATGTTCTCTCAAATCTACTAATACCTCTTTAACCTCGCTTAATTTTTCACCCAAACCTAACATCAAACCTGATTTTGTCGGAACGATTTTATTATGTTCTTTAAATTTTTTGATTAATAATAATGATGCGGAATAATCAGCGCCAGGTCTCACCTTTTTATATAAACGTGGAATAGATTCTAGATTATGATTAAAAACATCAGGCGGAGACTTTGCTAAAATATTAAGAGCAATATCAACTTTAGACCGAAAATCTGGCACTAATATTTCAATTTTTATTTTTGGACACTCTTTTCTTATCTTATCAATACAAGCTAGAAAGTGAGATGCGCCTCTATCAAGCAAATCATCACGATCAACGGATGTAATAACAACATATTTTAATTTCATTTCTTTAATTATATTTGCAATATTTTCTGGCTCATTTATATCAGGAGCCAATGGTTTGCCATGAGCAACATCGCAAAATGGACAACGTCTCGTGCATGTATCACCTAAAATCATAAAAGTTGCAGTACCACTTGTAAAACATTCACTAATATTTGGACATGCGGCTTCCTCGCAAACTGTATGTAGTTTATTTTTTCGAATTAATCTCTTCAGATGTAATACATCTTCATTAATTGACGCCTTTACTCTAATCCATTCTGGTTTTCTTTCTATTTTTGTATTTACAGATATAAACTCAATTGGCATTTTATTTGTTTTAAGTTTGCCGCGTTGATGCTGTTCGGGTTTCTGGTAAGTATTTTTCTGGTACATGTTATAATTTTCGCTCTATGCAACATCGCTAATAATAGTTGAAGTTTGGTCCAAATATCTTAACAAGTATTTAGATAGCCCTTGTTTTACTTCATTTAAAGTAATATCTCTCTTAAAATCGATTAACTGTGTGGAAACCATTCCTTTAATCCCGCAGGGATTAATACCTTTAAATGGCGTTAGATCCATGTCCACGTTAAGCGCTAAACCATGATACGTACGATGCTTTTTGACCCGTAATCCCAGTGCCGCAATCTTTTGATTATCCACATAAACACCAGGGGCATCTAATTTTCGCTCAGCATTTACACCGCTTTCCTTTAAATATTCAATTACCGATGCTTCTATTAATGATACCAATTTCTTAACTTTATAAGAACGTCGACTTAAATCGATTAATAAATAGATGACTAACTGCCCTGGGCCATGATAAGTAACTTGTCCCCCACGATCAGTCACTACAACAGGAATATCGCCTACATCAATAATGTGTTCTGTTTTCTTTGAAAGGCCTAGGGTATAGACAGAGTGGTGCTCGACTAACCATATCTCGTCATCGGTATAAAAATTACGATTTTCACTAAAATTACGCATCGCGTTATATATTTCAACATAATCTTTTCTACCAAAATCTTTTATTTTAAATGTCATAATGCCATCAATACTTTCTTATGCTCAGTTAAGTCCAAATAAATATTATCAAGTTGTTGCCTGCTCTCAGCCTCAATTGTTACTGTTACCGCCACATAATTTCCTTCCTGACTAAGTCGACTTTTTACTGCATCTTTAGGTAATCTAGAAACATGTTTTTTGATAATTTCAACAACCATAGTATCGAAATCATCGGATGCCGTACCCATAACTTTTATGGGGAACTGACAGGGGAATTTCATAATTGTATCTTGGTCAGATTTCTTCATGGCATTAATGTAAGTCTTTTTTGCGAAAGATTAACATAATATTAATTTCTAGTAGTATTTTTAGGTATATAATTAAATTACCTCCCAAGCGAATCTCATAATTGTATGCTAGTCTCGCTACTCAATTATAGGGTAATGCTCCGGAACAAATGGAATCATCTATAATCAAAAATGAGTAATCTACATAAAAATATATTTACTATTTTCTTATGACTGCGCTTGAAATAAATAATTTAACAAAAATATACCCAAATAAACTTATAGCACTAAACAGCATAAATCTAAATGTAAATCAGGGCGATTTTTTTGCGTTACTTGGTCCAAATGGGGCGGGGAAATCAACAGCTATCGGCATTATTTGTGACCTAACTAAAAAAACTTCGGGTTCAGTTAAAATTTTCGGTCATTGTATTGATGAAAATAATGATGCTGCGAAATCCTGTATCGGAATCGTCCCGCAAGAAATTAATTTCTCACTGTTTGAAACATGCCTTGAAATTGTTGTTAATCAAGGAGGGTTTTATGGGATTAAACGTAGTCATGCAACCAAACGTGCTGAAAAATATCTCCGTAAACTAAATCTCTGGGAAAAACGGAACGAGCGTTCCCGTAACTTATCAGGGGGAATGAAACGCCGTTTAATGATAGCAAGGGCACTGGTACACGAACCCAAAATGTTAATTTTAGACGAACCTACCGCTGGAGTTGATGTTGAATTAAGACGTTCAATGTGGGACTTCCTGATTGATATAAATCAACAAGGAGTCACTATCGTGCTTACTACACATTATCTGGAAGAAGCTGAGTCGCTCTGCAAAAATATCGCCATCATAAATCATGGTAAAATCGTAGAAAATACTTCAATGAAAAAATTATTATCGAAACTCAATAAAGAAACCTTCATATTTGACTTAAATAACCCTATTAAAGAATTGCCAAACTTAGATAATTACAATCTTAAATTGATTGACACTACAACAATAGAAGTGGAAATAGATCGTGAAAGAAATATTAATAAGCTTTTTGAAATATTAACTAAAAAGAATATTCATATAACTAGTATGCGAAATAAAACAAGTCGCCTAGAAGAATTATTTTTAAAGTTGCTTAACAATAAAGATTAAAAAAACTAACAAAAGAAAATGTATAAAAGAACAGTACTGATAGCATTTAATACCATCGTAATTAAGGAAGTTACTAGATTTTCACGCATCTGGATGCAAACAATATTACCACCAACTATTGCTATGGCACTTTATTTTGTTATTTTTGGCAGTTTAATTGGCCCTAGAATTGGGACGATGAATGGATTTAACTATATAGAATTTATTGCGCCTGGTCTTATTATGATGGCTATAATTAATAATTCTTACGGTAATGTTGTCTCCTCATTTTTTGGGGCAAAATTTCAAAATCACATTGAAGAAATGCTGGTTGCACCTATTCCAAATATCGTAATCTTGGCAGGATTTGTTACTGGCGGCGTTGCAAGAGGCATATTAGTTGGTATTGTTGTAACGTTGGTTGCATTATTTTTTACAAAATTGAATCTTCACAGCTTTAGTATCACGATAGCGATTGTGTTATTAACATCAATTGCATTTTCATTAGCTGGCCTAATCAATGCTATTTTTGCAGAAAAATTTGATGATATTGCAATCATTCCAACCTTTGTCTTGACGCCATTAATTTATCTAGGAGGTGTGTTTTATTCAATAGATATGTTGCCTGAATTTTGGCAAAAAGTTTCGGCATTTAATCCAATTTTGTATATGGTAAATACTTTTCGCTATGGTATGTTGGGGGAGTCTGATATAAATATATTTTATGCTTTTGCTATTCTTATTATTTTTATATTAATTCTTTTTTTTATCTCACTTCATTTACTGAATAAAGGAACAGGGATTAAAAATTAAAAAAATATAGTTTAAAAGCGTCTATTTTCCTTTGTATATGCACCCTGAAGTACACGTCTCTTTCACAACAATGGAATATAACAATGGCAAATCTGGCTCAAGCTCATGCCAAATCCATTTTGCTAGATTCTCACTTGTTGGATTTTCTAAACCCGGTATTTCGTTAAGGTAATGATGATCTATACGCTCAAAAACCGGTCTAAATATCTTGCTAATATCAGCAAAATCCATCACCCAACCATTACTATTATCATTATCTCCCTGAAGATGTACTTCAATCACAAATGTGTGGCCATGTAATCGGCTACATTTATGTTGGTCTGGAAGGCTTGGCAGTCTATGCGCCGCTTCGACCATAAATGTCTTGTATATCTCCATATTAATTACAATAAGCGTCTTTAAATTCTTGATAGTAGCGATTAATTTCTTGCCATAATGGGCCCGGGCCACTTGATTCCCCTGTACCTACAGACTTGTCATCCAATTCTAAAACAGGAACTATTTCCCATGTTGAGCTCGTTACCCAAATCTCATCAGCTGCTAATAGTGTATTTTCGCTTATAGATTCTTCTGATAGAGGTAAATTATTTTCCAACAATATTTCAACTACTAGATCACGTGTTATGCCGGCAAGGACATGATTAGTTTTTGGTGGAGTTACAATTTTACCGTTAGCACAAACAAATACATTACTAGCGGCGCCTTCTGTGACATATCCCTTTCTAATGAGAATAGCTTCTCGTGCACCCTGTTGCTTCGCCTTATACCTAAGTAAGATACTTGGTAATAAGGTAATAGCTTTTATATCGCAGTATTGCCAGCGAATATCTTCATGTGTTATCGCTTTTATCCCTGAAAAAAAATCATTTTTTTCTATCGGGCGACTCATTGCAAATACAGTTGGTTTGTCAGCTACAGAAACATCATGATCTCGCTTTGAAACTCCTCGAGTAATTTGCAAATATATTGATTGGTTGGGATGTTCTGAAGAGTTTATTAGTTGATTGAAAATATTATGCCATTCCTTCTTCTCTAAGGGATTATTCATATAAATTGCTTCCAGACTATTTTCAAGACGCCTTATATGATCATCAAATCGAAATATTTTTCTGTTAAAAATTGGAATAACTTCATAAACCCCATCACCAAATATAAAACCGCGGTCAAGAACATTAACTGAAGCCTCTTCAATTAGTTTGTACTCGCCGTTAAGATAAACAAGACTCATAAAAAATTATCAATCAAATAACATAAGATGAATTTCATCTTTCAATCGGTTAAAAATATTGCCTTTAGAAATTGATTTTTTAGCCAAGAGCGGTGCTGATGCGACAGTTTCGTTTGATAATAAAATTTTTAGTATGCCTTGGCGGTCAGATTCTTTAATTGGCGCTATTATTTTATTATCAAGCTCAACAAGTGATTCTAACTTCTTATATTGTCCACGAGGCACCGTTATATAGAAATCATCTTTAACAGTCAGCTCTAGAATATCCGTATCAGCCTTCCATACTTTCACGTCAGTTATGATATCGCCGCTTTTATAAAGATTATGTGTTTCGTAGAATCGAAAACCATAGTTTAAGTTAGTTTGACTAGCTTTCTCTCTCGAATTTTCTCCGTCTGCACCCATAACAACAGAAATTAAACGCATATCATCTCTTATTGCTGAGGCTACTAAACAATAACCTGCCTCATCTGTGTGGCCAGTTTTTATCCCATCGACACTTCGATCTTTCCAGAGTAATTTATTACGATTATATTGTTTTATTGGTGATTTTATTCCATAGGTAAACTCTTTAATCTTATGCATTTCATAAATCTCGGGGTAATTCCTTATCAAGGCCTTTGATAATATCGCCAAATCATATGCTGTGGTCATGTGTTCAGCATCCTTTGCTGGCATACCTGTGCTATTAGCAAATTGAGTATTTTTCATTCCTAAATCAAGTGCATGCTGATTCATAAGATTAACAAAAACTTCTTCGCTACCAGATATATGTTCAGCTAATGCGACACTTGCATCATTACCAGATTGTACAATCACACCAAGTAATAAATCTTCTAGTTTAACTTTACTATTTATCTCGATAAACATTCTAGAGCCATGCGTATTATATGCTTTTTTACTTACTGAAACGTCATCTGAAAAAGATATTGTTCCTTTGTCAAGTTCATTCGCCACAACATAAATAGTCATTATTTTTGTTAAACTTGCCGGTGGTAATTTCTGATGAATATTATTTTCAACCAATATCTTTCCGCTATTGAAATCCATTAACAAATATGAGGCTGCAGCAATTGTTGGAGGTGCGGGCGTAATAATATTATCTGCAAATAAATATTGATTATTAAAAAAAGAAAATATTAATAACAATAAAATACAATGTGATTTTATATTCATTAGAATTCCAAATGTCCTTTAATTAGTAACAATATGATATTTAAAAATGCCAAAATTCGATAGTTTGGCAGCAATAGAATCTGAAAGCTTTGTATCAGCAATTGGCCCGATTCTTACACGATATAACGTCCCACCAGAAATCACAATATTACTAATTTTAATCAAATCATCACCAAGTGAGCTAAGTTTTTGTTTTAGAATTTCTGCATTTTCTAATTCGCCAAATGTTCCAACCTGTATATAAAAACTAATATCTTGATTAGTGCTTGTTTCATTTTTCTCCTCATTAACTATATTATTTTCAGTTAATCTTATTGGATCAATTGCTCTTACTTCGACAAGGCCTGTTCCTTTTTTAATAATATCAAGTTTAATTGCGGCTGTGTATGACAGATCAATTATGCGATTCTCATGGAATGGACCTCTATCGTTAACCTTAACTATAATATATTTACCGTTATTTAAATTTTTCACCTGGACATAAGTAGGTAAAGGTAACGTTTTATGCGCTGCTGTCATTGCATACATATCATAAGTCTCTCCGCTTGATGTGCGTCTACCATGAAATTTAGTGCCGTACCATGAGGCGATGCCTTTTTCAATATAATCCTTACTACTATCAAGAACATAATAACGTTTTCCAAACACAACATAGGACTCGGGATTGCCATAACGACTTTTTGGCTCATTTTTTGGAACTGCGTTTGGAATAGTAGATACATCGACTTGCTTGTCTGGCGCTGCATCACCAGGTGATATAACCTTCTCTAATCGCCCACATGAAAATAATAATAGACAGCTCAATAAAGCGAATATAATTCTTTTAAAGAAAAATTTTTGGTAAAAATACAATTTCAATTCTCTAAGATATTGGCATTTTTGTTTTTATAATCTTTTATTTCCAATGCCAATTGATAAACAGCCATCGCATATAATTTACTATGATTATAACGAGTTATCACGTAAAAATTATTTTGTGCAAGCCAATATTCTAAGCCATGCTCCGATTGGAATTCGAACAACTTTAATTGCTCATTATCTTGAAATGTTGAATTATATTGTATACCAATATCTTCTAAATCAGATTCGTAGATATTTAATTCTAAATTATTATCTAAAATCTTCTTGTATTGATCACCCTCAACAATCACCTTCGTAATTATTGGTGCTTTATTCTTCCAGCCATGTTTAAAAAAATAATTAGCTACACTTCCAATTACATCATTTGGGTTATTCCAAATATCGGCAACACTATCGTTATCAAAATCAATCGCAAAATTACGATAACTACTTGAGATAAATTGAGGCATCCCCATTGCGCCAGCATATGATCCTTTTAATTCTTCTGGATTAAAATTCTGTTCTCGAGAAAAAAGTAAAAAATGTTCCAGCTCTGAACGAAAAAAAGCTGCGCGTTTCGGATAGTGGAATGCAAGTGTATTAAGTGAGTCAATTACCCGATAGCTCCCAGAATTTTTACCATAATACGTTTCCACTCCAATAATTGCCGTTATTATTTCAGGAGGAACGCCAAACTTTTCTTCTGCTTCTCTTAGCTTTGATTGATTATCCAACCAAAATTGTACTCCTTGTTCAATTCTTTTTTTCTTGATGAATATTTTACGATATTGATGCCATGATAATTTTTTTTCTGCCGGTCTTTTTATTGCATCTAAAATAGATTGAGAAACAATAGTCTGATCAAATAATGAATTTAATTCTTGTCTGTCAAATCCATGCTTTTCTTCCATATAAAATATAAATTCTGATCTAGAATTTATATCTTCCGCATAAACAATAGATATATTAAATACGATACACAATAGGGCGATAGGTATAAAATAAAATTTAATCATTATAGTTCTAGCGTTTTAGAAATCGTTTGTGTGTATGTATGGACATTAAAATACCGAAGCCCGCCATCAATGTCACCATTGATGTGCCACCATAGCTAATTAATGGAAGTGGCACACCTACAACTGGAAGTTGTCCTGTCACCATCCCCGTATTGACAATAATATAAACAAAGAAAGTTAATGTAATACCGCTTGCTAATAATTGACGAAAAGCATCTTGCGCGTTATATGATATATAGAGACCGCGTATGATTATCAACAAATAGAGAGACAATATTACTAACACCCCGAGCATGCCGAACTCCTCACAAAGTACAGCAAATATAAAATCTGTAGAGCGTTCTGGTAAAAATTCAAGATGTGATTGAGTGCCATTCAACCACCCTTTCCCATACAAACCTCCTGAGCCAATAGCAATCTTTGATTGTATTATATGGTAACCAGCGCCTAGCGGATCATTTTCTGGATTAAAAAAAGTTAATACTCTTTGTTGTTGGTACTCTCGCATAAAATGCCATAACATTGGTACACTCAAAGCAGACAAGATAAACATAGAAAGTAAAAAACGCCAAGAAATGCCCGCGATAAAAATAACCGAAAAACCAGCTACTGCAACTAGTAAAGCGGTCCCCAGATCAGGTTGTTGGGCAATTAAAAAAACAGGGGTTGCTATAATAACACAAGCAATAAAAATTCTTTGAAATTTTGGCGGTAAAAATCTACTTGAAAGATATGATGAGACTAACATTGGAACTGCAATTTTCATTAGCTCAGAAGGTTGAAAACGTACGAACTTTAAGTCCAACCAACGTTGGGCACCTTTACCAATATCGCCAAAGATAATAACTAACAATAACAGAATAATTCCAGATATATATAAAGCTAAAGATAGGCGATTAAAATTTGCTGGGGGGACTTGCGCTATTAAAATCATGCATAACAAAGCAATAAATAGCTTTATCATCTGATTGTACACCAAATCTATATTTTGACCGCTAGCGCTATATAGAAGAACTAAGCCACATGAACATAAAATAAAGACGAGAAATAAAAGAATAAAATCTATATGAAATCGATAGCCTAATGAATATTCATTCATAAAATACTACTCATTAGAAATTAAATCCCTATTCATAAAATAGTTATCAAACATTTTTCTAGCTATAGGTGCAGCGACTTTAGAACCTCCACCGCCATTTTCAACTACTATTGCTACGGCAATTTCTGGCTCTTCAACAGGAGCAAATGCAATAAAAAGCGCGTGATCTTGTAATTCCTCTGGAATTTCCTCTTCTTTATACTCTTCCTCTTGAGCAATTCCTATTATTTGCGCAGTACCTGTTTTACCAGCAAAATTATATTTTGCATTTAAACCACTCCGCCATGCGGTACCGCCAACTTCGTGTACAACACTTTTCATGGAATCAATAATTTGTTTCCAAAAGAAATCATTTTTTAAACTAACCTGACTTTCTATATTATCTGATAACAAAGTCAATCCCTTTTCTCCTGGGCTACTAATACCCAAAACTAACCTAGGCTTAACTACCAGACCGTTTGTTGCTATTGCAGAAGTTGCTTTAACCAATTGCATTGGTGTTATCAGAAAATATCCTTGCCCTATCCCCAATATTATAGTTTCTCCAGGAAACCATGCCTCGTTTTTACTCCTGCGCTTCCATTCTTTTGAAGGTAATAGTCCAATTCTCTCGCCATTGATATCTAAACCACTTATTTGCCCGAAGCTAAATCTTGATAATCCTTTGTATATTTGATCAATTCCTAATTCATTTGCGAGCTTATAAAAATAGACATCGCATGACTGAATTATTGCCTTATCCAGATTAGTATATCCATGCCCTTGTTTTTTCCAGTCACGATAACGATGCTCATGCCCTTCTAGCGAGAACCATCCTGGACACCAAACTTCCTCTTCGATATTTTTGATTCCACTTTCTAGTGCTATCAATCCCAGAAAAGGCTTGATTGTCGAGCCAGGAGGGTACTTTCCCTGAATAACTCTATTGATTAACGGTTTATCTTTTGATGATAATAACGACTTATACAATTTATGATCAATACCGCTAGAAAATGCATTTGGATCGTAGCTTGGAGAACTTACGAAAGTCAAAATTTCTCCATTTCTCGGGTCCATTGCAACAATTGCGCCTTTTTTATTATTTAAGGACTCAATAGCAACTTCTTGTAGGGATAAATCAATAGTTAAATAAATATTTTTACCTGGCTTTGCGTCAGTTCTCTCTATTACACGGATCACTCTGCCTTCGGCATTAACCTCAACCTTTTGAAAACCAACCTCTCCATGTAAATATGATTCATATGATTCTTCAACACCAAGCTTACCTATATGATTTGTTGCGCTATAATTTGAATCAAGACCTAATTTTGAAATATTTTTAAGATCACTTTCATCAATACGAGAAACATATCCAACGCTATGAACAAATTCCCTCCCTAATGGGTAATGCCTCTTGAAACCCTCAACTACATCAACACTCGAGAATAAATGACGATTTATAGAAAATAACGCAACCTCATTTTCATTTAAATTAATTCTTAGCGGAACTCTCTCAAATCGCCTCTTTTTATTAGCCAATTTCTTAAATCGTTCAACATCTTTTTCGTCGATATAAATTATTTCTCTAAGTTTACTAATTAATTGATCAATATCAGGTATCTTTTCTGGAATAACTTCAAGACTATATGTGGGTTTATTTTCCGCAAGAATAACGCCATCACTACTATAAATCAGCCCCCTAATTGGTGCTATCGGTAATATTTTTTGGCGATTGGTTTTTGATAAGGTTGTGTAATGTGTGTTTTGTATTACGGTCAGAAAAAATATTCTGGCAAGAAGTATAATTACAAGAACTAATATTATTAGCCCAACCAAATACACGCGCTTTTTTATAAGTGCTGATTCGCCATCCCGATCCTTTAGGATAAACTCTACTCGATCTTTGATAAATAAATCCATTAATTGCTTAATATTAGTAGTTTATTATCAAGCTACATTATTTCTACGACGAAAATCTCTCATAAAAATGAATAGCCATGGCCATATCAACATACTGGTAAATGGAGGGATCCAATAAAACCAAGTGTACGTGATCGTTCCCGACGAAAGCATGACTAATAACATAATTGACTGATATATTAAGAGATAGAGGCAAACTACAAGAGCTTGCTGTAACAGTGGGTATACTCGCAAACGTCTATGGTTCCTAATAATAATGTAGGCCAAAAAAATAAATCCTAATGCATGCTGCCCAAGAATAAAACTTTGCTGTACATCAAAAAATAAACCAAGCAACCAAGCAGCTGATATTCCAACCCTTTCAGGTAAAGCCATACACCAATAAATTAGAAGCATTGCTAACCAACATGGGCGCCAATCAATTATAGTATCCGGCAAAGGTAGCGCTGATAGAACGAAACCTATAACAAACGTTATTGCAATAATCAGGTTGCTTTTAGTCGTCGATTGAATGGTAATTACCTCTTTATATTAATCATTATTTTTATATCCATTAGGCCAAACCATTAAAACTTCTCTCATTTGATCAAAATCCGCAAACGGTTTAATGATAATTCTCGCTGATGATTCTCCTGGTTTTTTAATTATTGCCTGAATCTCCCCTACTGGATAATCTCGTGGAAAACGTCGTCCAAGGCCTGAAGTCACTACTAAATCACCTTCTAATATATGGGCATTATTCGGAAGATTTGGATCCGTAATTAATGGTCTGGGTAAATGCTGAAGTAAGATTGCATTATTTTCACCCGAACCAATAGCAATTGCCCGTAATCCATTTCTATTTATTTGTACAGGTAATGCATGATTTGGATCGGTTATTAATAAAACAGTACTCGAAAAAGGATTAATCTGGGTAATTTGACCAATGATTCCGGTTGCATCAAGTACTGGTTGTCCCAGATAGCCCCCGTCATTTTCACCTTTATTTATTACAATTTTTTTACGAAATGTATCAAGTTGTACCGCGACTAGTTCTGCTATAAGTACTTTATTTTTAAGACGAAAAGATGATTCGAGCAAACTGCGTAAACGATGATTTTCAGCTTCTATAATTTCGTATTGCTGTAACCTTGTTTTTATTAATAAAAGCTTTTCTTTTAATTTATCATTCTCATTAGATAAAGCTTCTTTCGAAATAAATAATTTTGATGCCCGATCTTTAATTTGAAATGGCAGGTTGACTATAAATTCTACCGGATAAACGAACGTTGCTAAAACTGTACGGTAATTTTTTAAAGCGCCTTCTCTATTATCAATCAAAATTAGGATAATTGATAACAGCAGATAAATAAAAAAAGTGGTCTTTAATGAGCCTCTCTTTCCAAACAGGTTATTAATTTGGCGCTCCTCTCTATACTAATCAATAGTAAGAATATCAATTCCAAATTCATCGATCATTTCAAGATATTTACCGCCTCCTCTTGCAACACAAGTTAATGGATCTTCAGCAATTATTACAGGAACTCCACATTCCTCCATTAATAACCTATCCACATCTTTTAGCATCGCGCCCCCACCAGTCAGCACTAAACCTAGCTCTGCAACGTCAGAACCCAATTCAGGTGGAGTTTTTTCTAAAGCGTTCTTAACGGCATCGACTATCCCTATGAGCGGCTCCTGTAATGCCTCAAGAATCTCATTGCTGTTTAAAGTAAAACTCCTTGGAATTCCTTCAGCAAGATTACGCCCCCTTACCACCAGTTCCTGTACTTCATCTCCAGGGTATGCGCAGCCTATATCTTTTTTTATACGCTCGGCCGTTGAATCGCCTATTAAGCTACCATAATTTCGTCGTACATAATTAATTATTGCATCATCAAATCGATCGCCACCAATACGTATCGAATTTGAGTAAACAATCCCATTTAATGAAATGACTGCCACTTCAGTTGTACCGCCGCCAATATCAACTACCATAGAGCCTCGTGGATCACTTACAGGCATCCCCGCGCCAATTGCAGCAGCCATTGGCTCTTCGATTAAATGTACTGTTCGTGCGCCGGCACCACTTGCTGATTCTCTAATAGCGCGCCGCTCTACTTGCGTGGAACCACAAGGGACACAAACAAGTACTCTCGGGCTTGGCTTAAAAAACGTTGAGCCATGTGCGTTATGAATAAAATACTGAAGCATTTTTTCAGTCACAGTAAAATCTGCTATAACACCATCTTTTAAAGGGCGAATAGCAGTAATATGGCCGGGCGTACGACCTAACATTTTTTTAGCTGACTCTCCTACAGCAACAATAGATTTTGGACTAATCTTGTTCCCGTCTTTACGAATCGCTACAACTGAAGGTTCGTCAAGTACAATGCCTTTATCCCGCACATAGATAAGAGTATTTGCAGTACCCAAATCGATGGATAAATCATTAGAAAAAAGACCTCTTATTTGCTTAAACATAAATATAACCTATAGTTTCATTTTAGCTCTTTTATAATATATACCCCGACAAAAGACTGAATATTATAAGGTTATATAGCAACTACCTTCTTATTCATCTAAAATCGAACTACGCGCTGTGGATCAGGTGCTGAGCCACTGAATTCAATACTAATACAGGCGTCACTGTATCAATGGGCGGGGCTTTGAGCAAGCAAAGGAACATAATAAATTCCAATTTTTTCAATAAATAAGGA
>Ga0066852_10000336_pt1 | contig 19032 bp, 19 predicted proteins | sample ETNtaG_27_FD_67283 | JGI IMG/M metagenome (GOLD analysis project Ga0066852, IMG submission 67283) | Marine microbial and viral communities from oxygen minimum zone, Eastern Pacific Ocean - ETNP201406SV63 | ecosystem: Environmental > Aquatic > Marine > Oceanic | place: Pacific Ocean: Eastern...
GATCTTTCATTTCGCACCACTCCAAGGATGGATTGCATTCAACTCAAATAGTGAATCATACTTCACAGCAAATCAACAAGCTGCCGCGACCCAGCGTTCCCGTTAGTTTGACAGTAATGAAGATAATTCGGCTGAGTACTCAATGCTGAAGGAGCCATATCAACAGGTTCCTTAACCATCGAGAAGTAACATCAAGAACGCAGGCATCTGCATTTAGTAAATTTTCGGCACAAAGGTCTGATCGTGTAGCGGTGGGCGCACATAACCGCCAGTATCATCCAGCGGTGGCAGATCCGGCACATCGGGCTTCACGTCAGTATATGGAATCATACTCAACAGATGTGAAATGCAGTTGAGTCGGGCACGTTTTTTGTCATCTGAAGGCACAACGAACCAGGGTGCCTGTTTGATATCCGTGTACGCAAATACCTCATCCTTGGCCCTGGAGTAATCCTTCCAACGCGTACGGGATTCCATATCCATCGGGCTTAGTTTCCAGTACTTGTGCCGTTCCAGGCGCCGCGCCTGAAAGCGTTTTTCTTGCTCCATGTTACTCACTGAGAACCAGTATTTAATGAGCACAATCCCCGATCGTACCAGCATTCGTTCATATTCCGGACAGGAACGCAAAAACTCCTCATGCTCTTCAGGCGTACAAAAACCCATCACATACTCAACCCCACCACGGTTATACCAGCTGCGATCAAGCAGCACGATTTCTCCAGCAGCTGGCAGGTGCGAAGCATAACGCTGAAAATACCACTGGGTTTTTTCCCGCTCAGTGGGAGCGGGCAGAGCCACTACATTGCATATTCGGGGTTCAGGTGCTGTATGATACGCTTGATAACGCCACCCTTACCGGCTGCATCTCGGCCTTCGAAGACAATAACGATTTTTAGTCCATTCTCCTTTACCCATTCCTGCAACTTGACCAGTTCTACCTGAAGCCGAAACAGTTCGCTCTCATAGAATACCTTGGACAGCTTCTTTTCTTTCTTTCCTCTGAGCCGAGGATCATCCTCACGGTAGGAATCCACTTTATCAGAAGCAGAATCGTTATTACCGTTACCACGTTTTGACTTAGCCATTAACTCCTCCCTGCACTTCAATCCTTCGATGCGATATATACTAGAGTTTAGTCGCAATATTAACTCAGGTCTGACCAATAAAAATCAAGCACTGGGCAGCTGAGGGAAGTGAATAAGTCAGCTTCACTTATTCGATAATTTGTACCGCATCACCGACACGGATCTCACCCGCTTCTCGACAGTGTGCCCCCACACCAAGATTCTGATTCGATTCTTTAATAACACTACGTAATATCGACCGATCGAATGCCAGATCCGCCTGTGGTCGAACTATCATGCCGCACCTCGGCGTGGCTGAAGAGATCTCTACCGTCGCACTGCCAATTTGTAAGCTCTTGCCAACCCAGTCATTTTCGATCAAGCCCTCAAGGCCCTCAACGGTATCAACGTAGAAATTTGGACGGAAGCGACGGATATCCCAATCTGCCTCTGGATTTCTGGATTGCATGAATGCAATGGATGCAGTCGTCATCAAATTGAGTTCTTCGTTGTCAAAAAATGTGCCAGGGACCGAGACATGATCCATTAGCACTTCCGGAAATTTGCTCAAGTCCGGCATTGGCTCGCCCTCTTCCCGGGCAAATACCCGCACCATCTCCTCCTGAAATTCTTGCGCGCTGGGGATATAGCGTTTGTAGAATGCAAGGTTTTCAGCAGGCTGCAGCGGCCACAGTGTCGCCTCCGTACCAATCAATTCGGTCAGTTTCTGATGCACGTGACTGTCATCGCTGCCGATTGTCTCACCATCAGGAAAGGTAATGTCCACGTCCATGCCATTGCCATCATCAGGGTCTTCTCGATAACGGGCCTTACATTGCATCAACTCGGGATAGCGTTTCCCCCACTGAACTTCCTTGCGCACCTCGTCACGGATAGCCCATCCTCGATCACCCGTTATCCCGGTCGCAGACACAGTGCACCGCTCGAGCTTATCCCCTTGCATGGACTTAACCGGAAAACGCCAAATCTCCTTGATAACACCAACTTCTGTCATGAATTACCTCTTAAGTCGAAGACGTGAAGCCTCATATCAGAAGGCTCATCAGAGAATCATGATACCGCTATTAATGACCTCAAGAAAATGCGCATTAATTTCAATATACGGGGTTCAGCCAGTTCACATCTGATTGAATAGCTCTGATTCTGGCATTGTTCATCAATCGTTTGATCTTTGGATTATTACCCAGGGCTTCAAGATCCAATCGCTGAACGGCGCTCATCACTTCCGGACCGCTCAGGACGGTCTGCATATCGGATCATTTTGGAGCTTCAGGATATCTGCCAGCATGCACGAGTCGTTAATCAGACTGGATTGTATTGCGCCAACCCCCTGTATCTGACTGCCATCAGTCAGTACGATGATTCGCTGTTCTGCATAACAGTCCGGCTGAACTGCCAATAGCAGGAACAGTGCAGAAACAACCGCCAGTGTCCTGATTTTCAAGCTAACCAGCTTATCGCTTAAGCGTCAGGCTGATAAACCCCCCAAAGAAAGCCGGATTTGCAGCTAATTCGCAGATTCTCTACAGTACTGACTCCTGACGAGAATCGCATATGAGTGAAATAGATCCAGAATCTGTCCCCATAAGGCCTGCCGCAACAGTCATGCTGGTGGATGATCGCCCTGATTTGCAGGTCTTCATGATGCAACGAAATGTGAAAACCGTGTTCGCAGGGGGTATGTGGGTATTCCCGGGTGGTTCGGTTGACGTCACAGATGATCCTGCTTCTTTTGAAGCAATCTCGGTCCATCGAAGTGATGAAGAAGCCAGTACACTCATGAATATTACCGAAGGCGGACTTGCCTACTACATCGCGGCGATAAGAGAAGCTTTTGAAGAAGCTGGCATATTACTGGCACTCAATAAGGGTGATCACTCACCGCTCAGCCTTGTCGATCCCAAAAACAAGGATCGATTCAATGCTCATCGCAACAAGGTCACTTCAGCAAGCCATGAATTCCTGAATGTTATCAATGATGAAAAGCTGATTCTCGACGCGGGACAGATGCACTACATTGCCAGATGGATAACGCCACTTGGTCCGCCTCGTCGTTTTGATGCCCGATTTTTCATATCTCGCATGCCTGACAATCAGGAACCACGGCACGACGACAGCGAACTGGTTCACTGTGGCTGGTTTTCACCTAAAGAGATCCTCGAAAAGTTTGACGCCGAAGAGATGGTTCTGATGAGCCCTACTCTCCGGATGATCCGAAGTCTGGCTCAATTCGATTGTGCTGACGATGTGATCGAATCTGCGTCAAGCAATCTTCCTGACGAACGAGCGAGAGTGAACCAGGAGAATAATATCGTTCTGCCTGGTGATAAAGGATATGACACCGGCGATGAAACCATCGAGACGGGTTGGATAAGACTAAGACCCCTCGGTCCATGAAACGGGTAATCAGCAGCAGGACAATTATCGCACCGAGGGCACCAACGAGATAGTCTCGGTCGATTCGATCGCAGCCTCTACTAGTGTCCCTACCCCCGGAAACCATAGCAGACCGACTGCCGAGGACAACAAAAATACTGCGAGACATCACAACCTGTTAATTAGCACCATCAACTCGTTACAATGTCATAATGACCAACTATAGAACCCACAGATAAGAGACCACAGATGAATTTTGGATTTACCGAAGAGCAAAACTTACTTCGCGATCAGGTCCGCCGATTTCTCGACGAGAGGTGTCCTTCTGCCACAGTCAGAGAAATCATGAAAAGCGATGAAGGATACAGCCAGGAACTCTGGCACGAAATAGCACAATTGGGCTGGCTTGGATTGGCCGTTGACCCTGAATATGACGGCGTTGGCGTCGGTTGGGTAGATATCCTGGTCGTCCTGGAAGAAATGGGGAGATCACTGTTTCCTTCACCTTTTATCTCAACGACCTTATCAGCCTCTGTGCTTTCGGAACTTGCGACCGAATCCCAGAAGAAACAGTACCTGCCACGGATCGCTACCGGCGAGTTGATCAGCACACTGGCACTGCTGGACATCAACGATAGCCCCATACCCGAAAACATTACTCTTGCTGCAACCAGCAATGATGGCGGTCTAACACTTAACGGCACCAAGTCCTTTGTAATGGATGCTGGTGCCGCAAACCTCTATGTGGTCGCATTTATCGCTGCAGATCAGATTTGCCTTGGTCTCGTCGACCGAGACCAGCAGGGTGTGTCAGTACTCCCATCTGCCACCATGGACCTGACAAAGCGTACCGGTACTCTCGTACTTCAAGACGTCAACTTGAATCCGGAACAAATCATTTCGGTGAGTAGTGAGGATATCAACCGCGTATTCGACAAAGGTGTGGTAGCAGTGACCGCCGAAATGATCGGTGCCGCAGAATCAGTTTTGGAAATTACAACGGGATATGCCAAAGACAGAATTCAATTCGACCACCCGATTGGGAAATATCAGGGAGTTAAACACAACCTTGCAGTCATGTACGTCGATATTGAGTCCTTCAAGTCACTCTCTTATTACTCTGCGTGGACAGTAGACAACAGTCCTGCGGAGCTCCCCAGATCCGCCTCGTTGGCGAAAGCATATGCCTCTGATGCATTCGCCAGAATCGGCATAGATGGTGTGCAGCTGCATGGGGCGATCGGGTTTACTCAAGAGTACGACATACAGCTATATCTGAAGCGATCCAAATGGGCAAGACCTGTGTTCGGTGATTCTGACTATCACTATGAAAGAATCGCAATACTTGCTGGATCCCATTAGCAGAACCTGGAGAAGTAATATGGATTTTGATTATACAAACGATGAACAGGCGTTTCGCAAAGAAGTGCAGGACTTTCTCAAGGAAAACCTGTCTGATAAGACCAAAAGTGACGCCAACTTTATGGGCAACTGGCTAAAAAATGTCCGAGAGAAACGCTGGGTAGGTTTCTCCTGGCCAAAAGAAGTCGGCGGTGGCGATGGCAACATCATGCAACAAGTTATTCTTAAGGAAGAAATGGCTAAAGCCAAGGCGCCACCGCTTGGAACCTGCATGATGGGTCTTGCCTGGGTTGGACCCGGCATTATCCAGTACGGCACAGAAGAACAGAAACAAAGATTCATTCCTGACATTCTCGACAGTAAATATCAATGGTGCACTGGTTATTCGGAGCCTAATGTCGGTAGTGATCTTGCTTCTTTACAGTGCAAAGCCGTCCGGGAAGGTGACTTCTACACCATCAACGGTACCAAGATCTGGACCAGTCTGGCTCCGTTTGCCACCTGGATATCCATGCTGGTAAGAACCGACAACTTCGGTTCGTCAGATGCAAAACATGAAGGAATTACCGCGTTACTCGTCAAACTCGACACGCCAGGCATAGAAGTAAAACCCATTGAAAATATGGCTGGCAGCAAGGTCTTTGCGCAAATATTCTTTGACAATGTGAAAGTGCCTGTCGAAAACCGACTAGGGGACGAAGGGAAAGGCTGGGCAGTCACGATATCGTCCCTCGCCAACGAACGATCCAGTATTGGTGAAGTTACTGCCATGTACGAAAAGCTGGATACTCTCAAAGCACTGGTTGCCCAGATATCAAGGAACGGTCAACCCGCCAGCAAGGATTCAAAGGTTCGAAGAACTATAGGAATCTTCGAAGCGAAAATCGAGGCGATGCGTCTTAACGGCTTGCGGTATCTGACCAGGCAGATCAAGGGCGAGCCTCTCAGCAGCGAAACCTCTGTTAACAAGTTGCATCGAGCTGAGCTTGAAGTTGCCATGGGTGACTTCGCTCTTGAGGTACTCGGTCCGGCGGGATTACAGCTTAATGGCCAGGAGGGTAATATCGACCAGGGACACTGGGCCAGTGACGCATTAGGCTGGCCCAATGTTGTTATTGGTGGTGGTACACCAAATATCCAGAAAAATATTATCGGTGAGCGAATTCTGGGACTACCGAAAGACTAGCCACGGACTCGTAATCAGAATTCAAAAGGGATTAATATGTGAAAGAAAGTGGCCTTGATCGTGAAGGCATCTGCTTTGCCACTGAGGACATGACAGAAGTCAGGCTGCTGGTGATACGAATACCAAATTAGGTAAGGTCGGGACAATCGGAATCGCACTGAGACAACCACATGAAGTGGAAAGAATTTCTAATAGTGCCACTACTGACAATAACCATTGCAGCGATTGCGTTGTTTCACTATCAGTTTGAGCGGCAGCTGACACCTCTGGAACCAACTTTCGAACGACCACCAGACTTTAAGTCATACTCCAATGTTAAACAAAAGAAGCTGGATTTCTTCAGCTTTATGCTGCCGTTAGTTCGCAACGCAAACAAATCTGTGCATGAAGACCGGAAATTTCTCCTGGGAATCCAAGAGGTAAAAGGCACATTATCGTCTTCCAACAAAGTGAAACTAAAGGGACTTCTGAGAAAATACAACTTGAATGACGGGGGTGAGGTCATACAGCAAGTGGACGAACTCCTTAATCGAGCCGATATTGTTCCGGCATCACTAATCCTGGCCCAATCAGCTAACGAGTCCGCATGGGGGACTTCTCGATTTGCAACGGATGCGAACAATTTCTTTGGGATCTGGTGTTTCTCACTAGGATGCGGACTGACGCCCAGAAATCGTGATGAGGGATTACACCATGAAGTCGCTAAGTTCGAGAGTATACAGGCGGGTGTGATCCACTATGTTCACACCATCAACACCCACTCCGCCTATCAAAATCTACGCAACATGCGCTCTCAGGAACGGCAGGCAAATCAACCTCTGAGTGGCATCAAACTGGCCAACGGGCTGGTCAGATATTCAGAATGGGGCCTTGCATACGTTCAGGAAATTCAAGCGATGATCCGTTACAACGAACTACAGCATTACAATCTTGAGGACACCGCTGTCGATCAATCAGCAGAATGAACGAGAGGAATGTGAGGATGGGCAGGCGGTTCAGTTAACATCGCCCGGGACAGCTCAGGAAATGTTCGAATTAACCATGTTGAGGGTGATTTTATACTTGATCACAAAGCAAGCGGTGATATCCGGACATCCGACATCAAGGGAAGCGTCTCGGTACCCGGAAGATACTAGGATTTCAGCAGATAGAGCACTCGCCACAAGGTAGCTGCAACAAGAGCGTGATCGATTTCGCCGGATAGCAGCAGGTCAGGTATCTCGGCCATCCTCACAAGTTGCAGTTCGGTATGTTCCGTTGAGCTATTGCTGATTTCGGCAACATGCTCTACATCTCGCGCGAGATATGTATAAAGTTTATTGGCAAAGATCGCCGGATTAGCGTTGAGTACACCCATTGATATGAGTTCACCCGCTTTGAAACCAGTTTCTTCAAGGCACTCCCGAGCCCCCGCAGTTTCAGGGTGTTCACCCGGATCAACCATGCCACCAGGTATTTCCAGTGTTATCTCCTCCGAACCATGACGGTACTGACGAATAAGTACCAGTTCGTTGTTCGATGTAACCGGGACAATATTCACCCAATCCACGGTATCGATGAAATAAAAGTCGTGCTCTTTACCTGTTTGCGGTGATATTGAAACGGATTCTTTCAATTCGAATATTCGACAGTCCGCCAGCAACCTGGACTGTTTTCTTTCCCAGGGTCTAACCAGGCTCATAGGTTTACCTCAAATAAGTGCCGGTCTGTAGTCCAGAGGAATATAATCCTGCGTTCCGGATATGCAGCCGCCTGCCTACCGAAAAGATGAATTACCCCTAGTGCCCGGTGAATTTAGCGGGTCTCCTCTCAAGAAACGAGGCCACACCCTCCTTGTGATCATCAGACCTAAAACACTCCGCCAATGCAACCGCGTGATTTGCCATGTGCTGTTCGACCGGAATACCCAATCCTTCGTAGACCAGCGTCTTGATGCGCTGCTGGGAGAATGGTGAAGCCTGCAAAATTGTCTCAGCCATTTCCCTAGCCTGACCCAGTAACTCGTCCGGTTCAAACACGCCCGAGACAAACTTCAAATCGTGCGCTTCTCTGGCGGAAATAAACTCTCCGGAATACAACAGCCAGAACGCCTGCGATGTTCCAATAAGACGAGGCAGCAGCCAGCTGCCCGCCCCCGTATCAGGTACAAGGCCACGTTGAGAAAAATTCCAGGCAAATCTTGCTCTCGTCGATGCGAGTCGGATATCACACTGAGAGGTGAACTCGGCTCCCATACCAACCGCAGGGCCATCAACGGCTGCGATTACCGGTTTGGGACAGGCGATAATAGGCCACCAGTTCGATGTATCCGCTGTACTGGTTGTTGAAGCACGCGATTCGCCCGGTACAGATGCAAGATCAGAGAGGTCGGTCCCGGCACAAAATGATCCGGGTGTCCCAGTCAGGATGACGACTCTGGTTGAATCGTCATTACCCGCTTTTTTGATCGCCGCAACAAAATCAGCCAGCATCTTGTAGCTCATGGCATTTTTCTTTTCAGGCCTGTTGATAGTGATGGTGGCAATGCCCCCATCAACCTCATGCAGAATCCAGTCTTCCATTTCGTACCTCCTTTAGCTTAACCCATCGACGGGAATGCAGGCTCCGTGAATAGCATCTGATTCTTTGGATGTCAGGAAACCAATGATACCCGCCAATTGTTCTGGTTTAACCCATTTATCAAAGTCGGCATCAGGCATATCCTCTCGGTTTCTCGGTGTATCAATCAAACTGGGCATGACGGCGTTGACGTTGATGTTTTGCTCGCGCAACTCCATCGCCATAGCCTCGGTTAATCGCATCACTGCTGCCTTAGAAGCCGTATAGGCGCCCATGTTTGCCACTCCCGCGGTTGCCGCCCTGGCCGCGACATTGACTATTTTTCCCGATGACCTCTGGATCATGCCGGGTACAACCGCTGTACTCATGTTCATGATGGAGCGAGCATTCAGATCAAACAGAAAATCCCACGTCTCATTACTGGTCTCATGAACCGGATCACCCATCAAGAAACCGCCAGCTATGTTGGCCAGCACGTCAACTTTGTCAAATTGCCGCATCAGGTCACCGACGGCCTTCACGCAGCTTTCTTTATTCGTTAGCTCACAGGTGAGATAACTATGATTCCCTGCTGGCTCGGGGAAGGCTTGCCTCAGTATATCCTCGCTATAATCAAGTACCGCCACTCTTGCACCACGCTCTGAAAACCAGGCAACAACAGCCCGCCCAAGCACACCAGCTCCCCCTGTTACCAGAACCAGTTTATTCGAAAAAGGCAAAGTGACCTCCCGTTACAAATGTTATCGTCCCAACTATCACCATATATTGCCCTGCCCAACTGAGGATTGTCCCGACCACTCTAAAGAAAGAGAGCACCGATACCTCTGACAGTTCACCACCTAACTCTGACAGTTCACCACCTAATATGCCATCCACTGATGAGTGGTTCAACGAGACATACCTGGCGATTACCCCAGGTTCTGCTGAAATTCCAGGATCACTGCGGTATACAGTGCAGCCGAACACTGGGTCATGTCTTTTAGTGGACTGACGCTGGCTGCAGCCCATTTCCATAATTATCGATGCTGCAGAGTTCACTGCTGTGAATATTAGCCCATCATTCTTGAGTGATGATTGGTAAACCTGGCCAGAGTCTCAAGCAGGCCAATCATTAAAGACACCGTCGGGCCTGCTATTCGAATATCCCGCTCACTGTAGGAAAAGTGCGCTCTTACATCACCATGCCAGGTCAGTTTATAACTACCGGGATCCAGAACTTTCGCGAGATCAACCTCATAAATGGAATCAACTTCTGACGGATTTGCTTCCACTCTGGCCGGATGCTGAATGATGCCGACCACGGGTGTGATCTTATAACCAGCCTGGGTGTAGTAGTGTCCAAGACAACCGAGAATCTCTACATCCTGCGCAGCGATATTAATCTCCTCAGCAGATTCTCTTAACGCGGTTTCTATACCCGACTTATCCCCCGGGTCAGACCGACCACCGGGGAAACACAGGTGACCTGCAAATCGTATATTCGTCTGCCTTTTCGTAACCATCAGTCTTGGCGTCACATCATCAATTATGGGGATGAGAACTGCTGACTCGGCGGCTTGTTGACGCACGTCCGGACTGACCAGATTTTCCACGTGGGGATTACGTAATTCTGCAAAATCAACCGTTTGAATGAACAAGTCTCGAATCAGTGACAGGTTCGCCTCAACCTTGATATCCAAAATCTCCCCTTTCGGCACTTCCTGATTCATGAATTCAGATTATTTTTCAGATCGCGATACCCTATTTGATGTATACCCGCCGCTTCGATGTATGACTTAAGCTCAGGGTCGGTAAACGCGAGGTAGTCTGCATGTCTCGAAGCGCTGGCTTTATCATCAATGGCCCTCAGTTCGTCACCCATTTTTGATGGATGGAAAAGAAGATGAGTGAGTCCCGGTTTAACGCCGTCAATAATCTCCCGATAGAACTGAGATTTATCTTCAAGTGGCACCAACGTATCTATATATATTTCATCCAGTGTCGGCAGGCTATCGAGATCAATCTGCGCAAGCGCTTCAAGATACTTCCCCTGGTCCTTAAGGCGATTCAACTCCTCCAATCGCTCAGGGCTGATTCTCGGCAGGAAGGCTGGAATACCAAATTCGTTTGCGAGAGTCAGGTAGGACTGGATGAATTTCGGATCTACGACTGATCCCATATGTGTATCAATATGCGTTATATCAATTCCCGCATTGAGCGCCAGTTCAATCTGGGTTCTCATCTCAACTTCCGCTGCCTTTGCATCGACATGACTCACCGCGTCTTCTGTTGTGTGCCACAGGTATCCCTGCGGATCCAGTAATCCAGTGGCCGGATCTCGTGTGCTCACCGCAGGCCATCTAAAGGTGGGGTACTCGCAGGTCAGGGTTAAATGTACACCGACGTCGTAACCTGGATTTGCCCTGCATATTTCAGCCGCCTCCAGGAACCAGGGAGCAGCAGTCAGGATCGAGCCACAGGTAGCAGCACCAACATCAAGGCATTCGAACGAGGCAACATTGGAAGCATGGCTGAAACCGATGTCATCAATATGGGTAATAAGAACTTTGTCTTCCGGTCCATATCCCATTTTCTTAAGGAAGTTATTCACGTTGAAGTCCCGGGTTTATTCGAATTTACTATTCTGCCATAGATTAGTTTTTTCTGTCCCAGCTATAGGCTTTCTCGACAGAATGTGATTTTCTACGCCCATGGGGAAAATAGAAGTTGCTGTAACTGCATGGACACAAAGCTCCGGTTGGTATGCCGATGAACTCTGTCAACAGGCCGAGATCGCGGAATCAATGGGTTTTCATTCCTTCTGGTTGCCGGAGAGTCACTTTGGTGATAACCGGTCTATTCCATCCCCTCTTACGCTGCTGGCATCCGTGGCTGGACGAACGAAAAAAATAATACTTGCCTCAACATCTTATTTGTTACCTATCAGGCACCCTTTACAGGCTGCAGAAGAAGTTGCTGTTCTTGATCAGTTGTCCAACGGACGCGTCATCCTCGGTGTCGGCCGCGGCATCCAGAACAGAATGTTCAAAGCTTTTGATTTACAGACGAAAGAGAAGCGTAAACGATTTCGGGCAAACCTGGATATTATGCGGAATGCCTGGCTGGGAAAGCCAATCGCTGAGGACGATGATGGTCATCCGATATGTCTTGCACCGCTTCCTGTCCAAAAACCACATCCGCCCATCTGGGTTGCAGCATTTGGTCCACTCGCACTCAAACAGGCTGGCAGTCTCGGCCTGCCTTATCTCGCTTCACCCGCTGAAACACTGACAACGCTTGAAGGCAATTACAAGCACTTTAATGATGTCGTAGTTGAAGCAAACCTTGAACCGGTAGAAACAACCCCGGTGATGCGGACGATCTTTATTACAAAAAGCAAGTCAGTTGCTCAAGACATAAAGAACTCGTTGGCACTGTCTGTTCCACATGCCATGCGAGAGGCAAACGCTAATGTTGATGACTGGACGATAGTAGGTGACAAGGCACACGCCCTCGACAAATTATCTGAGTATGTAGAGCGCCTGGGCATCACCCATCTTATTGCACGTGGGCGAATCCCCGGTGTTGACAATGAAGCTCAGGTTCGCAGTCATGAGATGCTGATGGAGGTTGCAGAACGCCTATAACGTAACCCGGCAACAGTTGTGCTGTTACTCACTCTGATGGGACCATCTCCCGCTGCTTTCTGCTCAGGCATTGATGCAGTCTGGTCCGTTACAATCATTACTCAAGTACTCTTACGAGGTGCTCTTACTATATTCCGATCCCAGGTTTCTATACTCGCGACCTTATCAGACAAAGGATTACCAGCAGCAAGTTGTGCCTTAAGTAAGTACCATTCAGTGCTGATGGTTTTTGCAGACCTTAAGTTTATACTGAATGCATTGTTAGTCTTGGCAAGATTCACTTAACCGAATCTTGCATGGAGCAAATCTTTGCGCTGGGTACATTTCTTAACCGCCATTTTGTGCTGTCTTACATCAATCGAGATTACAGCATCAACGCTCAGCATTCCCCTGTCGCTCGAAACAGGATGGGAGGTTCTTCGATATTCAAGAATCAAGCAGAACCGGGTCAGATTTGACAATGAAGGTTTGACGATTGAAGTTGATAATTCAGCGGGACCGGTAATTTATCCTCTCGACGAAGCGAGCAGAATTCAGGCCGTCAGCTTCTCACTCGAAATCTCAGGAGACATCAATCTGGGAAACATGATCCAGGGTGATAAGGGGGCAGATGACTTTGTTTTTCGATTGGGTCTGGTCTATGAAGGTGATCAAACTCTCAACTTTCTGCAGCGTCGCTTTTCAGCTCCCTGGGTTCAGCGTCTTTTTCATTTAGCGCCAAAGGGAACTGGTGTTGATCCGATTGAGTTCTACAATGTCTATTCTGATTCAAGGCTGGCAGGTAAATCACGCAGCCATCCACTCTCCGACTTGCTTCATGAATCCTTTATTTTTGCTCAACCCCGCGATGGAAAGTTAACTCGACGTCTTGATCTGAACAAATCCACGAGGGTTCTGGCACTGTGGATCAGTGTGGATGGAGATGACACAGGATCAAGATTCACGACCAGGATAACGGACTTAAAACTTCACCTTCCGGAATAAGTACTATCCAGCTCTGACACAGCTGAATTATTGCCTGCTCAATTAACTTCCCGTGGTGAGATTCAGTCTCAGTCAACAATCTTGATCAATTGACCGGGTTCGGGCTGTCCTTCCGGATAAAGTCCGTTCATGACTCGTAACTTGTCCAGCGCGTAGTTGGTAATCGGAGACTCATCAGCCAGTTGCTCCATCGTTGTGCTTTCCTCGGCACGAACTACCTGCAGTTTCGGTACCTTCGCCTCGCGGCGATCGTCCTTACCCATTAAATCAAAGCTGAAAATGGTGGATATGAATTCCTTGTCCGATGCGATTTTTCGCAAGTCATGTTTACCTGCGCCAGCGAGAATATAAACCAGCCGTTTCCGAGTATCCTGCAATATGGCAATTCGAAGGGGTCTCGGACCAAACGGTGAATCCGCACGGTCTGCAATACCCAGGAATCCATTGAATCTGGATATTGTTACATCACGTCCTTCACGTATCTTCAAGCCGAGTTCCTGCTCCAGGTAATCTCGCCCGGATAATCCTTTCGCCATCCTGCCTGTTGTTACCGTGAAGATGGCATCGGAAACCACTGACACAACCTGCACACCTTTTCCAGTCGTTTGAATTCGCCAGCCATCCGGGAAGGACAGCTTTATTCCTAACTTCGGATGATAAAATGTGTTCTTTCTAACAACGCCAACCTGGCGCATGTCACCATACGCCAGGCCATTCAACTTTTCGAGAAACTCATCAGCTTTAATGAACTCGTCATAGCTTTCCAGCAGCTTGAGGGATTCTCGAACCGCTTCCTTATAACGTGTGTCATGATCAGGATGAGTGGACAGGAAGCCGTGATAAACCTTCGGTGTCCTTTTCTCAATTCTCGCCTGCTCAATCTCAATTCGATCGTTAGCCTTTAAGATTTCAATGGTCTTGAGCATTGCCTCTGGTGAATACCCGGCCTTGGCCATATATTCAGCACCCACCTCATCTGCCTCAAGTTCAAATTCACGGCTGTAACCCTTTAACAATACGCCGCCAAACAGATTCCCCAGTTCATAGACACCAGGCGTTCCCGTGACAATAGACGCGATCGCTGTTGCAGCTCCCAGAATTTTGCCACGTTTCTGCGAACGAAACGCGTGTTTCTCAGTAACGTGTGCAACCTCATGTCCGAGAACAGCTGCAAGCTCTGATTCCGAATTCATGTGTGTCAGCATGCCACGAGTAATGTAAATATATCCGCCGGGTAACGCGAATGCGTTAATCACATCGTCGTTCAGGATAGTGAAGTGATAGGTAAGTTCCGGGCGACTGCTCTCGTCAGCGACTCTATTGCCTACTTTTTCAATATAGGTCTGTAATTCCTTGTCCCTGTAGACACCATACTGTGCAAGTATTTTGCGATGTTCCTGGGCACCAAGTTCCAGTTCCTCTTCAAGCGAGACGGCGAACGTCGAAAACGAGGCACCACAGAGAATGATGAACGCAAGCAGGTGTTTTTTGATCATAAGACTCATCTTAATCAACCCGGGACAATTTTCCATCATTGGATTCCGCTCTCCTTTAGACCTGAGTCTTATTAAAAAGGTTCTTTGTTGACAGCACCTGCAGCAACTATTTATCAGTGCTTCTTTTCAGTGCTTCGGCTCAATACCAGGAAAACCCACAGAACCAAAGGCCTTCAATTGAGTACCTATCCAGAGACAATAGGCAATTCGGTGACTGTCACGCTGATTTGCAGCCCAATATCTCTGGAAATCGTAGTATCGCTGGGTGTATAACTGACCTCAAATGTTGATTCGTTTGTTGATTTTGGTATCGATAACGTTGGTTTCATCTGTTCTTGCAGCTTCTGATTCCGACGATACTACCGTTGCGCCGGAACTTGCACTGAGCTTCGAGGCAAATCAGGAATTTGAACTTGCGATTGATGCTTATCAGCAACAGGTGACGAAAGCTGAAGCAGCGTTCGGCCCATTCTCAGAGGAGCTGATTGATCCCTTGATGGGGTTGGCACGAAGTTACTTCGCGGTTTCAGACTATGATGCTGCCTTTAAAACAAATGAACGAGCACAACACCTCACTCATCGGAATCAGGGCGTTTATTCAATCCGTCAACTGGAAGGTATTGATCTGATGACTCAGATTTACTTGTCTCAGCGAGAAATCGAAATGGCTGACAAGCAGCAGATCTTCTCTCTGTTTATCTCCGAACACCATTTCGGCAAGGAGTCGATTGATCTACTGCCCGCACTGGCAAAGATGAGCATGTGGTATATGGATACGGGGCAATATCGCCATGCACAAGACGTTTTGGCGCGCAGCCGCGATATCATCAAATCATCAGGTAACACACACGAACCGTCACAAATACCTGCGATAATCGAAACCGCAAAGATTAAACGCCTGCGCAGGTCTTGCTGCAGCCATAAAATCCTCCAGGATGCCCTGGCTATTGTCGATGCTAATCCTGATATCGGAAATGATCTTCGTGCCTGGATATATGTTGAGTTGGCTGATTCGTATACCGTTCGCGGTGAAGCAGAAAAAGCTGCCAATAATTATCGGCTTGCCTGGCAGGCAATGAATGAAAAACAGAGATGGGATTACTTCTTGCAGCCACGGCCAATTGCTTTGTCCAAGGAACTTGAAGAAAAATCAAATTTACGAATCCTCAGGGCTGAAAAGAACCGGTTTGGCCGGGGTAAATTCGAACCAATGAGTGTTGAAGAAAAGTTATTGCTGGAGACGCTGCCGCCACAGGAATTCCACATACCAGTGAATGACCATGATTACAAAGTACGGATACGAGACAGGATGTTTCGTCATCCTGAGGACAAAAAGACATTTCGTGTCGTTGGACACCCATTCCAGTTTGTTCACGAACAGCTACTGAACATCCTTCCACAGAGCATGCACGATGACGAAGATCTCGCAAAATTGTATGTTGAACTCAGTTTTACGGTAAACCAGAAGGGTTCAATCCGTGAAGTGGAGGTAGAATCATCCAATGTGCCAGCCAAAGTGAGGAGACTCATGCGACAAGTATTACGCAAAACAAAATTCCGACCCAGGATTTTGGCGGGTGAAATGATTACAACCTCACAGGTTCAACTCTACCAGACCTTCGAGCCCTGACCAGGACCTAAAACTCAATGAAGTACACCGCCATTCTGCTCTTAATCGCTCTATTTACCTGCTCTTCGCTTCAGGCATCACCTTTGGACTATCTGTTTCAGGATCTGGACTTTTCTGATGAACATCTAACGAGCAGCCATGAGCTTCTGATAGGACAAATCAGCAACAGTGCTTACGACGAAGCGAGGGCTACCGCAAAGAAACTGGTCTCCGAAGTTTCAGATTCTGACCTGGACAGTCTTATTCTGGCCAAGGTACTGGCTAACTCAGCGATTATCGAGCTGAACTGGGATCTGGAAGAAGCAATCAATATCGTGAATCAGGCGATAGATCTCACAGAAATCATCAATCCCTTCCACAAAGACCTGTTTGGAATGCTTCTGATCCGGGCTTTTGCAGAAGAAAAACTAGGCGACCACACCTCGACAACAGATACTCTGCGGCGAGCACAACATATTTCTCACCGGCATGATGGTGTCTACACCAGAGACCAGCTTCCTATTATAAAATCGTTAGCACTGATCAATGAAGATCGCGGTCGCCTTGAAAGCGCAGACAGGGAGCAGAGGTTTCGCCTCAAAATAAGTGAGCAGGCATACGGTGTCAATGCTGAAGAGTTGATTCCCACACTGGAAGAACTCGGTATCTATTTTGCCAAACGCGGATATTCGATTCCCGGTATTCTGGGTCAGACAGATATGAATCGAATCAAGCTGTTCCGTTTTTCATTCAAGATGTACGAGCGTGCTATTGCAATTATCGAAGATAAGTACGGTCCCAACGATCTTCGTCTGGTGAGTCCTCTTAAAGGTCTTTCAAAAGCAAAATTCTTATTGGGATCAGCAAAGACAAATTCAAGAAGTGCGATGGAACGAGCTACGGAGATCATCAGCAACAACCCGACAACCGACACACCTGATTTTGCCCGGGCAATAATTGATCTGGCGGATATCTACACGATGACACAGGACAGCCGTGCATACGAAACCTATCAACACGCCTGGGTACTACTCTCTGAAAAACCAGAATATGAACAACTAAGATACGATGCTTTTGCCAAACCGAAGTGGTTGCATCACGACGACTTCAGGCCCGTCTTGAAACGACAACCAGTAGGCATAGATGAATCCACTGAGCTGTTTGTGGAAGTGGAATTTGATGTCCTTGAGAATGGCAGCGTTAAAAATGTAGAGATAATCGAATCCAATGTACCCAACGACAAGAAAAAATCTTTCCGCGACAGTGTCCGCAGAATAAAGTATCGACCCAGACTGGTGGATGGCAATCCAAGGGTTACCGAGGGACTCAGCTTATATCAGACATTTGTCGTCCATCGTCCCGAGCCAACCGTTGAAACCACCTCGGAAACAGGTCCTGAAACATAGGAGGTTCAACCCTCATCGGTCTGCAGGAATTCTCTCAATTGCCCCGCCAGGGCTTTGCAGGCAGCGTTACCGGGTCGCGCCATGATCGGTATGGGCAGTATCAAACCGGCAAGATAGGAGGTACCGCTGGCATCGGCACTAATCTCACCAGCTGTCGTGAGATTTTGCAGATCCCATATTGATGCCTCATAGGATGCATTTTCTTCCCAATAAGTAACCCCAAGGCAGCCACCACCGAATGTACTCAGCGTACAGCTGAAACTTCCACCACGATCTGTGGTGACGGTATCACCATTGATCCAGGCCAGATATCTGATCTTTGACGCCTCAATTCGATCCTGAACACCTGGTTGAGCGAACAATCTTGCAAGATCATCACTCGACGCCGGTGCGGTACGAGGTTCAAACCAGGGGTATAGCTGATCTTTAAACTGTGCCTGTGGTATCAGCCTGATGGGTTCAGAACCCGTGCTCAAGGCATCAGCCAGGCAGTCCGTGAAACTCTCTTCAGTCTGCCGATCGTTGTAGCTGGCCCTGCCAAGAATTACCAGTGCTTCATCATTATTAAGGCCGGTACTGGCAGTACGTGATTCTTCAATTCGGGCTGTAACACAACTGGTGAGTAACGTCACCACTAACACTATCAAGCAACCATTCTTCATTTTGGTTCCCCTTCACGTTGTGCCAGCCACGAAACTATCGCTGGATGTTCTCCCAGTCCAACCGCAATTCTGGTTCCGCCATCTCTTATTGCCAGCATCGTAGCATCTCCCAGCGCCTGACCTGAACTAAAAGTACCGCCTTCGCTCTTGCCATATCCGACGACGACATACTCGGCTACTTTGTGGTTGTCTGAATCCATCAGGGTGATCCGATAATGAATCGAAGCGGAATAAAACTTCAGACCAGATATATTCGGTGTGAGGAAGCCATACTTCTCGATCTTCGGAATAATCACCCCGTCCAGATTAGCTTTCTGAACATCGGTCAATTCAGGTGATTCGACTTCAACTACTGAATCGAACAGGGCAGTCATCAGATTGCGAAAGAAGCTCAGGTTCTTTTCGCCCAGTGGAATATTCCAGGTCCCCTCTTCCTTGAGGACTTCACTGTGCACAAATGTCTTGAAACCCTCTTCGTAATATATCCCGACATTCGCAGGAATCCTTGCCACCAGCGGAGTAGGAACCGAACCCTCAACCACCACATTGGTCGTACAGGCTGTCAACAAACCAAGAAGCACAACCAGACTGACAGCAGTCCATTTCAATTCACAGTTCCTCAAAAACATACCCTTGTTTTTTTAGTTCCATCAGATGAAGATTAGTTCATCCGACAGG
>Ga0066852_10000343_pt1 | contig 18881 bp, 14 predicted proteins | sample ETNtaG_27_FD_67283 | JGI IMG/M metagenome (GOLD analysis project Ga0066852, IMG submission 67283) | Marine microbial and viral communities from oxygen minimum zone, Eastern Pacific Ocean - ETNP201406SV63 | ecosystem: Environmental > Aquatic > Marine > Oceanic | place: Pacific Ocean: Eastern...
TTACCCAGGTTTCGACCAGTTATGAAACCAACCCACTGATGAAACTCGTCAGTCGCGGTGATACCACGGTAGTAGACGCCTATCTTTCCCCCATGCTGCGCAACTACGTCTCCCAAATCGCGGAGGAACTCGGCAATGTGCGGCTGATGTTCATGCAGTCTAATGGCGGCCTGACTGACTCGGGTCTGTTTCGCGGCAAGGACGCAATTCTTTCCGGGCCCGCGGGCGGGATAGTCGGTGCTGTCAAGACCGCGGTAGATGCGGGGTACGACAGGATCATCTCGTTTGACATGGGCGGCACCTCGACAGATGTCGCCCACTACAACGGCGAATTTGAGCGGACCTTTGAGACTCTGGTCGCCGGGGTTCGCATGCGGGCGCCGATGATGTTGATTCACACGGTCGCGGCAGGTGGTGGATCAATCTGTACTTTCGATGGTTCCAGGTACCGGGTCGGACCGGAGTCCGCCGGAGCTGACCCCGGCCCGGTGTGCTACCGACGCGGCGGCCCCCTGACGGTGACCGACTGCAACGTGATGCTGGGCAAGCTTCAGGAAAAATTCTTCCCAGCTGTTTTCGGACCGGGGCAGGATGAAGCACTGGATATCGATGCGGTGCGAAGGGCTTTTGCGAAGCTGGCTGATCGGATCGAAAGTGAAACGGGAGGTTCTCGAACGCCGATGGAAGTCGCCGATGGATTTCTCAGAATCGCAGTTGAAAACATGGCCAACGCCATCAAGAAGGTCTCGGTCCAGCGCGGTTATGACGTGACCGGCTACACGTTGAACTGTTTTGGCGGGGCGGGGGGTCAACACGCCTGCCTGGTTGCCGATGCGCTGGGTATGGGCCGGGTCTTCATCCATCCGTTCGCCGGTGTACTTTCCGCCTACGGCATGGGTCTGGCGGATGTCCGAGCGCTTAAGGAAAAAGCGCTGGAGCTGCCACTCAAGGTGCAATCTGTCCAAGCACTGTCGAGTATCCTGGATGAACTGGTGTCGTTCTCTACAGAGGAGTTGGCCGGTCAGGGAATAGAGCCCGGTGCTATTAGCGTCATACGCCGCGTGCATCTACGCTATGAAGGGACAGACACCGCACTGCAGGTCGACTATGGTTCCATTAATGAGATGCAGGATCGTTTTGAGGTGGCTTACCGGCAGCGGTACGGTTTTGTCATGCCGGACAAGGACATGGTGATCGAGGCAGCAGCCGTTGAGGCCGTAGGTAAGATGGACGATGTCGATCTGCCTCCCGTGGATCAGGAAGAGACCATTGGTGCGGCCCAGCCACAGACGCATGTATCGACTTACATGGCGGGCGAGGATCGTCCAACGGGAGTATTCGACCGAGATCTACTGCGACCCGGTCACGAGGTGCCAGGACCCGCGATCATTCGCGAGCAAACGGCGACTACGGTCGTCGAACCCGGATGGCAGGCGGGCATCGACACCGCGGGTAACCTGATCATGGCTCGGGTGGTTCCACTGAAACGCCAATCGGCTATCGGCACCGAGTGTGACCCGGTCATGCTGGAAGTGTTCAACAACCTGTTTATGTCCATTGCCGAGCAAATGGGACTGACGCTGGAGAACACAGCCTACTCGGTCAATATCAAGGAGCGACTCGACTTTTCCTGTGCGATTTTTGATCCCGACGGTGATCTTGTTGCTAATGCCCCGCACATTCCCATACATCTGGGCTCGATGGGAGAGGCCGTGCGAACTGTCATCGACAGTAATGCCGACTCGATTCGTCCGGATGACGTCTACGTGGTCAACGCCCCATACAACGGCGGGACCCACCTGCCGGATATCACCGTGATCACGCCGGTGTTCGATGAGGAGCAGATACTGTTTTACGTCGCCAGCCGTGGGCACCACGCGGACATTGGGGGGATCACGCCGGGCTCCATGCCGCCAGACAGCCGGGTGGTGGAGGAGGAGGGAATCCTGTTCGACAACTTCAAGCTGGTTGATCGGGGTATCTTTCTGGAGCAGAAATTGCGCGATCACCTGGCTTCTGGCCCTTACCCTGCGCGAAACCCCGAGCAGAACATCGCTGACCTCAAGGCGCAGATCGCCGCCGGAGAGAAAGGGGTGCAGGAGGTTCACGCGATGATTGATCAATTTGGCGTTGATGTCGTGCATGCCTACATGAAGCACGTCCAGGACAATGCCGAAGAACAAGTTCGCCGGGTCATCGACGTAATGCAGGGCGGTGAGTTCAGCTATCCACTTGATGAAGGCAGCGTGATCAAAGTGAAGATCACTTTTGATAAAGCGAAGCGTGGAGCAACAGTCGACTTTACCGGTACCAGTGCCCAGCGCCCGACAAACTTCAATGCACCGTCGGCGGTGGCCCGGTCAGCCGTCCTGTATGTCTTCCGTTGTCTGGTCAATGATGCGATTCCACTGAACGAGGGTTGTCTGAAACCGATCGACATCATTATTCCCAAAGGCTGTATGTTGGCACCGGAGTATCCGGCCGCTGTAGTTGCCGGGAATGTTGAGACCGGGCAGGCCATCACTGACACACTGTTTGGTGCTCTGGGCGTGTCTGCGGCCAGCCAGGGCACGATGAACAACCTCACCTTCGGAAACAGCCGGCATCAGTATTACGAGACGGTCTGTGGTGGTGCGGGTGCTGGGCCCGGCTTCGACGGCACTTCGGCGATCCACACGCACATGACCAACACCCGGCTCACCGACCCCGAGGTTCTCGAATGGCGCCACCCTGTGGTACTGGAGGATTTTCGGATCCGCCGCGGAAGCGGTGGGAGCGGGGAGTTTACGGGTGGTGACGGTACCTTGCGCCGAATCCGGTTTCTGGAACAGATGGAGGTGGTGATGCTGTCCAATCACCGGGTGATTGCGCCTTACGGCATGGCGGGAGGCAGTCCGGGCCAGGTGGGACGCAACTGGGTCGAGCGGGCCGATGGCAGCCACGACGAGATGACCGGTTGCGACAAGCGGAACGTTGATCCCGGAGATGTCTTCGTTCTGCAGACTCCGAGCGGTGGAGGTTACGGTACACCTCACTGATCGAGTCACCTCCAATCCCAGTTGTTGATGTTCCGGCAACAGGCGAGTTATGCTTTGCTTGAAAGGTGTACCAATAAATTTATCGGACAGATCATGAGGAGGGCCGGGCCGTGGCGACACTATCGACACAGGACATCGAACAGCATCTCATCCGCTTCGGAGAAATTAGCCAGCATCAATCTAACTTTCAGCCGATTGACATGGCGCTGTCCCGGTATGACCGGCAGCGATTCTCTATCGTTGGCAGGCCAACGGAAGCGGCTACGAATGCGAAGTCTCTAAATCGCATCGAGGGTTTTAATCTGATCTACGTTCGATGCGAATCCCAGAAAGGCATCGGTCTTCATAAGCACGATACCCCAGAGATTTTCATACCAATGTCTGGAAGTTGGGTGATCGGGCTGGGCGACGAAGGTGAGTCATCTGTGACGTTGGAACCGTGGGATGTGCTTAATGTTCCACCCAATTTGATGCACTCGGCGACAAATGTTGCCGCTGAGGCTGCATTCCTGATGGTGATGAGCACTGACCAGCAAGGGCCTGAGATCTTCTGGGACCCTAAAATTATCCAGGAGATTAACGACAGCGGCACCCAGGTCCCGGCGTCCGAGATCCCGCAAGGCAACTTAAGGGTAGTTGGAGATCAATAGTCGATTGATTCCGACCGATATACGGCAGGGGATCCATTCAGTGTTCCGAACGTCAATGACAGGGTTTCAGTCAACAGCCAGGATGAATGCGCTCGGATTTGATCAGCAATTGAATTTGCGCCCTGTAAACGACTCGGCTATACACCAGTTAAGGTGGTTTCAACCTCACCTCAAAGAACCAAGTCTCAACTAATAGGCACATACAGATGTCAAGCCATCCATCGAGTACAGCGTTGACCAACGCCAACCTGCTTGACCCTAGAGCAGGAACAGTGACCGGGCCCATCAATATCGTGATCGAATCAGGTCGGATTGCGGAAGTATCCAAAACGCCGATTGGCGGTTGTGAATCGGTGTTTGACGTCAACGGGGCAACTCTTATGCCGGGCCTCTGTGATGCCCATGTTCATGTTACAGCGGGAACTGCAAGCTTTCCCGATCTACTGCGCTGGTCGCCGATGTACACCACGGCTCGCGCGTCAGAAATACTTCTGGGCATGCTGCAGCGAGGATTTACAACCGTAAGGGATTGTGGTGGTGCTGATTATGGTCTCGCAAAAGCAATTGAAGAGGGGTATATCACCGGACCCCGACTTCTTTTCAGTGGCCACGCTATCTCGCAGACTGGCGGGCACGGCGACATGAGAGGCCCCGGAGAGAACTGGGACAGTTGCACCTGCTGTGCCGGTCTCGGCGTCATCGTGGATGGGGTTTCACAAGTCCGGCGCGCCTGCCGGGACGAAATTCGCAAAGGCGCCCACTTCATCAAAATCATGGCTGCGGGTGGGGTCGCCTCTCCGACTGATCGGATCGGTAATACGCAGTTCTCCGAGGAAGAAATTACGGCAGCTGTTCAGGAGGCAGAAGCTGCCGAGACTTATGTTGCCGCCCATGTTTATACCGCTCGTGCCGCAAACAGGGCTCTGAAGAATGGTGTACGTTCCATTGAACACGGTAATCTGATTGATGATTCAACGATCGACCTGCTACTGGAAAGAGATGCGTTTCTGGTTCCAACCATGTCTACACACGAGGTTTTGGGAACCGAAGGTGTTGCTGGCGGTATGCCCAAGGAAATGTGTGACAAGGTGTTCGAGGTGGTCGATGCGGGAAAGGCTACCCATGCGCACGCACATTCCAGAGGAGTTAAGATGGTTTATGGCACCGACCTCCTTGGACCAATGCATAGACACCAGTTGCTGGAATTCTCAATTCGAAGCGCTTTTCAATCGCCTTTGGAAGTGATTGCTTCGGCTACGGTGACTGCTGCCGAATTGTTCAACCTGACAGAGGAAATCGGTGATCTAAGTCCCGGGAAACGAGCCGATATTATTGCCCTAGCGGGCAATCCCTTGGAAGATCTTGGGATCCTTCAGGAGCCGGAGAAATATCTGAAGCTGGTCATGAAGGATGGCGTTATTTACAAAAATCAACTGATCTCGATGAAAACTGACTGATCAGAAGTTCTACCATGTGTAAGCCCTGACCTGAAAGGGTGACCCTGATTGTGGGTACACAAGGAAAAACTTGTACGATTTGATTCCTTGCAGCCCTAGCCATGGAGTTTCCGGCTGTGCCGATCATCAAGGCCGCAGTCAGGCCGGGGTATCAAATCCATAGTCCTTACGTGCGGAATCCGCACTGATCTTGTCGTCACGCAGGTCCCTTTGGACCGCGTTTCTGTCGCGTTCCTGTGGTTCGCCAAAGCCGCCCGCACCCGGTGTCTCGACCCGGACACAACCGCCTTTGGGCACTTCAACGGTACATTTCGAAGGCAGGTCGCGATGTTCGCCTTCTGGGTCGAAGATAAACTTCGCACAGGAGCCTTCATGACCACCCATAAGGCCCCAAGGGGCAAACTTACGGCCATCTGACAATACCGTCCATGAGCATTCGGCGTAAGGGAATTCGAAGTCACGGCGAATCGCCATACCGCCGCGGTATCGGCCAGCGCCACAACTGTCGGTGATCAGTTCATAACGCTTGACACGGATCGGGTAGTGCAGTTCGACTTCCTCGATTGGTGCATTTTCCGTATTCTGCAGATTCGTCTGTACGCCATCCGGCCCGTCTTTTGTTGGTCGGGCGCCGTTGCCGCCGGCAATGGTCTCCATGTAGCAATAGTATTCGCCACGGCGGGGATCAGGGCCGCCAAAGCCGATATTCACGATACAGCCTTTCCCAGCTGCTGGAATTCGATCGGGCATTACCGGGTGCAGTGAGAGAAAAATCAACTCGGCCATGCGGGAGACCAGCTCCCAGCCGCCCACTACTGCAGCTGGGCGAGTCGCTGTACACACCAGGCCGTCTGGGCCATCGACATGGACACGATTCAGAAAGCCGTCGTTTACCGGGATTCCATCGTCGACCAGGCAGCGGGCAACGTAAGCAATTCCACATTTTGCCATCGGCCGAACACAGTTGATGGGGCTCATTCGCTGCTGGGACGATCCTGACGGATCAAGATGTACATGCCCGTCCTTGATGGTGACTTTGACTTTCAACAACACAGGTTCATCACTGAATCCATCATCATCCCGGTAGCCTTCGGCTTCGTAGGTTCCCTCGGGCAGTGACCGAAATGCACGTTCTGTCCAGCGGTCGGTATAGTCGATCAGCTCATCGAAGAATATCTCGAGCAGTTCTGCTGAGTATTTGTCCTGCAGTGCAGCCATACGTCGGATGCCCACCACGTTGGCGGACATTTGTGCTCTCAGATCGCCATTGGTCTCCCGGGGAGCACGTAGGTTAGCCAGAATCAGTTTGATCACGTTGTTATCAATCTCTCCCTTCCTCGCAATGCGAGTCGGTGGCAGGATGATTCCCTCCTGGCAGAGTTCCTTGTTGACGCCGAGGCTTGCTGGAGACGAGCCGCCTACATCTACGTGGTGAGCCATATTTGCAACGTATCCGATACGCTGGCCATGGATTTCCACGGGGCTGATGATTGTGACGTCGTTGAGGTGACTGGCACCTCGGTGAGGATCGTTGACCACAATTGCATCGCCTGCATCGAGATGATCAGGACCGAATTCTCGGATCGAGACAGGTGCGATCGTCGCCATAGCAACGAGATGGGCGGGTTGTGCAAACGACTGGGCGATACAACGCAGTTTCGAATCGAAGAAGGCACAGGAGAAATCTGCCCGGGTCTTGATATTCGTTGAAAATGCCGCGCGGCGCACCGTGACTGCCATCTCCTCAGTCATATTCACTACGGCATTACGGATGACCTCGAAGGTGACCGGGTCCATTGCTGGCCGCTCGGGTGTGGATGATTGTTTTTGGTCTGGAGTCATGGAGGACACTCCGGGCTCGGTTATGGGATTCCGGTTAGTTGTGATCAAGATGAACGATGAGGTTGCCTGACTTTTCTACTGCAACGCGGGTATCGGGTGAAATGACCACGGTTGTATCCATCTGCTCGACGATGGCTGGTCCAGAGAAAGTATCCCCTGCAAGTAATTTCTCCCGAGCATAAAGGTCAACCTCGATCAGTCCATTGGACTCGGCAAAATATACCTGTCTGCTCCCCTTGATGGCCCTGGATGGAGAATCTGTTGCTTCTTCGAGCTGTTGCAGCACGGGTCGGTCAACAGCGCCTATACCGACCACCCGCAGGTTGACGATCTGGGTCGGTTCCTGTTCGTTCGCAAAACCGTAGGTTTCCGCGTGTCGAGAATGGAACGCATCGGCCAATTTGGCAGCGGCCTGATTGTCGATGGTAGTGGGCAGAGACACCCGCAGTTGATACGACTGCCCGACATAACACATGCCGACCTCCCGGGTCACAGTGATGTCGGCATCACTAACCTCTTGTTCCTGGAGCAGGCTGCGGGTGGCAGATTCAAGTTCGTCGTAAATGCCGGCGAGCTGTTGTGGATCGGTCTGCATGGTTTCCTGCATATGGGTTCGGACCACCTCGTGTTTGAGATCAGTTGCCAGCATACCCACAGCTGAGTTCAGCCCGGGAGTTGGTGGAATCAGAACTTTAGTTACGCCTAGGGCTTTAGCAATTGAGACCGCCTGCATTGGTCCGGCACCACCCGATGGCACCAGTACGTAATCACGGGGATCAATGCCCTGCTCGACGGAGATAAAGTACAGCGCACTGACCATCTTTGCATTGGCGATGTCAATGATGGCGTTGGCGGCTTCCAACAGGTCGAGCCCAGTGGGGCGAGCTGTATGTTCCATGACAGCTTGTCGCGCAAGTTCAACGTCCAGTTTCGCTTCGCCACCGAGGAAGAAATCTGGGTTGATCCTACCGAGTATGAGATTGGCATCAGTCAGGGTAGGCTCGTTACCTCCTTGGCCATAACACGCGGGTCCCGGATCAGCTCCAGCGCTTTGGGGGCCGACCGTTAGTGCGCCACCAGGGTCAAGGTGCGCGATCGACCCTCCGCCAGCTCCGATTTCGACCAGGCTGATGACCGGAGTCAGGACAGGATAGCCCTGGCCCCGTTGTGCCGTTACATTCGCGACGGCACTTGCGCCAACTTCAAACTGTTCCGCGATATTAGGTTGGCCATCGTTGACCACTGCGAGTTTTGCCGTTGTACCACCGATGTCCAGCGCGAGAAGATTCTCATATCCGGAACGAGCAGCAACGAATGCAGCGCCGATCACGCCGGCAGCCGGGCCCGACTCCACCATCTGTACTGGTTGGCGCTTAGCGATATTCGCCGCAATAATTCCACCGGACGAACTCATCAGGTGGAGCCCGGATCGGATTCCGCGGACTTCAAGTTTCTCCTCTAAGTGAGCGATGTAAGGACCAACGCGGGGCAACAGGACGGTGTTGACGACCGTGGTACTGGTGCGAGGGTACTCTCGGTATTCGGGGCTGATGTCGGATGACAGTACAACTGGCAATTCTGGACACATTTCTGCGAGTATCTGTGCAATTCGCCGTTCAGGCTCCGGGTTTTTGTAGGCGTGCAGCAAAGCGACTGCGACAGCTTCGACTTGTTCTTCGAGAAGAAAATCCACTACCGATCTAACCGACTTCTCGTCTAGTGGCGTGACAGTCTCGCCATCTGGACCTGTTCGCTGGGTAACGCCCCGGCATAGATAACGGGGTATCAATGGCGTCGGTTTGTCGTAGAAAATATCGTACAAACTCGGTCGTGTCTGGTAGGCGATTTCCAGCACGTCGCGAAAACCCTCGCAAGTAATGAGACCGGCCTTTGCTCCTTTGCCTTCTATGATTGTGTTCGTGGCTATCGTTGTACCGTGTACTGTGAATGCAATATCACCGGGATCCAGTCCATAAGCCGCGAGTGCTTTCTCGATTCCATTCATGCAACCGATTGACGGGTCGGCTGGTACTGTTGCGACTTTAGCCACCAGTATTTCACCACTGGCTTCATCGACCAGCACAACATCCGTGAATGTGCCGCCGGTATCGACACCAATTCGAAATCGCCTTTTTACTTCATTTACGTCCATGACAGATTGCCTATACCCGATTGCCGCCAAAGGCCTGGTCAAAAGAGTTTCCCGCGGCCAGGCGATCGTGGCTGAACTGGCGAAAATCATCACGCACACTGTTCTCGACAATCCACTCGGCCAGTTCCCGGCCAAAAATAGGTCCGGTCTTAAACGCGTGCCCGCTACCACCTGCTGCATCGTAATACCCATCGAGTCCTTCACGGGGTCCCACAAATGGGATCCAGTCCGGCGTCACGTCATAAAGGGCGGCGTAAGCGTGTAGAAGCTTTGAACCCTGCAATGAAGGGATTCTTTGGCACCACCGATCACGCAGGTCGAGAACGAAGTCCTCATCAGCTGATTCTTTGTAGTTATAAGGATCGACGTCGAAATACGGTTTCGGATAGCCCCGGCCAAAAAGCCAGCGGCCCTCACCCATCGGGCGCATGTAGGTTGCCTCGATCGGATTGGAAACAGGGGTACTGGGCAAAGCGCGACCCGGACGAACTTCCCAGACGCTGTCTTGTTCTCGTACTGCTCTGATGGGTAGATCAATATCCGCGCTCTTGGCGAGAAAAGTCGACCATGGGCCTGCGGCATTGACCACGGCAGCAGCGGTGATCTGTTCACTTTCCAGAATGACGCCCGTTATACGGTCACCGTCACGCACCAGCCCTCGAACTGGCGTGCCAGGCTGAAATTGACCGCCGAGATTCTGGAAGGCATTTACGAAACCTTCAGTGGTCTGTACAGGGTCGGCATAACCACTTGCTGCCTCGAAGACGATGGCCCCAAGGCCTTCCGGCTCGAGCCAGGGGAAGCGTGTTTCCCAATCCTGCTTGCCTACAAAATCAGTATCAACTCCCAGCGACTGGTGCATCGCTACAAGCGCCTTGGCCGTATCGACCCAGTCGGGCGGCACCAGTTGGGTAAATCCCGTGGCGTGGAATCCACCGTCAACCCCAATCTCTTCTTCAAGGTTGTGGAACAGCAGAACCGCTTCCCGGGCGAGGCGGGCCATCACGGGCACCGAATAATACGAGCGAACTATGGCGGCACTCTTGCCAGTACCACCAGATGCCGCATCTCCACGGTCGAGCAGCAGTACATTCGAAAGACCATTTCTCTTCAAGTAATATGCGGTCGTTGAACCAAGAATTCCGGCACCGACGACCACCACGTCATAAGTTCGCTTTGCCATGAGGACCCCCTTGTATATATTCTTTTTTTGGAACTCTCAATAAGAATATTAATTTTTCATTGTCGATCAGCATTTTAGACCATAGTTTGATCACTTTGGCTCTTATTCGGCAGGAGAAGTCGATGGGGCGCCGGGGTGGCCCGACAGCCTATATCAGCGGCTCCTGTTGAGTAGAGCAGCAAAATTTCGTGTGGTAACATGATTGCCCGTTATACAAATTTGTTTAACAGAGTGTGGAGGAATCGACGATGAAACGTACGATCAAATCAGCGGTAAATTTGGTGGTTGGACTGTTGGCCTTTTGGGGTCTGACCAATCCAGCAATCTCAGCGGACTTTAAATTTGATCTGGCCAATGAGTATCAAGCCAGCTCTTTGCCTGGCCAGACTGATGCTGACTTTGCAAAAGTTGTTGCAATTACCAGCGGCGGGCGAATTGAAATCACCAACCATCCAGGTGGTGGGCTCGGATTTAAGTCTCGGCAGCATTTTGAGGCCGTCATGGAAGGGGCGGTCCCGATCGCTAGTACACCAATTTCCTCTCTGGAAAAGATAGAGCCAATTTTCGATCTCCAGAGCCTGCCGTTCATTACAACAACGGTTAACGAGACGGAAGCGATGTTTATCGTTGCGAAGCCTTACTACGAAAAAGCGTTTAACAAACACAACCAGACGCTGTTGTACGGCGCACCCTGGACTCCACAAGGCATCTGGGAACAGACCAAGATTCGCAAGCCGGAGGATTTGAAGGGCTTGAAAATCCGGACCTACAACGCGCAAGGTGCTGAAGTGTTAAAAGCCGCAGGGGCTTCTCCGATTCAACTCAGTTGGGCAGATGTAATTCCGGCACTAAGCAATGGCACAATTACGGGTGTCCTGACCTCGGATGAAGGCGGTGTCAACTCGAAATTCTGGGAGTTGGGCTGCAAATATTTCAATTCGATCGGCTTCGCCATGGGTATCAATGCCGTCGCGATGAATCTTGATGTCTACAATTCGCTGCCCGAAGACATGAAAATCGCCATCCGTGTAGCAGCAGACCGGGCTGAGCAGAGTGCCTGGCAGCGAGCAAGATCCCGTGTCTCGGCCAACAAGGAGACTTTGAAGTCGGTAGGTGCTGAATATGTCGAAGATGTTCCAGCTTCTGTGATTGACCACATCAAAGTGGCAGCGGCGCCATTGAAGAAGGCTTGGATCCAAAATATGGGGCCGGATAAGGCAGCAAAGATCATGGCCGAGTTCGATGCCTTCTACAAAGCAAATTACTGAGGCTAGGCTGAGATTGTATCTGTAGCAGTTTTCTAGAAACTAACGGCGGTGAGCCCCCGGTTTCCGGGGGCTCAGTGCACTCGCAAGTCAATTCATGAAAGCATTCCAGAAAATTGTCTTTTTTGTATCTCGGGCTGCTGCAATTTTAGCTGGGGTCATCATCATCTATATGGTGTGCCACATTCTGTTGGAAATATTCGTGCGCAGCGTTTTCAGCACGTCTACCTTTGCTCTAGATGAGTTAATCGGATACAGCGTAGCCGCCTGTGCATATCTTGGGTTGGGATACACGCTGGAAAATGGTGGCTTGATTCGGGTCAATCTGGTGTTGTCGAAGATAAATCCGCTGTCTGGCGCACGAAAAGTTATCGAAATATTTTGTTGCATAGGAACGCTGATTGCCATGGGTTTGCCGTTGTGGTATTTCGGGCGCAGTGTTATCAGGAAGTATGAGAGTGGTTATACCAGCGGTACCATGCTCAACGCAGAGCAATGGATTCCGGAGAGTTTTCTTTTGGTTGGCCTGGTGATTTTCTGGATCCAGCTATTGGCCTATACGCTGAGGGTGTTTGCTAACCAGGTAGACTTGGATGCGACTCGTGCGGCTAACCTTGGTATCGAGTAATAACGCGATAGAAACGCGGCCGGGCCCATAGCATGACTGAACTCATTTCAAGCCAGCCGCTTCTCGTTGCAATCCTGGTCCTGCTGGTCATGTTCCTGTTCCTCGGAATGGGGATCTGGGTGTTTGCCGCCCTCACATTGGTTAGCCTGACCGGGCTGGTCGTTTTTCTTGATATGCCCATCGATCGACTTGGTGTCATTGTGAAAGGCACCATGTGGCGTACAGCCAACACATGGGAGCTTGCTGCAATACCGATCTTTGTCTGGATGGGAGAGTTGATATTTAGAACTGATGTGTCGGAACGTCTATTCAGGGGGCTTGAGCCTTGGGTGGACCTGATCCCAGGGCGGTTGTTTCACACCAACATTGCGGGGTGCACACTGTTTGCGGCAGTTAGCGGATCTAGTGTCGCGACGACTGCAACTATAGGGCGCATTACTACGTCTGCTCTCAAGGAACGTGGCTATAACGAGTGGCTGTCCGTCGGCTCTCTGGCGGGTGCGGGCAGTCTGGGTCTGATGATTCCACCATCGATCGTAATGATCATCTACGGTGTTCTGGCAGAGGTCTCGATCGCTCGATTGTTCGCGGCTGGTTTGTTTCCGGGATTGTTGGCAGCTGGTCTTTATTCCGCTTTTATCGCGGTGCGTTGCACGATCAATCCGGAGTTAGTCCCAAAGCGTTCTGAAATACGCTATACGAATCGCGATCGTCTGCGTGGTCTGGGACTCATGTCACCGATACTGGTCCTGATCCCGTTAGTCCTAGGGGGAATCTATAGTGGTCTTGCGACCCCGTCGGAAGCTGCAGCATTAGGGTTGACCGGCACATTGGCTATCACGATTGTCTTGAGACAATTAACCTGGAAAGTGTTCATCGACTCGCTGGGCGGGGCGGTTCGGATCACATGTATGGCGCTTTCAATTCTGGTCGCAGCTGGGGTGTTGTCGTCGGCCATGGGGTTTCTCCACATTCCTCAGGAAATCTCCAAGTTAATTGTCAAGCTGGATCCCGGCCCCTATGGGTTGATTCTCATGATTGGAATTTTTTATCTGGTGTTGGGTCTGTTCATGGAAGGATTGTCGATTTGTGTAATGAGCCTGCCGATTACCTTGCCGCTCATCATAGCTGCCGGTTACGATCCAATTTGGTTCGGAATTTTTCTCGTCATTACCGTTGAATTGGCTCAGGTAACGCCTCCTGTCGGCTTTAACCTTTTTGTTCTACAAGCGTTATCGGGCAAACCAATTGAGCGAGTTGCTGTGGCTGCATTCCCGTTTTTTCTACTATTGGCGTCGACCGCCGTCATACTGGTCATCTTCCCACAAATTGCTTTGTGGCTACCGGATATTTTGTACTAACTAGGCGAATACCTCGGTGGGGGTATTCTGCCAACCCAAATTGTTGCTAGATACATTGGCCTTGAGTTTGCGAGGCTTATCCTTATCAACTATTGGAGATTAAATCTCACCTATGGCCCTGAATGATTGAGGGACTGAAGATTAATCGGTCAACTTCAGTGTGGTCATTTGCCGAGTTGGCAGTGATGTCAGCCACGAATTTCTGTCTTATCTCAAACAACCGGGGACATACCACCGTCGATGTTGATGGATGCACCGGTCACGTAGCTCGACCGTGGAGATGCCAGGAAACAAATCACGTCGCCGGCTTCCATCGCTTCGCCGACGCGGCCGAGTGGCACGTTGATCGCCATGCCCTGCCAGTGGTCATCGAGGGAATAACTCTGATCTTTCTCGTGTGCGCGGGCCCACGAGGCCCGGTGCTGGCCACTTTTGATCAGTCCGATACAGATCGTGTTGACCCGGATGTTGAATTCTGCCAGTTCCTTGGACCAGGTCTTGGTCAGTGAGATGCCGGCTGCCCGTGACAGTGCAGTCGGCTGCGTTCCGGCATCTGGCGCCTTGCCACCCGGGGTGGTGGTGTTGATGATCACGGCCGATTGAGACTGCTTTAGATAGGGCAAGGCGTGCCGCGTGCCGTACACTGCGCCATAGACCTTGAGTTCGATATCTGCAGTCATCTTTTCATTCGACATGTCTTCGAGCCTGGACGTTGATGAGGTGCCGGCGTTGTTGACCAGTATGTCGAGCCCGTCCCACTTATCGGTAACCTGGGCGATCAGAGAAACAACTGAAGACTCGTCACGCACGTCGGTTGATATGCCGATCACTGGGTTCCCGGTCTGAGCCGAGATTTCGGAAACCGCATCGTCCAGACGACCCTGATCACGAGCGGCTATCGCAACGTGAGCCCCTTCCTGTGACAATGACAGCGCGGCAGCCTTTCCGATTCCGTCACTGCCACCGGTGATGATCGCCACTTTTCCTTCAAGTTCAAGATTCATAAGTTCGATTCCTTCATTGTGCTGCGTTAACGTTGCTGTCGATGGGTCTGTGGAGGAGTGTTTGGATATTTTCCCGTATCAGCCGCGACCGATCGTATATCACCATGTGCTTGGAAAGCTTTTGAAGGTCCTACCGATGGTACGAATATCCTGTAACAGTTCACGCACCTCGCCGTCAGGAATATCTTCAGGCATGGTGAGAGTCAGGCTGTCGGTCTGACCACCGTATCGGGCTTTGACCTTCTGCGGAAGGTCGTCATAGGTCGCGACGACAGCAAAGGTTTCAAGCACCTCGTTCGGCACTTCGGCCGCCATCTGGGACCACTGGCCCTTTCTGGACATCTCGTGCAGCTTGAGCCCCAGGTCCTGCCAGCCGTGGAGTGCCAGAACATCATGGTAAGTACGGGTCGAACCATAGAAAGCAAGGCGGTAGCGAACTTTTTCACGCTCTGCATTCAGAGCGGCCTCATCCTTACCGGTGACGATAAAGCCGCCACCCCAGATGTCGAAAATGCTGCGCTCGCGTCCGGTCCGAGCCAGGCCCTTGTTGATTTCCGGCAGGGCGACTTGCTCGACGTACCTGCGGGTCGCAAAAGGGTGTAGCCGAACGCCGTCGCACACCTCACCGGCAAGACGCAGCAGAGCTGGTCTGACAGCGGCTATGGTGATTGGGATGGGTCCAAGGCCCGATGGTTGCGGCGAGAATTCAGGTGTCATCAAGGTGAAGGAATAGTGCTCACCCTGAAAATCGAGCTTCTCACCGAATTCCCAGCAGCGCCATATGGCACGCAGGGCTCCGATATATTCTTTGAGACGCGGATGCGGTGGTGACCAGGGTACGCTGAAACGCCGCTCATTGTGCCCTTTGACCTGGGTTCCCAGACCGAGGGTGAAACGGCCTGAGGACTGCACATGTAGGTCCCAAGCTGTAGTGGCGATCACCATGGGACTGCGCGGAAAACAGACCGCAATGGCCGTGCCGAGCTGGATTCGTTCGGTCGCGACGGCAGCAAAGGCCAGTGGTATGAACGGATCGCTGGCGAGCTCAAAAGTCAGCGCACCATCGAAGCCAAGGGCCTCTGCTGCTGCGGCTGCCGGGCCTGCAGCTCGCCAGTTGTCGATTGGAATTCCTGTTTCTATTCTCAACGGTTGCTCCTTGTAGGTGGTTTGAGTGTCGAGAGCCTTCGGGCCTTGATGGTTTAGGAAGAATCAGAGCTGGCCTGTAGGCCGTAAGCCAGCCAGTGCTTGATCAGGTGGTGAGCGATGGCGATCGGTCGTGGTGCGGATACCTCTTCATGCTCGCCTGTAAAAAGTGCCTGAACCTCGTTCTTGGCGAACCACCTGGCCCATTCCAGTTCGTCGTAGTTGACATCCAGTGCCATGTATTCCGCAACCGCAAAGCAGCCAATCATCAGCGTCGCCGGAAACGGCCAGGGCTGACTTGTAAAGTAACGGACCGCACCGACCTCGACGCCCGCTTCTTCCAGGATCTCCCGTCGAACAGCTTCTTCAATGCTTTCACCCGGTTCCATGTAACCCGCCAACGCGGAAACCAGATTACCGGGATAGCCCGGGTTCCGACCCAGTAAGCACTGCTGGCCATCAGCTGAAACCACCAACATGATGACGACCGGATCGACACGCGGGAATATCACTGTATTACAGGTAGTGGACACGCATCTTCGTTGAGTCCCTGCATTCTGGGGATGCGTGGCTGCACCACAGCGAGCGCAATAGGGGTTCTGGGCGTTCCAGTTTAGAAGTGATCGGGCCTGGGCCACGATGGCGGCACGGCCGTCATCGAGTTGTGCAGCGGCTGACCGGGCATCCACGAAACCAGCGCCGCTGGGCTCGAGGAGAACTCTGGCCTCCTCTCCGATTGAAGCCGTGAAACAGGCGTTGTCATTCTGATCAAGGCCCAGAAAGATGCTTGAGCTCTCAGCCGTAACCTGATCGGGCAACTGGTCAGCGGCGACCCAGTAGAGGTCGGGAAGCGGTTCCCGGCACATCGCGACTTTGAGGTCCCAGAACGGCAGGTAACGGGTTGCCGGATGGCGGCGGCACGATTCAAGCCAGTCTGAATTTTCGCGATTGCGATCGGCACGATGGAGCAGGCTTCCTGTATACGGAACACTGGGTCCTTCCCGATCCAGGGCCGAGATGGGGAAGTCGCCTCTCTCACCTGAACGCATACCTGATCTCCTGGAAACTTAGCGTCTGCTGGCCTTTTGTTTTGATCCTCATGGGCTTGCTAGCTGCCGTAGCGCTCGATCAGGGCTGCCACGTCTTCGGCAACCTTGTTCATGTGGTAACGCTGAAAATTCTCCAGGGTCACGATACTGGTCGGGTCTTCGATGCGGTCAAGATAAAGCTTCCCATCCAGGTGATCGACTTCGTGCTGGTAGGTGGCTGCGGTCATACCCTTGACGACCGTCGAAATAGCTTTGCCGTTGCGATCCCATGCCTGGACGTCTACTTCGCAGTGGCGACGCACCTGACCCCTGAGATCAGGTACGCTCAGACAGCCTTCGTAATTGGTGAACATCGCGTCGCCAACCGGTGTCAGTACTGGGTTCACCAGAATCGTTAAGGGAATATTGGGTCGGTAGGGATAACGCGAGTTTTCCCGCACTTCTACAGCACAGATCCTGAGCGACTGGTAGACCTGGTTGGCGGCCAGGCCAGCACCATTGGCCTCGCGCATCGTCTCGACCAGGTCGTCCAGAAAATCCTGCATCTCATCGGTCTTCAGTTCTTCCCGGGTCAGTGTACGGGTGGGTGTTCGAAGAACAGGGTGCCCGATCTGGGCAATTCGCAAAGGGCGACGCATGATTGCCTCCTTGGCTTGTGTGCGATTTTTCTTGGATTGAAATTTTGACTATGCGGACTTTTGAAGGCCCAGGCAAGGTCTAGCAGTTGTTCGAGACAAAGATTGGAACCTGTTGGCGAGGAGGTCAACTGAAAACTCGGAACCCTAGAGGCCGGAATGACAGGCCGGGATAGACAGTGTCATATTAGACGGATTGTCCGCGAGGCATGGGTTCCAGCTGGCCTGCGAGGGCGTTATGGCTTGACATCGTTTCGATTTGTGAGGAACAAGATCGACGATTATGGCCGATCGTGTAGCCAGCAACCGGCCTGAGGTGGATATTTCGGGGTTTGATCTGGCCCGATTCTGATTGAGGATTATGAATGGTGAGTTCTGACGAATACCTGGTGCAGATTCGAGTGGACTCGTCGTATAGATCCAGAGTGCCAAACGCGCTTTGGGCTGAGGAATTCGACAGCCGTGTGAATAGACCATGAGTTCCCCCCTTTTGCTTGATCAGAAGGTGCTTTCCACCCTCGCAGTATCCTGCAGGTCGATCGCGGACCTGATTGAAGTCCTGTTGCGGGCCCGCTATGAGGGGGATGCTGCTAGCCTGCCAAAGTTGAGCTTTTCGAGTTACTCGGGAAATCTTTTCCAGGCCATGATGGCTGTCTCGGAGCGCCCGGCCTACGCGACCATCAAGGCGGTCGGGCTGTCACCCGATAACGCAAAGCGTGGGTTACCCCACATCGGCTCCACTGTGACGTTGTTCGATACAGCGAGTGCCCTACCCGTCGCCCTGATTGATGGTGGATGGCTCACCGGTGTACGAACTGCAGCGATCACCCTTCTGGCGGCCAGTCGCCTTGCGCCGCCCAATAGTAGGCGGATGGGTTTCATTGGTGCCGGGGTTCAGGCTCGAAGCCACCTTGCGGCCTTTCGAGAGATGTTTCCCGTCGAGGAGGTGTGGATCTATAGTCGGACTTCGGAAAGTTCCCAACGCTTCGCAGATCAGATCGACGCGCCTGGTATTCGAACCTGGATTCCGAATCATCCTGAAGAGGTGCTTGAAAACAGCGATGTCGTCATCTCCTCGGTACCTGATGCTGAGGGTTTCAAGCCATTTCTGGATCCCAACCGATTGCCGAGATCTTCTTTTGGAGGACTAGTCGACTGCGGACGATCGTGGTCTCTGCAGAAGCTGGATCCAAACGACTGGGTCTGTATCGACGACCGTGAGCAGGATCGGCTCTCCAAGGCCCCACTGGTTGAACCATCGCGTGTGAATCAGGACATCTCGGAACTTGTCTTGAATACTTTCGGGGTTCCAGAATCAGCCGGCAGGCGCTTTTTTGTATTTCGGGGTATGGCGATTGGAGATCTGGCTGCAGCAATCATAGCCTATAGAGCTGCACTTGAGGTCGGTGTCGATCATCCGGTTTTCGGGCCCGGGTAGTGGCTCGGGGCGCGTTCAAAGAAATCACTGCATATC
>Ga0066852_10000357_pt1 | contig 18556 bp, 17 predicted proteins | sample ETNtaG_27_FD_67283 | JGI IMG/M metagenome (GOLD analysis project Ga0066852, IMG submission 67283) | Marine microbial and viral communities from oxygen minimum zone, Eastern Pacific Ocean - ETNP201406SV63 | ecosystem: Environmental > Aquatic > Marine > Oceanic | place: Pacific Ocean: Eastern...
CGTAGCCATCGATCCCGCCAAACCGGGATTTAAAACAGGTTTGGGGCTATAGCTCAGCTGGGAGAGCGCGTGACTGGCAGTCACGAGGTCGGCGGTTCGATCCCGCCTAGCTCCACCAATTAAGTGTCCAACCCAATCCATTCACGTCCAGTACATCCCTCTAAATCCCTGCCTTTCAGGGGTTTTCATTTATAATATGTCCTAAGCAGTCCAATGAAATATGCCCCTATGCAGAGCCAAACTGGGGGCATATATGGGGGCACATTAATGAGCCAAAAAAGTTTCAACCTTTCCCATCGTCTATAATCGCGATCCGATCGCCCCTGAAGGTACCGATCCACAATTCGTTACCTATAAATATAGCAGAGGTTCCGCTACCAAATTCCTCGGTGCCGGGGAGATCAACTATCTCCTCGTGGGTCATCAAAACGGGGTCCAGGCTCGCCACAACGCTGTTGACACTGCAAACGGGAACTTCTGTGAGCACGCACTCCTCCAATAACTGCTTAGGAGTTGTGCGCTGTCCGGTAGCCAGTATCCTTCCACTGGGTGTGTACCTGAGATTATCGACCAGAAAATCCATCTTCGTTTCCACTATCTTTGTCTCAGGCTTGTGGCGGTTGATCTTGCGAACGATCCCCTCGGCCCATCCGACCAGGTAGAGCCACTCACCATTATCAGAGGCAAGGATACCGTTAGCGATGACGATCTCGCTGCCAGGGACGAGGTTCCAGCCCCCGTCTTTATCCCACTCATAGGCACCGCCAATGATGGAACCCTCGCTCGCTCTTGCGCCCACTTCAGCCGAAAGAGCTTCCGTGCGCTGCGGGTTTGCGGTTGCGGCAAGCCTCCCATCCGGCAAATAAGTCACGGAGTTGGCGGCCAGGTTATCAGGGAGAATCACGCAACCCTCCCAGGTTAGCGCAGGCTTGTTATCGATAATCTTCATATCAAAGACCTCGATGGATTCCCTGCCACCATGATTTACCGCAAACACCGTATAACTTTCGTCTCCCTCACCGCGCAGGCTGATGCCGTGAACTGAAAACTTATCGGCGTCCGGCGCGCCGGGGCACGCTTCGTAAAGATCATCCGCTTTGGAGGTGTAATCTGGTTCGGGCTCGTAGTGAGCGCGCGTCTTGATGTCCACGATCCTGAATCCGCCGTGAGACCAATCCGGTCTGCCCATCCCGCCGGCAATCACCAGATTAGAGTCGCCTATGCGGATCAGGTCTTCGGCACTCGGAATATCACATATATACTGGCTGCCGTTTTCGTCAGGGCAATCGCCCGTCGAAGAAAATACAATGCCAGGCCATAGCAGCAAAACCACTATCAGCTTTTGCCAGATCGATGACTTATTCATACTGTTCCCCTTTAATCTATTTAGTCTCCAAGATCATTACCCATCATAAAGTACAAATAAAATGGATGAGAACTTCTTGATCATTTTATAGATCAAAGTGTAGTTCTTACGGTTTGCCTACGAAAACTCCAGCAGTGTCTTGTCACTTTATACTCACAGAACTTCGATGCACATACGTTTAAGAGACACTTTTCCGCATAATGTTCTTTCTTGAGCTCTGATAATTCTCTGGCAGTTAACAATGAGCCAATCTGACTAAAACCAAACGCAGTTTGGGTTATGTTAACGAAGTGAATTCTGCATCAGGTCCTGCAGCGGGCTGTAACCCTATCTTTGCTATGGCATAGGTTCCTATCCACGATTGTGCGGAGAATATTACGTTGATGGTCTTCGAATAGGGGAGCATTATTACTACCTTATTAACGAGTATGCGTCTGTGTCTGTATGGTTACCAATATCCATAAATTAGCAGCCCAAATCGATCAGTCTGTTTAGGAAAGAAACGGGAAGCAGTTTCACTTTAAAAGGATCAACTCATGAAATTGGACGGAAAGGTATCACTCATTTCTGCATGTGGCAGAGGCATTGGTAAAGAGGTCGCGTTAACACTGGCAAGAGAAGGATCAAATGTCGTCATCAATTCCTTCAGCGATAAGAACACTCAGGCACTGGCAAAGGAGATTGAGGGGCTTGGGGTGAAGGTGGTGGCTGTTGCGGGTGATGTAACCGGTTCCGCGGTGATCCTTGAGATGGTTGCTGCTGCCATCGATGCATTCGGCAAGATCGATATACTGGTTAACAACGTGGGAGGCGGCGATGGCGAGAGTCATGACATTGACGACAAGGACAACCCTCTTGCCAGAACAGAGGCGCTGTGGGATGCGAGCTACGCGCATAGTCTAAAGGCTCCAGTCCTGATGTGTGAGGCTGTGATGCCTCATTTCATCGAGAAGAAGTCGGGCAAGATTATTAACATGTCATCCCTCGCCGGTCGACCTGGTATGCCGCATGTTGACCTCGTACCCATACCATCCTGTTACCACAGCATGAAAGCCGGACTGATTCGCTATACGCAGCTGCTTGCGGATCAAGTGGGGCGCCATAACATTAATGTTAATGCAATCTGCCCGGGGATAATCTACACCGATGGCTGGCGTGCTCTTGCGGAAGGTATGGTCAACAATGATCCACGCTTCAAGGGAGAGGACGCGCGCGAGTGGTTTATCGGGATTGGCGAAGGTAGATATGTCGGTGACGGCATACCCCAAACAGCCATGAGGCGTGAGCAAACTACAGGTGATATAGCGGAAGCTGTGCTGTTTCTCGCATCAGAAGCAGCGGCCAATATCACCGGGCAGACCCTGAATGTTGACGGCGGAATGGTCAAGGACTAGTGAAGTTGAAATAAGTTATAAGGGCACTGATGCAATGGCGGGAAAGATCAAGTCGCGGGTGTGTGGCTAGGTATTTTGAGGCCCTCTTTTAAAATACCGCCGCTACCCAGAAACCAAGGAGATATCATGGCTGACCTGACATTCGGTGCACACGTCACTCCCGTTAAAGACCTGGACCGTGCCACCAAGTTCTACACCGAGGCGCTCGGCCTGACCGTGAAGACGAAGGAAGAGACGGGTGCGATCCTCGGCCGGTGACATACAGTCTCGAGGGGCGCACGGGGCACGAAGCCGGAACGTGATCGTTTCTTCGCTCCCCGAGGATCTGTGGCCCTGACACACCACCAATCCAGTGCACTCCAAGTTAGCGGTCAAGCCCCGATTCCTTTCTATCCAATGCTCGGTAGAGCATGGCGCCGAGGCGGTAGACTCTGGTGCTGATGGGATACCAATTGCCCGGCCGGGCGGAATAGGGAAATTCCGCGAAGATAGTCTCACTATCGGGGCCGCCCAGTATGCGCTGTGCTACCTTGTTACCGAGGTAGCCTGAGGCGGCCACGCCCATGCCGTTGAAGCCGTGGATATAGTGAACGCCCTCGTGCGTTCCCACATGAGGCAACAGGTTCTGTGTGAGACAGGGTCGGCCCACCCAGGCGTGGCTCGCGCGAATGCCCTCGAGTTCGGGGTAGCGCGCCACAACGTCGCGCAGCAGGGCGATCGCGGCTGTTGACTCGTCTTTGTAGTCGACGAAGTAGCGACCACCCACATGGATACGGGTGTCATCCTTGAAGCGACACAGTCCCAATTGGAGTCGCCGAGTTTCGAGAACGAATCGGCCCGTTGGCATGATCCGGTTCAGTAAGTCGGGATCGAGGGGCTCCGTGACCATGCCAGAATTGGCAGCGGGCAAGACCCGTCGACGAAAGTATCGGAATAGACGGTTGTCATTTCCCGTCTCCGCGTTTGTTGCAATCACGGCTTCACCTGCCGAAATGGTCCCGCGTGCCGTCGTGACGCGGAAACCGGCGGCATCAGGTTCGATTTCCGTGACGCGCGTACCGCCGAAGAGACGCGCGCCGGACCCACGTGCGCGCTCACACGCGCCCTTGAAGAAGAGGCCAGGGTGGAGTTGCGCTGTATCGTGGTAAACGGCGCAGCCGTGGTAGACGTCCGTACCTAGCACCCGCCTTTGTTCGTCTTGGGAAATCAGCTCGGTATCGACCTCCATGTGACGTGACTGGAGCTCGAGCTCGCGCGCCTGCGTTGCGTAGGCTTCCGAGCAGTGGGCTGCAACGATTCGGCCGTTTCGGTGAAGCCAGCAGTCGATCTCCTCCTTCTCGATGAAATCGATGGTCCACTCGAGCCAGTCCTTGGCTTCCTGGAATAGGCGTATCGCGGTCTCGAGTCCGTATTTTGCCTCGGCCTCGCTGAATTTGAGTTGAATCGTTCGGCCGATGGCACCCATGTTCCGCGTGCTGGCGTTCTCGCCGAGTCGACCGCCCTCGAGCACAACTACATCGAGCCCCCCCCTCGCCAGGTGGAGTGCGGTAAACACGCCGGCAAGACCGCCGCCCACAACGGCGACGTCTACTCGGGCGGGCAGGTCCTCACTGGTCGGCGCCTCGAGTGGCGCTTCATCCCACCAATGAGGAGTTCTCTTGAAGTTCGGCGTTAGGAATTCGTCGTGCATAGTCGGCTCCTCCGATATTAAATTGGATGAGCGAATCTTCATCGTCTTCATCCGCAGAAACAGGTGTTGGTGGCAGTACAAGCAGCAGCACAAACCAAACAGCCAGAATCGATTTCGTTCTGTTAAAAAAGCAACGCTTCACATCTAGCCCATACTATCAGACAAACCAGAACCGGTTTGTCTGATAGTATGGGTTGGCCGTATTCCTCCCTTGCGGCTGACAGCCCTTTTGTGCAGCCAGTGGTGCCATCGAATCACGTGCACATCGTCAGCCCATAGGCACCACTAACACAGTAGCTATCAAATCTTGCTTGCAGATTTCTTTGAATAGGGCGTTAATGGTTCCTATACTCAAAGCTTTGAGTCGCTTCTCGTGCTCACGACTTCTGTCAGATTCGCGTACCGCCTGATCGGCACCCTCGGTGCCCTGCACTTCCTGTTCATCCTGACTCTGAGCGAGCACATTTCGGGGTTGTCGGTCGCGCTCTTCACCGTGTGTGTGATCGCCGTGCTGCCGCCGGTTCAACGGCGGATCAGGCAGCTGCCCCTACTCGGTCGGGACTGGTTCTTCGGCTGCGCGTTTCTGATCCTGATCTTCGTGGCGAACGTACAGCTCGAGAGAGGCAACCGACCCGAGATCGTGCACGGAGAATACGCGTTTGCCCACGCGACCCTGATTACCGGCGAACTGGGCGCGGCGCCGATCTCCGACGCGGTGATTCTCGTCGACGTCAGCGGAGAGATCGTCGAGGTGGGAACCTCGGCCTCGCTCACGATTCCCGACGGGTACGAAACCATCGATCTGAGTGGGAAGTTCTTGCTTCCTGGGCTGATCAACGCCCACGGGCACCTGGTGATGTCGGGATCCGAACCCGGGCGCACCGTCGAGATGACTCGCTTTGGACCGCCGGAGTGGGTCGTCGGCATGTTCCTTACGCTCGCGCCCACCTATGCAGGCGAGAAGGTGCTCGTGCGGCTGATGGAACGGAATGCCATGCGCGCCCTGCGCGCGGGGATCACGACGGTCCGGGGCCTGGGTGACCCCGAATTCTACGACGTTGTGCTGCGCAAGCAGATCGAGAGCGGCCGCTCGCTCGGACCAAGGCTGCTGGTCGCGGGTCCGCTGCTGTGCACCACCGGCGGACACGCTCGCCAGATCGGGATCACGCTCGATGGCCCCGACGAAGCCAGGCGGGCGGTACGCACCTCACTGAGCCACGAGGTCGACGTCATCAAGATCGCCAGCACGGGCGGCGTCGCCGACTCGAAACGGCTCGGAGAAGCCGGCGAACTGCAAATGACCCCCGAAGAAATCTCGGCGATCACCGACGAGGCCCACCGCAAGGGTGTCCTGGTCACAGCGCATGCCGAGAGTGCCGAAGGAGTGCTGGAAGCACTGCGTGCAGGCATCGACAACATCGAGCATGGCGCCGAACTCGATGACGAGGCCCTGGGTCTGTTCCTGAACAATCCCCGGTCGCTGCGCGGCTTCACCTCGCTTCACCCGACCTTATCGGTCATCTCGTCGAACCGGACACTGAATGAAGAAGGACGCAAGAACCGCGCGCTCTACATACGGTACATGAACGGACAGCAGGTCTCACGAGACGTGATTAGCGGGTACAAGTCTGCCGTCGCCGCGGGCGTGAAGATCGGCGTCGGCACCGATGGAGGCCTGGTCGATCACGCCAGCGTGTGGAGAGAGCTCGAGTTCATGATTCAGCACGGCAACATCACGAACGAGCGCGCCATCCACATCGGAACGCTCGCTACTGCGGAGAGCATCGGGATCGAGGCAACGACAGGGAGCATCGAGATCGGCAAGGCCGCCGACTTCATGGTGGTCGATGCCAACCCGTTCGAGGAACTCTCCACCCTCGACAACCCGCACATGGTGGTCGCCGCGGGCTCGATCGTGGACCGCCACTGACCGAAACTCAGAGCCCGGTCCAGGAGCCCGTTCGCCTCGGGCACGTCGGCCTGTACCGGAATCCCGTGAGCCTCGAGGATGTCGAGTACTACAACAAAGTACCTCAGGATATCAGTGAAAGACTGCTCATTATTGCTCCAGTCTATCCTGCTAATCTTAGGTTTTGTATCTTTCTCTGGTTCATCGTGCGAGACTTGGGGAGGACACACGATGAAACACATTCTGAACAGATCAGCATTGCCTCAGGGGCCAGAGCATCGACGAGCCCTGATCTAGAATCAGGTTCCGAGAGAGAAACGGCCACTCTGTGGATTCGACATACCTAAAAATGGTATATCAACCACATAACCGATAAGCGAATCGAATCAATGAAAACACGCGTGGTTAGAATTTTGTTGTTACCCCTCATAACGATGGCATTGACGGCGTTAGCTGAAACGAGAGTGGTGGATCTGCAAACCTCCGACGGTATCAATCTGAAGGCTAGTTACACGTCCCCAGGACGCACCGGTCCGGCCATGCTATTGATCCATCAGTGCAACATGGACAGAAGTTCTTGGGAAGCAATATCCAGTGACTTGGTGGCCAGTGGTATCCATGTACTCGCACTCGATTTGCGAGGATTCGGAGGGAGCGGTGGTGAAGGTCTATCGAGCGGTTTTCCAACCCTATTACGAAAATCCGCTAGTGACGCGGACTTAGCGTTCGATTACTTGATTATACAATCAGACGTTGACGCCACTCGGGTAGGTGTTGGCGGCGCTAGCTGCGGCGGAATGATTTCAGCCGATCTTGCCGTACGCAAGGGAAACCACATTAAGGCGCTCATGCTCCTTTCCAGTCCTCCAAGCTCGAACGCCACCCAAAACGCCGCCAATAACTCCGAACTCGCGGTGTTTGCAGCTGCCACCAAACAAGACCCCATAACGCCCGGCGTTGCGGGTGCACTTGAGTCGATGGTTAACGCTTCCGCTAATCCGAGTTCGGTCTTAAGAATTTTTGACGGCACGGAACATGGTTTGCCTATGTTTTCGAGCAACCCTACCCTACAACCTGAATTGGTCAATTGGCTCAAAGAGCAGCTATTAAGCGAATAGCTTAATCTCGTTTTTATTACCCACTCGAAGATATTGCTAAAGCCTTTAAAGCTTTGCCCGGATTTAAAAGCTTGTATAGTCCACTGTAGGCAAAACTGTAGACAAAAGGATGCCTTTGACAATGAACTGAGCAGCTGAAAGCTATTGATATAGCACAGCTGATCTAGGTAGTTGATGCTGGGGGACGGCAACAAGTGTGCTTAGCTCCACCAAGCTTGGATAACTTTTCTACTGCGTAGTAACTTCTCTAAGGTTATAGTTCAATCATGAGGAAATCTTTTATACTGCTTATTTTCCTTTCCTGTTCCACTTCAAATTTTGCTGATACTACCACTGATTTCACTGAGATAGATTTACTTGTGTATAACACTCATGGTTGATTCCAATTATTGACCAGAAGCTCCACAAATTCAGAAAGGTCCACTCTCATCACTTACGCTGTGATCAAAAAGAGGATTTAGAAAGAAGACCGGCGAGGTATCGTTCTCTCTGAGTATAAGAAATGCGTGATCTTAGCACTCCCGGGATTGCATTTTCGGATTGGAAAATTATAGCGGAATCTGCATATACTTGGCCCAAGGCCAGTTGTGGTTGTGGAATTGAGAGGTATAGGTTCTTGAGGAGGAATAACGATGAGTCCAGATGAAATGAAAGAGAAGGCAGTTCAATTGATGAATGATTCCTTTCACTGAAGCCAGGCTGTTCTGTCCGTGGGACAGGAAAAGCTGGGCGTCAATGATCCGGACATAATTAAAGCTGTTGGTTTGTTTGGTGGTGGTATTGCCGGAACCGGCAATGTTTGTGGTGCCATGTTGGGTGGCATCGCCTGTATTTCGAGCCAGTGCAGTCGAGGTGATCTTTCTGAAAAGGAATCGCCAAAAATGTTTAAATTAGGGCATATGCTGGATCAGGCCTTTGAGGAAATCACAGAGGAATTTGGTGGCAAAGATTGTGCTGACATTGCAAGAGTGGACTGGCGTGATCGAGATGCGGTGAAAGAATTCTATCAGGGCAGCACCAGTCGCCGTGATTATTGTCTGCAAGTAGTGGGAAACACCGCTCATGCTCTTGGCAAGATCATAGAAGATGAGATGACGGATGAAACCGAGGCGGATTCCTAAACTGGCTTCTGAGTAGGTTCCTGAGTATTTTGAAGCAATAACATATTATTTGGAGATCGATGTGCCAACCTATGACTATCGATGTGAAGAAAACGACCGGGTCGTTGAAGTGCGACACGGGATGAATCACCGAGTTCTTACCTGGGGTGAATTGTGTGAAATGGCTGGTATTGAACCGGGTAAAACGGATCAGATCACACCAGTCAGTCGTTTGGCAAACGGTGGTAATGTGGTTCGAAGTTCAGTTTTACGAAATAACTCAGCACCCGCTGGGTGCAATCCGGACAATAGTTGTGGTGATTGTCCTATGGGTGCTTCTGGTATCTGATCTTAACAGGCGTTTCCAACAGTCATCGCCCGTGTCTACCGTGTCTCGGGTTTGTAATCAACTGAGAGTTACAAGAGGACGCCTCGGATAATGAAATACGAAAACTACCAGACACTGAATTTCGACTATGAAGGTCGAGTGCTTACCGTGACAATTGATGCGCCCGGTCCGGTCAATGCTGTGAACGATCCGCTACATAGCGAGCTTGCAAGGGTTTTTTCGGACATCCAGTCTGATCCAGACAGTGACATCATTGTCCTGACAGGATCCGGCGGAACCTTTTGTGCTGGTGGGGATATGGACTGGTTTCAGGACATGATTGATGACCCCACGAAATTCAGAGCCATTGGACCTGATGCAAAACGCATTGTGTTTTCATTGCTCGATCTCGAAAAACCAATTATCTGCCGGTTAAATGGTGCCGCAGTGGGACTTGGCGCATCTGTTGCACTGCTTTGTGACATCATTGTTGCTGTTGAGGATGCGGTAATAGGTGATCCTCATGTCAAGGTAGGGCTCGTCGCTGGTGATGGTGGGGCTGTCATCTGGCCGCAACTGATCGGTTACGCCCGGGCAAAGGAATATCTCTTGACCGGTGAATTATTGACTGCATCCAGAGCAGTTGAAATCGGATTGGTCAACTATGCCGTATCATCCGATGAGCTTGACGTAAAAGTTGGTGAAATAGTCGCCCGTATTGCAGCGAATCCACGCTGGGCAGTACGCTGGACCAAGACGGCAACAAACCTTCCTCTCAAAGATATTGCCAATAGAGTAATGGATGCCGCAATTGCCTACGAAACAATTACAAATCTAACCGAAGACCGACAGGAAGCCGTTCGAGCTTTTGTAGAGAAACGTAAACCGGTGTACAAAGGTGAATAGACATATACATTCTTTTGAGAATTGTCTTTCGGTTGAAGTATTCATCTTCTTAGCAAAAGGTGACTCATGACAGTAAAAGCGGCAGCTGTGCAGATGGCACCGGCATTCCTGGATACACAGGCCACATTGAAGAAAATCCTGCAATATATCGAAGAAGCTGCTGGCCAGGGACTTCAGTTGTTAATATTTCCTGAAACGATCCTGCCTGGATATCCATACTGGGCCATGACTCACGACTCCATATCCAATCTGAGTCGGTTTAATCGGCGGCTGTTTGCTGAATCCATTGAAGTTCCTGGGCCAGAATCCAAAGAACTGTGCGCAGCAGCCAAAAAGTATCATTGCAATGTTGTTGTCGGTGTTAACGAAAAAGAAGGTGGCACTCTCTATAATTCACAGTTGATCATCAACGATGAAGGTGAACTTCTTGGCTGTCGAAGGAAGCTTGTGCCGACCAGTCAGGAACGAATGGTCTGGGGGAGAGGCGACGGATCCGACCTTAAGGTCTATCAAACCTCGTTTGGTGTACTTGGAGCGTTAATCTGCTACGAGCATTCGAATCCACTTTTTCGCTATAGCGTTCAGGCGCAAGGTGAACAGGTTCACGCTGCAAACTGGCCTGGAGGTTTGCCCTTCATTGATCACATAATGGACGCAGCCATTCGGCACTATGCGTTTGAATCAGGGACCTTCGTGATCTCAGCGACGTCGGTGCTGACAAAAGAAATTCTTGATGAGTTGTCCGATGGCAGTGGCACCAGCAAGCTGCAGCCTGGTGGCGGTTATTCGGCGATTGTCAGCCCGACAGGAATTTACCTTGCGGGTCCTGAAAAAGAGAAAGAGGGGCTGCTGATCGCTGAGCTGGATTTTGAAGAGATCGTTGGTGCGAAGCTCATCGTTGATGGTCAGGGACACTACGCTCGACCAGATGTTGTCCAGTTGCGACTCAATTCCAGTAAGCAGAATCCCCTGATTATTGAAGATGAATAGAGGTAGGAGTCGTAAATCTCTCCTTGACTCAGGTGTTAACATAAAACCAACCCGATACCTATCCTATAAGCAGTTTGGAGAAGAGTGATGCAAGACGATGTCTTAAGTAGAGCCAGGGTAATCTCAGATCTGGCAAGTGCTCAGGCGGATGAAGCAGATAAAAATGCGAATGTGTCTACTGAGCTCATTGCTGAGATGAAAAAAGCCGGTATATTCAAACTATGCATACCGAGTACCCTGGGTGGTGATGAAGTACATCCGATGGAGTCGCTTGACGTAATAGATATCATTGCGCAGGGAGACGGTTCAACAGCCTGGGTAACAATGGTTTGCGCGACAACGGCACTTGTTTCTGCTTACTTGAACGAAGAATGGTCTGAAAAAATCTACGGCCAGGATGGTGTGATTACCTGCGGCGTGACCGCCCCGAGTGGTCGAGCCCGTCTCGTAGATGGCGGTATCGAAGTCTCAGGACGCTGGCAGTGGGGAAGTGGCACGAGCCATGCGGACTGGATCCTGGGGGGCAGCCTGCTGGTGGATGAGGATGGGCAGCCGGTTAAGGACGGTGAAGGTCGCATTCACCATCTGTTACCCTTTTTTAAAAAGGACCAGATCCAAATACTGGACACCTGGGATGTTCATGGTATGTCAGGTTCTGGCTCCAACGATTTCATGGTCGAGGATGTTTTCGTCCCTGAAGGACGCTGGATCAGATTCGGTGCGGATCGGCCCAGACTTCCAGGTTTATATCAGTTTCCGCTGTTAGGCATGTTGGGATTGGGCGTCGCATCAATTTCCCTTGGCGTGGCGCGTCGCGCTATTGATGAATTGATCGACCTCGCCGCTGGTAAGATTCCAGTCGCGAGTGCGACAACACTTGGTAATCGGGCCTATGTTCAGTCTGCCGTGGCTGAAGCAGAAGCAGCACTTCGTTCTGCCAAGGCACTGATGCGTGAAGCCGTTGCGGATGCCTGGGAGCCAGCTCGTGACGGACAGCCAATTTCCAAAAAACATCGGGCCATACTCAGACTGGCAACAACCAATGCCTCAAGGCAGGCTACCCGTGCTGTAGATCTGATGTATAACGCCGCTGGCGGCACACCAGTTTATAACCGGAGTCCCCTGGCTCGACTTTTCAGGGACGCCCATGTGGCAACTCAGCATATTATGGTCGGTCCGCCTACCTATGAATTAGTAGGGCGTGTTTTGATGGGAATGGATACAGATACATCCACTCTATAATTGTCGACTAGTTGTGATTGTCCAGGATGAAAATGGAAGCTAAGGGGTGACTCAATGAGTATTGATGCAACCGGGCCCAATGCAGATCAGATCGAATTTTGGAATGGTGACGCGGGTGAATCATGGGCCAGGAATCAACAGGTTGTAGATGCCATGATGACACCACTAAGCAGTGCGGCAGTCTCGGGATCTGGTGCTGGTTCTGAGGACAGGATCCTGGATATTGGCTGCGGCTGTGGGTCGACAACGATCAACCTGGCTGAACTTGGAGCAAGGGTGACAGGAATCGACGTCTCAGGACCAATGCTGGCGATTGCCCGACAGCGAGCTGAGGTGTTGAAGCTCGATACAGACTTCATACTAGCCGATGCATTAACCTATTCGTTCGATAGTGAATACAGTCTTCTCTTTTCTCGATTTGGTGTTATGTTTTTTGCTGATCCCATTGCGGCATTTCGAAATCTTGCCGGTGGGCTGAATCAGAATGGGCGATTGTGTTTTCTTTGCTGGAGACCAGCGAGGGAAAATACCTGGATCTCAGTCCCGATGGCAGCAACATCCACCCACCTGCCACCGTCCGAACCACCTGATCCTCGGGCACCCGGCCCCTTCGCTTTTGCTGATAAGGATTATATCAAGGAGATTCTTGACTCTGCAGGATACAAAGGAATTGAAATCAACCCGGTTGATGAGACTTTGACCATTGGTGATTCTGACGATATTGATCAGGCACTTCTGTTCTATGAGAGGATCGGACCTCTCTCCAGAGTAATAGCAGAGTTGCAGGAATCAGTTAGAGCCACTGTCCGTGATGCGGTACGGGAAGCCGTGGCCCCTCATATGACAGAAAACGGTCTGTCACTCGATGGTGCCTGTTGGCTCGTTCATGCCACCAGGTAGGATGCCTGAAGTACGAGACTGTCAGGCATCTTCTACATTGGCGGTAACTTAAAGCGTACCAAAGTCCCAGGTTTGACCCTGATGGTAATGTTTAAGCACGTTTTTGGCGATAAGGATACGATGCACCTCGTCTGGGCCGTCGGCGATTCTTAGTGTTCGCGCCCCAAGGTACATCCCCGCCAGTGGCGTATCACCAGAAACACCCATGGCACCATGAACCTGAATTGCACGGTCAACCACCCGATGCATGGCATTGGGTACGAATATCTTAATGGCTGAAATCTCGGTACGTGGATCGGCGCCTGAGTCGATCACCTCGGCACAGTTGATCGTCATTAACCGTGATGCCTGAATATCCATGTAGGAGTCTGCAATGAAACCCTGTATGAACTGCTTGTCCTGTAGCATGCCACCGTGGACCTCTCGCTCGGTAGCTCGCTTGACCATAAGATCAAAAGCCCGCCACATTTGTCCGACACAGTTCATGCAGTGATAGACGCGGCCTGCACCAAGACGATCCTGGGCAGCAGCGTGACCTGAACCGCGGGATCCCAGTTGGTTATCGAGAGGCACTCGAACATCCTTATAGGTGATTTCACAGTGTGAACCACCGATATGTCCCCATACCGGTACACTCCGTTCGATATTAAATCCCGGGGTGTCGGTCGGCACAATAATCTGGGTCATTTTCTCGTTGACACCACCAGAACCATCGTCTTCTTCAGTTCGGCACATGACCAGTGCCCATGAAGCGTTTTGTCCGTTTGAGGTAAACCACTTTCGTCCGTTGATCACCCACTCGTCACCATCTCTTACTGCCATGGTTTGCAGAGAGCGTGGATCTGAACCGGGATTGTCGGGTTCTGTCATACTGAAGCAGGAAGTCTGTTCGCCTCGAATTGTTGGTTCCAGAAACTTTTTCTTCTGTTCTTCCGTCCCGTATTTAATCAAAACACTCTGATTGCCCGATGTGGGTGCCTGAACCCCGAAAATGTAGTTTGAAAATGGGCTCCAGGCCAGGATTTCATTCATGTAAGCGTGCCCCAGGAATCCGATACCCATACCGCCGTATTCTTTCGGCAAATGGGGCGCCCAGAGGTTCGATTCTTTTACGTAGGAGCGCAATTCGTGGACCAGTTGCGCTCGTTCGTCGTCTGATGCGGGATTCCCGAGTTTGTCCTCGTTTGGAATGATATGCTCGGAAACTATTTTTGCAGTATTCAATCTGATTTCGTTCACCTCATCAGGCAACGAGGGTATTGGGGCAACTGCGAGGGTGTTCATACTGGGTATGGCCATTATGCTATCTCCTTAGGCAAGAATTGACCTCAGCAAACTACCATTACCGAAGAATTGGATCAAATCTGACGCACAATTTCTTGTCGCACATCATAGATGCGAACCTGCCCCTGTTCCTTCAGTTCGAACTTTCTCGAGATAGATGACGCTTTGGTCGCGATCCTGATTGCAGTCATCAATGTTGCTGTTTCCATTGCCCAATATTTCGAAGTGTGCTTTATTCAGGCTCAGCTAAGTGGAGAAAGGAGATCCCATGGAATATGAAGAAATCACCTATGATGTCGGCGATCGTATCGCGACGATAAAGTTCAATCGACCCCATGCAATGAACGCAGGTACCGGTCGTACATACTGGGAATTGGAGCAGGCATTTCGAGCTGCAGCTGTCGATGATGAGGTCAATGTTATTGTCCTGACAGGTGTAGGACGTGCGTTCTGCGCAGGAGATGACGTCAATCAGCTGTTTCTGTCTAAGCCCGACAACAGCGACGAAGCGCGGAGTCGACGGTTACTGGATCAGATTCGTGACCTCGGATCTCACAGACGCCACGGGCTGGATACTTCGATAATAGACTGTCCTAAACCAACGATAGCGGCGGTCAACGGTGCGGCCGTTGGATATGGGTGTGATATTGCTCTGATGTGTGATATGCGTATTGGCAGCGATCATGCTCGAATGGGTGAATTTTTTGTAAGGAGAGGGCTGATTCCCAGTGTTGGTGGCCTTATGTTGTTACCGCGCATAATCGGTCTGGCTCGTGCCTATGAGCTGATTCTGTCAGGGCGTCTCGTTGAAGCTGAGGAACTTGCTGCTATTGGTATGGTAAACAGGATAGTCCCTCATGATGATCTTGAGGAAGAAACCCAGAAATTCGCAAGTGTTCTGTCCGCGCAGGCCCCCATAGGGCAGATGCTGGCCAAAGAAGGTATCCGTATGGGCATGAACTGGGACTATGACAAATTAGCGGATTACTCAATTACAGCGATTCGCCTTCTGATGCAAACGGCCGATCATCATGAAGGTGCCTTGTCCTTTGCTGAGAAACGTGAGGCAGAATTTAAAGGCAGATGATCGGGGTAAATTTGGTGGGAGCAAGTCGAAAATGACTCAGATCATCTATGGTCATTGTGACACCAGGTTTGCTTCGGTCCAGGAAGCATTTCTCGATAATTTCGAAAACCGAGATGAGATTGGCGCCTGCGTTTCTGTTGTTGTTGAGGGGGAGGCTGTCGTTGATCTCTGGGCCGGGTATATGGATGGGGCCAGGACCAGACCGTGGCGAGAAGATACGATTGTTAATATCTGGTCTGTTGGAAAGGGTATTGCAACTCTCTGTCTGCTTAAGTCACTTGAGGAGCAGGGTATTAGCGTCGATGAAAAAGTGGCGTCTGTGTGGCCCGAATTTGCAGTGCAGGATAAGACAGACATTACCATTGCAATGGTGCTGGCCCATCGTGCCGGTCTGTGCGCGGTAGAGGAACCATTACCAAATGATGCTTTCTACCACTGGGATGTCATGACGAGTGCGATTGCCGCACAAAAACCCTGGTGGGAGCCAGACACAAACCACGGTTATCACACCAATACATTCGGATTCCTGCTGGGTGAGATCGTCCGCAGAGTATCCGGGTTGCCAATTCGCGATTATCTGCAGAAGCACATTGCCAGCGTTTTATCAGTGGACTGTCACTTCGGTGTCCCAAAAAGCGCGCTGCACCAATGTGCCGATCTTATACACAGCCCCCGACCACCAAACCTCAGACCCGGCCTGAGTGGTACACCAGACCCCGATGATCCAATATCTCAGATGCGCCATCTAGTCTATAACAATCCGTCGCTGGGTCACTATGATTTCAATTCAGATGATTGGCATATGTCGGAATTCCCGTCGACCAGCCCCCAGTCGAATGCGAGAGCTACTGCGGCGATTTTCAGTGAACTGGCGCAGGTGATGGCGGGGAAAAAGAGCGGTCTGGTTAGTCGTTCGATGCTGGAGAGGGCAACAGAGATTAATAGTGATGGTGAGGACTTGAATCTGCTGCGACCCACGCGGTTTGGTCTGGGATTTCAACTCACCCAGCCCGTCCGCCCGCTTGGCCCCAGTCCGGGTACATTTGGCCATTATGGTAACGGCGGCCACCTTGCGTTTTCGGATCCGACGATTCCACTCGGATTTGCATATCATATGAATCATCATGGTTTCGCCTGGCGGGATCCAAGAAATATTGCATTGACAGATGCGGTCTATGATTCGCTGAGAAAGTAGTCGCAATAGAACTCGACCGATGCCACCGTCAGGCTGTAGATCAGTGTTGTTTTCAAACTGATATTTGCACGCCTTATTTGCGCAGATTCGTGGCTTGAGGTCATTGTAGAATTGACTTTAGAGAATATGCTTCCCGTGGGTTTCGATACATGGATTTCAAAGAAGACAACGACACAATTGAGTTCAGAAAGGAAGTTCAGAAATTTCTTGATGACAAGTTGACGCCGGACCTGAGAAAGGCATCGCGATTAACGGCAGGAACCTACACTGATATCTCGGCATGTCTTAGCTGGCACAGAATTCTTGCAGAAAAAGGCTGGATTGCACCCGGCTGGCCGGAAGAATATGGAGGCACAGGTTGGAACGATCTGCAGCGGCATATTTTTGGTGTTGAATGTTATAAAGCGGATGCTCCGTTACTGTTCAATATGGGGATTCGACATATTGGTCCCGTCCTGATGGCGCACGGGACGAAACAGCAGCGAGACTATTATCTGCCACGGATTCTTTCTGGAGCCGATATCTGGTGCCAGGGATATTCCGAACCCACGGCAGGATCTGATCTGGCCGCTCTTAACTTGCAGGCTGTTCGAAAAGGCGATGAGTACATACTCAATGGCACAAAGCTATGGACGACAGGTGCCCATTTCGCCCACCAGATTTTCTGCCTGGTTCGAACCTCAAACGAAGGAAAAAAGCAGGCTGGCATCACGTTTCTGGTCATGTCGATGGAGACTCCTGGGCTCAGCGTCGAACCCATTCTTTCACTGAATGGTCAGCATGAATGTAATCAGGTCTTTTTTGACAATGTTCGTGTGCCTGTCACCAATCGGGTTGGAGAAGAAAATGACGGCTGGCGCGTGGCCAAGGTGCTTATGCAATTTGCACGATCGAACAATATCAATATGGCCTGGGTGAGAGAGGGGCTGCAACGAGTCAAAGAAGGCGCGAGGATTGAGTCCAATGGCAGGGGCGGGTGTCTTCTCGATGACCAGGATTTCCTTTACAAGCTCAGCACAACTGAAATAAGACTCCTGGGTGTTGAATCACTGGAGCTTAGATTACTGTCTGAAATGAACAAGAAAGCAAATCCCGGGTTTATGTCTTCAGTGCTTAAATCCAGGGCATCTGAACTCATTCAGGAAGTGAGTGAGTTGATGATTGAAGTGGTCGCCTGGTATGGATTTCCGTTTCAGATAGAGGCTCTGGATCCATTTAGTGATTCAGCCTTTGTTGGACCTGAATACGCTTTACCTGTGGCCTGTCTGTACCTAAATCAGCGGTCAACCACGATTGCATCAGGCAGCAGTGAGATACAAAGAGACGTACTGGCCAAACGGGTTCTTGGATTATAGGGATCTACTGCGGCAGCCTGATTTATGAATCCTTGGCGATGTCAGCAGATTCCTGTGATGTATAACGAAAAATGCCCTTGGCCATCAGAGAAGATTCAGTTTGATGTCCGGCATCAAAAAATTTTGCTCTGATCCCATGAGCGGTTTGACTGTCAGGTTCTGCCAGCACTTTGTCGACCTGAGCTGAAGGAAACATGCACCCCGGGAGTATCTATTCCGGCAAAGATGTTCGCTAGCCTTGAAGCGAGTACTAGCGATGATTGCTCTGACCGCCATCAATCGTGATAGTTTTCCCGGTCACGTAGTCAGATAAGTCTGTTACAAGAAACTCAACCACCTTGGCGCAATCTTCGATTGTCCCTTCTCTTCGGAGCGGAATGATCTTGTAAAGCCCGCTCCTGTCTCCCAGTCTACCCGTTCGAATGATGCCAGGTGCAATACTGTTGACGTTGATATTATAGGGGCCGAGTTCTCTGGCAAGGGATCGGGTGTAATGGATGATCGCCGCTTTGGCCGTGCCATAGGGGTGATAGCCTCCGGCTGCATCAACTCCCGCTGTTGATGACACCGTGACGATCTTCCCGGATTTTTGCTCCTTCATATAAGGTGCAACGGCCATGCACGTGTACATGCAGGTCATGAGATTGATATTCATGACGCGTTCAAGGGTGTCCTGATCACAATCAGCAGGC
>Ga0066852_10000359_pt1 | contig 18549 bp, 15 predicted proteins | sample ETNtaG_27_FD_67283 | JGI IMG/M metagenome (GOLD analysis project Ga0066852, IMG submission 67283) | Marine microbial and viral communities from oxygen minimum zone, Eastern Pacific Ocean - ETNP201406SV63 | ecosystem: Environmental > Aquatic > Marine > Oceanic | place: Pacific Ocean: Eastern...
GCTCGATATGTACACAACGTGTACACACCGCTTTTGGGTTTTACCGATTTCATGTTCACTCACGAACATGATTAAGAATCCGTTGCTCTATCCAGCTGAACTACGGGCAGAACTGTATGACCTGATTTTTTTCAGAACTACCCATTTTCACTTCTGCTGAGTCTTCTAGTAAACGGGTTTTTTCTGTTTCACTTGTCTCAATTTTTGACTGAATTTTATAAAAAATCCAAAAGGGTATACTGGATAATATAGCTGCAAAAACACCCCCACCCGCATTTGGAGAACGATTTATCAGCCCTACTAACGCCGCACCGGTTATAATTAAAAAGATAATCAAAAATATTATTTTTAGAACTTTTATTATTTTTAGCAATATTCCTACCCCTTATCGTCTATTCATTTAAATGAGGTTTGTCGACAATTTCAGGTTCAATACCAATTGAATCATCGGTTATTCGCAGGACATCCTTGTCAATCTTGTTTAGTTCTTTATAGGCATGGTTGTAGTGGTTAACAGTTGTTCCTAAAGATTTTCCTAGTTTTTTCATATACTCATCATAACTGCCTATATGTCTCCCGAGTTCTTCTACACGAGAACGAATTTCTTTGGCTGACTCCTCAATTTGTAATGCCCTTAGTCCGTGCATAATGGTTTGGAGGTATGCCATCATAGAAGTAGAAGCCACAATAATAACTTGCTTTTCAAAAGCATAATTAATCAGATCACGACTAGAACTTCCTGAACCAACATCGTTAATTAGAAGGTCGTAATAAATGGCTTCAGAGGGAATAAACATGAACGCAAAATCGAAGGTACCTTCATTCGGGCGGACATACTTTGACGTTTCATTGATTCGGTTTTTAACATCCTTTGCAAATTCATTTTCTAGACTTGCTTTCTCGACTTTGTCGGATGCCTTAACAAACCGGTTATAATTTTCGAGAGGAAATTTGGAATCTACAGGCAAAATCTTTCTCGAATTGACGTCACCCATAAAAATAGCAGCATCAACGATTTCACCATCATTAAATTTATATTGCATTTCAAAATGCTTACTGGGAAGAACGTTGTTTAGAACAGATTCAAGAATAACTTCACCCAACACACCACGTTGTTTAGGATTTAATAGAGTATTTTGAAGGACCTTTAACTGATCCGCTATGTTTAGGACTTTTTCATTAGTACCTTCTAAATGGGTCATTTTGGAAGTAATATCACGGATTAATTTGTTTGATTCACCGATCTGCGTTCTCATTGATTCATGGGATTCACCAAGTTTTCGATCAAGAACATCTCTAATATCTTTTAGTTGGTTTTGGATTAGGATATTACCCTCACCACCTTTTAGTTTAAACAAGAGCCACACGAGGACTCCCCCAATAATAAAAGCAACTCCTATATAAATTGAGTCTTCCATCATCTGTTACTCACCTTCCTCCTTGAATTAAAAAACTTACTTTTTAGTAAAGATTTATAAGAAACCCTAGAATTCTTCCATCACAACGGTTCTCAGCCTTAAGCGAGAGGGCTTGTCCATATACTTCAAACCCTATTATTTCCCAAACCTCATCAGGTGAGTTTGCAGTTCCTCGGCACTACTCGCGGCATCGATATAGATATATGAATGACGGGGCGGTGAATTCAAAGCGAAGTTAACCCGGGCAAGCTGTGTTCCATCAATAAACATCACACTCTCCCACGGCTCTTTTACCCTGTAGTCTCTATGACTTGACACAAAACTGATAAAATCTTTAAAAGCTCCCACGCACAATCTTGAGCGCATCCCATCCAAGTCACAAACGGCACGGAGTCCGCTCGGATTATTCAACGTGCGCTTTTCAAGTTTTTCCACAAGTACCGCATTTTTGGTTGCTTCTGCCCGGTTCTCCTTAGATGAAAAATAACTCACCAATTCATCTGTCGGCAAATCAAACCTGATCGAAACGTCGAAATCGTCTTTGATAAATGTATTGTATTCATCGATGACCACCTCACCCCAGGCCTTCATACGCATAACTTGCCTTTCGCTGGCCTGAGACAAACTGGCTATTCCCTCCAGACAATTTTTAACCGTTAATTCCGTTGAGCAAAAATAAGTAGCAACCTGAAGTCGCTTCTCAAAGGCTCCCTTAAACTTTGACTTGATATCATCATACATTCTCTTGCGAAATGACCATTCCTTTTGCGGATCCATCAGAAGGATTGCAAACATTTCTTCCGAGGAAGCATGGTAATTAATCCGATATGAATGCGAATTTTCACCCAGCCCTCGTTCATCATCCAACACAATTTCCTTCCACCGGACAGGTTTAGCGCCGGGAGGCATCTCAACTGACGACAAACTCTCGTACCCCGCCATGCACTGTTCGTTAGAAATACGCTGTGAACAATAAAGGGAAGGGATCCTTAGTTTTAAATTTATTTTTCTCTTCAGCGTAGAAATTTTGGCGAGGAAAAGATCCTGCTTTTCTTTTGATAATCTATTTTCCAGAAAAGCGACTGTCTCCGGCAATGAGGCGTTCCAAGGAATCAACACGGTGTTGAATCCACCAGTCCTCAGGAAACGCGTACTGATACCCACGGTATGAATTTCTGGGTCTACCACACTATCCAACGCCGATGTTAGGAGTCGAACTCCCGCAAGGCAGTTCTTAATGAGCGGGATCTGGTCCTCAGTAAAACCAATGTTCTCTTTGAACGGAAAACATTCAACGGACTGCACATTAAATCTAGACTCCAAAGAACTCTTAGCGAGAATCAGTTGGTTAAAAGTGTTCTGAGAATTTGCAAAGGCTTTATATGGGGAAAGAAAAGCAATAATACCTGCGAATAGAAATACCCGTATATATTTCATAAAAATTTCCATTCAGGGCACCATCATCCCACAGTTACGGGGTTGGCCCCTTTGGAGGAATACTCTTCAAAAATACGTCTATGACAAGTGAGAACCACAACTTGTCGTGATTTGGCAAAATGCTGTACCAGACCAATCATCTGATCGTTACGGTCATCATCAAAATTCACAAAAACATCATCCTTGAGAGCAAGCTTGATAACATTTTGAAAGGCGAGATGAGTCGAGTTGCGAAATCGTTCAGCCTGAGAAGGGCACACCGAGGATAATCCTTTGAAAGGACTATCAATGTGTAAGTCAGAACAATGTAGGAATTTAAAAGTCGACATAAAACAACAAATAAAATATCAGGGGAAATAATACATGGCAAATTCTCGTGCCAACTTTATTATTGTATACGATACCTTTCATTTTTCCTATGATATTGAAGCAATAGCATTTTAGTGGGCCATTCGAACCCGAAGTTCATCTTAAACAAAAGTAATCATACACAGAGAACCCATGAACTCCTACCCTCCCATGGAATACAGGCGATTTGGAAAAACCGAAGAACAAATTTCCGTCATCACACTTGGGGGAATGAGATTTAAACACGGATGGAGTCCGCCACGAAATCATCTGCCCAAAGAGTCCATTCAACATTGTATTTCCACAACGCGCATGGCGTTGGATTTAGGGATCAATCATATTGAAACTGCCCACGGCTACATGAAAAGCGAGCATCTATTCGGTCGCGCCCTGAAGGAAATGGGCGTTCCCCGAACAACGTACAAGATGATGACCAAGGGGGCGCCTATGACCGGTGACGATACCCGTAAACTGGTCGAAGAACAGCTCAATGCGCTCCAACTGGAATATGTAGATTTTTACGGGTGGCACGGCATCAACAACAAAGACCTGCTTAACGCCGCGGTACAAAAAAATGGACCAGTGGAAACATTACACAAACTGAAGGATGAAGGTTTGATTCGTCATATAGGATTTTCAACACATGGTCCGCTTGACATCATATTAGAAGCCATGCGAACGGATTTATTCAGTTTCCTCAACCTTCATTATTACTATTTTTTCCAGCGTAATTTCCCAGCCGTGCAATTAGCCGATGCAATGGATATGGGCGTTTTTATCATTTCTCCCAATGAGAAAGGGGGGATGCTGTGGAAGCCTTCGGCAAAAGTCGAACAGCTTTGCCAGCCTGATACCCCGGTCCAGTTCAACGGTAAATTTTGTCTGTCTCATCCCCAGATCACGACATTGAGCATGGGCATGCACGAGCCAGAACATTTCTCCCAGAATCTGGCTCTGTTGGTTCAGGAAAAAGACTCCAATCGGCAGTTTTCAGGGATCAAACAAAAAATGGATTCTCAACTGGAAAGAGTCCATGGTCTATGCACTCTTTGCGATAAGTGCATGCCCTGTCCGGAAAATATAAATATTCCAGAAATCCTCCGCTTCAGAAACCTCCTCGAAGGTTATGACATGATAGATTACGGGCGCTTCCGCTATAACATGCTTGAAGGACAGGGACATTGGTTTCCCGGTACTTTTTCTTTCCATTGCACAGAATGCGGAGACTGCCTCCCTCGCTGTCCCGAGAATTTGAATATCCCGAAATTATTATTTGAAACCCACGACAAATTATTTGACCACCCGAAATACTTGATAGGAAAAATTACAAATGCTTTGGGTTCAATACTCAAGCGTTTAAAGCTCTGGAAATAACTTTAAGTAAAAGCATCCCCCCCCCCATCACCGCCTGTCATTTTTTTAATGAAAACACCTTTAGATATTGACAGTTTAAACAAACGGACCATAATTAATATAATGGCATTATCTGTAAATATAAATATGATTAGCCAATAGAAACAATGGGTCAGAATATAAATTCTTATGATGGCAAAATGGAAGTGACCGACGGAAGGATTCTGATCATTGATGACGAGTCAGAGAATATTGCTATCCTGGAACGTGTTTTAATAAGGAAGCGGATTCAATAATATAAAGAGTATCAGCGATTCCCGTTTGGCGGTAACGACCTACGATGAATATCGCCCGGATCTGGTTTTACTGGATTTGAATATGCCGCATGTAACCGGGTTCGAGGTCATCGATCAGTTAAAAAAGGCCCAAAATGGAAATCATTTGAAGGAGAAAAAAGGAACAGGCTTCGAACCACGTATGGTCGATGCGTTCAAAAAAGTATTACCGGAAATGGTTAAAATCGTAAACCGTCTCGCCGACTTCGCAGAAACTAACGGAGAAAAACATTTACTTAAAATATTCCGCACCGCAAGCAAAAAACACATCGACTTTCCTCTTAAATCTCCCCTTGAATCGGCAAAACTGGCCTCCTAGTTACTTACCTGCACCCTCTTCTTGCATTTCTCGGGATAGACATTCATTCAATAGAGACTGGGTATTACGGTAGGTATCGTCCTTCTTCAATACCTGCTGTAAATAGGGAACCGCCTGTCCGCAACGAAGGGTCTTCGCAAAAGTTTCCCCCATCATATATTGCAAATTGATGTCTTCAGGGTCCACCATAGCGTAGCGATTGCCGTAGTCCAACACTTCCGCAGGCTCTCCCCTGCCGCGATAACCAAAAACAATATTTTGCAGTGCCTGCTTGTTCAGAGGTTCCTTCTCTAAAACTTGAAAAGAATAATCCAGCGATTTCTGGTATTCCTTTTTAATATTGTAAAACCGTGCCACCGCATTGAGCAGGCCCGGATTTTCAGGGTCGGCATCCAACTTGGCATGCAAATCAACCAGTGCGAATTCCTGCATAACAGAGCCAAACTGACCACGGTTATTCTTGCTGGCAGCTTTAAAAAAAGCTTTCGCTTCCTCCCGCCTTCCCAGTTCCATCAGGTTTAAAGCCGAGTACAGGTTGGCAAATGAGTTTGCGGCTTCTTTTTCTAAAATAGTCTGGAGGATTCCAAAACTTTTTTCATATTCGCCAATCTGATAATATGCATGACCCAGATTAAGCAAAGCTTCTAAATTAGCAGGATTGGTACTCACCTCCTTAATCAACGCAGAAACCTGTTTCGTCCCGGCCTGCAAATGGTAGCGCACCAGATCATTGTCTCCCAATTTGACCAAGGCCTCCAGAAGCTGTTCACGATTACCATACATGACCCCGCGTTGGTACAGATCCATCGCATCGTAAATGGTTTCCAAGTTTTTTTGGTCATCGTAAGTCATGCCAGAAATGCGGCCCACAATCTTCCTGAAGGGTGCCCGCGTAAACACAAAGTCTTCGCGTCCATACACGCCTATCACTTTTCCCAGGTCGAGATAGAATTCAATCGCGGGCCGATTGTCGGTTATCACGGGTTGCCCCAGAGACAAATCATTCATCTGGTCTTCCAAAAACCAAATATTGCCGAGAAATGAAAGAGCATCCGGAACCTGTATTTCCTTCATGGCGCGGCTCACAATTGGGTCAGAAAAACGCCCCTTCAGCTTTTCAAGGTCCATCTCAACCGGGCTATTCGACCCGATGAGGATTATTTCGTTGGCAACCGGCATCCAGGCCATGGCATGAGGGAACACGGAAAGAAAAGTTTTAAAATGCATAAACACTTCATCCTTCCCCTGACTGTGCAGTGGAATCCATTGCGCCATAATGCCGCCGGACTTCAGATGGTTTTGCGCCAACTCATAATATTCACGGGTGTAAAGATTAACAGTGGACGCGGTACGCGGCGGCGGCGGCTCGGAGGTTATAACGTCATACATTTTTCGAGAGGTCAGCAAATGGTTCCTTCCATCTTGAAGGATAAGGTTGATCTTCTCATTATCGAAAGCGGAATAGTTGTGTGACGCAAAAACATGACCTGCCTTGAAAACACTTTCTGATAAATCCACGCTGTCGACCGATTTCACGTGCGGATGCACCCCTGCGGCTCCCGTCGTTTGCCCCGTGCCAAAACAAACGACCAGAACATCTTCCGGATTTTCTACCAACAGGATGGGTATATGCGCCAGCAGTTTCATATACCGCGAAGCAATAAAATTAACTGCGGACATGGAAATACCATTGGTGACCAGCCGCTTTGCTTCCGGGTCCAGAATACCGTAATCGTCCTCGAAAACAGCTACGGTATCAGTGAGACCTTCTTTGAAGTACAACAACTTGCTGATATCTTTCCGACCTGTACTGTCACGCATAAAAAATTGGTCGAGCAAATTCGAAGGCACGCCCATATTCACTACAACAATTATCGCCGCCAAAACCACTGTCAACACTTTCCGTAACGCTGTTGTCAGGTAACTTCCAGTGCGAAACAGATACATCACCATTATCAGGTTCAATGTCGCGACAAGAAGCAAACTCCGCTCAGACCCCAGTCCGGGCAAAAATAAAAAACCAGCAACAAGCGATCCAAAAATTGCGCCCAGGGTATTCGCTCCATAGATTTGCCCGGTTCCTCTTCCCACATGTTCGTGACCTCCGGAAATCATCTTAATGAGGATGGGGAAACTCATACCCAAAGCAACTGTGGGTAATAATATGAGCGCCGCTGAATCCATAAAATACCGACCAAACACGACTCCCGGGTTCTGCAGGCTATAACTATTCCATGGCGATGAAAGTAATTGATCCATGTTGTATAAAGAACCGATCACGTAAAATCCGATGCCCGCCTGAAGACATATCAGGACCGTCCGCAAATTCAGGCTTGACCTGAACACAGGCACCATGAGCAAACTTCCCAGCGTAATTCCAAAGAGAAAAACTGCCAGCATCATGCTGAAAGAATAAACTGTGCTGGAAATGCTGAAGACCAGCAACCGGGTCCACAACACTTCATAAGCCAGCGCGGTGAAACCACATGCAAAACTGATTGCCATCCACTCCTTCTGCTCCTTCGTCCATTTAAATGATGGCAGTTTAAAACGCGGCAAACGTAAACTCGGACTGCTTCCTCCCGATTCCTGATATATCCGAATGGCGCACACTCCGATGAACAGATTCATCACCGCGGCACCCAATACCGTTTGCAAAACCCCAAAGGTTCCGATCAGAAAGAATCCGGCCAGCAGACACCCGAACGCGGCACCCAGTGTGTTGATACCGTATAGAATCCCCATCTGAGTCCCCAGCCTGGTGTTATCTGTAATGTAATATTTGCTGATGATGGGCAGAGTCGCGCCCATCAGGGATGCGGGAATGAACATCAATCCGAAAGCCGTCACGGCCTTGACGATGTTTTGCACCACAAGCGATTCAGGAATAAAAGCACTCAGCCAGGAATAGACCACAGAAAATTCGAACAGAATCAGTGAAACTATGGCACAAATCACAAATATCAATATCTCAATCCAGCCATAGATTAACAGCGGAGTGGGTGCCTTCCAGTCTTCGGGCAGGTTTTCATCCCAATTCTCCTCGCTGAACGCCTTATTTTCCTCCCAAATACGGTCAATAGCACAGCCAAAATAATAGCTCCCGAAACCCAGTCCGGCCATAAATGCCGCCAGAACCACGGATACGGAGAACACGGTGTGTCCGAACACGAGAGAGAGCATACGAGTCCAGACCACCTCGTAAATCAGTGCTGTGATTCCGGAAAATAAGAATAGAAAGTATACGATCGGGGAACGGTTCATTATAGTAAGGTTATATCTCAGGAAACCGGGTTTGGAAACCACCTAAAGTAATTGACATTCAATTCTGCTTCAAGTAGTTTTTAAGTATAGGTTTAATTTCAGAACTCCGTGAAACGGGCGTCATCGCCTGTAGAATAATTATGACTGATGAAACACCATCAACAGAAAGTATAGACCATCCCTACGCCCGTGAAAACAATGTTGAATGGGATGCCGATGCCTGGGAGAGAGTGAAACACGCCCCGGAATTCGTCCGCCCCGGAATTCGCAAGCTCATGGTGCAAAGGGCCGTTAAAAGAGGATTTAAACATATTAAATCCGATTTCCTCACTGAAATTCGCAATGAATCCATGATGCTGGTTTCCAAGCGGGTGAAACAGTTCGGATTCGAAGAGTTGTCCATGGGCGCGTTTGATGTCGCCAAGGACAAGATGAAGCAGAGTCCGCGCAAAATTGAAGTGATTGAAGAAATCGAAGACTTTCTCTCCATGCGGACGGAGAAGAAAGACGACATCATTGAAAAATTTAAAAACTACATGGAGGTCACGCCCGCCAGCGGAATGCCCTGGAGTAAAGAGGCTTTGGCCAAGATGGAAAAGGTTCCTCCGTTTGTACTGGGAATGGCCAAGCAAACCATTGAAGCGCGTGCCAGGGAACGTGGCGACAAGATGGTCAACCCTGGTATCATTGAAGAAGTATTCACCAACATCATGCCCGCCTCAGCCAAACAAGCTATGGGCATGGAGGTGACCGAAGAGGAACTGAACGAAGAACAAAATAAGTCTGATGCGCCTCAGGATATGCCAAGCTTCGAACTCAAGTGGCACGACGACGCGGCACAGAAAGTAATGAAGATTCCGATTTCATTCATTCGGGATATGGCCGTCAAGCGCATCGAGCAGGAAGTCAGAAAAGAAGGAATAGACGAAGTTACAATGGAACTGTTTGAGAAATACCGATTCAGTTTTTAATAGAGAGGAGCGTACATATGAACATCACAGCAGATTGGGTATTTCCGGTTGGATTAGGAATTCTGGGCACCTTAATTGTGCTTTTTAACTGGAACGCCAAAACCGCCCCGGTAAAAACCAAGAAACAAAATCGCCATCACTAGCTGTGCCCGATTCATCGGGCTGTTTTAAAAGCGCTCAATGCCCGTCCAGCTTATCTTAAAGCTCAAATGAGTGGAGGGCTGGGAATTGAGCAACTACAAAACTCATACAAAGATCTGCCGCTAACCGTAGGGACAACCTACGGGAAATTGGCTCCGGGCCTTGCCCGGTTACATCCCTGTGGGGTAATCGATGAATTCGGATTCGATATCGAATTTTTCTTGAAGATGTTTTCCCACGGCCTTAACGCCTCCAGTCTCGGTCGCGTAATGACCCGCCAATATTAAAACACAATCGTTTTCCACGGCTTCGTGGAAATGATGGTTGGCCCCTTCTCCGGTGAGGTAGGCATCGAGACCTTCCGCTGAAGCCTGTCTGAGAATATCCGCCGCGCCGCCGGAAACCAGACCCAGTGTTTTAACCTCTCCCGACCCGATCACTTTGACGGATGACCCCATGCTCGCTTCCAGTTTTGCTCCCAGGGCAGTTGTCGAAATCGGCTCCAGCCGACCTTTGAATCCAATCTTCTGGCCTTCGTATTCGCCGAACGGCTCGATCTCGGAAAGTCCGGACAAATCCGCCAACGCTTTATTGTTCCCCAATACCGGGTGCATGTCCAAGGGCAGATGCGCCGAATACAGCCCCAGATTGTTACGCATCATCGTGGAGAGTTTTTCGTAAAAATTCCCTCGGATCGGTTGCACACCTCCCCAAAGCATTCCGTGATGGACAAACATCATGTTACACTCTGCGGCGACGGCCTTTTCAATTGTTGCCATACACAAATCAACCGCCAGCCCGATTTTTTTAATATCGCCGGTGTTTTGAACCTGCAATCCGTTCATCGCGTTAGGCGAATCCTTGATATCTTTAATATCAAGCAGGTCGTCGAGATAATGGCTGATCTGTAAAATGTCCATACACAAATTATAAGTTAACCATGACCCAGTTCATAATTAAAAGTATCGGCCAGCGCATTGTCCTGCTGTTTTTTATCTCGATTATTTCGCATTCGATCGTTCACCTGGCACCGGGAGAACCCAGTCTGGTGGACCCGTCCAATCCCAGGATGAAAGCTGAGGACATCCAGCGCATCCGCGCCGCCTTCCATTTGGACGAACCACTCCACGTTCAGTACGTTTACTGGATGAAGGATTTATTCACTGACGAACTGAAGTCGTTCAAGGACAACCAACCCGTACTAAAGAAAATATGGGACCGTTTTCTCAATTCGCTACCACTGTTCATCGTGGGAACACTCATCACCTGGTTCCTGGCATTCCCGGTAGGGATCAAGGCGGCGATCAATCGTGGCTCTACGTTCGACAAGACGGGAACTTTTCTTGCTTACGCATTGATTTCCATTCCCGGTTTTTTTCTGTCCTATATCTGCATTATTTTTATGGTGAAGACATTTAACGTTCCCGTGATTGGAATGCGCACCTTCGGGCTGGAAGACGCTGGCCTTCTGTTCCGTTCGATGGACCGGGTGTGGCATTGGACGATCCCCTCTTTAATGTCAGCGGTGGCGGGAGTGGCAATTCTTTCCCGCTATGTCCGTTCGCAAATGCTGGAAGTCATTAATCAGGATTACATCCGCACGGCCCGCGCCAAGGGGCTGTCGGAAGATGCTGTCATTTACCGGCATGGGCTCCGCAATGCCCTGCTCCCGTTCATCACCATGTTTGGCCTGATCATTCCGGGGTTGATCGGTGGCTCGGTCATTTTTGAAACCATCTTCGCCTGGCCGGGAATGGGGCGGCTGGGATTCGAAGCGATTCTTGCGCGGGACTTCCCGGTGATACTCACGCTCAATTTTATTTCAGCCATCCTGGTACTTGTAGGGACTTTAATATCTGACATTCTTTATGCGGTGGTCGATCCGCGTATCAAGTTTTAGCATAGTGGAGTCAGGAATGAACACAATTACAGAAAAGCAGGACGCGGAAGGATTAAAACCGGCAGTCAGTTTATTCAGGGAACGCTGGGACATCTTCAAACGCAACCGCACTGCTTATTCCAGTTTTATATTCCTGATCGTCCTCCTGGCAATCGCTTTCGCAGGCAAAGCGCTCACTCGCTGGTTTGTTGTATTCGATCCTCAGCAAGTGCGTCTGCCGGAAAAGTTTCTTCCGCCACTGACATCCTTCACCAGCAAAATCACCTCGGCCGAAGACGCTCCCGCATTCAACATATACTTAATGGGCACCGACGAACTCGGCCGCGATGTATTTGCACGCATGCTGGAAGGAACCTCTGTTTCACTCACGGTTGGCTTTGTCGCTGTTGGCATCTCGGTGGCTTTGGGAATAATTTTTGGAGGAATCGCGGGTTATTACGGAAAGAAAAAATTCGGATTCCTGACGGTCGATACGATCATCATGCGTTTTGTCGACATCATGCTGTGCTTCCCCACATTTTTTCTTATCTTGACTGTTGTTGCCCTATTACCCCCAAGCATCTACAACATCATGATCGTGATCGGGCTAACCAGCTGGATGGGCACCGCCCGATTTGTCCGCGCCGAGTTTCTCACGCTGAGAGAACTGGACTTCGTTGCCGCCGCCCGCAGTCAGGCCATCCCTGAGTGGCGAATCATATTCATTCATATGACTCCCAACGCTATCGCGCCGGTTCTGGTATCGGCAACCATAGGCGTTGCCTCGGCCATCCTCATTGAATCGAGCCTCAGTTTTCTCGGATTCGGGGTCCAGCCGCCCGATGCCACATGGGGAAATATTCTCGCTGACGGAAAACAATTCATTTTTGATGCTCCGTGGATCACTTTCATTCCCGGATTCTCCATTCTATTTGTTGTACTCGCATTTAACTTATGCGGCGAAGGTTTGCGCGAAGCGTTCAATCCAAAACTTCAGGAAGGGAAATGATCCTTGCCAACGCAAATCCGTGTGGTACGAGCATTCAACTTATGTGGTGAGGGACTGCACGAAGCGTCTAACCCAAAACTAAAAACCGGGGCATAGTTTTTTTCGCTGAAAATTCGTTATGATTTATTTACAGAATCTGAACAAACAATTTGGCCCTAAAATAATCCTGAAAAACGCCAACTTTCACTTGCGTCCTAACGAGCGTGTGGGACTCGTTGGTGAAAACGGCATGGGCAAAACCACTTTGTTCCGCATCATAACGCAAAACCAGTCGGCGGACTCCGGACAAGTCATACTTCGAAAAGGAGCGCAAGCGGCAACGCTCGAACAGGAACTGGATGATTTCGGCGGATCGGTTCTGGAACGGGTGGTTTCAGGAGACGATCACTTGCAAGCCATCCGTAAGGAATTGGATGAAGTGGAAGAAAAAATGCGCTCCGATTCTCATGGCGAGGAAACACTTTCACGTTATGGAGTTCTCCAACATGCTTTCGAGCGTATGAACGGCTACGAACGCGAGCCCAAAGCCTGCGCCATTCTTTCGGGGCTAGGATTCAGTGAAGACAAAATTAGAAAACCTCTCAATGAATTTTCCGGTGGATGGCGCATGCGGGTTGAAATGGCGCGGCTACTACTTAGAAATCCGGATGTCCTTTTACTCGATGAACCGACCAATCATTTCGATCTTAAGTCGGTCGAATGGCTGGAAGGATTTTTGAAAAGCTACGGCGGCAGTCTCCTCCTCATCTCTCATGACCGCAGATTCCTTAATAGTCTCGTCACACGCATCGCTGAACTCGACCGAGGAACGTTGACTTGTTACTCAGGGAATTACGATGACTACGAACGGCTGAAACAAGACCGGGAAGTTCAGCTCGAATCGGAAGCGGCGAACCAGCAACGGCGGATCAGCGAAATTGAACGCTTTGTCGAACGCTTCCGCGCCAAGAACACCAAAGCAACGCAAGTGCAAAGCCGAATCAAGATGCTCGATAAAATGGAACGTGTTGAAACAATGTCCCGCACCAAAACAGTAAGCTTCCGGTTTCCCCAACCCGCTCGCACCGGGCGTATTTCCATGGAATTGAAAAATGTAGCTAAAAGTTATGGCGATGTTGAGGTCTATCAGAACTTTTCCATCACGATTGAACGCGGATGGAAAATCGCCCTTGTGGGTGAAAATGGCGCGGGGAAATCAACACTCATGAAACTGCTGGCGGGAATCATCGATCACGATGCCGGGGAAATCCATCCGGGCCATAACGTGTCCCGCGCCTATTACGCTCAACATCAATCGGACTCACTCGACTCTCACAAAACAGTTCTCGAATCGATGGACGGACTGCCGCAAAATCTTTTGCGAACTCAGGTGCGTACGATCCTGGGGTCCTTTTTGTTTTCTGGTGATGATGTGGACAAAAAGGTAAGTGTCTTGTCCGGCGGTGAGCGGTCCCGGCTGTCTCTCGCCCGCATGCTGGCATCACCCGCATCATTATTACTATTAGACGAACCCACCAATCATCTTGACATGCGATCCTGTGAAGTGCTCGCCGCCGCGCTGTCTGATTACGAGGGCACACTTTGCGTTATTTCTCACGACAGATATTTTCTTGATGGATTCATCAATCGGGTATGGGAGGTCAACGAAGGCAAGGTGCACCAATATATCGGCAACTACAGCGAATATGAAATGGCCAAAAGCAAGGAGGCAGAGGCCGCGTTGTTGAATCCGACTAAAGTAACTCAGGAAACTTCAATATCCATGAATCAGTTGGAGCGTGGTCGCAAACGCCGTGAAGCCGAGGACAGAAACAGGAAACATAAAATTATTAAACCGCTGAAATCGCGTCTGCAAAAAGTCGAAGCGCGATTGGAAGAAGTGCTGGCGGAAAAAGCGGCAGTGGAAGAGAAACTCGCCGAATCCGCTATCTACGAATCGGTGAACAAACCTCAACTCATGGAAGCTCTGAGCCAGCAAACAGAGTTAGCCAATGAAGAAAAATCACTGACAGAAGAGTGGGACAAGCTCTCAACCAAAATCGATCAGGCTGAAACCTATAATTAAACCAATAATTTGATGAAGTTACAAAATTTGTGGTGTCATTTCACCATTTAAGTGACAGAGTATGATCCAAGCATTAACACTTTGATTATTATGGCCTTATATGTCCCCAATGGGGCAAATCCATTGAAAAAAACAGCTCTGTATACTGCCGGTAATGAAAGAAAAGTATTTATGGAATTGTGCGGAAAAGACAAAGACACTTTTTTTATTGTTGGCAACCAATTGACAGACCCCTTATCATTCTTAATTATTGGAGTTTTCTTCCCAAAATTTGAAAACCATCCACAAGATACCCTTCCTTTTTGAAGGTTTATATTAATGCTTTCCGTCATTAGCATTTTATTTATCGCATTTGTCCTTTTACTGGCGGCGATGGTTATTTTGCCGGTATTTTTTGGTGCGCCCTGGCACCCTTTGTCGGACGAAAACATTGAGCGGATTATAAATTTTGCCGACCTTCAACCCGGTGAGAAGTTCTATGATCTTGGATCGGGAGACGGACGCGTCCTGATCGGCGCCACACGCGAAAAATGTGTGCGAGGCACTGGGGTGGAGATTGACCCGATCAAAGTCTGGCTTTCAAGAATTTTTGTAACAGCGGCGGAGCTGACAGACAAGGTGCAAATTCATCGGGGAAATATATACAATTTCGATGTAAGCGAAGCAGACATCATCTACCTCTATCTCACCCATCAGGCACTGGACCAGTTGTTTCCGGAAATTCTGGGCCGGATGAAGCCTTCGGCGCGGATCGTCTGTTACCGGTTCTGCATCCGCAACATGGAACCCATCAAAGTCAATGAGGATAAAAACCTGTTTCTATACCGGGTGGATAAGGGCCGATCCGTTAATGAATATTCCTGAATGCGTATGGCGTGGGAACTCGTGAAATTTACTCGGTAGTGACCAGTCCACTCCAGACGTAGGCTTCGCGCCCACCCGCATCGACCGCGAGCCAGGGCTTGCCGTTAAATTTGACGGTGGTGCTTCGGATCAGGGGCAAGCGATCACCTTTTTTCAATTTCCCCACCTCGGGAAATTTAGGACTGGGACCCGTCTTCAAGGAAACCCCATTTATTTTCGCGACCACCGATTGCTGACCCGCTATTGCCGGAACCGATGGCATCTTCACTGCAGGAGCGGTGGGCTGTTTTACTGCTGCTGGACTTAAACTGGGAGGCTGGATCCTGCTTTCAGGTTTGGACGGACTTGCCAATGGACGAGCCACTTTATCCTGATCCGGTTTGCCGGGAGGTTTTGCCGATGGAGCATCGGGTCTTTGCGGCGATTGCACTTTGGGTTTAACAGGTTCGACCATACTCAATTTCTTGGTCGTGCTTTGCGGAAGTGACACTACCTGATCGGGCATTCCTTCACCAAAGCGGACAAAGATCGGATTAGACACCAGATAGTTTGCTTCATCCGCTTCCACCTTGAGTCGATAAAACACGGGCCCTTCTTCCCTGTTCACATCCACATCCCGCCAGGTCAGTTCATAAGGAAGCGCCGCTGTCTCTTGCTTTACTTCCACTCCATTACGAATGATGGACAGACGAACCGTTTGCGCGGTTCCTTTTGTGAAGCGGATCCTGGCCTTCAACTCAGGAAAATCGCTTGAGGTCAGTTCCTCACCCATGGCCGCCATCTGCCCCGACTTAACATCGGTCACGGTGAAATCATCGAGAGAGAGTCGTTCGTCACCCTTCTGGCGCACAGCATACATCCGTCCGCTTGCCAGGGCATCGAGTACATCGTCCCGTGATTTTTCCCGCACCAGGAATACAGTTCGAATGTCACCGAGCTTGATTTCGCCATCCTCGCATAAATAATTATTCCCGCCATACCCCCACGCCGGCTTTTCCCGCTGGCCTTGAAGATACTCATCCAATACATGATCCCACTCGTTGCCAGGTTCGATTTGCATGATCGGAAAATCTGCGACTGACTGAAAACCGGTATACCCGGAAGTCAACACGAGGTCTTCGGGGTGCGGCATCGTGTTGTAACCTACTCGTCCTTCCTGCCTTGCTCCATCATCCGCTTCCATATGATTCCAGAAAACCAGTCCGCCATTCTCATTTACATAATCAATCAATTCCTGATAAGGTTGGGCACCTAGATCGCCGCCATACTGACTAAAAGGAGAACTTCGCAATGGCTGATTGCTGACGACAAGAAGAAACATAATGCCTGCTACCACCCCTGTGATTTTTCTCTTATATCCTTTAACTACCGGAATGAGGGACAATAGAAAAAGCGCGACACATCCACCGAAAAAATACTGGTGTCGCTTCAGGTAACGCTGAGAAAAATTACTGTCCAGGATAGGTAGCTGCTCATAAACTTCTGGTGCCTCGAATCCAACGACAAAGAGATGTTTGTCTAAATTATTAGCGACAAGGTCGCCTTTAAAAACATTTCCAGTCCAATAGTAAAATGGAGCGACCTCTGTCCCGGGAATGAGAAGGGTCTCTTCAAACTGTTTGTCGTTGTCATTAACTTCCGAGACGTAGGCCGGTGCGCCCACAGTAAGCACAGATGAGTTTTCATTTCGTATCTTGAAAATATGTTCGAATGGAACCAACCCGTATTCCAGAGCGTCGCGAGCCTGATCGCCGAAAACAACCACATCTATTGACCTGGCACGAGCCAGCTCGGTTACTTCCTGCATAGTAGAACACCCGCGGCTGAATCGGGTTTTAACGTTGGCAACCCCGTCTAGTTGTATGAATCCGGCGAACGCCGTGCCTGCCGTCGTCAACAGAAACACCAATGCCCCGACCCAAATTACAGGCTTCGTCTTCTGGAGAGACCCATGTGCTGAATGATAATTCACTCTCAATTCCTCATGATCCACTTGCTCCAGATTATAGTTACCTAAAATCATATGGACTCTGAAAGTATGCTATCATTTATTCATACAGAGGCATAGGGGAGACAGCTTATGAAGACTGTCCATAACTGGAACCCTTTGCTCGTTTGAGGAAACTCACCAGACCTCAATGTTTGATTTGGTTTTTGGAACTATGCTATACTTGGTGAGAAATTTTTATATTAACGATCCCCTTCCGCATGTTCCAGCAGTCGATAAGCCAAGTGCAAAACCTGTTTTTCATTCCACGGGCTTCGTGAAGGAAAACCTCCAATGGCGAAAAAAATCCTGGTCGCAGATGACAGCATCACTATCCAGAAAATCGTCGCTATGGCCTTTGAAAAAGAAGATGCTGTAGTAGAGGGCATCAGTAATGGGAAAGAAGCGTTCGAGAGAATAGGCGATTTCAATCCTGATATCGTGCTGGCAGATGTCGATATGCCTGGCCTGACAGGGTTTGAGTTGTCCAAAAAAATTAAAGCCGATCCTGAATTTGACTCTGTCAAGGTGCTTCTGCTCGGCAGTGACTTTGAAGATTTCAACGAAAGTTTGTTTAATGAGTCTGGTGCGGACGATCATATTTTAAAACCTTTCAAATCGGACAATATCGTAAAAAAGGTCGTTGATTTGATTTCGAAGGACTCCGCTGAAACGGCGGTAGAACTTTTTCCGGTGGACGAGGAAGGAGACCCTGTCTTCGATCTCTCAGAGGCGGACATGATTGAAGCCGTTGAACCAGCTGAAGCCGCTGTTGGACTTTCGGCTGACAATGTGATTGGACAAAAAAATGAAGTCACCGAAGTTATCGAGCCAGCCGCAGACGAAATCGTTAAGTCGGCCCCGGCAACCGAGTTGACGCAGGATAATGATATATCACTGCCGAAGGAAGAAGAGGTCCTTGATGAAATGATCAAAGATGTCGAATCGCTCACAGACATGACCGAGCCTGTAGACGTCCATTCGGATTACGAGGAGTTGAGCGAAGTGGCTCCCACGGAAGAAGATAAAATCGGTGAAGAACTGGACACAGCCTTTCAAGAAATAGTAAACTTTGGGTCGGGAGAAGAATCCGTAGAGGCTCCAGGTATCAGGCAAGAGCCAATAGCTGACCCCTCGGTTGCGGTGGACAACATCATTC
>Ga0066852_10000367_pt1 | contig 18381 bp, 9 predicted proteins | sample ETNtaG_27_FD_67283 | JGI IMG/M metagenome (GOLD analysis project Ga0066852, IMG submission 67283) | Marine microbial and viral communities from oxygen minimum zone, Eastern Pacific Ocean - ETNP201406SV63 | ecosystem: Environmental > Aquatic > Marine > Oceanic | place: Pacific Ocean: Eastern...
TTATCTTTTTTGTATCCTTTATTCGTTCTATATTTATTAATTTCATTTTCTATATTATTACCCTCCCTGTTTGACCATCTATCAACAACTTTATTAACAGTTAGGTTTTGATAAACTTGTTCTATAGCAGGGTTCATGCCCGATTTATAATTTTTATGTTTTTCAATTAAAGAAGACAGATGATCTATATCAGAATATTTGTTTAGATTATACGTTTTATAATCTGTACCTTGTTGCCCTACGTCAAATCGGAATCTAATATTACCCGTTGCACCTCCAACTGCTAAACCTGTAACAATTTCCTTACGTTTATTCTCTAGGTTTGTAGTTGCTAACTTATATTCTGGACTAGCTACAGATTTTGGGAATGTAGTTGCTGTGCCTGCTGTTGTGTTTTTTGTAATCTTATGCTTTAACGCATTATATTTTTCATTTGCTTTTATTTCTGCCATGGTTTGACCTTCAATATTCAAACCTTCTACATCATAAAGAGGAATTCCTTCTTCATTTACCCGATATGACACATCCATAGTTCCACCTTCAGGTGGTAGGTTTAATAAACTAGGGTCAGTTTCTTTTATAATATTATCTACCACCGTTTGTAAAGTATGTCCAATATACGTTTTTCCGTTATGTGTGAAAGTCCTTTCTACCTGTATACGATCAGCTTCTTTATTTCCTGTTAACCCAAATAAACCAACACTAACATCCCTATTATTTATGTTATTAAAACTCTCGTTTATATCTTTCCACGTACCAGTAACATTTTCAATATTTGTATTAAGTGCATTTTCACCTACATCACTTTTTGGATCATTTATTTGATCACGTATATTTAAATAATCGGTTATATTTGATTCTAAATTACCTTTAGCTATCACTGGAAAATTCGGTTGAACAGCACCTGGTTTAATTACATTAACAGAAGGAATTTGATTATTTGCTCTTCCAATTTTTTCCAAGTTCATATATTCCCAATTCTCAATTTTCTGTTTTTGTATTTCTGCTATTTTTTTATTCCAATTCATCTCTTCTTCAGTTAAACCACCATTCCCATCAATATCAATGTATGTATTTTCATCATCCACGTCAATAAACGGTATAAATACCCCATCCTCCAACTTACTAGCAAAATCACCTGGTAAATTATCAACAGTACCACCTGCGGATGTAAAATCATTTGTGTTTAATTGGTTAGCATCAGATGGCATTTTGTTATTGTATACATATTCTGAATTATAATTTGGATCATTTATTTTAGTGTCTGTAGCTTTTTTTATAATTGATGCAAAAGCCTCATCACCAAAATTTTCCTCTATTTTTACCCTTTGTTCAGGTATACCGGGAATTCCTAGGTGTTGATCTTTGTACTTATTATAATTGCCTTTTAGATCCGCATGTACCATTTTATTTGCAATATTAGTTTGGTCGATGTAGTCGCTTGTGTTAGCTTTGTAGTTGGTTGCATTATCTCTAGCGCGACCTAAATATATATCCACATTTGAATCTGAGTGATACTTGTATTTGCCATCACCAATTGATTCTCTTAAACCACTATTTATTACTATTTTCCCTTTTTCATCTTTTGTAACATCCCAAAATGAACTTACACCATTACCAATATTACGCACCAAGTCAAGTCCTCGTTCATCTCGAGCAAATTTTGAATAATTGTTTTCATCAAAATTAATGTTAGCATCCAAAACTCTACCTTTAGTGTTTATAGATTGTATAAAATCTGAAGCAATTTGTATTTGTTCATCCCTTGTATAATCACCATCTCTTAACATACTAGTAATTTGTGCTATAGCTTTACGCGCATTTTCACCACCCTCTTGTGACCAATTCTTTATATTATCCACAGCACTCATCATCCTGTCTTGCGTTACATCGACACCTGTTTGATATTTTTCTTTTTTCTTTTTTAATTTATCACCATATGCTGCCATTTTACCAAACCAACTATCAAAGCTTGATTGGAAACCTTGTTGAAATGCCATCCACTCTTGTCCGCCGCCTTTATATGTAGGATTTTCGTATTCTCCCATTGTTTTATGTTTTATTTGTATTTAATATTTCGTTTTATCTTTAACCTCGACCTTTAATAAGATCCATTGCCTTCTGTGCATCAGTTCGTGTATCTTTACCCTTACCCTTACCTTTCCACATATCACTATCTGCACTTCCAGCTATACTTCCACCTATAGCACCCAGCGTTGAACCTAACGCCATCATTTGTGCTTGTTGGTATGCATATGCTTGTTGCATTTGTATACCTGATAATGCAGCATATCTGTTTAATGACATCATGTCCCTTTGTTCTTGAACACCAAACTTGAACTGTCTACCAGCCATTTGAGCACCCTGTATTCTTCCGGCTTCTGATAATTGCATTCGCTGCATTTCTGATTGGCCTTGTGCTCTAAGTCTTGTATTTTGAGCTTCTTGTTGTTCTATTGTCGCTGAAATTCCTTGTTTACTTCTTAATGCTGCTTGTGCTAAAGCAGTTGCTCCACCAGCGCTAGCACCAGTAGCTCTTAACGTATCAAGTGATGCCGCTAATGCTATATCTGTTTCTTCAGCTTGCAATTCAGCTGCTTGACTAGCAACTTGTAAATTAGCGTATGGATTAGTTAAAAGAGCACTCATGTCTCGCATTCCTTCAGAAGGATCAAGAGGTTCTTCTCTACCTGCTTCTATTTCTGCTATTTTTGCCTCATGATCACGTTGTTTACGTTGCGCTTCTTCTTTTGCTTTTCTTGATTTAGAAGCACTTATTATACCACCCAACGCTGAAATAGCTACCCCAATAGCCATAACTGCCGCTGGTGCTATGGCTTGTGTGACGGCCACGTCTTGACTTCCATACCAAAATTCTTGTAAAATATTTATTATTTCCTCCATATTTATTAATTTGATGACATATTTACTTCACTGCTAACCGCAAATAACTCTGCTTGGTCACTAGTACTGTGGTTCCAATGTGTCATTGTAACATTCATATAATTACCTGTTAAACCAGTGTTTGTAAAATAAGTATTATCGTTAAACTTATCATTATTTTTATTTCTTATCAAGCTAAAGTATTTGCCTTCTTTTTTAACAAAACCAGCTGGAACAGGTGGGTATGTATTAGATATAATCACACCTTCTTTAGCAATTTTATATCCTTCCTCAGATATAGCTGTGTAACCCGTCGTACCGTAACTATGATCAATTGATTTTGCGCTAGTATCCGCTTCCCAACTTGTGTCCCCTTCGTAGTTAATTGTCATAAAATTCTTAACAACAGACGGGTTATCATTGAATATCATATCGACATAAGATGGATCGTTATATGTTACCCCATAGAAATTATTTCTATTTGGTGTTGCATTGTGATGCTGCCATAAGTCAAGTTTATTAAATGTATAAAATCTATTAACTAAACTAAAACCAAATAAAGGTTCATATGTATAAAAAGAAACCCATCCTTTTGATTTTTCATCAAAACTTAATGTTAAATAATTTGCTTCATTTGTTGTTGCCGTTGCACTAGATGCTTTTTTAATATTTACCGTGTGATCTGTACCTGCTTCGTTAATATTAGTTCCTTGTAGTGATATAATGTATTTATCTTTTTGATCATCATACATTCCATATGCCTTGGTTGTTAATAACAATTTATCTTTAAAAAAGTCTTTCATACCAGCTAAAGATATAGGTGTTATACCATCTCGTGATAATCGTATAACTGATCCTCTATTTTTGTCAACAAAATATTTTCTATTACCGTGAAATGCAAAACTTTCAGGATTAGTACCTATTCCAAATCTTCCAGAATATGGTAATACTTGTCCTATAACAACATTTGACGTTGCTGATAATGGTGCACCTTCAGCTGTGTAAATAGCATCTTTGTCGATCATTGCTCGACTAACTTTATTTTCTTGCAATATTAATAAACCACCCGCATCTTGAAAATGACCCTCATCAGCATAAAGTTTTTGAATAGATCCATATGATAAATCAACAGCTTTTGTAATGTCACTACCTATAGGGAATTGATTTGTGTTATTTACTTTTGTTTTAGAGTTGTATATACCTGAGTACATCAACGCATTATTTCTTTTTCTTCTACCGTAGTCTTCATCAACTAAATATGCTTTAACACCAAAATCCATTGATGTTTCATTAAATCCACCTTTAATTCTTGATTCTTCAACGTGGTATTTACCTTCAGCTAAACCTGGTACATCATCTTTATCTAATGTAATAACTAATGGGTCTCCTCCGCTAGCTCCAAAAATAGAACTTACCATGGTAATTTCTTCTCCAATAGCAAACCCACTTCCACCATCAAGTGTTGTATTAACTTCTATTGCTGTGGCTTTATTAATACCATCAACATTAGCTATAGTTACTCTTAGCACAGCACCGGTTCCATCACCATTTGTAGTCCAACCAGGTGTTCCAACAACATCTTTATTAACAGTGTACGGAGAGCCACCTGTGGATGCACTTGCGGTTAAATTTCCCGTAATCGATGATGTTAACGTACCCGCTCCTACTACTAAATTAGAAGTCACAGGTCCGCCTGCTAAAACAAAAGTATTGTAGTATGCTATTTCTATTATTGCGCTCATATATGTATTATTAACATGTTAATTCGGAACTACTTACAACCCTTGATCCTATGTTTCCAGAGAAGTAAACATAATGATCTGCCCCATCTCTCGAAAATTTATAATAACCAACTGCAGATTCTTGAGTACCACCCCAATCATTATCCCATATTTTATTCCCCAGAACAAGTTCGTTTGCAGTCACAGTATCACCACTTCCTTTTGATACATAATAGTTTGTTGCAGAACTATTCAAACAAATACCCGAACTATTAGCTTGGTATACAAAACTACTTGCTATTCTATTATCTGTTAGGTTTACACTTATTATAATATCAATGCTTGCTGTTAATCCACCACCATCAGTAACCGTTACAGTCATTGTTCTATTGCCAGCTGAATCTTCTGCAAAATCTTCAGCACTAACGTTCCAATAGCCTGTTGTTTTTAGTCTATAAACACCAGCAACAACAGAGTCAACTGCAAATAAATTATTATATACCGTGTCACCCATAACAAATGAATATGTTAATCCAGTTTTATTTTCTGTAGATAAAGCTGTACCATTTTCCGCTGTACCAGTAGCAAAAACAGTACCATTGCTAGATGTTTCAAATGCTGTAGCGGTACATCCAGACGTGCAAGTATTAGGTCCCTTTATCCAAGGTGTATAGTTAGCAACTTTACATATTACTTCACCAGTGGAAGAGTTACCACCTGCTTCTGTATATGTGATATTAAGTTTAAATTCATCTTTTGTAGAATCACCAAAATATGCAAATTCAGTGTTTATTGTAACTGAACCTCCACTCGATACAGCAATTCCAACATCAGAGGCTGGATCTTCTGTGTTTCTTGCCCAATTTAATATATAGGTCATATTAGCACTTGGTGTTACTGGGTTTGATGTTAACGTTCCAATTTGATAACCGGATTCTTGTTGTTCACCAAACGTTGGATTTTGATTATTCCCACTCCAAGCTAATCCTGTTGGACTTCCAATAACTTGACTTATTTGTAGGTTTAAATCTTCAATCAATCCACCAGTTGATGTTTCATAAAATATTTCTAATCTTGATTTAAAAGGTTCAGTTTCAAAAACAGATAAACCCCTTGTGTATTTATCAATAAAAACAACAGCTCCCTTTTTAACTTCAGCTGCCGTGAAAGCATCCTTATTTAATGTTAATGCCATGTGTCCAGATAAAAGATTTGATCCAGCGTCAATAATATACACATTCCCATCTTGCGGTACAGTTCCAGTACCTGATGTTTGGTTACCAGCAAGGTAACTACCCACCGTAATATCGTTACCAGTAACGCGCATATATGTTGTTATTGTAGCAGTGGAAATATTATTATCAGCAGTTCTAGATATTTTTAGTACACGATCCGTGGCGGTGTCCTCATACACATAAGTTCTGTGACCAGCGGTCATATTAGCACCAGTAATATTTTTCATATTAGGTAATTCCGCTACAAGAGGATTTCTTTCACTACCATGTACAAATGGTAATACTGTATACCCTGTTAAACCAACATTATCACCAACCGTGTCTTTAATTGTTGCTTGTAAAAATAAATTTTGATCTTTAGCATTACCTAAACTAATAACATCAACAAAATCAGTGCTATCTGTATTTATATAAGAACCAGCGTCGTATTGTGTGTCACCAGCTATTACCTTTGGATATAAACGAGTTTCTGATCCCGTAACATCACCTGCGTGTGCAGCATCTATATCAGTGGCATCACGCGGTATTTTGTTAACATTATCACCATATAAACTCAACCAACTTCTAGCACTTCTACTTGTATCATATATATGATCAATATTATTCCAGTTATCTGCTGGGTGTGGTGCATATATATTATAATACTCTTGTTCTTTTTGTTTTACAACAATCCTCCATGAATACCAACCATGTGGATTAGTATCTTTATTATATAATGATGAAGAAGGTATAATACTTTCATCATCTTTAAAGTATATGTGTAGCGATTTACCTATCGCGGCTTCTAGTGTGGACCAACTATACGCACCGTTATAATTATTAGCTGGAAGTGAAAAATCTGTTGTTACAATCGGTGTTGTGAATGTATCACTAACATCACTTGTGTTTGAAGATAATATAACAGATGATTGTCTACCAAATTTATCAGCCAAAACAATACCCACCTGATACTGTCTTCTTTGTTTTACTGAATGAAATTTATATGTTTTTTCAGCGTGTTGTAACATACCACCACTAACCCCATATTCATTTTGCCCTTTTGTTGACGTACCAATTATATAATTAATACCATCTTCCGTTGGTAAATTATAATTTTCAGTAAAATTTCCATATATAATTCTATTTCCACTTATTTCTTGTGCTTTTGCTCTAACGGGTACTTGATCATAAACCCTTGTTGTTTGTTCTTCTGGTAACACTCTACTTGGCTCTTCAGATTTATATTCATATTTATAAGCATGTCTAAAATATCTGTATTGAGTTACATTTGTGAATGTTATTATAGTATCAGCAGCTATTGATTCAACTGTTGTCCACGTTATAAGATTTCCTGGTCCAACTGAGCTAATGGTACCACTTCCACCACCTGCCCAAGTTCCTACCATACCCGCTCTTAATTGATCTGTTAATAAACCAGGATCAAAAGTTGTGGTATTAACCGGTTGTCCACTGCTATCAGATTGTGTTGTACCTTGAACAGTAGTAAAAGGTTTCATGGTGTATTCTTCAATGTTACTATCAGTTGTAACTATATTAATAGTATCAATAACTTTTACAGCTAAACCATCTGATTCTTTACACAAAATATCAATACTTTTTATGCGTAAATCATTACTCCAGCTATTAGTTGCTAATTTAAATTCATCATATGACGGTAAAGGAATTCTAAGCATGATTTTATTATAATCATTTTCCATGTGCTTTACTACACCTTTCTCTAAAACATCATATTTGCTATATCCACTATCATATTCTGTATCACCAGCCGTATTAACATCTGATATTCTGCCACTATTTAATGGTTTAAAAATAACTTGTGTAAAAGGTGCCATTATAGAATATTCACCATCATCAAATCTATATCTATAAGAAAATCTTATAAAATTTTCTTTTAAAAATTCTGATTTAATATCACTATCTTTAGACATTGTTGTTCCATCACCTAATAAACTAAAATCATTCTCTTGCAGCGTTATTGTTACAACCTTGTCAGTATCAAATGCTGCTGTAATTAGAGTATCACCCGGAAAATAACCAGATCCAGATGCTGTTACGGTAACAGATGCAATGGCTGGGGTTGATGTAAACACAATTGTAACTATAGCACCCGTGCCATTACCACTTGTTGTTGTGGCTAATGTTGCATATTCACCATTGGTTGGATTACCACCCGTTATTGTTGTTGCTATTACCCGTGTTAATGTCATAGCGGCTGCTGGTAAAATTTGCGCATATAAAATAGGTGCTATATGTGGCGCAGTCTTTGCTACACTAATTTGATCTTCTGTGGTATAGTGTGGACTATTGCTTGATCCCGGTGCTTGTCGTGCTTTTTTAATATTTATTTTTCTTGGTTGATTATAATTGTCTGTCCAAAATAATAAATCATCTATAAGATTAACCCCGGTTATTAAATGATTTTTACTAAAATTCAAAAAGTGACCACTAACTAACGTATAAATTGTGTTATCATTTTCCGTGTCTAGCATTACAATTTTACATTCATTGCTACTAGTTGCCCTTGTCATCGTTGTTATGTCTTCAGAATTAACATCACCTTCAAAATTTGTTATAAACCAAAGTATTTTTTTTGTTAATGGATCAGCATAATAACCCACGACTTCACTATCAGATTGATTATCAGCACCTGCACCCGTTGGTATTGAAGCATATAATTTTTCGTTTCCAAGTAAATTTTCTATAGCACCTACGTTAGAATCTTCAGAATCATTTATTAAAATATTTTGAGCTTCACGGTATTCACCCTTAGGTATAAGTCTCTCATCAAGGTCCTTATTCATTTTACCTTTAAAAAAAGTGTTTTTAATTTCTGCCATTTATCTTTATTTAATATGCTTTGCTTTGCCTCTCATCACTTGAGTTATTTCTTCCGTTTTTAAGTTAGATAATCTTATTTTAGCATTTCTTATAGCAGCGTTTCGTTCTTTTTTATATCTACGAATAACATATTCTGGCATATTAATTTTATTAGATATAATAGCATGTGCAATATGTCTATAAATAGCTTCTTCTGCAAATTTATGTACCAACGTATCACCATATATACCATCACTAATGTATTTTAATGTCACAATTTTACCACTTACATTTGATGTAAAATGTATTAAACCCCTTGTTTGATCTATTAAAAAACAACCATTTTCTTGAGCAAACTCAGGAAACAACCCATACCTAGTACCTACACGTGTTGGATCTGTGGTATACCAATATTCACTTTTACTCGCATCTGTTGTTGTGTTATCTTTAAATCTTTTCCATGTTTCAGAATTTTCCGCTGTTGCTAATTTACCGTCTGCATCAAAAATATAATTATAATCACTATCTTGTAATAAAGCGCTTGGGTTGCTTGATTTTCTTATTGGATGTAAAATATACTCATCGCCAGAATTACTTATCCAAGAAACTTTCACATAATTTACATAATCATGTGGTAGTGGCATACTTAATGCTGATGATACTTCTATTTCTTGTGACGATTCTGATCTTAATGTATCATAACTAAGTTCTTGTACACCTCGTTGTGCGTGAAATAATACATCAGATCTCTTAGTATTTTTTATTAATTTTCCACTACCAACATAACCCATCATGAAGTTATTTACAATATCTTTTAATTTTATGTTTTGATAATTACCATATGATTGATCATAGTGATTAAGTTCAACACTAATTGTCGCGTTTAATAATGGTGCACCATCTATTGCTTGAACGTTAGAATTAATATCAACAGCGGTAAAAGTTAAAACAGGTGATGCATATGTATAATTTGTTGATGCTATCAACGTATTATCAATATAAACATTAAATTCACCTTCTAATGTAGGTATTGGATCAAAGAAACTTTCTGTTAATGTAAATAATTTTGTTGTTCCATTTCCTTGAAATATTTGATTTCCTTTATAATACCCTTGTGCTGTTAATGTACCTAATGCCATATTATTGTTATTTTATTGTTGTTGTTTAGCTATTTGCTGTGCTTGTACCACTTGCCCCATTTGTTGTGTTATTGTTGGATCTTTAACCACAACGCCACACAAACCTAATATACTAATTATTAAATCTATTTCATCTGCTTGATGTAGATCAAAATTAGTGGATCCATACGTACTACTGTTATATAAATTATCAGCAGATAATGTTATGGCTAAATTTGCATTTGTTGTGCCAATTGCACCATCGGTATTCATTAATTCCTTCTGCACTTCTATTACATCACCAATGGAATAACCAGAACCAGCTGCTACTACTGTAGCGGTGTCAATATCTGCTGACGCAGACGTAACTTTTATAGTTGCGCCACTACCGCCCGCTGGAGCAACTGTTGTTGCTAAAGCAGCTGTTGTACCAGTTCCACTTGCGGTTGGGGGAGTACCTGGTAATGTTAATGTGTTATTTATTACTAAACCAGTGTCTACAAATATCCTATCATCATATATATTTGTACCATACGTGGCGTTAACAGTGTAACCCCATCTTGGATTTGTAGGTACTTTTATATATTTTATTGTTGGGAGTGACGACGATGCTGGACTAATGACCGCGGTCGTGGAAGTTTGATAGTATATTGGAAAATCAGAGGTAGGTTTTGTTAACGGTGAGGAATTTAAAAATGATAATTTACCTTGATCAACTTTTTCAATGTGTGTATTTGATATAGATATATCGATGGTTTTGTATATATCTGTTGGTAAAGTTGCTACACCCGTTGTTGTATTATAGTCGGGAGGAAGAATTCCTTGATTAAAATCATGTGATTTATAAAATATATCTATTTTTTCTGCAACTTTTTCTGGCAAATTAGCATATTCTTCATTTGTAAGGCCCTCATTTTGCATGTTAACCATTTTATTATATTCGAATATATTTCTATCTAATAAACCTAATTGTGATTGCGTTGCTATTTTGTTAAATTCATCTGGCGTTATATACCCTCTTTGTTCTTTATTCAGAATTGATAATACTGATTTATATACTTTATCTACATTTATTGCCATAATTTCTTTTTATTTATAGTAATGGTCACCCATAGGATGACCATCCTATAAAGTGATTAATTATTTTAATCTTTTTTCTATGTTTTTATATATTTCAATACCTTCATCGGTTTTGAAAAATGCTGCTAGCGCAGAGTAAGGATGTTCATCAAATGGAACAGTCATTACTTTTCTTTTATTACTTGACCAAGTAAAATTACGCTGGTCTGGAGAAAGTGTCAATATCCTAGCTTCAACAGCTTTGATACCAAAATTCCTAAGTTCCACGTTATCATCTTTTGCTAAATCTAAAAATAGTTTTGGGTTGTTTTTTGCCATCAATAAAATATCTCTTCGTATTTCTTTTGACGTCATTTTATTAACACTACTACCAATTTCTACTCTAAGAATAGCCTCACTATGATCTACATCTAAATTTTTAGCTGCATTTAATGCCTCTATTTCCATTTCTAAATCGAGTAAATCATCTTTAGCTTGTTCTACTAAATTAAGTTCTTCATATAATTTATTTCTCTCCGGATGATGAAAAGAAAGAAATTTTTGAAGTGTTTGTTTTTCTTTAGGAACGTTTAAAACTCCGTTTCTAAATATAACATGTGCTAATCTTTGATCACCTTCCATCTCATCGACAAATGATGTTTTTTGATTTTCAACATATTTTATCTCTCTTTCATATCCTAAATCTTCATCAAAATAAAATATACCTGATGTTCTAATTTTATAAGATAGTGGAGAAAATCCTCTACGTAATAAATACGTACGATCTTTAATTTCCCATGTTGTGTTAACTTTGGGTGCTTTCGCTTTTTTTGTTTTCGTTTTGTTCATAATATAATATAATTAAATAAGTTAAAAAAATAAAGGGATAGGTGCCGAAGCACCTAACTCTTTATGTAAAAAATGTTATGCTGTTAAAGCCATAAAATTATTAGCTCCTTGAACAATTAAACATCTTTCTGATAGGTAATGTACCTCCAATGCATCAAGATCAGAAGTAATGTTTGAACCAACTGAACCAGTTGTCCATGTTTTAAACCTTCTGTCATCAGCAGCTGAAGCTCTATACCTAACGTGTAGGAAAGGTTTTTTTACTGCTTTACCTAGTACTTCATCATAAACAGATGAAACTCCAGCTGGAACAATAATACCTCTTTTTCGCTTCGCACCAACATCATTTAGTGCTCCTCTAGTACCATAATCATTAAGATATTTCCAATCAGTTTTGTAGAAGTCATAAGAACCTCTTCTGAAACCATTGAAACCTAAATTAAGTGCCATGTTTTCTGCATTATCAAATACACCAAAACTAACACCGTTAGTTACATGTGGATTTAAACCTGCAAGCATGTCATCCACTGCTAAAGCAGTAGTTCTATTAACATAGATCATGTTTTCTTCGATAGCACCGTTTTTATCAAATTCTGCTAAAATAGCATCAAATTCTGCTAAATCAGTAGATGCACTTGATCCAAGAATACCAGTTGAATAATTACCTCTGTCGTCCATAGCGGCCCAAAGACCTTCTGTACCATCAACAGCAGCGGTTGAATCACTAGCTTTTTCAGCTGATTCTATCATTGCCATTTCTAAGTAGTCAGTGAACCTTTGTCTTGTATCACCTTCTCCTTTTAAATACCATAGATAACCATTTTGTCCGTCTTCACCTGAAACTTCAATCCAACCAATCGCAGAAGCGTCTGAACCAGAAACGTCAAACTTATCTTTAATTATAATTGGTTTGTTTGCAAATGATTTGAACCCAGGATCTACAGATTCCCCTCTACCAGTGTCCCCTTTTACATACTCAGAACCATAAACTAAACATGTTGCACCAGCTGCATCCGCTATTCCAGCGTTTACAAAGGTGTCATCGTCTATACATACTGCATGAAATTTAGTAGCAGCACATTGATTTGCGGCTGTAGGATCGCCAGGAGATTTTGTTACAATACCTCTAGCTGTACTATTCGCGTCACTAATTAAAACTAGATCACCAACTCTTATTGCGTGTTCAGGTGTTCCATCGATAGCGTTGCCATCAGAATCAGCTGTAACAGTAAATAAGCCATCAGCATCACTGCTCGCCATGTGAGTGACTGCGTATGCTAAATGTAATCTACCTTGTTCTGACCATACTACACGATCAGCAGTCATAGGCTCTTCAGCCCCAACTCTTTCTAAGAAACCCGAAATAGTTCGATTACCGAACACTTCTGCTTCCTTTTCCATAATATCGGGAACATATTGTTGTCCCCACCCTAAAGTAGCATCACTAGTAAAATCTACATAGTTACTAGCTAGTGCTATTTTAGTAGGTGCCGGCGTACTTCTTAAGTTTGTTGCCGGACTTGCATTAATTGCCATAATTTATTTATTTAAATTTTTAATTTTTAATTTTAAATCTAAGTTTTGAACTACTATCTCCACTAATTACTTTATATTTTACACCACCAGTCTCCACCGTGTCAATACCTGATTTTCTAGGATCCATATTTATATTTTTAGAATCCATAGTAACCTCTTTGATACCATCGGCTTTACCTTGTTGGTAAAAATGATTAGCAATTGCGTCAGGATTTCTTGCAGCAAATAAAGATTTGTGATAACCCGAAGCGTCTTGAAGTAAATTATCTTTACCTATATATTGACTGAAAACATTCAGTACATTACCTTGGGCTTCTTTATTAGCAGCAACATCCTTGATATTATAACGATATTTTTTGTCTTCAACTTGAAAATCAAAACCTTTGAATTCATTATTAAAAACTTCGTTTGTTTTTTTATCGTAATGTTCCTGTTGCGTTAACGTTAGTTTTTTAACTTGATCTTGCTCTTTATTATAACGGTTAAAGAAATCTATTGCCTTTTGTTGCTCAGGAGGTAACTTTGAACCCATTTTAATGTTTTCATAGTATTTACCTTTCATTTGCTCCAAATTGTTTCTAGCTTCTGCAACTGCTTCTTTAAAAGCAACTTTTTTTCGTTTGACATCCCTTTCCTCATCTACATCCTCATCAAATAAAAAATTATCTTCAATTAAGAAGTTTATTTCATCTTTAGAGAGATGTGGTTTGGTTTGTCGATAATAATCATCTAAAAGACTTCTATCATCTGTTTTTGAATAATCCGCATTAAGTCTAACGTAGTCTTCAAGCGTTCCACCGGTCTCACCCATAAAGTCAACGACTTTTTGTATGTTTTCTGGTAGTTCCATTCCTGGAGTTGTTTCTTTAATTTCTTCTTTAATTTCTTCCACTTTTTCTTCAATGGTTGAAACAGTACTTACATCATCTGTAATTTCTTCCAAAACTGGTTGTTCAGTTTTTTCTTCTTTTTTAACCTCTTCTTTTATTTCAGGTTTAACCACATTATCTTCTGTGGTTTCTTCACTTTGTTTTCGAAGATCAACCTTAGTCGGTTCAACTTCTCTACTAAGTTTTTTCATTTTCTTAGGTATTTTAACCTTTGTTTTCTCACCCATTGGTGATTCTACTTTTTCGTCAGTAGTTTGTTCAACTACTTCTTCTTTGTTTGTTTTTGCCATAATACAATATTATATAATTATTTAAATGTTAACGTGGCTCAAATTGCTCTAAGCCAAAACCTCCTAAATTATCAAATCCAGCGGATTCAAAATTTTTAGGTGGAGTTTCTTTTTTTCTTTGATCTATTAATTCAGATTGTTGTGATGCTTGAATTTTAGTTCTTTCATCTTTACGATCTTCTTTAAATTTATCTTTTTCATTTACTAGTTGTAAATCCATTTCTTTTAATTGCTTATTTAATTCAAATTCATACCCCATTAATTCTTTTTTAATAGCAGCTTCTGTTTCCATTTTTTTAATATCAAAACTTAACTGTGCTTGATTCACTTGTACTTTACTACCTGCTATTCCTTGTTGCTTTTGTATTTCAGCGTCTGCTGCAGCTTTAGCAGATTCTGCGTTAGATTGGGATTGTAACGCAATATTTTCTTTTTGAATTAACCTATCTTGTTCTATTTTTTTACGTCTACGTAATTTTAATAATTGATTAGCAAGTTTTAAATTTTTGATTTCTCTAATATCAATAGCATCCTCTAATAAAATTAATTCTTTTTGTAATGCCATTTGAATATTATTTTCAAGCATTTGTTTTTCTTCTTCATCAGGTGTTAATTCTAAGAAAATACCAAAGTCATGTAAATGTAATTCTTTTATTTTATCTAACGTTGCTATATTAAATCTACCAAGTGAATTAATAAATAAACGTCTTGTTTTTGAATATTCTAACACATCTGATATTCTAAGTGAACAAGCTTCGGCTGTTTTTAATGTTAAATACAAACCACCTTGTAATATGTGTCTTGTTGCTGTATTTGAATTTGCTGCAGCTAGTTTTTGTACTCCAACTAAAGCATTTTTATCTGGAAGACTACCATCTCTAGCTTCATTTAATCCAGTCACATCCCTCATCATTTGTAAATAATAATTATATGAATTAATTAAACTTGATATTTTTTGATTACCAGATCCGGAATTAAGTTCTTGTATTGGAACTTTTCCTTGATTAAATTCACCGTCTTGTGTCATTGATCTACCTATCACACTACCAGTTTGGAAAAACATATTTAATGCTTCTTGTGGATTATAATTTGTTCCATTACCAAGATCAACTTCAGCAAGTCCATCAGCGTCTAAATAAACTCCATCAGGAACCATTCTCGCTAAAACCTGTTGTAATTTTAAATGTGTTAGTTGTATCATATCAGCAAAACTTGTCATTCTACCAACTAATGATTCCGCTTTACCTTTATACATTCTTGGAGCAATAATATTATAGCTCATTTGAACTTTAGTAATATCAGATTTTGGTCTTGTCATATTTTCAGCAAGTTCCCATTTTAATAAATTATTTTCTACCCCAATTATTTTAGCTCCAGAATATAATATCTCAATAGCTCTAGATGCTTTATTAAATTTAGTATTATCATCTATAGATGGATTAAAATCACCATCTTTTTTTATAGATTTTTTTCCACCAGATGCTGTTTGTTTTATTTTATAAGTTTGATTTTTATATGTTTTGTATTCAAAATATAATACATTAATAAACCCATCGTCCTCTTCAGAATTATATCTATTAGCCATACGTAAATTACTACCAATACCCTCAGCTTCTTTAACCTCTTCATCAGATAAATTTGGAAATTGTTTTTTTAATTCTGATATACTTATTTTTCTAATTTCACCAACATAATAAAGATCGTCAAAGTATGGTGAATTAGTTTGTGAGTGTACTATATCAGCCGGATCAACATATTCAATTTTAATTCCCTCGGCTGTATTAAAACTATTTTTTACACAAGATATACCAAGAACAGTAATGTCATAATCTAATCTTTTTTTAATTAAATCATATTTATTTAAATCCATTAAATTGTTTAATGCTTCTTCTTGCGCTATTTCAATAGATTGTTTATAATCTAATTGCATGTGTAATGCTAATTCATCATTATTTTCTGGTAACGTATTATTATCTGTTTTAAAGAAATTAACACCAGTTTGTTGTAGTATTTCATTTTTCAAATACTTACTACCCATATCATCTTTTATATTATTAATATAATCTGTTCTTTGTTGAATAGATGATGGGTCTTGTGAGTATGATTTTAATTCATATGTTCTTTCTGCAATTCCATTTACCACAATATCCACAAATTTAGGTATAATAGGTACAGGTTTCCAATCTAAATTAAGATACGATAAATCACCATTAATAGATAATTCATCTTTATATTTTTGTATTGATTGTTCTCCTCTCGCATAAAGTCTTAACTGATGATAATTTTGTTTCGTTGCAAAATATCTTGAATTACCTCTATCTTTTTCAAACCACTCACCTTCTATTGCTCTACCAACACTTAATCCGTATTCTAAACTTGATTTCTCTGCATCACTAACAGCTTGACTTGGAAATATACTTTTTGGTTGTTTTTTTACCATTTTTTATTCTATTATTTGTGATCTTGTGCCAGTATTTTTATATCTAGCAAAATTAATATTTACTTTTTCTTTTTCTATTTTTGCGTTTGGTCTATACAAATGTCTATTACATGCCATAATTGCTAGTCCAGAACTTATTGTTGCATCAAATTTAGTTCGTTTGTTTATATCAAACCTTGACCAATCATTTAATGTTTTATTAAAATACATATTACCATATGTTTCATCTTGCTTTAAACCAACATTATCTTGAATATACATTTCAATCGCAGACGCATGCGCTTGTTTAATATCTTCACTTGTATTTGGAATTCCACCTATTTCTTTTTCTGTTACAGACAGTTTATTCCAAACTTTATCAGGTCTATTCATTGAATAACCTCTATAACCTCTTCTTCTTAAATAGTATAGTAATCTAGGTTTATTATTTTCAGCAAGTACAGGCATACCATAAAAATATAATGCCATTAAAACATCTTCAAAAAACATTTCAGCTGTTGCAGGTCTCGCTACATATTCTAAAAAAAATTGGTTTAATGGAGCATCTTCCATAGAGAATTTAGTTAATCCATGAAGAGCACCTTTTGACCCTTGTCCATCCACAGTACCTGATATATCATAACTATCACACCCAAAAGTACCCATGTGTTCATTACCTGGATATTTTAATCCATTTTTTATTACAACATTATTTTGCAAATGTGATTGTGGAACCCAACTAATGTTAAATCTTCCTTGTAAATCTGGATAAAATATTACTTGTGTGTCTTTTACACCATTTACCCACTGAAAATTTCCTTTTGTAATTTGTGATGAACTATATAATTCTTCATTATAATCTATTTGTTCATATATTTTTGCAAGATTAAAAATACTATGTTTTGTTTCATCTCTAAAAGCGTGTTCAATAGTTCTGGGAAATTGTCTATAAAATTCGTTTAAATTATCTTGATCATTTTTAAGACCCTCAACTTCGTTTTCCCAATGTTCTATTACACCTGTATCTATTAGATCATTATGCGGTGAATAAATAGCATCTTTAGGTGTATCGAAAACTGGCATACCATGCTTATCCATAAATCCTTCATAATTCCACTCCATTGGTACAAATAAACTGTATAAACCAGATTTAGTTTGTCCGTTTTTATTTCTTTTTTCTACATTAGAATCTTTAAATAATTTTTTAAAATTATTACCACCCTTATCTAATGCGTTTGACGTAGATCCCATCATACATTTACCAATAATTCTACTACCTAATCGTAAACACGTTTTTGTTACTCTCCAATTGTGTAGTATATTATCAGGCCTTTCCCACTTACCACTTTCATCATGTACAAGTAAATTAAGTTTTTCTCCATCGTATGAGTTATCACCTGTGTTTTTCCAATCTATTGTTGTATCTAAACCTACAATATCTTCAAGTTTTTCATTGATTTGTAATTTCTTTCTAGTGAACTTTACTGCTGGTACTCTATATGCTAACTCACTCTTAGGTCTGTCCATACCATCCTGAATCGGTTTAAAAAAGAATGGATAGTTG
>Ga0066852_10000388_pt1 | contig 18020 bp, 20 predicted proteins | sample ETNtaG_27_FD_67283 | JGI IMG/M metagenome (GOLD analysis project Ga0066852, IMG submission 67283) | Marine microbial and viral communities from oxygen minimum zone, Eastern Pacific Ocean - ETNP201406SV63 | ecosystem: Environmental > Aquatic > Marine > Oceanic | place: Pacific Ocean: Eastern...
TGATAAATCGTTGATTAGCTAAGATATCTTAGATATAAAATAACTATGAAGAAAAATTATAATTTGATAAATACAGCCTTCTTGATTGGGGCATTATTTTTGTCTGTTTCAGTCATGGCTTACGAAGAACCTGAATATGACATAGTCTATAAAACTGAAAAAATTGAAGTTAGGTTTTATGAGGAAAGACTGGTTGTGCAAACAAGATACGGCGATCAAAATGGCGGGTTTAGGAAATTGTTTAGTTACATCTCTGGGTCTAATAAAGATTCTGAAAAAATTGCCATGACTATACCTGTAACTCAGTCTAATTCTGGCGAGGGTATGCTTATGCAATTTTACCTACCTTCTAGATTTAATAAATTTAATACACCTTTGCCTGATGATGATTCCTTAGAGATATCTTCTATCGAAGCCGGTCACTATGCTGCGATTAGATTTTCCGGTAGATCGACTGAAAAAAACTTCAACAAACACTCTGAAATTCTTATCAAAGAACTGGAAAAGAATAATATCTTAATTGCAGGTCCATCAATCAAAGCTACTTATGACGGGCCTTTTACACTTCCTCGCTCTAGAAGAAATGAAAGTATGTTTCTAGTCAACTGGAATTCAAGATAACCAAAGAGATTCATCAGTCTTCCAGCTACTTTTAAATTCCTTATCGTCTGAGGTTTTGACCTATTTCTTTTAAAATAGAATCTAGTTTCTCCAGCCTATACCTAGTAATATTTTTTAAACTAGGGTTATCAAGGTTAAATTGGAATCTACTTATCTTTCTCGAAAGACTATTACTGCCACCTTTTTGCATAGCTGAGTCAACTCGGTCAAGGCTTTTAAGAATATTATTAAAAGTTTCTTCTTCTATGGCTTTATCTCTTTTTAACTGATCTAAGTAAGCGCGTGCAACCACTGGCTTAGAGGGCCAGCTCATAGGAATTTGTTGTTGCGGATTGAAAAGACGACGAGAACCAATGATTGGATAAGCTAACTCGGCTGCTTCTATCTCATTTTTAGTTAGGTACTCGCTAGGGATAAGTTTAAATATATCCAAGCCACGGGTAATTTCAGTACCGTAAATAGCGCCCTCATAGTAATAAACTGACCAATAACCACCAGTTATCATTTCTTTCTCTTTAATCGGTCCACGGTCAAAGTAGGCTATCTCAATAGGGTTAGAGGAATCAGTGAAATCTATAACTGAGATGCCACCTTGATACCAAGCTTGGACAAAAATATCACGTCCAGGTATAGGGATAATAGAGCCATTATGAGCAACACAATTTTCTGTCTCTAGTTGTGGGGCAGGCATTTTGTAATGACTCCTAAATTCTAATTTCTCGTCTACGATGTCGTAGATAGCGTCAGCTCCCCAATTCAATGGATCCCAGGCTCTACAACGTGCCCGTCCGCCACCCCCCCATTCATCAGTGAAAAGAACTTTGGTACCTTCGTTGTTGAAAGTAGCAGAATGCCAATAAGCAAATCCAGTATCTGTTACCACATCAATCCTTGTTGGTTCAGATGGGTTTGTAATATCAAAAAGTATGCCGTTGCCAGAGCATGCACCTGCTGCAATATTGGCAGAAGGGAATACGGTTATATCATGACACTGATCTGTAATTTCAGTTTCTTGAGAATCATCGCCATGATCTCCGCCTCGCCAAAGCCCAGCCAATGTACCTGTCTCAGGGTCAGCAAATACAGCAGGGCTATTAATGATTCTAGATTTTGAAGGCTCATTTATAGGTATCTCGATTACATCTATACGGAATAGCGCGGTACGATCATCACCTGGAATATCTTCTATGCATTGCTCCAATTCCTCTTCTTCTCGAACTCCGCCAGTACCAGAGTTATAAACCAGGATCTTACCTTCTTCATTAGGGCCAGCTACTACTGAATGAGTGTGAGAGCCACGACAAGTCTGAACTGCACCAACTTGTTTAGGTAGGCTTAAATCAGAAATATCAAATATTCTTATTCCACGAAAACGATCTAGACTAGCATCTGTAGAAACCCCTTCTAGGCCGCAGTCAACTCTACCTCGAGTTTCTTCAACTGAATAAATAAGTAAATCACCCACGATAGAGACATCACCTTGACCTCCTGGACAAATAACCGAAGTTAGTAGTCTAGGTAGCCCTATTTCATTAATGCGATATATGTTGAAACCGTGATAACTTCCAGTTATTAGAATACCATCACGAAAAGCCATATCAGTATTAGAAAAGCTCAACATTGGATATAGACGATTCCTAGCATCTGCTTCAACGGTTTTAGCTTTACTTTCAGCATCCATCTCTTCGTCTTTTTTTAGTTTTTTAGCTCCTCCTCCTGTCGGATTATTGGGGTCAAAAAATCCTAAAGGTTTACGCTGTGATTCCAATAGCTGCATATTCATGATGGCTTCTTCTGCATCATAAAGGCCCGCAGCTAACCCGGCGCGAGGATCGTCTGAAAGACCGATCAATAAAGAATTCATCCTCTCAATTTCTACTGCCTGATCATTGACTATATCTGATACAAATTCATTTAAAATTGGATCATAAGTAGAGCCTGGTTGATCTCTTAGTTCCTTAACCATCTCGATAGCGCCGTCATGATGAGAGATCATTAAAGTCAGGTAGAGCCTGTCAAAGTCTGTACTTTTTGCCTTAGCAAGTTGGGCTATTTCTTCTGGGGTCGCCATACCAACCATGGTGTGATGAGTATGTTTATTGTGTTCTACTGCAGGATCAGGAGCTTCTTCTTCACGATCCTGCAACCAGTTCTGCATAAAACTAATTTCATCTTTCTGCGAAACATCAATACGTCCAGCCAAGTCTAGGATCGCCTGATTGTTTGTGCTTGGAGGTGCCATTCTAGACATTACTAGAGCTTGATGATGATGGATAATCATATCCTGCATAAATTCTACATCAGCATACGTATAAGAAGAGTTAGCGATATTAACAGCGGTTTCTGCATCCATTTCTATGCTAGCCTCCCCTGGAGCACCAGGTTTTAGTATGGGGACTTCAGATACAATTAAGAAAGGTACTAATAAGCAGCCTATAAGAGTAAATATTGAAAATGTTTTAGAAAAATATATAAAGATGTTTTGTTGCAAAGTCTTCTCCTTAATAAAAAAATTATACACACTTTTCTTCATGTGCAATAATTGATATAGGAGGGGTGTCATTGCTAAAGATACCACAATCGTTCCGAGTATAAACAGGGCGCCTCCCACTAGCTTTAAGCACAATGTTGTGATGATTCTAAATGATCTTAATAAACATCAAAAAATCCTTCTAACGCTGATAATTTTAGAGCATATCTAAGTATGGAACCCAATTTTCATGCACTACAACTAATAGCTGAAATTGCTTTAGGGATAGTTGGATTCTCAGCAATTTTAATTGGATTAAGTAGAACATCTGATGGGTTTAGTGCGCCAGACAACTTTCGTATCCAACTTTTAACTTATTCTGCCTTTGGAGCAATGTTCGGCTCTATCTTGCCTTTTGCTATCTTTAGTAATCAAAACTTAGAATTAGCTTGGGCAATTAGTTGTTGGATTGTATGTATTTATTCAGTGGTAGGTCTATTAATATTCCCTAGAAGAATGCTTTTCTTGAGAAAACAGGGTCATGAAGAGATCTTCCCTATAAAACTATATTTATTTCAAACTGGAATATTATCAACTAATTTTATTATCTCGGGTTTGATGATCACGGGTTATTTAACTCAACTAACCAATATATACATTATTTGTATGATTCTATTCTTAATACAGAGCTCAGTAGCATTCATTAGAACAATGTTTGTAAGAGTAAATTAATTAATGAGGAAACATGTCTAGTCCAATTACAATTTACGGTGTTCCATTTTCTCAGCCAGTTAGAGCAGTTCTATGGCTTTTGTTATATAAACAACAGAGTTTTGAGTTATCTTTAGTTAATCCTGGTTCTTCTTCTGAAGGAGGAAGTCGTCACCCTGATTATTTGGATAAATTTCCTACAGGGACAATACCTAGCCTTGAAGATAAAGATACTGGTTTCGTTTTATCTGAATCACACGCAATTATGTGTTATCTCTGTAATAAATATGATTGGAATGATTTATATCCTAGCAATCATGAAGAAAGGGCAAAAGTTGATTCGTATTTACACCTTCACCATAGGAATGTGAGAGAAGCATCGATAGGTTTAGTTGCTCCTAAGGTTAGAAAAGATCTGAATTTCCCCGAAGATTTTCTTAAAATGTCCAAAGCTAATATAGAAAGAGCGTTCAATGCCATTGAGAATGGTTGGTTGTCTAAATCTCGTTACCTTATTGGAGATGGGCTTACAATAGCTGATATGGCCGCTTACGTTGAAATAGGGCAATTACAAAGTATGTTTACTAACGTCTACGACTTCGAGCCTTTTCCTAACATAAGAAGATGGTTAAAAGACATGCAACAAGTTGATTATCATGATGATATTCACGTGGCTTTATATGAATTAGGAGATATAAGTAAGGAAGCTCCCGCTATGGAGACAATTATAAATGCTAATAAAAAAGGAGTGGTTACAATCCACAATAAGCTAGCAGATATGGAGTGAAGATGTTTATAAATTTAAAGAATATCTTTTTTATATTTTTTACGTCTTTTGCTCTAACTCTAAACTATATTTATTCAGGTAATAACTATGACATTGTTATAGGAAATGGAAAGATTGTTGATGGTTCTGGAAATCCTTGGTACGAAGCTGATATTGGTATTATAGGAGATCGCATAGTCCATATAGGGAACTTACAATCACACTCTACAACAAAATTTATAGACGCTAAAAACCTTATAGTGTCTCCTGGTTTTATCGACCCTCATACTCATGCTATAAGAGGAGTATTCGATGTGCCTAATGTTGAGAGCTCTCTATTGCAGGGAGTGACGACACTAACCGAAGGAAATGACGGTTCTTCTCCTTTTCCAATTGATAGGCATTTTCAAAAGATATTGGATAAGAAAATTAGTCCTAATTGGGGTGTGTTTGTTGGTCACGGCACTATACGATCCAAGGTCGTTGGATCTGAGGATCGAGAACCCACTCCAAATGAATTGGATCAAATGAAAGACCTGGTTAAGCAGGCTATGGAGCATGGTGCCTTAGGGCTCTCTACTGGATTGTATTATGTACCAGGAAACTTCGCTTCTACTGAGGAAGTTATTGAATTATCTAAGGTTGCTTCAGAGCATGGGGGTATTTATATATCTCATATGCGAGAAGAGGCCTCAAAGGTAATTGATTCTGTTAAAGAAACTATACTCATAGGAGAAAAGGGTAGAATTCCAGTACAAATAACTCATCATAAAGTGATAGGTGCAAAAAATTGGGGGTTATCGGTTGAGAGTTTAGCTCTTGTTGATGAAGCGCGAAGAAGAGGTATTGATATTACTATAGATCAGTATCCGTATACAGCTTCTCAAACCTACCTTAAGGCCTTGGTTCCTCAATGGGCCCAAGAAGGTGGTCGTAAGGGTCTGGTGAAACGACTTACAGACCCTGAAACGCGAACACTAATCAAGAAACAAGTAATTCAGAACATACTGTTTGATCGCGGGGGTGGAGATCCAAAGAACGTATTTATTTCGATTAATGAATGGGATCCGTCTATGGCTGGTAAGAATTTAGCAGATCTAGTCGTTGAAAAAGGCATGGAGCCTACACCTGAAAATGCTGCAGAAGTAGTTTTTGAGATAATAGAGGGCGGTGGTGCGGGCGCAGTCTTTCACGCTATCAATTCAGATGATGTAGATAGAATTATGCAACACCCAGTAACTGCTATTGGATCAGATGGTCCCGTAGGTAAATTTGGGGTTGGGTCTCCTCACCCTCGTCAATATGGTACTTTTGCTAGGGTTTTGGGTCATTATGTTAGAGAGAGAGGAGTACTAGAATTAGAAGATGCAGTTCGTAAAATGACCAGTCTAACCTCTCAAAGGCTAGGTATTCGTAATAGGGGACTCATTTCTGAAGGGTATTTCGCTGATATAGCTGTATTTGATGCTGATCAAATTATAGACAAAGCAACTTTTGAAGATCCTCATCAATACGCTACAGGCATGAAATTTGTATTAGTTAATGGAGAGATAGTTGTTAAAGATGGTCAACATACCGGTAAGCGCCCAGGAAGAATAATTTATGGTCCTGGTCATAAGAATACAAATTAATGAAAGGTCGTCGTCACTATCATGTACTAAAAAGCGATAAGGGCTTAGTACAATAGTTGAGATGCTCTTAGAATGCTAAGATAAGTTTTAAAAGGAGATATTTTATGGCTTACGCACCAGGAGATAGGAGTTATTACGATGCCGATGGTCATGTGATGGAATTACCTAATTTCATAATTGACTACGCTGATAAAGAATTTAAGGACTTAATACCGCCAGTTAATTACAAAGCTAGTCTTGTTACAGATGAAGAGGTTGAAGAGATAGTAAATAACGGAGGAAAGCACAGTAGAGAGCATGTAGAAGCGCAAATTGCCTTAGGCGATAAATTAATTGCTGAATCCAAAGAAATTCAAGCATTGGGGGCATTCAATAGAGAAGACAGGAGTATAGCAATGGATATGCTCGGATTTAAGAAGCAATTAGTTTTTGCAACTCATAGTGTGGTTACTCCCTTCAGAGATGTTAGAGGTAAGGCTAAATACGTAGAGAAACAAGGGGTTAAAATTACCCCTGAATTACGTTACGGGGCCACAAGGGCACATAACAGAGCAATGTCTGATTTCTGTTCGGAAGACTCAAGATTAATGGGAGTTGGAGTAATTCCTCTTCATGAGCCTGAGTTAGCTTTGGTAGAGTTAGATTTTGCCATCAAATCAGGTCTTGAAGCTATATGGATACCTCATTACGCTTGTGGAGATAGATCGCCAGGACATTTAGTTTTAGATCCATTTTGGCAAAAGCTCTCAGAAGAAGGTATACCTTTCTTAATGCACGTTGGAGGCTCTCCTTTACAGCTAGATAAAAGTTGGTCAGACAATGGAAAGCCACCTAGTAAAGATTGGATGGGAGGCGGAGAAAACGTCAGAGCAAAAGACATGGTGGTTATGCACCAAGGACCAGAAACATTTGTGTCTATGATGGTATTAGACGGCGTTTTTGAGAGACATCCTAAATTAAGAGGTGCTAGTGTGGAATTAGGAGCTGGGTGGGTTCCGGAAATGTTACAAAGATTAGATTATGTTGTTAAGACATGGAGCAGGGTAGATAAGAACTTAAACGAAATTAAAAGAAAGCCTTCGGAGCAAATATTGGAACAAATGGCCTTCACTCCTTTTCATCATGAAGATGTTGGAATGTTGATGGATGCTTCGTATCCTGAACTTTATCTATTTTCCAGCGATTACCCCCATGTAGAAGGAACAAGCGATCCTATAGGAAGGTTTGAAAGGTTTTTATCAGATCGTGATGAGCACACGAGAGATCTTTTTTACTCTGAAAATTTCTTAAGAATTTTTCCGAAAGCCAGAGTTTCTTAATTGTGATTTGTGTAAAAACTGAAATACCACAAGAGCTTTGCGATATAGATGATGAACTGAAAGCCATTTATCATAGTGAAGACTGCTTCTGTGTTTGGGTCTTTAAGACCCAAGAAGATAGAGATCGATTCATGGCTGAAACTGCAGGAATGCTAAAGGATGAAAGAGAGAGTCATTACAAATCCTCTTTTGAGTAGGACTGTTGTAAAGAGAGGACTTCTAATCTCTGTCTTGGGTATTTTATTGACTGGTCCTTCCGTACACTTTGCCGGATCTTCGGCAGATATTGTAGGAGACATGACTGTCGAACAGCTATTTAGCTATCATCCATCTTTCCAGTCACAATATAATGAATACAGGGTAGATGATGGAATTGATTTAAAGGATATTGTTGATATAAAGGTGGTTATTCTTTTTGGTACGTGGTGTCATGACAGCAATAGGGAGGTGCCTCGTATGCTGAGCATACTTAATAAAGTAGGTTTAGCTTTTAAAGATATTTCTTTAATTAGCTTGGATATCAATAAGCAAGAACCGAAAGGCCGTGAAAAAAAATTAAATCTCAGGAATACACCTACCTTTGTGATCTTTAGGAAAGAAAACGAAATTGGGCGTATTATTGAGCGACCTGAAAAGAGTTTAGAAGAAGATTTAATGAATATAATTAATCGTTGAGAGTGTTGTATGTTTAAAACTGGAATAATAATATTTTTTGGAATACATCTAGTTCCGTTAATCTCTAAATTAAGGTTTTATCTAAAAGACAATCTAGGTGAAAGCCTTTACATGTCTTTATATTCTTTAGTAGCTCTAGCCGGGCTTGTATTGATTATATTAGGCTATGAGAGCAGTTCTAATTTTCTTTTTTCTATTAACGCAAATGCGTACTTGTATAAGGAATATTTAATGTTTGTTTCTTTTGTGTTGCTAATAGCTACCAGCATGCCGACTTACATAAAAAAGATAACAAGACATCCTATGTCTTATGGAATGATTGTTTGGGCTAGTTTACATTTATTAGTTAACCCGGATCTATCTTCCGTGATTTTGTTTGGTTCGTTCTTAGCGTATTCAATTATTTCAGTTCTAATTGCTGAATTAAGGACTGAAGAGACCAATAAAGCTTTAAATCCAACAAATACCTTAGCTAGTCCTAAAGTAACTTTTGATGTTTTGTCTATTATCCTTGCCGTTTTTTTTACTTCACTTGCGTTTCATTTTCATGAATACTTTACAGGAGTTAATTTAGTATAAAGCTTTATAGAATATGAAGAACACAACTTACGAAGTAAAGAAGTCTGAAGCGCTATTAAAAAAAGCTAAAGAGGTAATACCAGGCGGAATATTTGGTCATTATAAATACGCCGTAAGAGATACTGGACCTAAATTCTTTTCTCGTGCTGAAGGTGCTTATTTTTGGGATGTTGATGACAATAAGTACATAGATCTAATGTGTGCTTATGGACCTTCTATCCTAGGCTATAAACATCCAGAGATTGAAGAGGCCGCAAATTCTCAAGATTCTGAAGGAAATACAGTTAGTTTAGCCTCTCCAGTTATGGTCGATTTAGCTACCGCCTTAGTTGACATGGTCGATGCAGCAGATTGGGCACTCTTCGGTAAAAACGGTGGAGACAGCACAAGCCTTGCGGTCATGGTAGCAAGACAAGCAACTGGAAAAGAAAAGATTGTTAAAATCCAAGATGGGTATCACGGAGTATCCCCTTGGATGCAAGGAAAAGGCAGGCCGGGAATTATTGATTCTGACGACAATCAAGTGATAACTGTTGAGTGGAATGACCTTGAATCTCTTGAGAAGGTGTTGAATGAGGAATCGAATGAAATAGCTTGTTTTATTTCTTCGCCTTACGACCACCCAGCCTCTAAAGACAATGCGTTGCCTGAAGACGGTTATTGGCAAGGCGTATCAAATTTGTGTAAGAAACATGATGTAATTTTAATTATTGATGACGTTAGAGCAGGTTTTAGGATTAATCTTTCTGGATCTAACGTGGCTTATGGATTCACGCCTGATCTAATATGCTTTGGAAAAGCAATTGCTAATGGGCATCCATTATCTGCGCTTGTTGGCACCAATGAAATGAAGGATGCAGCTGAGAAGGTATATTTCACAGGAACTCAATTTTTTAGCGCTTCGCCTATGGCAGCCGCAATTGCAACTCTGAAAGAACTTAAGAAAATAGATGCTGCCAATAAGGTGACGAATTATGGGGAACGTTTAAATCAATCTTTAGTAAAAGTAGCTAAGGAAAGTGGATATAATCTAGTTGCTTCAGGCGTTCCGGCAATGCCTTATTACAGATTAGATGACGTAGATATAAGAACCCATTTTAGATGGATAGATGAATGCGTTAGACGAGGAGTTTATATGCTTGGATATCATAATCATTTCGTATCTACTTGTCATACTGATCAAGATCTAGATGCAATTTCTAATATTGCTAGACAAGCTTTTGAAGTTTTAGAAGAAAGCAGATAATAGATTTTGAAGTTTAAGGTAACTGAAGCTGATTCTCCTTTTGAAATAATATGGGATAAGTTGGGTATTCCTCATATTTATGCCAAAACTGTTGAAGATGCTTATAGAGGAATGGGGTATGCCGCTGGTTACGAAAGGCTTTGGCAGATTCACTTAAGTTGTGCTTATGCTAACGGTGAAGCTTCAGCTTTATTAGGAGAACGATTCCTTGCTCAAGATGCCTTACAAAAAGCTTTTAATGTCCATGGGAAGTTAACGGAACTTCCAACTAGTGATGGAGATTCTATAGCTGAGGCTTATCTTCAAGGACTTAATTCTTATGTAAGATCATTAGAAGAAGTGCCGCCTGAATTTAAACATGCAGGCACATTGCCCAGAGAATTTACCATGTCAGATATTGCTGCTAGGTATAGATTTACCTCATGGTTTCAACATAAAAGTTGGACTGAAAAGCTTGTACTAGGGAGGTTAATGGCCACGCATGGAGTAGATACCTTTTCTAATCATGTTCTGCATTTCTCGGAAGAAGATAGAAATCTTGTTGAAGAATTAAAAGAACCATTAAAACAAATAGATCCAAAGATAATTGAGTTAGCTTACCCTCACGTAAAAGTTCCTTCATTTTCTGGAAGTAATAACTGGGCAATAATCGGAGAGCTATCCGCTTCTGGTAAACCTATTTTAGCTACAGACCCTCACCAACCTTTTACCATCCCAAGTACATTCTTTTATGTCCATCTTCACGTAGATTCGTGGGATGCTTTTGGAGCTGCCTTTCCTGGAGTTCCTTATTTCATGATGGGCTATACCAAAGATGTTGCTTGGGGATTAACAACCGGATTTATTGATTGCTATGATTTATTTATAGAAAAAATAAAAGGAGATGAATATCAAACGCAATCAGGATTAAAGCAGATAAGCTCTAGAACGGAGACTATTGAAATAAAAGACCAATCCAGTAAGGAAATTGAAATTAAAAAGACTCATCATGGCGTTCTTTTAGAGCCTTTAATGCAAGAACTGGGGATAAGTGAGATGACTAATTCGGCTTACCAAACTAGTTTGTATTGGTCTTTACAAGATGTTCCTACTTCAGCAGGGGCTTTGTCTAGACTGCCTCTTGCTAAATCTGCAGAGGAGTTCAGAAATTACTTGTTTGAAGACGATATATGCCCGCTGGTAAACAATATTATATGTGTAGACAAGGGTAGTAATTTACAAAGATATATTGCCACTACGATGCCAGTTAGAAAGGCAGTTACCGGTTCAGTTCCTTTAAGTGGTTGGCAAGATAAATATGATTTCCCATTAGCTAAAGCTAACCAGTTATTGGTAGAGAACAATCCTGCAGAGGGTTACTCTTTAACCGCTAATAATGACACTATGGGAGAAGAGGGGGAGTTTTATATACATAATTTCCCTACGCACAATTCAAGAGCAGAAAGAATTAAAGAACTTTTAGATAACAATAAAAAATTTGAAGTTAATGATTTTTGCGAAATGCAATTGGATTTAAAAGACCTGCGTGCTAAATCATTATTACCTGACCTCATTAAAATATTAAGTAATAGCGATGACAAAGAAGTTAACCTAGCGACAAAGGTACTTGAAGAATGGAATTGCGAAGCAACTAAAGATTCTGTAGGTGCCTGTATTTTTTACCCCTTTTTGGATAGGTTTTGGCAAAGAAAATTTATGCACGAAGTTTTAGGCGATGATTTGATCAACATTTTGCCCTTAGGTGCACCAGGCTTAAATCGCTTTGATATTGGTTCTTTTTTAAAAGATAAATTTTGGAAAGAGCATGAATCATCTCTACAGAGCATTATTGAAGAAGAGATTAAGACCGTTGTTGGCAGAGTTAAGAATTCTTTGGGAGATGATCCATCTAAATGGAGGTGGGGAGATCTACATAAAATTCAATTTAAACATAGTTTAAATAAATTTAATGATTGGCAAGAGCTGCAATTAGGGCCAGATGAGATAGGAGGAAGCCCAACTACCCTAGGAATGGCTATGCATATGGGAAAAGGCCCGGGTAAAGTGAAGAAAAATGAAATTCCTTGTAGGGTTTACCACGGACCAGCTTACAGACTAGTAGTCGATTTAAATGATCCTGAGCACGCAAAATTTGTTATTGCAGGAGGGAACGGGGGCCGAGTAGACAGTCAATTCTGCATGAATCATTACCCAACTTGGCTAAAAGGTGGTTACTTCACTTTAAACTTTAATAGAGAAGAAATTGATGAGAGTTTTGTCTGGCAGTTTAATAATTAAACTTTTAATTCTCTTATTATTAATACCTTTATTAATTTTTGGGTTTAAACCATTTAAAGATAGTTTAGATCCAGAAATTACATTAATAGAGGAAATAGAGTCATATCAATCTGAAATCAGAAGACTTTCTGATGGCAGCTATTTAGTTGCTGTTAGAACACCTATGCCTTCTGTTACAGCAGAAATGGTGCGTTGGTGGTTTGCAGAATTTCTTAAAACCACTGAACACTATAAATGGTGGCATCCTTCTGATCATGTTTGGATGGATTGGGAAAATAAGATTCCTGGAGAGGTTATTGGAGCAAGCCACTTAGTTCATGAATATATAGGAGGAGAATTATCTAAGCTTAGGATCCAGTTTGTGAACCCTTCTGAATTTTTTGGATATAACCCTAACGACGAGAATACTTTTGTAATTTGTGCAAGAGCAGGAATGCTTGATATAGAAATCAACATAGCCAAGATGTGCCACATTGTTAAAAACAATGAGAATGGCTCTGAAATGAGGTCAAGATTTTGGCTTGGTCACGTATCCAGCAGGGAAGGTAACCAAACCATTCCTTCGATAACGGGGTTTATGGGGAATATGGCTATTTCACGTCTATTTGCTGTGAGTAAGAAAGATGCAGAAGATTTAAAACGTCACGCCAAAGAAGAGATGTCTTTTTTAGCAACATTACTACCTCCTCTTTATCATTCAGAGAATAATAATTAATTTATGGGTGTAGATTTAATAACAGTTATTGTTGTTGTGGCTTCTCTTGCCACAGCTTTTTTATCTTCTATTTTCGGAATGCTTGGAGGCTTAATTCTTATGGGGATATTAGTAAGTCTTATGCAGGTTGGGCCAGCAATGATTCTTCATGGGCTAATACAAATGACTTCAAATGGTTATAGAGCTTGGCTCAATCAAAAGGATATTAATTGGAGAATCGTAAGTACTTTATTTATAGGAAATGTTATTGCCATGGCAACATTATTTTTTATAGCTTTTGTCCCTGATCGAATAACCGTCTTATTGGCTTTAGGTATATTGCCTTACATTGCTTGGGCGATGCCTAGTAATCTTGCTTTTGATGTAACCAAAACACCAATAGGTATATTGGCAGGTATCGTAGTTGTTGGGACTAACCTATTAGCTGGAGTTGGAGGACCTTTACTAGATGTGTTTTTCCAAAGAGTGGAAATGACCAGACATCAGGTGGTAGCAACAAAGGCAGTTGCTCAGTTCTTAGGGCATGTATCTAAAGTTATATTTTTTGGCGGGTTAGCTGCTTCATCGTCTAGCGAGAATTGGCCTGCATTTTGGTTGTTAATAACAGCCATGGCGGTATCTGTTATAGGCACCACTTTAGGAAAAAGGGTTCTGGATAAGATAAATGATAAAACTTTTTTCTCGTGGACGCAGAGAATTATGTTAACCGTAGGCGCTATAATGATTTTCAGAGCAATTTATTTAATTACTCTTTAGTTTTTAATTTAAAATAATCTTATGAATAGACTTGAAGGAAAGGTAGCAATTATTACTGGTGCGTCAGGCGGAATAGGAAAAGCCGCTGCTAAACTTTTTATTGAAGAGGGCGCTGATGTGCTGATGGTGGATTTACGTGAGGACGAGCTTAGTTCTGCGTGTAATGAGATGAATTCAAATAAGGTCAGTTATTTTGTTGGTGATGTAACAAAAGCCTCAGATAATCTGGAGGCAGTTAGGCTTGCTACAGAAAGATATGGAGGTTTAGATGTGTTTATTGCTAACGCTGGCATAGGAGGGGACGTTGCTTCTATTGAAGAGTATGAAGAAAGCAGGTTTGATCAAGTCATGGAAGTTAATGCCAAAGGCCCCTTTCTAGGTTTAAAGGCAGCTATACCCGCTATGACTGAACGAGGAGGCGGTAGTTTTGTAATCACTTCTAGTATCGCTGGCGTTACAGGTGCTGCTTTATTATCGCCTTATGTAATGAGTAAACATGCAGTTGTAGGGTTAATGAAATCAGCTTCTAAGGAATGTGCACCTTTGAATATCAGAGTGAACACCGTTAATCCAGCTCCAGTGGAAACTGATATGATGAGAATAATTGAAGAAGGCATGGATAGTGTAAGCGAGGAGGATGATCCTAAAGCAAAGATTCAAGAAAACATCCCACTTGGCAGATATGCTCAACCTGAAGAAATTGCAAAACTTATGCTCTTCTTATCCAGTGATGACAGTAGTTTTATTACTGGATCCGTATATTTAGCTGACGGCGGCAGCACGGCTTAAATTAATGAACGAAAGTTTTAGTTGGACTTGTAAAAATACCTGGAAGAAATCTTCAATAAATACCTTATGGTGCTTGTTGGGGTGTTCAATAGGAGACTTTGGAACGATTCTTTACTTCCAAATCATGGAAATTAACTTCCCTTTAACTGGAATTATGATTTTGGCCATTATCAACGGATTAATAACCTCTATTCTTCTAGAAACTTTGATACTTTCTAGGCAGATGAATCTATCTGAAGCTTTCAATACTGCCGTTGGAATGTCTTTAATCTCCATGATAGCAATGGAGGTTGCAATGAATACCGTTGATGTCGTATTAACGGGAGGTGTTATTGTTTGGTGGGTACTTCCTCCTATGTTGCTAGCAGGCTTTGTTACGCCTTTACCTTACAACTATTACAGGTTAAAAAAGTACAGTTTGGAGTGCCATTAATGGATTCTGGCAAAGAAGACCTATCAAGTATTCTAACTAATTTGCAACCAGAACTATTAAATGAAGATTATGTCTTTATCACATTAGATGACGATTCTGATTTAGAGAATAAGTTAGATCCAATAGCAACATTTAAGGAAAAAGAAGGCATTACGCTCGTTATAACTAAAGAAAGAGCTCAAGGAAATAAGCTTGAATATAATTCAGTTTTTAACTGTATTTCATTAGGGGTTCAATCAAGCCTAACTAGCGTGGGTTTGATTGCTGCTATTTCGAAACCTCTCTCAGATAACGGCATAGCTTGTAATGTTTTTTCTGGATACTTTCATGATCACATATTTGTACAAAAATCCTTAAGTACACAGGCTATGGAATTACTTAATAATATAAAGACAAAATAGGGTTAGACAACAAACCCATTGGGTTATAAATTAACTAGCAAATTTAAGGAGAAAATTATGTTAAAACTACATTTCGCACCAAATTCTCGAGCTGGAAGGATTCTTTGGCTATTAGAAGAACTCGAACTGCCTTACGAATTGAACAAGATGCAATTTAGTCCAACAGATCTTAAATCTGATGAACATAGAGCTAGACATCCCTTAGGAAGAGTTCCTGTTTTAGATGATGGAGATATCCAGATTTGGGAGTCGGGAGCTATTACTGACTATATTCTTGAAAGGCATAAGAATGGAGGGTTAAAGCCATCTGTCGATTCCGAGAACTTTCCTAAATACTTACAATGGTTTCATTATTGTGAAGGAATGGTAATGCCACCTATGAACACTATTGTTGTCCACACACTTCTTCTTCCGCCAGAAAGAAGAGATGAAACTGTATTAGGTCAAGCTCAGAGACTTCTTAGTAATGCATTAAAGCCTGTAAACGAAACCCTAGAAGGAAAAGATTATCTAATAGGGGACTTTTCTGCTGCCGATATTATGCTTGGACACTCTTGCTTTATGAGTAATAGATTAGGATGCGTTTCGGATGAAATGACTAATATTAAATCTTATGTGGAAAGAATTGAGAGCAGGCCTGCATTCAAGAAAGCGATAGAAACACAATAATTCAACTTGAAAGAAAAGGTAAGAATATTCTCGTATCTTCCTAACCCTAGAGTTTGGAAATCAATTATTGCAGCCAATTATGGCGATATTGACATAGAGGTTATTGGGGATAAACCTCGGAACCTTACTGATTGGTTGTGGGATTATGATGCTAAGTTACTAAATGAGTCTGAAAAAGAAAACTACAAAGGCTTAAAGAAGGTTGGAAGAAGAGGTTTTGCTGGAGAGTTATATAAAACTGGTGAATTTCTCGAAGCCCATCCTTTTGGCACTGTACCAGCGGCCTTTGGAGGAGAAGAAAAAGTTGGAATATTTGAATCCAATAGTATCTTAAGAGAAGTTGCTAGATTAAGCGGGCACAAAACTTTATATGGAGGAAATGATGTCCATTTAAAATCTAGAATTGATAGTTTCTTAGATGCTAACTTAGTGTTTTCAAGAGAATTTCAAGTTTATATCTTAGAACTAGAAGACCTTAATAAATATACTCACTCTAGAACCTCTTCAGCATATAGATTTTATTTAGATGGAGTAGAAGCTTCTCTTTCAAAAAATGATTATTTAGTTGGAGGTAATTTAACGATAGCAGACATATCATTTGTTTGTGAGTTCGCACAATTTCTTAGAGAAGGGCACTATGAATCTGAGATAAAAAAGAAAGGCCTTGATTTAATCTCTAAGGATTTTAAAGAGGACTTCCCTTTATGTTTTAACCATTTATTTACTTTGAGTGCCAAAGAAGAATTTTCTTCCGTTATGGGCACTTACTTAGACTGGTATAAGGAGAAACATTTTTGAACCAAGGTCTGCGCAATGATTCTTCACAAGGCAAAGCCTTTTTATGAATAAATTTGATCAATGGATAGAAGGTTATCCCGATTTCCCTAAAAAGGGCATATTGTTCAGAGATATAAGTCCTTTATTGGCAAGCCCGGAAGGCATGAGTTTGTTAAAGAAAGAATTCGTAAAGCTGATTTTAGATTTTAAACCAGATTTAATAGCTGGAATAGATGCCAGAGGATTTCTTTTTTCTTCCTTGATTGGTGAAGCAATGAATACAGGAACTTTAATGCTTAGAAAGTCAGGCAAGTTACCAGGAGAGGTCATAGAGAAAAGCTATGATCTTGAATATGGGTCCAATACTCTTGCAATGCAAAAGATAGATAATCTTAAAGGCAAGAACGTCCTAATAATTGATGATTTACTTGCTACTGGAGGCACTATGAAGTGTGCAAAAGAACTAATTGAATCACAGGGAGCGTTGGTTTGTGGATGCGCTGTAGTGGTAGAGCTCAGTTTCTTAGGAGGCTCTGAGCTTTTAGAATGTCCAGTTGTTAGCCTTACCTCTTATGACGATTAAATTTAATAAGTCTGAAACGCTCATTATCGTTGCTTTGGAAGATGAATGCCCTAAAGACTTAATAGAAGATTGGAGGGTAGTTTACTCTGGGATTGGTAAAATAAACTCTCTTATTAGCCTTAGCAGGGCTATTTCAAAAGAGAGACCAAAGACGGTTATTAACTTTGGAACAGCTGGATCAATCGATCCAAGTTTACAAGGTTTAAAAGAAGTAACTACCTTTAAACAAAGGGATATGGATGTCCGCCCTCTTGGTTTTAAAATTGGAGAAACGCCTTATGATGATATTAATGATATTAGTTTAGGAAGGCCTGGATTAAGTTGTGGAACGGGAGATAATTTCGTATCATCAACCCAAAACATTGATACCGATTTATTTGACATGGAGGCTTATGCGATTGCCAAATTCTGTCTTCTTAATGAATTAGAGTTTTATTGTTATAAGTTTGTTAGTGACAATGCAAATGATGAGGCGGCCGAGGACTGGAAAAACAATGTATCGAAAGGAGCAAAGGAATTTAAAAAATTAATTGGGTAGATAGTATGAAAAAATCACTTCTTTGGTTTGCTTACTTCTTAGTATACACAACGCCCATACAGCT
>Ga0066852_10000393_pt1 | contig 17935 bp, 11 predicted proteins | sample ETNtaG_27_FD_67283 | JGI IMG/M metagenome (GOLD analysis project Ga0066852, IMG submission 67283) | Marine microbial and viral communities from oxygen minimum zone, Eastern Pacific Ocean - ETNP201406SV63 | ecosystem: Environmental > Aquatic > Marine > Oceanic | place: Pacific Ocean: Eastern...
CAATTTGTCAAAATGGGCCACTTCGCGCTTATCGAGAACCTATGCCAACATGAGGATTGGAACATGGAGGTGGTCATTTTAGGTGAACAAACCAGCCGGATTTCATCCTTGATAAAAAGCCTCCCTGTCGAGCCGGACGTCGCTTTATTCCATTTTGATTCCGTGCTGATGGATCGCGAATTGACACCTATGGCTTTGCTGACAAATAGCCGCGGCGCCATGTCCCGGATGCGCGTCAGTCTCGGTGAAGTGCGTTCGAAGTACGATTGTGTGTTGGCGGCGAATCTTCATCCAAGTCTGCCGGTGGATCGATGGGTGATGGTCAAACGGATTCGCGTCTGGGTGAACGCGAACGGGTTTTTAACAGAATTGAACCTTGATAACTTGGTCTCATTTTGCGCGGGAAAACGAACTCGCTGGCTCCATGAAGTCCCGTCAGGCGAGGGGCGTTCCGCGCAGTTAAAAATCGCCACGGAGATGCCTCCTGGGCGAAACGCAATCCAGTTTTGGTTTAAAGCAGGTGATGGCTCAATCGGGAAGATGGAACTGACCGTTCGCTTGGACATTGAAGATCGGAGTTTTCATGCGGAGACGAAGCTCAACGCTCAAGCCGAGAAGCATTTTATGAATGCGACTCGTTCGTTGGCCGATGAGGTTGGCTTCGAGTTTAATCCCTCGAGTGAGCGGCGTTTGATTGCTCGTGCCAATTGCGGCCGTTTTTTTGCCGAGGAGGAGTGGTGCTGTGATATTCCGCATCCCGTTGAGGCCAGTCGCGGTCAAGAAGCCAGCGGCGATGCCTTCAGTCCCGGTTGGTTTCAAGTGCCTCTTGAGTTTGGTCAAGTGGCGGAGTTGATCATTTCCGTCAACGAAGCGGATGATCAACTACTTGGGAAAGCAGGTCGAACGAATGAAGCCGATCGGGATGATGGCTGGCCCGGGTTTGGTCTGGCGCTGGACTCTGCGATGGATGCGTTTGTGGTTCAGCGTGGCGAGGTGAAGTCGATCATCGCTGGTTATCCGTGGTTTTTGGACTGGGGGCGCGATTCGTTGATTGCTGTCCGCGGCTTAATCGCTGCCGGGCGGCTGGAGGAGGCGCAGGCTGTCGTTGGTTTGTTTGCGTCACACGAGAGGGAGGGCACGATTCCAAATGCGATTTTCGGGGATAACGACTCAAATCGCGAAACGTCCGACGCGCCGCTTTGGCTGGCGTTGGCCATCGGGGAGTTGGCGGCCAAATTGGGCGATGGCTTTTACGCGCAGAAAGTGAGCGGGGCAAGTCGGACGTATCTTTCTGTGGTCAAAAGTATTGGGAAGAATTACTGCGATGGCACGCCGACCGGAATTCGAATGGATGCAGGATCATGCCTGATTTTCAGCCCAGTGCATTTCACGTGGATGGACACCAACCATCCGGCGGGTACACAGCGCGAGGGGTATCCGATCGAGATTCAGGCGCTGTGGATCCATTTGCTTGCGCAGTTGGACAAGCTTGAGCCGAGCGGCGAGTGGGAGTTGCGCATGGCCAAGGCTGGGCAAAGTTTCGTTGATCTGTTTTGGAACGAAGAGCGCGGCTGGCTCGCTGATTGTCTCTTGGCCAAGCCGGGGCAGCCGGCTGGCCAAGCGAGAGCCGATGAGAATCTTCGCTGCAACATACTAATTGCTGTTAGCCTGGGCGTTGTTAGCGGCCAGATTGCCCGGGCCAACGTCGATGCCGCCGCCAGATATTTGCTCATCCCCGGCGCAGTTCGTTCACTCGCACCATTGCCTGCGCTCACTCCGCACGAGGTTCACCACAACGGCAAACGACTCAACAACCCTGCAAGCCCGTACTGGGGGCGTTACGAGGGAGATGAGGATACCCGCCGCAAGCCGGCCTACCACAACGGCACCGCGTGGAGTTGGTTTTTGCCCCAGTTTTGCGAGGCACTGGTCCGTGCTTGGCCAAGCGATCCCGATGCCGCTGAGGCGGCAAAGTGCTATCTCGGAAGTGTGGCCAGTTTAATGAGCGAAGGTTGCCTTGGCCAAGTACCGGAGATCCTTGACGGCGACGCGCCGCACGATCAGCGCGGCTGCGACGCTCAAGCTTGGGGTGTTTCAGAGTCGTTGCGAGTTTGGCATCTGCTGAACGAAATCAGCAACGGCTAAAGTGTCGACAAATAGGCAATCAGATCACGTGTCTTGTGGAGGGAAAGAATGGTTCCCATCGGCGGCATGGCTGATAACTCTGACTGTACCTGGGCATCACTATTTTGCCAGGAGGGCGAAGTAATTTTTGGAGATTTCGTTTATCTTGGCCTGTTGGGTGGTGATTTTTTGTGTAAGGGTCTTCTCCTTTTTCAATGCTTGTTGGTGTTTGCTGGCTCCTGAGTTGACGATTTCTGTTTTTGTTCGAATGTCTGCTTCGGGTTCGTCCGACTCCATGGTCATCTTCCGCTTTGCCAATTGTCATCTTCCGTTTTGCCAATTTGCCGTTGCAGTAACCGTGGGATTGCGACAGGCTCACGCCGGTGACCCGATGGAAAGCAACGCTGGCCGGCTTGGCCAAGGGCTGCTCGGCTGCCATTTTTCCCGAGGTGTGCCAGGTGTGCCGGGATGAAAAGGGCAAGCCGGCGGACGGCTTCATCGGGAACGGTTGCCTGGTCAAGTTCAAGCCGATCGAGCCGCCGTTTTGCCGACGGTGCGGCCAGCCGTTCAGGGGGGAGTTCAGCGGCGACTTTGAGTGCGGAAACTGCGTGGAGATGGGGTTGCAGTTCGAGTTTGCGCGGGCAGCGATGCAGGCCAACGCGGAGATGCTCGAGGTCATTCACCGATTCAAATATGAACAGGCGCTCTGGCTGGAGCCGTTGTTCGACCGGTTATTCAACGGTTGCTCGACCGAACAAATTCGCGATTGGCGGGGCGATTGCCTTGTGCCGGTGCCGCTGCATCCGGTACGTTTCCGTGAGCGCGGGTTCAACCAGGCCGAGCAGTTGTGCCGTAACTTGAGCCGGAAGACCGGCCTGAACGTGGAGTCGCGTGCGGTGAAACGCACCCGAGTGACCCAGACCCAGACACGGCTTTCACGAAGCGAGAGGTTGGGCAACATGCGCGGAGCATTTGAACCGCACAAAGTGAAATTGAACGGCAGGCGTGTTGTGCTTGTCGATGATGTTTTGACGACCGGAGCCACCGCCAGCGACTGCGCGCGAGCCTGCATAAAAGCGGGCGCCGCAAGGGTAGGCGTGTGGACGCTTGCGCGAGGCCTGGGTTCGCCAGGCCACTAAAAACGAAATGTCTGATTTATCTGATTTTTCCAAGACTCTTCCGCAGCTTGAGACGGTGGATGTCGAATCGATTCCAGCCGGGATCGAGCCGGGGAGCGGTTCCTCAAGAATGAAAGTCGGTGAGGCTGCGCCGCGCAAAAAAAACATTCCAAAGGGCTTGTGGACCAAGTGCGGTAAGTGCGCGGAACTGATCTACGACAAGGATCTTGAGGAAAATCTCAAGACTTGTCCGTCGTGCGGTTATCATTTCCCGATCGCCGCCCGGGCGCGACTGGCATCGCTCGTGGACGACAAGTCATTCAGGGAAACGGATGCCGGCATGCGCAGCGTTGACGTTCTCGAGTTTACCGGCGTGGCCTCGTACCCGTCCAAGCTCGAGCGATACCAAAAAAGCACCGGGGAAAACGATGCGGTGATCACCGGCTTGTGCCGGATAGGGCCGCACCGGGTTGCGCTGGGCATCATGGATTTTTCATTTCTCGGCGGCTCGATGGGATCCGTTGTCGGCGAGAAACTCACTCGGCTGATCGAGGCCGGCACGAAGAAAAAACTGCCGGTGATCATCATCTCCACCAGCGGCGGTGCCCGAATGTACGAGGGGATGTTCAGCCTCATGCAGATGGCCAAGACCTGCGGCGCGCTGGCGTACCATTCCGAGGCGCGCCTGCCGTACATCAGCGTGCTGACGCACCCGACCACCGCCGGGGTGATGGCGAGTTACGCCAGCGTGGGGGATCTGATTATTGCGGAGCCGGGCGCGATGATTGGCTTCGCCGGGCCGCGCGTGATCAAGGACACCACGCAGGCGGAGTTGCCGCCGGGCTTCCAGACGGCGGAGTTCCTGCTCGATCGCGGGATGATCGACGCCATCGTGACACGCAACCGGATGCGCGAGTCGCTGATCGACTACCTCGACTACCTCAGCGCTGGCTTGGCCAAGCAGAAGGCCAAGCGTGCCCCGCGCAAAAAAGCCTCCTGAACATCAACCGCAGTTGGCGTCGTGCCGGGCCAACTCCGCTTCGTAGGCATCCTGCAGTTGGCCAACGAGTGGATGTGAGCCAAGCGCCGTGCTGTCCACTTGGCCAATCGCGCGGATACCGGTCGCTGCCGAGGTGACAAACCCCGCCTCGGCCTGCTGCAGGCGGTCAGGTGCGGCCGACTCCTCCCGCACCGCTTGGCCAAGCGCGGGGGCAAGATCGATTACCAGCCGCCGCGTGACACCAGGCAGGACACCATCCGAAATCGGCGGTGTGCGAAGCGCCCCATTCTCCACCCAAAAAACATTCGCTGCCGAAATCTCAGTGACGTTGCCGTCAGAGTTGAGGATCAGTCCATCGTCCGCCCTTTGCCTCATCGCCTCGCGTTTGGCCAGCACGGAGTCAAGCTTGTTCGCTGACTTCACCATGGCCAAGGGATCGTCAACAGCAATCCGTGCCGTGGTGGTCACCAGCGACAGCGGCTTGCTCAACGATTGGGGCAACGGGTGTTGCGTGATGAGCAGCGTTGGCTGTTCGTCGCCGGTGAGGCCGTAGCCGCGCTGACCCACGCCACGTGATAGGGTAATCCGCACGAGGCTCTCGGTGACGTCGTTCCGACTGGTCAACTCACGAACATTGCCAAGCAGCGATTCCGTGGATTGGGGCAGGGCAATGCCAAGCGACTCAGAGCCATCCATGAAGCGCATCATGTGCCAATCCCAAAGGAATGGCCGGCCGTCGTGAATCCGGATCGTCTCAAACAACCCGTCACCATAAAGAAACCCACGGTCGCTCGCCGAAACTTGAGCCTCGTCCAAGGGAAGAAAATGACCGTTCAGTGAGGCTGTCGAAAAGGAGGCGGGCATGACGTGCGGTTTAGAAACCGGTTGGACAATTCGAACGGGAAGAAATGGGGTATCCGACGGGGTTCGAACTCGCAACAACCAGAATCACAATCTGGGGCTCTACCATTTAACTACGGCCACCCGTTAATCGCAATTTACTGCTATGCAATTTGTTAGAAACCGAATGCCTTTCATTGGTTCAGATTGCGTTGACCCTTGATTTTCCACTTTATCCACAAAAAACAGGCACAAGTGTCAGTTCATACGGGACGAACTCAACCAAGGCTCTCCTAATGCATCAAGCTAATTCCAAATAGGCGGCGTGCTTCCAACTCCACGCGCTCATTCAATGCATAATGGATTTGAGCTTGGAGAATTTTTGGTCAATAAAGGGGCTTAGCGGTGCTGACAGTGCCACCCAAGTGTGCCGTGATGTTGAGGTTCGCTTCGCGAGGCAGGCTTTGGCTCAGAGTCATCAAGGGAGGCGTCCTGAAAGTCGAGATGCACGAGGAAGAGACTTAACCAATATTGCTCTCAACACTGCTAGAAATGTTGCATTATCTTTGTTGACGGGTTTTCGCATCACGAATAATATTCATGGGTATGAAGGAACCCAATCTAACTTTTTTGACGGCGATTGTATTGGTGACGATCGGTTTTTCCCACTCAACGACTCAGGCCGATAACAATGCGAAAATCCTGGAGCAACTTAATGGTACTTGGAAAGGAGGCGTCCTTAATGGAGCCCAAGGCCATGTTCTTGTATTCAAGGGCAAGGGGGTTGCCGCGACACAGAATGCCAATGACCTTGGGGCGGGAAATTTGGTATTAGACAGTTCGAAGAAGCCGTGGACCCTAGACGCCAAGGGGACCAAGGGCGGTCACAAGGGGCAGGATCGCCTGGGTATTTTGACCATTGATGGAGACTCCCTCAAGTGGTGCGTCTCGCTCGGGAAAAACCGTCCCGCTGATTTCAAGACAGGCGGCCAGAACTTCTGCCTAAGCTTAAAGAAAAAGAAGTAACCCCACATAGCCATCCCTAGCCGACGATTTGTTTATTCACTGGGCAGAGGGAGTGCGCATTTTTTCTGGCAAACCGGCGAAAACCAATTCGCTCGATTTGGTTGGATAACATCCGGTCTGGTGGCAGGGAGCGTTTATCGCTCAGCGAAGTCATCGATTAGGTGGTTCGGGGTTGTCTCGACGCACCACGCGGTTACAATCACCACCTCCGTCGCTTCGCCGTCGCCATTAGCGTCTCGTTTGATCGCTTTTTTGTGTCAAAAGCTAAAACACCATTAAAAGTATACATATGAAAAACCATCGTGCAATAGATGGCACTGCCAAAGTGTGGCAGCGTCTGATCACTTGGAGTGCCTTAGTCCCGACAATCGCTCTGGGCTTGTCCTTCGTGCGGACACAGGCTCAGGAGCAGAGTCCCCTGCTGCAGGGAGAGGACGGTTTCGTGATTTGGGAAGCCGAGGATTTTGACCGGAACCCGGATGAACTCTGGATAGAGGATATCGACCGCGAAGGCGCCTCCGGTGAAATCTCCATGGTGAACCCCAACGGTGCCGGCGGTAACGAAGCCGACACCCAGTTGCAGTACGACATTATTTTCACCAAGACGGGTACGCATATCATTTGGTATCGCGCCGTGGGGGACAGCGGCACTGACGACTCCATGTGGCTGCACGTGGATGGCGAACGGCCGCCGAATCGAACTACGGGCAACCAGGCCAGTATGACCGGATTCAATGGCGCCATCTTCGCATGGAACAGCAGACCACAGGATGGTGGAGGTCAAATGACTTTCGACATCGACGAACCTGGCCTGCACACCATCGGCATCGCCCGCCGTGAGGATGGAGCCTATGTCGACAAATTCATCATCACCACAGATTCATCCTTCAATCCCGACGACTTCGGGGAATTTGGACCGCCTTCGACCCCGCGGGAGGGCGAAGAGGTGGAAAGCAACAACCAAGTGGAAATTACTCTGGATCCCGTGGATACCGAAGGATTGGAAAACACGTCTGTAACTCTGACAGGTGATGCGGCGATCACACCCGAAGACGCGCTGATGGCATTGCAATGGCAACGCAAAGTTGGCGATGAATTCATCAACCTTTCTGGAAAAAGCGGAACCAGTTTCGTGGTGAGTCCGCTGACATTGGATTGGGACGGGACTGTTGTGCGTCTTAATGCAGTGACCATTGGCGACTCCGCCGTGAGCCAGGAGGCGATTATTTCGGTTATTCCCGAGACGGATCCACCCCAAGTGATTAGAGCTCAGGGCAACGCAAACGAGGAGCGCGTTTTTGTGACGTTTTCAGAGCCCTTGAGTGTCGCCTCCGCTGAAATGGTTGAAAATTATAAGATCACCAGCGCCGAGGGGTCCACAGAAGTTGTCAGCGCATCATTAATTGGCCCCCGCATTGTATTGCTGGAAACTTACGAGATGGTTGTAGGCGCCAAATACACCATCACGCTAAACAATATTGCCGACACCGCGGCAACCCCCAATATTCTCAGTGGCCAGGTGAAATTCTACGCCCTTGGCTACCTGCTCCCTCAAACGGAAGATGGGTTGATAGTCTTCGAGGCAGAGTCTTATGACATCAACACCGACGGTCTCTGGGTGGAAAGCGGCACACCTTCGGGAGGCGTGTCGATGGTTCTGCCAAACGGCGCCGGGGGCAACGAGGCATCCTCCCAGCTCTTATATGATGTGGAGTTCATCTACGACGGCACCCACATCGTCTGGTATCGCGCCAGAGGGGACAACGGCAACGATGATTCGAGCTGGTTTTGGCTGGATGGCGCGCGTCCAGCCAATCGCGTCGATGGTAATCAGGCAAGTATGACTGGTTTTTCCGGAAAATCCGATTTTGTCTGGAACAGCAAACCACAGGATGGACCTTCGCCTTATACCATTGAGATCGACGAAGCTGGGCTGTACACCATCTCACTGGCGCGCCGTGAAGACGGGTCTTTCTTCGACAAATTCGTTATTACCGACGATATGACCTTTGATCCCAACGACTTTGGTCCACTGGGACCACCGGAGACGCGGGAAGGATTGCCGGCTTTGCCAGAGGTGACCCTGATGATACCCATGGATGGAGAAGAATTCGAATCGGGAGAAGTGATTCCGCTTGAGGTGGAAATTGGCGCGTCGGACCGTGAAATCGTGCGTGTACAGTATTACTCTGGCGGAGAATTGGTCGCTGAATCGACCACAAAACCCTTCAGCGCCGAGTGGGCCGGCGCTCCCGCGGGGGAGCACGATCTGAGCGTGGCGGTCATTGACGACGTTAACGATTCGGTGGTCACCCCTGATTGGGGGCATGCGTTCGTTACCGTTTTCACCGATGAACCCATCCAAATCACCGGTCTGGAACTGGATGGCACCGGTGCCAACCTAATCATGGAGTGGCAGGGCGGCATGGGTCCCTACACGGTACAGAAAGCCGCAAGTCTAAACGCACCAGCCTGGGAAGACGTGGACGTAGACGTTGAAAGCCCACTGACCCTGCCTGTCGATGGCGCGACCGGATTCTTCCGCGTTGTCGCTCCTTGATAGCATACTAACGGCATTTGATCCGTCCACCAGAACGTATAAGGCCACCTTTTGAGATTACCATTGCATAATCAATGAAACCACAATCAAGCCTGATTTAGGTTCCTGTGCCTTCGAGCAAGGAGGCTCGCGCCCTACAAGCCAATAAAGAGACATGCAAAGTAAGCGCGCCTTTACCTTAATCGAGTTGCTGGTGGTGATTGCCATTATTGCCATTCTCGCCGCGTTGCTGCTCCCGGCGCTCAGCCAGGCAAAAAACAAGGCCCAGCGAACCAGTTGCACCAACAATCTCCGGCAGATCGGGCTGGCGCTGGCGGCTTATGCGAGTGATTTCGATGACCGGATTCCTCCCACGATGTTCGACCCGGAAAAAATCGTTGGCTCCGAACCGTGGATGAGCTACGTGATGTTCAACGGCAACGACAACCAGCGGGCGAACACAAAATCCCCCATGAATCTGGGCTTCCTCTACACGGTGGGGTTGATCACCTCCGGCCCCTCCTTCTACGACCCTGGTCTGAGACACGCGGACACACTTCCCATCAAGCAGGAATTGAAAAACTATCAGAGCCCCGGGGTCCCGTGGCCCATGTGCTATCGCGGTCGCGTGCGGGGCAACTACATGTACTATCCGCAATCCGACCTTCCGGCGAAACTCAACGCCAAAAGTGAGGTGGAGGCCCAGTGGCGCCTCGTGGCCCGAAAGGCCAGCGATTTTTCCTCGCAACGCTCCATCGTCACCGACCTGATCTACACCGAGGCCACCCGGCCGCACACCTCAAACGATAATCCAACCGGCATCAATGCTCTTTGGGGCGACACGCACGTGTCGTTCAGCAATACCAAGGCGGCGTTCAACCCCGACCTATGGGATCAAGGACAGCACCATACCGGGAAACAAAACCCGGGCGACAATCCGCTGAAGTTTCGCACCATCGTCGGTCTGCTGCGCCCGTAACGGATCGCTTTTACACTCATCTCACAATACCAATGAAACACCTCCTAATCACAATCGCACTTCTCCCATGGCAAAGCATGAATGCTGAAACCATCCCGGAAAGCATCGTCATGAAAAAAATCCCAGGAGGAACGTTTATCATGGGTAGCAACAGCTTACAAGGCTCCCCCACACAGAGAACGGATGCCCCAGAACATCAGGTCACCCTCAGCCCATATTGGATGAGCGAAGCAGAGGTCACCAACGCGCAATACACCGAGTTCCTGAATGCAGCATACAGAGCTGGACTCATTCAAATTGTCACTGGTAGCCGAGGGCCCGACAATGGAAAACGTCTTGTTCAAGGAACCCCGACCTCAACATATAACGGAAAGACATTCTATAATCTGGACGGAACTCGTGTTCTCAAAGACCACGACAACGCAGACGGTGATAACAACTCATTTACCGGTGACGTGGAACCAGAAAACCCACTAAACATCTCCTATATCGATTTCGACAGTGAACAGGAGATTTTCTACGTCAAAGACCCACATTACTCAACGGATTGCAACTGGCTAGACATCTGCAACTACTACGACTACGGCACGACACCGAGGCAGCTAACAGGAAGCATGCTCAATGACTTTGACGATTGGGCGGGAGGCGGAGCAAATTTCTTAAATGAACTGGAAGGTTGGACTTTGAGCAATCCTTCGGCAGCTCAGAATCTACCAACTCAGATTGAAGTCTCCAATTGGCCGGTAACATTTATCCGATGGTGGGGCGCACAAGCTTTTGCTGAGTTCTACGGATTAAGATTGCCTACGGAAGCTCAGTGGGAATTTGCCGCCAAGGGTGGGGCAAGCTTCACCTGGGCCGTTCACGACGGTCAGGACCGGACAGATGCAAACTGGAACAAGTTAGGTATGGGAACGGCTTCCACCGGACACGTCCGAACTGCCGTAAGTGGCAAGCCGAATCCGTTCGGCTTATATAATCTGGGAGGTAACGCCTGGGAATGGATCGCCGATAATTATGTAGAATCCTACGACACCCAGCCCGTTGAAAATCCCCTGGTTGAAGCAGTTGGCTCAACCACCCGCTGTTGGCGTGGAGGCTCATGGAACTACCACGAAGCCACATTGCAATCCTCAATTCGTTTTTCGGATGACGAGACTCATGGGAACGACCATTTCGGGTTTCGTGTAGTAGCGCCATTTGTTAAAATACTTTCGTTCATGTCCGGTGATGGACATAATGAAGTTTCGTGGCATTCTATGAAAAAGGAAGTCTACGGCGTTGAATATTCATTAAATCTTATACATTGGGGCGAAATTACGGAAGTAGAGGCGACCGGGTTAACGGCTGTTTATTCGGACATCGACAGTACAAGATTATCGTCATCCAAAGGATTCTATCGCATCAAAATCAAGTAATTAAAAATGCTCATTGATGATAAAGGCATCAGAAAACTCCCCATTGACACTCTGAATCGAACCGCAGCAATGTCTGGGATCACAGAAACTAACTACACAGTATAGCTTTTACCGAGTAAGAAAAAATTACAATCCAACACACCGCGAGTTGTGAAATATGCAACCCCTTTTACTTGTCCCTAGCTAGGATAATTTTAGACTCTCATAAATCTCATCCGAGCAAACTATCACTCAGTAGTTCTTGTTTAAAGAACTTTGAACCCAGGGAAATAAAAGTTATCCGAGTCGTCAATGAATCATTCGCTCGCAACTAAACCAACCCGCTCCACCACTTGAACGCCGCAGGGTTGTTGTTCGGGGCAACAGTTAAATCGACCCTTTTTTTCTGACCGCTTGACGGTGAATTGGCAGTGGGTTCTCATTGGGTTGCGGTGTAAGAAGAACCTCGACCAGTTCCACGTCCCGCTGGCGTGGACCTTTAATTATCCAGTTGCCTGAGGGGTCATTTTTTCAAAGAGGGTCATAGTTTCTGAGGTAACCTGTTTCCGGGGATCCCCCTTCCAATGTTGAACATAAACAGCGGGAACTATAACGACCTGCCGAACACTAGAATACATACCTGACGTCAATGAGCATCAGTGAATTAGGTGTAACTTTTAGGTGTAACTTTTGGGTGTAACTTTTGGGTGTAACTTTGACCTAATGAAGTCGTAAGTCATTGACAGAGAAGATGGGGTGACCGACGGGACTCGAACCCGCAACAACCAGAATCACAATCTGGGGCTCTACCATTGAACTACGGCCACCACCAAGGGCGGACAACGTACCGCATTCGGCTTCGGCCGGTCAAGCGCCAGTGTGTTTTCGCCTCCCCGGAGGCCGAAACTCGTGGTTGCATCGGTATTGGAGGTGGCATAGATTTGCCCCGACTGGGAGTGTTATGTCTTACAGCCAACGGTTTGCCGGGCCGGATTGGGATTTCGGTTTTGCTGTGCATCGCGGGTTCGCTTGCCCAAGCGCTTGAGCCGGAGCCGGTTGTGGTTTCTCCGCCGGAAATCAACCTCCAGGCGAAGGGGAGGCAGCAGGTAGTGGTGCAACAGCGCTTGGCCAACGGGCTGATCGTGGACTTGACGCGCGAAGCGGTGTTTGCCAGCAGCGACCCGGCTGTGGCGGTTGTGGAGCAGGGGGTGGTGCGTGCGCAGGGCGAGGGCTTGGCCAAGGTGCGAATTGAGGTTGGGAGGCAGGTCGCTACTGTGGATGTCACCGTTGGGCCGGGGCCAAGTGACAAGCGACTGAGTTTTGTGGCCGATGTTCTGCCGGTGTTGGGTCGTGCTGGGTGCAGCAATGGCAGGTGTCACTCCAAGCCGAAGGGGCAAAACGGTTTTGCGCTTTCGCTCTTCTCATTTGATCCGGTAGCCGATTACAGGGAGATCGTGAAGGACGAGCGCGGTCGCCGTGTGTTCCCTGCCTTCCCGGCCGAAAGCTTAATCCTAAAGAAGTCCGTCTTGGCGGTGGAGCATGAGGGCGATAAACAGCTTGAGATTGGATCACCGTTTTATCAAATCGTTCATGATTGGATTGCGCAGGGGATGCTTTACCAGCGCCCGGACGAACCGAAACTCACAGGTATTTCGGTTTTTCCACAAGAGAAACGCTACTCCAAATCGGTGGAGCAACAATTGGTCGTAACAGCACGTTACGATGACGGTTCAGCCAAGGACGTGACTCATTTGGCTGAATTTGCCACGAACGAAAAAGAAATTGCCGAGGTGGATGAGGGCGGCTTAGTGCAGGTCGGCACGCTAAACGGCGAGGGCTTGATTGTGGTGCGTTACATGGGTGAGGTGGAACTGGCTCGGATCACCGTGCCGACGGACCGACAGTTCAATGACGCGGTGTATGCCGTACTGCCGCGCAACAACTTCATCGACCAGTATGCCCACGCTCGTTTTCAAAAACTGGGTCTGTTGCCGAGTGAACTCTGCAGTGACTCGGAGTTTATGCGTCGGGCGTTTATCGACGTGATTGGCTTGTTGCCGGAACCAGGCGAAGTGCGGCGTTTTCTTGCCGATGAGTCACCAGACAAACGTGCCAAGTTGATCGACCGGTTGCTTGAAGATCCTGCGTACGCCGACACGTGGGCCAACCGATGGGGAGACCTGTTTCGGCCCAACATCGCCCGCGTCGGCTTGAAAAGTGCCTACACGATTGACAACTGGATTCGGGAATGTTTCACCGCCAACAAGCCGTACGACCAAATGGTTCGCGAAATCCTAACGGCCAAGGGTAGCACGCATAAGGTCGGCCCAGCGGTGATCTATCGCACACGCCGTGAACCGGCCACGCTCACCACGCTTTTCAGTCAGGTGTTTCTTGGGGTGCGATTGGAATGCGCGCAGTGCCATCACCATCCCAACGAACAGTGGAGTCAGGAGGACTTCTACCATTTTGCCGCCTTCTTTGCTGAAACCAAGCGCAAGGGAACCGGCATTTCGCCACCCATTTCCGCCGGCACGGAGTATATCTATCATACGCCCGGTGGTGAGGTGCGGCATCCGGTCAGCAACGAGATAATGAAGCCAGTGCCATTGTTTGGTCAGCCACTGATAACTCCAGGTGGAAAGGATCCCCGGGAGACACTCGCCAACTGGATGACGGCCCCGGACAACCCCTTCTTCGCGACGGCGATGGCCAACCGTGTTTGGGGACAATTCTTTGGGCGCGGCATCGTACATCCGGTGGATGATTTTCGTGCATCGAATCCACCGACGAATCCGGAGTTGCTGCGCGCCTTGGCGGCCGATTTCGCCAAGCACGAATATGACCTGAAACATCTCATGCGGCAGATCATGAGTTCACGCATTTACCAACTGAGTTCGACCCCTAATAAAACCAACGTGCAGGATACCGGCAACTTTTCGCGGTTTTATCGTCGTCGGCTTGGTGCGGAAAACCTCGAGGATATCCTTGGCCAAGTGACTGGTTCGGCCAGCAGTTACCAAAGCCTCAGACTCGACGCCCGCAAGGTTGAATTGTGGACCACCAAAATTGAGTCGCCGTTGCTTGAGTCGTTTGGCTTGCCCAACGCCAGCGAGAACTGCCCCTGCGAGCGTGACGTCCGCCCGAGCATGGTTCAGGCGCTGCACTTGATGAATTCCAACACGCTGCAATCGCAGTTGACCGGCAAGTCAGGCCGTGCTGCCAAGCTTGCTCAGGCGGAGATTTCACCTAAGGAGATTGTTGAAGAGATTTTTCTTGCCGTCTACTCCCGTTGGCCAAGCGATGAGGAAAAGAAGATCGGGCTCAGGGCATTCGCTGCCGAGGAAGCCAAGCGCCAACAAGTTGTCGAAGATCTAATGTGGGCCTTGATTAATTCGGCTGAGTTTGTCTTTAATCACTGAAACGGCAATGAGTGAACTCAATACAAACTGTGCTGGGATTGCACGTCGGAATTTTATCCAGCTTGGTGCCGGCGGTGTCCTTGGTTTGGGCATGAGCGACCTGATCCAATTAAGGGCAAGGGCGGCTCAGGCTGCCGGAAAGTCCAGCCCGGACCACGTCAACTGCATCCTTGTATGGCTCGATGGAGGCCCGACCCATTACGAGACGTTCGATCCCAAGCCGGACGCACCATCAGACATACGTGGCGAGTTCAAAACAATACCGACCACGGTGCCCGGTGTTCATTTTTGCGAGACGGTGCCCAAGTTGGCCAAGACGCTTGACAAGATGGCGATCATCCGCTCGATCGCCCACAAGGATCCCAACCATGGCGGTGGTAACCATTACATGATAACTGGCGCGCCGACACCGGTACCGGTGAACTGCGGTTCGTCGGTCTCGTTTCACCCGTCGTTCGGTTCGACGGTGTCGCATCTGCGTGGCATCCGCAATGGATTGCCGGCGTACGCAACACTGCCGCGAAAATCCCGCTCGGCGGGGCCGCATTTTCTCGGCGGCCAGCACACTCCGTTTGTCATCGGTGGCGATCCGAACGGGAAGGGCTTTCGTGTTCGCGACGTCGTGTTACCTCGAAGCATCAGCGAGGGCCGGGCAAACACCCGGCTCAACCTGCGTCGCTCGTTCGATCGCATGCTGCGCATTGCTGATGCCGCCGCCGCTGATCCTGCGGTGGATTTCGACAGCTTTTACCAGCAGGGTATCGATTTGCTTTCGTCGGACCAGGCTCAGGCGGCGTTTAATGTCGAAAAGGAATCGGCGAAGGTTCGCGATCGCTACGGCCGGAACGACTTTGGCCAACGCCTGTTGCTGGCTCGTCGATTGACAGAGGTGGGGGTGTCGTTTGTCATGGTTTACAACGGAGGTTGGGATCACCACACAGACATTTTCAAGAGTGGCTTCAAGAAGAAAATTGCGACGGTAGATCAGGGCATGGCGGCGCTGATCAACGACCTGCACGATCGCGGCCAACTCGAAAGCACGTTGGTCGTCATGCTCGGCGAGTTCGGGCGCACGCCGAAGATCAACGATCGCGCCGGGCGCGATCACTGGCCGTACGCGATGTCGGTCTTAATGGCAGGCGCTGGGATTCCGACCGGGCAGATCATCGGTGCCACAGATAAGAAGGGTTATCACGCCTCTGAGAACATTCATTCGCCGGAAGATTTCGCCTGCTCGCTTTACACCAAGATGGGAATCGACCCGCACCACGTGCTTTACACGAACACCGGGCGGCCGTCACCCATTGTCAACGGGGGAGCACCCATCAAGGAGTTGTTCGGGTGAGGCGGCTCCGTTTTGCAGCAGCTTTGGCTTCGTTACCCTGTTTTTTTGCAGTGGAGCCGGACAGCTTGGCCAAGCCGCCGGCAGTCACCAGCATTTTCCCCCCTGGTGGAAAACCGGGCTCAACATTTGAACTCACGGCGGCCGACGCTCCCGATCCTTGGCCAAGCGCTGCATGGACGAGCCACCCCGGCATCAAGCTTGAGGCGATCAAGGACAAAAAGGGCGTCTACAAGAGCACCATCGCTGCCGACACGCCGGTTGGGCCGCACTTGGTCCGGTTTTACAATGCAGACGGCTCATCGCAGCCACGGACGTTTTTCGTGGGTTTGGCCGGTGAGATGGCCGAGGTGGAGCCGAACGACAAGCTCGATGCCGCTCAATTACTAGAAAACACACCGATCGTTATCAACGGTCGTCTCAACAAAACCGGCGATGTCGATGCGTTTTCATTTCGCGCCAACAAGGGCGACTGGATTGTGGCGCAGTGCCACGCCTACTCGCTCGACTCGCCGGTCGATGCGTTCCTGCATCTCCACGACGAAAACGGCAGCAAGGTGGCTTTCGCGCCGGACACCCAAAATCTCGACCCGCTGCTGGCCTGGCAGGCCGCGAAGACAGGTGTGTACACGCTGACTTTCGCCGGTCTGGTGTTTCCGTTCAACGCCACCGCACGATTTCACGGCAGCGCGCACACGGTGTACAGGATGACGATCAGCACCGGTCCATTTGCGCGGAACACCTATCCGCTTGGCGTAAAGCGTGGTAGTAAAACACCGGTGCATCTGGTTGGCTGGGGATTTGAAAAGCAACAAGCCGTCCAGGCCGCGGTGGTGCACGCCACATCTTCCGGCGAGACCGCGTGGGTCGGGGTCAAGGGCCTGGCTGCGCCGGTGCCGGTGGTGCTCGGCCGCCTGCCTGGCCACCGCGAAACGGAGCCGAACAACTCGATCGACTCCGCGCTCACCATCGCTTGGCCAAGCGCGATTCACGGGCGCATCGGCGAGGCCGACGACGAGGATCGTTTCGGCATCATGGCGGAGAAGGGCGACAGTCTGCGACTGCGGCTGCGGGCGTCCGAACTCAACTCCGCGCTCGACCCTGTCCTGAGCATCGAGGATGCCAGCGGCGGGCAACTCGCCCGTGACGACGACTCCGGCGAACGCCAGGACGCCAAGCTCGACTGGACCGCGCCGGCGGACGGGATATATCATCTGGCCGTAAGCGACCTCATTCGCTCTGGTGGCAACGCGCATTTTTACAGGCTGGAGATCGATCGGGTCACTCCAAGCCTCAACGCCACCTTCACGCCGGACCGGCTCGTGGTGGAGGCCGGCAAAAGCGCCGAGGCGACCGTGACGATTGGTTTTGTCGACGGCTACAAGGGTCACCCAGCCGTTGTGATGCAAGGTCTGCCCGACGGCGTGAGTGCGCAAATCCCAGCGACAGAAAAGGGAGGGACGGTTAAGATCAAGCTTGTGGCGGCCGAGTCGGCCAAGCCGGCGAATATCCCGTTGACCCTGCTCGTTGTTGAACCGGGTACGTCGACAATCCACACGGCCACCACACCCATCGGCATGGACAAAGCCGGCGGCGGGCGGTTGATCAACTCGATCGATCACCTTTGGCTGACTGTCAAACCCAAGCCCGAACCAAAGAAAGAGGCAAAAAAGTAGCTTGGCCAAACGCGGAATTCTTTTTCGTTGAAAGCAGCGAAATATTCACTACGATGCGCTCACCGGGTTCGGGATGTAGCGTAGCCTGGTTAGCGCGCCTGACTGGGGGTCAGGAGGTCGAGAGTTCGAATCTCTCCATCCCGACCATTCTTTTTTCTAGCTTTTCCTAACGTTCACTCAAAAAACAGGGGTGCATTGTGCATCACCTTTGCGAATTGGTGTTAGTCACGAGTGGACATAAAACCCAATAAAAAGTCGGAGTCATTAACATAAAGTGGTACCCAAAATGGTACCCGTTTTGATTGGGGTTAAAAGGTAAAGTGAGGGTTACGCTAAAAAAAGTGGTACCCAAATGTTGGTACCCAGATTGGTCCCGGTGGTTGGCGACCTAATTGGTCCCCTAATTGGTCCCCAGTGCTTTCTGACGGACTTTTGCAGGCGGCTAGGGTGACCACGGCGGAGGCTGGTCAAG
>Ga0066852_10000421_pt1 | contig 17389 bp, 15 predicted proteins | sample ETNtaG_27_FD_67283 | JGI IMG/M metagenome (GOLD analysis project Ga0066852, IMG submission 67283) | Marine microbial and viral communities from oxygen minimum zone, Eastern Pacific Ocean - ETNP201406SV63 | ecosystem: Environmental > Aquatic > Marine > Oceanic | place: Pacific Ocean: Eastern...
AAAAAGTCTACGCTAAGGAAGAAAAAGATAGTTCACTGGAAAGTTTGATTAAAGAATGTTTAAACTTGTTGTCTTGATCGATGCCCTTCGACAAGCTCAGGGCGACACATTTTTGAATTTTCTTTGTAACACTTATTTAGCATCAAAAAGTATTATATTTACATCCTTAAATGCAAAGACGGCAGTTATTACACAGGGGTGACCAATAACTTAGAAAAAAGGTTTTTAGAGCACTAAAGTGGTGGGATTGAAGAATGTTACACCTATAAATAAGCGACCTGTCGAACTCGTATTTCAGGAAGAATGTCGGCTGGCAGATCATGCTATACAAAGAGAAAAACAAATAAAAGGCTGGTCGAGAATTAAGAAAGAAGCTCTAATTAATAGGGACTATGAGAAACTTCCTGAGTTATCAAAGAATCGATAGAAAAGAAACCTTGAATAAGTTGTCCCCCTGAGCAACCAAACGTGTCGCCTTGAGCTTGTCGAAGGGCCTCCTTTAAATAATCACTATGGATGAATCCACCACAGGAAGTCCGCTCGATAATGACGAAGTCCAGTTCGAAGAAACACTGAGACCGAATAAATTCGACGACTATATCGGACAGGAAAAAACGAAGCGTAACCTCGAAATTTTCATTGAGGCCGCACGCATGCGTGGCGATGCGCTGGACCATGTCCTGTTCTACGGTCCGCCCGGACTCGGCAAAACCACATTAGCTAACATCATCGCGGGCGAGATGGGCGCGAATATTAAAAGCACATCGGGTCCGGTTATCGAAAAGTCCGGTGACCTCGCCGCCATCCTGACCAATCTGAAAAAAGGCGATATCCTTTTCATCGACGAAATTCATCGTCTGTCCAATGTCATTGAGGAAGTGCTGTATTCGGCGATGGAAGACTACAACCTGGACATCATGATCGGGCAAGGTCCCAGCGCACGGTCTATCAAACTGGAACTTCCCCCTTTCACACTAGTGGGAGCAACCACGAGAGCCGGACTCCTCACCTCTCCATTAAGAGACCGGTTTGGTGTCGTGCACCGATTAGACTATTACAGTCCGGAAGAACTGGAAACCATCGTCACCCGTTCGGCATCAATCCTGGGAATCGAAATTCATCCCGAAGGCGCGAGCGAAATCGCGCGTCGTTCACGAGGCACACCGCGCATAGCCAACAGACTGCTTCGGCGCGTGCGTGACTATGCACAAGTCAAAGCCGATGGCCTCATCACAAAAGACGTGGCGGACAAGTCGCTGGAGATGATGGAAGTCGACCACTTCGGACTCGACAAAATGGATCACAAACTCATGCTAACTCTCATCAAAAAATTCAAAGGCGGACCCGTCGGAGTCGAAAGTCTGGCGGCATCCATCAGCGAAGAAAAAGGGACCATCGAAGATGTGCTCGAACCCTATCTCATGCAAAGCGGATTCATCCAGCGCACCCCACGCGGAAGAGTCGCCACCGAAATCGCCTACCGTCACTTCGGCCTCACCCCACCCGCCCAGGGCAAACAGGAAAAATTGTTTTAAATCCCCCCTGGCCTGTAAGGAAAACTTAGAAAAGTTGACCTGATTACAAGTGATTCGCCTGGAGCCGAGCAAACTTAAACGTAGAGGAAAGTAAATGAAAAAAGTAATGATTACTCATTTACTTATATTTCGTATCATGTTCAAGATGATTTTTTTATATCGTAAAATCTCTGTATCCGCATTTCTGCTCGCGTTCCTGCTGGCAGGGATTCCGTTTACCCTAGCCGCCTGCGGGGGAAATCCTCAGGCCGCCGCAAGAGCCAAACTGGAAAAACAAAACATCGCTGTCTCGCCACAAAGTCTGTTCCAGACCATCAATATGGGAGACGTGCCGAACACCTTCCTGCTTCTTGAGGCGGGAATCGATGTCAATATTCGCGTGGATGACAAAACCCCGTTGATCGCCGCCATCGAATCGAGCAAGCGAAAGGTGGTGGATCATCTGCTCACTCAATGGGTGCCCGACGTAACGATGAAACAGAGCAATGGCCGGACAGCCCTGATGGCGGCTGTAGAGAATTCCAATGAGGGGCTGGTGGTTCGACTGCTCAATCTCGGTGCGGATGTAGACGCAGCTCTCAGCGACGGGATGACTCCGCTGATGATGGCGGTGACTAAAAATGATTTTGATTTGGTCTCTCTCCTCCTCAAACACAATGCCGATGTTCTGCTCAGAAGTGAAAATGACCAAACCGCTCTTAATCTGGCGATGGCAGTCAAGAATCAGACCATCTATCAATTGCTGATCAATAAAGGAGCGAGTGAAACCATTCGCAACGCTGATTCGGGCTGGACCCCGCTTCTCAAGGCAATCAATAAGGGCGACACTGAAACCATCTGGTTTCTGATTAAAAGTGGTTCCGATATCAACGCACATACTCAAGATAATTACACTGTACTGATGAGCGCCGTGTTCAGCGGTGACCCGACTTTGGTCGATTATCTACTGAAACAAAATGTCGCGCTCAACATCCAGACCAATAATGGGTGGACGGCCCTGTTTTATGCGACCGAGCTTTTACAACCTGAAATCGCCAGAACTCTTCTGGAGCAGGGTGCCGATCCGAACATTGCCGGGTCTGACGGATTCTCACCTCTGATGAGCGCGGTGCTGAATGGAAGTTATCAGTTGGTGGAGATTCTTCTGGAATCTGGAGCTGACCCCAGCCTGAAAGACATCAACAGCGAGACCGCGTTTTCTATTGCTGAGGATAAAGATGAAGAGGAAATTCTGCTACGTCTGGGAAAGTCGGGGGATTGAGAGGGGCCTACTATATTCCCTTTCGGGGCAATGAGGCAAATGTTGAATATCACTAGCTCAGGCCGACACAACAAATCCCCCTAACCCCCTTTAAAAATGGGCCTGGGGGATTTTATCCGCGTTCATCAGTGTCAACTGTTAGCTTCTCAACTCGCCCAGACTTCTTTGAATTGACCCAAAAACTGAGGGTCCATTTTAGTCGCGCCGAGGAGATGTTCCGATTGGTAGGTGACTGATCCATGAAAATCACGGCTTCCGGTTATGATAAGTCCAAATTGTCGGCAGAGATCCTTATAGTATTCCACTTTTCCTGTCCGCTCGTGGTAAGGATAAACGCATTCCATTCCCAGAAGCCCGAATGACTTTAGTTCTTCAACCATGCCGGGGACATCATCGTACGTATATCCTTTAGCCGGGTTGTACAGGGAATACGACCTTTCTCCCGGATGTGCCAGCACCGGAACACCCTTGCATTCGCGAACCAGTCTGAGCGCGTCTTCCATTTCCAGATTCTTACGCTCGACGTTGTATTTCACAAGATAACGGTCGAAAGCATCTCGGCTATTCGCAACAATTCCCAGGCGGACCATCTCCTTGGCCAGGTGAGGCCTCGCCAGAACGCCTTCGGCGGCGCGGCGCACATTCTCAAACTCAATGGTTCCGCGAAACTTTTCCGGGATCACCTCGTTGATGCGTATTATCAATTCACGCATACGCTTTTCCCGTTTATCGGCCATGCCCCTCACTTCACGGCACAGTTCTTCCGATAGGGAGTCCGCCGACTCAAAATAAGCCAGCAGATGGAGATTGAATCCTCTATAGCGCACCGTGATCTCGATCCCGGAAAAAGCAAAAATTCCCCCTGCCTCAGCCGCTAGCATGAATTCATCGATACCGCCAAAGGTATCATGATCGGTCAGGCAAAGAGTTGATACTCCGTTTTTTTTTGCTATGTCAACTAGTTTCGTTGGTGAGAATTCTCCATCAGAAAATATGGAATGCATGTGAATTTCAAATTTCTCCATAAACCATAATAACCTTATTTGCAGGCTTTGGAAAGCCGGGGAAAGAAATACCCTGATTGAAGGCTGGGAAATTGTTCTTCAAAGCTTGATTGCCTTGTCAAAATTTTTCGGATATTCTTGGACCATGATCAGACATCGACTCTTCATGGCCTGGGTTGCGGCCTTAACATTATTTGGAATTGCAAGCGACGCCCGTTCGCTCACCGAAATACCCCCGCGCGAATTCCTCATCGTTTATTCAGGAAATACTCTGGGTGAGCTTAAACCCTGTGGGTGCGCCAAGGAAGAAGATCAAGGCGGATTCGAGCGCCGGGTGACTTATTTCAAGCAAGTCGCCATGAAATCGAAGAACACATTATTTGTGGACACGGGAGACAGCTTCAAGGAGCCCTCTCGCCAGGGAAAAATCAAAGCTCGTTATCTCATGCAGGCCATGTCCCTGTTGAAATATGATGCGGTGATTCCGGGAGACAAAGACCTCGTATACGGAGAAGCGTTCCTCAACGAAGGCGCGTCGATCCCATGGCTTTTAAGCAACGCCCGATTGAGCAAAATTAATCCGCCAGAGACAAGAATCAAAAAACTGGAAAACGGACTCACCATCGCTATGCTGGCCGTGGTCGATCCCGACCTGTACTACGCCGCAGAGCATAGCGGGGGACGCATCACCGATCCCAAAGAATCTGCCAAAAAGTCGATCGACAAACTCAACGCATCAGAACACCCTGACGTAATCGTTCTACTCACCCACATGAAACGGGATAAGGCGCTTTCCCTATTAGCACTGGATGGGGTAGACGTGGTGATCAACGGCCATATAGAAGCGGATACAGATGTCATCGACATGACTCCGGTAAAGCAGGACGGAAAAATATTCATTCAGCCAGGACCGAGAGGCCAGAAGATGGGAGAGTTGACTGTTCGGATTGATAAGGCCGGTAACAAATCATTTGACCAGCGTATGGTTCGTCTGGATTCCAATATAAAATTCGACCCCAAAATGATAAAATGGTATGAGGATTACAACCGGGAAGTGGAAGACCTGTTTTTCGCGTCGCTGGATGCACGAAAAGACCAGCACGGAAAAGAAAAAGTCTATGCGTCTGAGCAGATGTGCCTGACCTGTCACCTCGGAAAACATGATGTCTGGAGTAAGTCGCGCCACGGTCATGCCTACGAAACCATCAACCGGGTCAACAAGGCATTCGATCCTGAGTGCCTGAAATGTCACGTTACCGGATTTGACCGTGCCGGGGGATTCATAAGCGAGGTGGATACACCGGATCTGAAGAATGTACAGTGTGAAGCATGTCACGGACCGGGCCTAGAACATGCAGAAGATCCGCAACCGGGGTTTGGGAGTAATGCCCAACAGGCCTGCAAACTCTGTCATGTAAAAAATCACAGCCCAAATTTTAATTTCTCAAAATACTGGCCAAAAATAAAACATTGATCCTATTGGAAACTATAAGGAGATTTTCATGAAAAACAGCAAGAACCCTCTACTCAAAAGCCTGCAAAAAGTTTTACTGGCCCTTCTGCTGGTTGGCTTCATTCTCCCGTCGAGCCTCGCGCTGGCTGGAGATAAAATTCGAGGGAAATACAAAGTCATCGGTTCCGTGGAAAAACTCAAGGGCGCAAAACAGGTTGAGATGGCTGAATTCTTCAATTACTCCTGCGGCCATTGCTACCGATTTCTGGAGACGTCAAAAAAATTACGCGATAAATTCAAAGACAAGCTCTTCCACAAGAAATATCCCATTTACTGGGGACAACAAACTGCCATACCCGCCAAAACCTATTACATAACCGATGAACTGGGGGTTGAGGAAAAATTCACCCAGGAGTTGTTCGACACCAACTTCAAACTGCATATCAACATTTTTCAGCCCAGGGTTATTCAGCGTCTTTCACAGCATTACAAGATCGAACAAGAAATCAGAGATGGTATGAAGTCTCCGTCCATTGAAGCTAAAGTCAACAAATCATTGGCTTTATTCAAAGAGTACGGCGGTGACGAAACGCCAACGGTTATCCTTAATAACGTACTGAAAGTAACCCCCAGCATTTCAGGCGGTTCCGTGGACAAGATGACGGAAAACCTGGAACTTATCATTGGAGACATTCTGAGCTATAATTAACGCTCTTTAATTTCTCCAATTAGCTAATCACGATAGTGATTGAATAGGAAAGATGATGAACCCATTCTCATCCAGAAAAATTGCCGCTCTGCTGACGGCAACTTTGTTGGGGTTGTTTCTGCTGTTCCCGGCAGGAGGCGGAAAACCTGTCTCTGCCCTTTTATCTACAGCCGAAGCTGGATTTTTCAGTAATGACCTTGAGCTTTTCGAAGAGGTCGTAGACCTGGTGGGAGATAAGTATGTTTATCCCCCCGATTATAAAAAAATGTTCATGGCCTCTATTGATGAAATGGTCCGGACCCTTGATGATGAAAATATCATCACGACCGACAATCCGGGCGGGCAAACCATCTCACGGTTCGACTCATCCATTCATTACCAACTCAACTTCAACAGGGAACACGACCTTGAAGCCTTCAAGAAAATATATTACTTCCTGCATGAAGAATCAAAAAGCAAACTGAGCAAGGAGGAGCTTGAAACAGCCGCCGTCACAGGCCTCATGAACTCACTGGACCCCTACTCCCAGTACATGGATGCTGAGGTCTTTGGCAAGTCGATGCGTGACACAGAAGGGAAATATGGTGGACTGGGCATGGTCATCACGATGAAAGACAGCCGTCTCTATGTAGTGAAGACCATGAAAAACTCTCCAGCCCAACGTGCCGGAATTCTACCGGACGACATTTTTGAAAAATGCAATGGAGAGGATATCAGCAAAACACAGATATCGGAACTTGCCGATATGCTGAGAGGGTACCCGGACACTAAAGTCACCATATCCCTGCACAGGCAGTCCGATAAAAGGGAACGCACCTATACCTTGACCCGGGAAATTATCTCCATCGAAACGGTGGAATATGAAACGCTGGAAGACAACATTGGGTCCATCAAGATCACCAGCTTTTCCAAGCAAACCAACGACCAATTAAAAGAGGCGCTCGCAAAGTCCAAGCAGGATAAGGTGAGGGGCTTTATTCTAGACCTGAGAGATAATCCTGGCGGATTACTCGATCAATCCGTAAAAGTCTCCAGTCACTTTTTATATCGCAACCGTCTCGTGGTCTATACGCAGGGCCGGGAAAGTACCGACCACAATGAATACCGGGCCCAATACAAAAACAGCTTGCATTTCATGCCAGTCATCATTCTGATCAACGAATACAGCGCAAGTGCGGCGGAAATTGTGGCCGGAGCTTTGAGAGATTCAGGAAAAGCACTGATCATAGGAGAGAACTCTTACGGTAAAGGCACAGTTCAAACCATTTTCCGCACCAGTGACGGATCAGGACTGCGTCTTACAACCTCAAAATATTACACACCCTCTGGAACGGATATCACGGCACATGGGATCATCCCGGAAATTCGTATTATCCAAGACTATATTCCGGAAGAAGGTTCTCAGGCGGAAGAAAAATCAAAGATTGAATCGCCTCAATTCGATTCAGGCTCGCTGATAAAACTGAAAGAATCCGAAGTTAAGAATTATATTCAGAAAAAAAACTATACAACAGAAGAATCTGCCGACCCCACCTTTCAGTTTGCTAAAATGGTCATTAAAAACGTTGCTGTAGCAAACAAAAAGAAAACTCTGGAAAAAGCACGCGAGTTGGCGGCCAATATTCATTACTGATTTATTAGGGGAACGATTCAATGAACATCATCAACATCGATTACGAAAAAGAAACTCTTAAGAGTGATTACTATACCTGGCAGATTATTGCCAACGATAAAAACAAGTTTCTTCTTCTACAACGTGAGGATAATGGCCGTTATCACGCCGCCGAAGCCGACGTGAAGAAAAAACATCTTTGGGAAGTTAAGGAGATATCATTCCGCGGCCCCGAAGGCGACACTTATTTCTTCGATGAAGAAACAGGCGTTGATAAAGTTTAAACTATGTAAAATGAGACCCTTTGGTTTTGGACTCTGTACAATTTAAAAAAGTTTTAGAGATTTTAGGTGGGCTAGGGATTTCTTGAGCTCATCCTTGGTTTTGTTGGCGAGAAAGTTGCCCCGCAAGTCGAGCTTTTTCAGCTTGGGAAAGTTTTTGATATCCCCGAAACCCAGTGCCCCGGCATCACGAGTTTCCGTCCAGCCCAGTTGAATTTCTTCCAGATTGGGGAAACTGCCAGATTTTGCAAGAACCAGAGAACCCGCATCACCCAGTATATTATGTCGCAATATCAAAACCTTTAACTTGGGCAAAGGTGACATTTCTGATAGCAGGCCCGCTCCAACGGCGGTGATTTCGTTGTAGCGTAGATCCATCTTTTCAACTTTTTCCAACACGCCACTGGCAATCAGACGCTTTATACCTTCATCTCCGATTTTCTTCCCGGAAAGGTTTAAAAGTTTTCCGCGCCGCTTTAAACCCTCCTTGAATAAGGCATCGTAATCCACCGGACCCTTGTTGAATCCTTGAGCGAAACCCGGTGAGACGGCAGGCTCTACAACAAATGCGAGCATAGCGAGTACACCACTTATCAGGAACAAGGAGACCACATTCCTCCCGAACAAGGAATTAATCCTCATCGTCATCGTTACCGCTCTCTTCAGCCCTTGCCTCCAGTTCATCCCAACTGCTGATCTGATCTTCGTCTTCCTCGTAATCATCCTGATAAATAAAATCCTCCAAATTATCTATGTGTAAATGGCAGAGGCGCGTACCGCACTTGGCTTCTTTGAGCGCCTCAAGGCCAAGCTTTCGAACGCGGTTGGATGTGAGGAACAGGTACCTGAGCTTGGACAGGGTTTTGGATTCGGCAATAGCAATAGCGCCCTCATCCTCAACCAGATTTCCATACAGGTTCAGTTTCTTAAGATTACCCATGACGGGGGATTCCGCGAGAGCTTTTACCCCGTCATCGCTTATGACATTGCCATAAAAGTCCAGTTCTATCAGTCTCTTAAAATGCTCTGAGTTGGCGATGGCAATCGCACCCTCATCACTTATGTTGTTGTTTGCCAGGGTCAACCGTGTAACCCGCTTCAACAGCTTGGATTTAGCCAGAGTCACGGCTCCCTTATCGCCCAAAACCTGATTGCTCAGGTCCAATTGTTTTTTATCAGGAGTCAAAAATTGTTTGATTAAATATTCTACGCTAGCCACAAGATCCCTTTCTTTACCGTATCAGGCGGTGAATGCTAAATTGTCAGGTTTAAACGGGAGTTATTATATCACAAACCGGATTGACACAAGCGACCTTGGAGGGATGTTTAACTGGTCCAATATCGCAGGATAAATAACAAGGCAATCAGGTAAAGACACCAATGGACCTCCCTGGCTTTGCCGCTGAAAACTTTAATCAGGGGATAAGAGATGAATCCCAGCGCCATGCCATCGGCGATACTATAGGTAAGAGGCATTCCGATAACGATCAGATAAGATGGAAGAGCCTCATCCCATTGCTTCCAGTTGATATGAGACAAGTTTCCCGCCATAAGGCATCCTACGATGATAAGAACCGGTGCGGTGATGGGATAAAATATAGTTCCGTCAACGACGTAGCCTCCGCCAATCATCTTTGCAAGCGGAGCAAAAAATAGCGCCAGTAAAAACAGACACGCGGTCACCACACTGGCCAACCCGGTGCGCCCGCCTTCGGCGATTCCGGCAGAGCTTTCGATATAGCAGGTAACCGTAGACGTTCCAAAAGCGGCTCCAGCCGTGGTCGCGACCGCATCCGGCATCAGTGCTCGATTTGCGCGTGGAAGTTTTCCATACTTCATGAATCCCCCTTGCTGCCCAATCCCAACCAGAGTCCCCGCCGTATCAAACAGATCAACAAACACAAATACCCCGACAATCGTCAGCACTCCCAGATCCAAAGCGCCGGCGAGATCCATTTTCAATAAAGTAGGAGCCAAGTCCGGCGGAGAAGATACCAGACCAGAAAACTCCACCAGACCAAAAGGAAGACCCAATAGGCTCATGACCGCCATGCCAATGAAAATCGCTCCAGTCACCCGGCGTTGCAAAAGTACAGCGATCAACAAAACCCCGCACAGGGTAAACACAGCAGGCAGGCTTTTAAGGTTTCCCAGCTGAACCAAAGCTCCCGGATGATCGGTAACCCATCCGCCCTGAACTAATCCGATAAAACTAATAAAAATACCGATACCAGCGGCGATTCCATTTTTCAGATATTCGGGAATAACGTTTATGATCAGTTCGCGAAATCGAAATAGCGTGAGGAGGATGAGTATCACGCCGGATATGAATACCGCGCCTAAAGCCGTTTCCCATGGAATTCCCTGGCCTAGGACTACGGTGTAGGTGAAGTAAAAATTGATACCCATACCCGGTGCCAGAGCGATGGGGTAGTTGGCCCACAATCCCATGATAAGGCAACCCACAGCCGATGCCAGACAGGTGGCAGTCATCACCGCGCCAAAATCCATCCCGGCATTCGACAACACCGCGGGCTGAACGAAGATAATATAGGACGTGGTAAGAAAGGTCACGATCCCTGCCCGCACCTCGGTCACAGCATCGGAATCGTTTTCCTGCAACCGGAATAAACGTTCAAGGATGTCTGAGAGGCCTGTCATTTAGGATAATCAGGGGATTAGAAAGCGATTTTATTTCAGGAATTGTGATTCCACCAAAACAACTTCTTCATCACGGGATGTCACCTGCCCATTAACCCGCGCATCCTGCAAGGATTTAAACACGTCTTGAAAAACTGGACCCGGCTCCATCCCCATACCTATCAGGTCTTCGCCGGTGAGTTCTGTCTTCGCTGACGCGCAATACTGATTGAAATAAAGCGTCGCGTGTTTGTTCACTTGTTCATTGGAACAAACCGCAAGCAAAAGGATCACCGCTTCAGTCGACAGTTCCGACAAGACATCATACACTTCGCTTGGTTTAAGCTCTCGCCCGCCGTTAAATTCATGCTTCGCTTGTACAAAATGTTCCCTGTCCGCGCGCATTCGAATTCTTATTTTCATAGGAATGTGAAGACGCTCCATGGCCTTTTCAAACGCCGCGTTTTTCATAACGATAAACAACGCATGAAAATAAACGAACCATGCCTCAGGTTTTTTCGACATGGGGACCATTTTCGCCCAAGTCAATACGCCATCTATTTTTTCCAGAACAAGTTTATGAGAATCATCCTCTGCTATATCGGGGGCGATTAAATAAAGCAGGGAAAGCTCCCGCATCCGGTCAAGACACTTCACAGGGTCAGACTCTAGCAAAAGAAGCTTAAGCTCGTTCATGAGGCGTGTCCCACTCAACTGATTGACCAGATTGTTCTTGATCGCGCTCTTCATAAAAGCTCTTGTTTGACGACCGATACGGAAATTAAATCTCTGCTCAAAACGGATGGCGCGAAAAATACGGCACGGATCTTCTATAAAACTCAAATTATGAAGAACGCGAATAGAGCCCTCTTTCAAATCCATTGCACCATTGAAATAATCGATCAGGCAAAATGCCCCCTGTCCGTTTAACTTGACAGCCATACTATTGATAGTGAAATCACGGCGAAAAAGATCCGACTTAACAGAACTGCGCTCCACTTTTGGCAGGGCACCCGGATGCGAATAATATTCCATCCTTGCAGTCGCCACATCAATACGGGACCGATCCTTCAACAAAACCACCGAAGTGCCAAACTTGGCATGGCTCTTTGCTCGCCCATTAAATTCCCGGGCCAGAGTTTTGGCAAAGGCAATGCCATCTCCTTCCACTACAAGGTCAATATCAAGATTCTGGATGTTGAGCAATAAGTCCCGAACAAACCCGCCCACAACATAAACATCCACCTTCTCACGGTCAGCAATTTGAGCGATTGAATCCAGCAGAGCCATCACCTCTTTTTGCAATCGCTCCTTCAAGAGGCTCTTCACATTTTTCATGGAACCACTTTTCCCATCGAACAAACGTTGCGTATCAAATTCGCTTGAGACTATATCCCGGTGAAGCACCCTGAGCAAATCCCCCCGACTGATAATGCCTGCCAGATTTTTTGAATCCGGGTCGACCACCGGAACCAGCTTTTGTTTTTCCTCAATTACAATAGGAGCAATCGATTTAAAATAAGCGTCGGGTGTAGTGACCGAAAACTCACAAACCATAAAATCTTTTACCCTGGCATTCTTCATTTTATGATGAATCGCCTTTTCAACTATCTGGCGTGTGATCAAGCCCACGGGCTTTTCATCAGCCAGCACAGGAAGCGTATTTAGATTGAACCGTGTGAGCGTTTTTTCAACGGACAAAAGACTCTCATCCTCTGTAGCCGACTGAACCGGAAAATGCATGATGTCTCTAACCCGGTGCAAAGGTTGCAAGCTATCCTGAAGGAGTTCAAATAGCTTTTCCCGAACCTGAACTAGGGTCTGCTCTTTGATACTTGCTGAAGCGGCGCAACTGTGGCCCCCACCGCCCAGACGACGCGCCACTTCCGCGACATTAACTTCGTCACAACGGCTTCGGGCAATCATATAAACTCCCTGATCGAGTCTTACCAAGGCAAACAGGGCCTTCAAGTTTTCCAGATCCATCACCTGAGAAACAACATACGACACATCCTCCACATAGAAATCCTCAGAAGCGGTGGTCATCGTTACCTCCACTCCGTTGATATTATGCGATTCAATATTCGAGACCAGTTGGTTGAGAATTCCAATCTGTTGCGGATTCAGCCGAGGTTGTACGAATCGCGCTACGGTATCCATGTTCGCGCCAGAGGCGACAAGTTTTCCTGCTGCCGCAAAATCTTCCGGCGTTGTCGATACGGAAAACAACGATTGCGTGTCCTGAAAAATCCCAAGAACCATGAGCGTGCTCTCTTCGGGCGTCAGCGAAATATTTTTCTCTTCAAGAATTTCGCAAAGAAGAGTCGTACTCGCCCCTCTTTTTCGGATAGTACACTGAGCCTCCGCAAAAACATCCGCGACTTCCTCTGGATGGTGATCGTAGATATGCACATCCACATCCGGCTTATCCAGTAGTGATTGAAATATGCCGATTCGCCTGGGGTCGTGAGTATCCACAATGATGAGCTGGCTGACCTCATCGAGATCAATGTCCTTGATACGGGAGATGCCGAAGGAAGGAGGAAACTGCTTCAGGTATTCATTGACGGCTTTTTCAGCCGAGCCGGAAAAAACCAGCCTTGCAGACGGATAAAGTTTGCGAGCGGCCACCATCGAGGCCAGACAGTCAAAGTCCGCATTCAAATGAGTAGTAATGACCTGCATAATCGCACCTGTTTGGGGTATCTGGGTTATCTGGTAGAAAATATTCGTCCTTTTCCAGTCCCTCACGTTTTTCTATTACTTCAATCTTTTTATTTATTTCGTCCAATTCTGGATCACCGCTACCAAAATAAATTCTAGAGCGGACTATTTATTGTCCGTTGGGTCTAAAATCGATACCCAGAACGATTCGGGACACACTCCTCTCATGATTGTGGCTGAATCGGGAAAAACTGATATGGTTAAATTAAACCTGGCTAAAATTGACAGCATGAAAACCTAGGTAAAAGACCGGAAATCGGCACTAAAACTGGCAAGAAAAAAGAACCATATTGAAATTATGTTTTTGCTGGGGGGCTTGCCTCAAACAGCTTCGCCCGGTCCAACGCGGTCATAACGGTTAATTGAGGACTTGCTCATGAAAGTAAACACGAACTACCTAAAAAGTGCTAGACATTCAATTGCCACCTGAACAATGAGTACATCGAGCTTTATGGATGATATTTTGAGATTGGCTTCCAGTCCTGAGTTAATTCTTTTGCGCTGCCTATTTGCAGGGTAGTCATTCTGCTCTCAATTTCATCTCTAACTGGAATCGCGTCTTCCTCCCCATGATCAATAGCAAGGCTTAGCCACATATGGGCTAACACGACATCTTGATAAATCCCTTTCCCCTCCATGTAGATGAGACCCAATTTTGCCTGTCCCAAGGCGTTGCCTTGATCTGCCGCTAATTTCAACAACCTGTAAGCTTCTTTATGGTTTGGAGATGTCCCCTCTCCCGTCAAATACATGGTTGCCAGGCTGACCTGAGCCTTGGCATTGCCCTTTTCAGCGGCAAGCGTGAACCATTTAACAGCTTCCTCAAAATTCTTGGAAGTTCCCTGCCCATGATAATGGAGGGTTCCCAGTAAGTATTGAGCCGAAGCATTTCCATCATTAGCCAGTGGTGTTATTTTTTCCAAAGCAAGTTGATAAGAACCGTTGCTATAGGCATCGATACCCTTCTGCAAATTGCCGGTGATACAGGAGGATAAAAACAAAAGGATGACTGACAATAAGGCGCTAAAAAGTAATTTTATCATTAGCTATCTCTCCTCCCATTTCAACGTCAACTGATAAAACATTTCTGGTTCTTTAATCTCAGAGAATCAACTGTTCCCGCCTTGCACCTTGATCTGTGTCTTGAAGGAAAGCTCCTTCGGGAGATTGCATATTTTATTATTACATGCCCGAAACACGATGGCTCCTTTTATTTCATGAGGACCTGGAGCAAAAAGTTCTGTCGCACGATACTCACGGTGAAATTCTACAATTTGCTCGTGGGTCTTCACGACCATCCCCAAGGCTCCGTCCCATACGATATTCGGTGTCGGTTCTACCCATGGCCCCTGTGGAACAAATGAACCTGAATGAAGAGTGATTTCTGTCGCCAGCGATTCCTCATGCGGCCCTCTGGCGTCAAGGGAATAGATATGCCAACCTTCGCTCACCTCTATTTTGACATGTAAGGCAAACTTGCCATCTGGATCGATGCTTTCAGGGTCACTTATTGCCGTCAATTTAAAATGAACTGACGAACCTGAGTCTTTTTGAAATTCCTGAAATGACGGAACGGCTCGGACTATGGATGTCGAAAAAAAAACGACCATCAACAAAAAAAGGCCAACTCCTATAGCGAGGCTTGGAATATAAGCGGAAATTCTTGAGAGAAATGCCTTCAAAAAACACATGAGGACTTACCGGACCAGATTGGCCTCAGCGCGAAGAATGGAAAGATATTTTTCGACGACTTTTTTGAATTTTTCTAATGATACCGCGCCGGATAACAACTCACCGTATACAGTCCGGGTATCGGGATCGTAGGTTCCTAGAATAAACGTGGGGGTTCCCCTGATACCCAGCTTCATCCCCTCGCTCAGGTCGTTGAGGACCCTGTCTTTATATTTTCTTTCCTTGAGACAGGTTTGAAACCGTCGTATATTTTTAACTCCGGCTTTCTTGGCAAACTGGTGGAGGTTTGTCCTTGAAACCGGGTCACTGTTATCATAGAGGAGTCTTTGCAATTCCCAAAATTTCCCTTGGTCACGTGCACATTCGACTGACTCAGCCATATACTTTGCTTCCTTGTGAAATTCCAGAGGAAAGTGCCGATAACCGAATTGAACCTCTTTACTGTACTGCTCACGCAACTGGTCCAGGGTAGCCTGCACTCTTTTGCAAAACGGACATTGAAAATCTGAATACTCCAGGAGGAAAACTCTTCGTGAGGACGGGTCGCCTTCATCAGACCAGAGCATCGCTGTGCTGATCTGAGCCTTCAACCTGAATTCCAGTGGGGCCTTGAGGTAAACCTTAGCCCACCCTTTATTGATTGCCAACTGATATCGTTCATCCACATAAGCCCTGGCATATACTTTCTCCAGATACACTGTGATCTCATCCCGCATTTTTTCCAGCGTACCCATCTCCTTGATGCCGGGAGTATTTGCATAAAAGCGAGCAACATCATCCTTACTTGGCAAAGGCGCATCCGTTAATTTCAACTCGGGGTGGTTTTTAACTAATTTATCGAGAATTTTTTCTTTCAGCGCTTGCGACTGCATCTGATACAGCTGGACCATCGCTTCGTGAATCTGGGCATTCTTCACATCTTCAAGAATGACAGGTTCATCGTCGACAATCGCTACAACAGGATTGTTGGTGTAGGGACGGAGTTCGTTTGATTCAGCAGCTACCAGAGAAGGAAAAACTCCCATAAGAGAAACCAAAACTGATATTCCCAGAAACCTTGCAAAATGTAATGGAAGAAACTGCATGGAAGTAAAACCTTTTAGTAGGAGGACACATTGCACAAACCAACTCTCATCGTGAATGATCAATCCTTCATGGTTGATGGCTGATATGCGCTTTGTTACTCTAATTATCCCTAATTTGGGAATAATTTCGCAATACATTGTTTAGATAAATACGACTAATTATTCAGTCCCTCAGCCGGCTTTTACTTCTTCCGGATTCAAAAACTTATTACAGTTATCAGCCAATGCCAAAAAAGCCTTGGCCGCGGCAGAGTCGGGACGTGACATCACGACTGGCTCACCTTTATCAGACTGGGCTACGATATCCGCGTCGAGAGGGATCTTTCCTAGGAAAGGAAGAACCAGTTCCTGCGCCAGCTTTTCTCCACCACCTGTTGAGAACACGTCAATATCCTCCTTACAATGCGGACAATTCAGCGTACTCATATTTTCGATAACGCCCACAATAGGGACATTACTGTCGCGGGCAAATGAAATCATTTTTCTGGCATCGAGCAAAGCCAGTTCCTGTGGTGTCGTAACAATCACCGCGCCATCAACCTCACCTATGAAGTCAATAATGGTGATCTGCTCGTTACCTGTTCCAGGAGGCAAGTCGATCAAGAGGAAATCCAGCTCTCCCCACTGAATATTGCCCAACAGTTCGATGATAAAGTCATACTTTACTGCATCGCGCCAGGCAATATGCATATTGGGGTCTTCAATCAAAAATCCAAGAGAGGCAACTTTTAGTCCGTTAGCTGTTTCATACGGATCGATCCCTTCATCTGTAGCTTTCAAACGAATATGTTCCGCGTTCAAAAGCTTTGGGACATTGGGACCATGCAGGTCGGCATCGGCCAGTCCTACCTTGTAACCTTTTTCAGCCAGAGCCACCGCGAGGTTGGTCGTCACCGTACTTTTACCAACGCCCCCCTTGTTACTTCCAACGATAAGCTTGAATTTTATATCACCCATCCGCTTGTTGACCAGCCAGCGGTTGTGTTCGTTTTTGTCTGCCTTGCAATCAGTATCATTATTATGCTCACACATTTCGCATGTGTGAAGGAGCCTGCAATCTCCAGTAACTACCATCTGAACCTCCGGTTTATATAAATCGTCAAAACTAACGGGAAAACCCTGAATATTAATGAATTTATAGAGATTATGGAACTCTCTTTTGGATGTCAAGGGAAATACTGCTCGACGCAGGGGCAAGCCATATAAATCGAGAGTACTTTGAATTCAGATACTACCGTCACCTCGGATCACTCATTATTTACTAAAAATATCATTTCAAAAATTTCTGAAACTTTTGAAACCAGGCCAAGCGTCATATGCGAAAATTTAATGGTGTTCCTAAGTCTCATTTTCCTCTATTTTTGAAGGAATGTGAGTGGCGATTTAACAACCC
>Ga0066852_10000426_pt1 | contig 17310 bp, 16 predicted proteins | sample ETNtaG_27_FD_67283 | JGI IMG/M metagenome (GOLD analysis project Ga0066852, IMG submission 67283) | Marine microbial and viral communities from oxygen minimum zone, Eastern Pacific Ocean - ETNP201406SV63 | ecosystem: Environmental > Aquatic > Marine > Oceanic | place: Pacific Ocean: Eastern...
CCTTTATCAATGGCTTCTGTAACCTTTTCTGCTTTAAGTACACGACTAAGCAGTTCTTCATTGGTTTTTGACAAGGCTTGGCCCGTCTTCAGTTCCTCTTCGGTTATGAGACCTTTTTCAACCAGAAGCTTCTCTAAGCCGCTGAGCCAGTTTTCATAATAAGTTTGGCGGAGGTAATCGACCGGATGTTGGGATTCTCGAGCATGCCGGGATTCGTCAATATTCCAGCGTCCAAGAAATCCTGTTGCTAAGGTCAAAGCCAGGGCTTTACGTTCCCAATCCGTATGGAAAACAGGTTCACTTTGTTCTGATTCGGGAGCAACCAGGCCAAAACCATGCCGACCCCCAAGATCATGGGCACTGTTCATAATGGATTATCCGGATCAGTAATTTTTTCAACACCAATCATCGAATTTCTGGTGACCATCGACTCGAGTTGCTGAAGTGTTTTTTTATGGAAGGATTTAGGTGCTTCCGGAAGAACGAAGTATCTGATCTCGGAAGTCGAATCCCAGACGCGTATTTCCACATCCTCTTCCAAAAAAGTTCCAAACTCTTCCAAAACAGAACGTGGATCACTGACCACACGAGACCGGTATGGGGCTGATTTGTACCAGACCGGAGGAAGGCCCAAAACTGGCCATGGATAGCAGGAACAGAGTGTGCAGACAACGACATTGTGAATGTTCGATGTGTTTTCGACAACCTTCATGTTTTCCCCCTGACGACCCCGATAACCCTGGGAGGATATGGCCTCAGTCGGTTTTTGAAGGAGATATTTTTTAAATTCTGGATCCTTCCAAGCCTTAGCGACAACTTTTGCGCCATTGCGAGGGCCGATTTTGGTTTCATAAAGGTCCACCAGTTCATCAAGCGCCTTAGGGTCCACCAGTCCTTTCTCAACCAGAAGGGACTCCAAGGATTTTACACGCAGCTCTGGATCCGAAGGAACTGTAGAATGTTGATGAGAGGTCATAACAAGCTGGAATGAGGGGTGAACTTTATCAGGAAAGTCACAAAAAACTAATCCTGAAAGGTTGAGATTGTCAAACGGAATCCGAGCATCATTGACTCTAAGATCATATTTTCAAAAAATCAGCTTTTGAAGAATCTTCTTTCTGACCTGACAATCGATCAGAATTCATCAGAAAAAGAGTTTAAATTTTTTATGAATGGAAATGAAAAATTCCTCAAAATTGTTTATGAGATCAGGGTTTAAGCATTGAAGAATTCCTTTCATTTATTTATGGAACAAGCAAAGCTGCTTAGCACCTAACCTGGTACAGGTTGAAGAAGTGAGTTAAGCTTTGGCCTGGTTTTTTGGCCTGGTACATGTTGGCAAAAAGCGTATCTCCACCGATGGAGGGAAGCAGGTGAAGTTGGAGAATGGTCCCTAGAGGAGGTTCTTCATCGCAGGAAACATCGGAATGCCAGAATTCACCATTGGCAATTTTTGAATGACGGTGGGTATGGATGACGAATATTTCAGGATACCCCTCCATATTCGGTGCTGCAGGATGAATATGTAGTTTCCCGAATTTCTTGCCGATTTTAATTTGCACTTCGGGTCAAATTTCTTGCTGTTCCCGAAAAAAAGGACCTGATGCTCCAGAAAAGCCTGATGACCTCCGTGAACTGTGCATTAGTCAATCCTTGACTGAGATCAATGCCCCGGACTTCGGCACCCAATGCTGGACTGAAGGGACTGATTTGAAAATAATGATAATTATTTGGGTGCACCTTCTATTTTCTGTAAGATTCAAATGATGAATATTCAAGATGTCTCAGCACTTCATTTATTTCATATGAAGTTTTAAGACCTTCACATTCTTATAGATACTTTGAATTCTATTTGCAAAGCCTCTGACTCATGTTATTTTATTGCGTTTTTTAAATTAAGCCTTCCATGGCCATTCATTATTTTTTCTGATTTTAAAAAGAGGAGCATATGAAATCACTCAAATTCTTTTCCGTATCCATTTCGTTCCTTCTAGGAATGCTGATGCTTGCACTAAATGTTCAAGCAAAAGTTGAAGGGAACACGATCATTCTTGGTTCTGCCATTTCGCTGACTGGGAAATATGCCACCAATGGGTTGCATGCCCAGCGTGGTTATGACTTTGCCGTGGAAAGGATCAATTCCATGGGAGGAGTCAAAGTCGGTGGCAAGAGCTATAAGCTCAGTGTGAAATATTACGATGACGAATCCACCCCTGCACGTGGTGCACAATTGGCAGAACGCCTGATCAAGCAGGATGAAATCACATTCATGCTTGGTCCGTATAGTTCAGGATTGACCAAAGCAATTGCTCCTGTAACCGAAAAATATGGCATCCCCATGGTGGAAGCCGAAGGTGCCTCACGTTCTCTTTTCACCCAAGGCTACCGTTATCTGTTTGCTGTGCTTTCAACCTCCGAACAGTATCTTTCACCAGCAATCAGGCTTGCTGCGGACATGGCTAAAAAAAATGGTAAAAAAGCCTCGAGCGTAAAAGTCGCCATGGCGTTTGAGAACGATCCGTTTTCACTCGATGTTCGGGAAGGAGTGGTCGATGAAGCCAAAAAATTCGGCATGAAAATCGTCATCGATGACAAGTTGCCTGCAGATCTTTCGGATATGTCATCGACATTAACGAAAGTGAAAGCCCTTCGACCTGATTTATTGGTCGTTTCAGGCCACTCCAAAGGTGCCGCGACTGCTACCAGGCAAATTGGTGAAATGAGAATCAATGTCCCTTTGGTGAGCATCACCCATTGTGAAGCAGCAAAGGTTCATGAAAAATTCCCTAAAGCGTCCACAGGATTCCTCTGCCCAACGCAATGGTCTCCTAATGTACCTTACCGTGATTCGTATTTCGGCAATTCGTTGAAATTTGATAAAGATTTCAAGGCCGTTCACCCCAGTTACAGTGCAATACCTTATCAGACGGCCCAGGCTACTGCGGCAGTGCTGGTCTGGAAATTGGCTTTCGAAGCTGCCAATTCTTTCGATACGGACAAACTCCGTGATGCCATCTCCGCAACCCAAACCGAAACTTTTTACGGTAAGATCAAGTTCTCCTCTGCGGGAAACAACATTGCCAAACCGATGCTGATGCGTCAGATCAAAGGTAGAAAGTATTCTGCCGTTGTAACCTCCAACGATCTGGACTGGCCTAGAAAAGTCAGTTACTGATAAGCCTCTCCTATAGGGGGCTACGGCCCCCTTTTTCACAATCATCTTGCTTAAGGTTCTGGCGCCATCATGGTAGACAACCTGAAGCTTCTTTTTATCTGGGCCCCTGTGATGAACGTTCAGTTGATTCTGGACGGGATTTTCATTGGAGCCGTCTTTGCTCTGACTGCATACGGATTGGCCCTCGTTTGGGGCGTGATGAATATCAAAAACCTCGCTCAGGGGGATTTTGTCATCATGGGAGGATACATTTCTTATGCATTGTACAACATGGGTGTCCATCCTTTGTTGACCCTTCCTTTTGCCATGATTCTCATGTTTGGATTTGGATGGTTGATCTATGTCGTCATCATAAGACGAGTCATCGACAAGGACATGTTTACCTCGCTCTTGGCAACCTTTGGACTTTCACTTTTGCTCCAGCAGGTGATCAATCTGATTTTTGGACCGGAAGTTCAAACCGTTGATCCAGAATTCAAGATCTTCACGGCATTTGATGATTTTGTCACCATTCCTTCTTCAAAAATCATCTCCTTACTTTTAGCTGCTCTACTTGCCATAGCAGTGGTACTTTTCATGAGAAATTCAAGGATGGGCCAGTCCATCCGAGCTACTGCTCAAGACCCGAGGGCTGCAAGGGTCATGGGCATCAATACCGATCGGGTATACGCATTCACATTCGCTTTGAATGCCTCCATTTGCGGAGCAGCTGGAGTTCTCGTGGCCATGATATGGGTGATACAGCCTTTTTATGGAATCGTCTACAGCATCCGTTCCTTTGCCATTGTTACAGCTTCTGGTCTCGGGAATCTTCCTGTCGTGATCGGTGCAGGTTTTGGGCTGGGTCTGGTCGAGCAATATACTGGTATCATCCTAGGCGCCGAATATCAGATTGCCTCCGCTGTCGTGCTGCTTCTCCTGGTTTTGATGTGGCGTCAACTGAAACTCAGACAGATGCGTGAGGTGGTCCGTTGACTCGAAGCAACGAAATTCTAACCTATCTCGTCCTGGGATTAGTCGGCATCCTCGGACCTGTATTTTTTGAAAATTACATCCAGCAAATTGCCGTCTTATGGATCATGGTGCTGATGGCCACGACCTGGGACATCACCGGGGGACAAATGGGATACAACTCCCTGGGCAATATCACCTTTTTTGGCGCCGGCATGTATGTCTCGGCCGTGGTCCAGATATCAATTGGATATGATGTCGCAGAATATACGGCTGCATTTGGTGCCATCAAAGTCGACTTCACTGAAACCCAATATTTCACAGGCATTTACCTAGGCATCATCGCAGGAGGTATTGGAGCTTTTCTGATTTCAATTCTACTCGGAATGGCCGTCTTTGGGCTACGCGGCCCCTACTTTGCGATTGGAACTCTTGGAGTTGCTGTTGCCGCAGGTCAACTGGTGGGAACCATCCAATACTTAGGTGGAGGAAGTGGCATTTCCATGCCTGTCTATCCAGGAGATGCCGATGAACGAAATGTCTTTTTCTACATCCTTTGCTTTGTGATCACTTTGGTTTCACATTTCTTTCTGCGCTGGCTTTACGGGACCCAGTTTGGTTTGGCCATCAATGCCATCCGTGATGATGAAGACAAAGCCGAAGCGATGGGCATCAAGACCGCGACTTACAAGATTGTTGCCTGGTCGATTGCTGCATTCTTCATGGGTCTCATAGGAGCAGTATTTGGGAATATGATTGGCTTCATTGAACCACTTGAAGTTGCATTCCCCACTGCAACTTTCGGGATTTTCATGGTGGCCATGGCACTCCTAGGAGGAAAGGGAACCCTTTGGGGCCCAGTTTTAGGAGCCTTTGTCTTCCACATCATCAAAGAAACCACCTGGACCCTGCTCCTGGGGTGGCAGTGGGTGGCTCTGGGCACCATCATCATCATCAACATCGTCTTTTTTCAGCAGGGAATCGTCGGCTGGCTTCAGGAAATAAAACCAGAGTGGTTTGGCTTAACGGTGGACCGATCAAAGAACCCCGAGAATTCAAAAGCATGAACGATCTGATTGAAGTTCAATCCGTCTCCAAATCTTTTGGAGGTGTCCAGGCCAACCAGGACATTTCCCTTTCAGTGAAGGAAGGAATCATCACTGGAATGATCGGCCCCAATGGTTCAGGGAAGACCACACTTTTCAATTCAATCGTTGGACATCATCCGATCGATCAGGGAAGCATACGTTTCGAAGGAGAGGAAATTTCGAAGTTGAGGGTTGGAGAAATTGCAAGATTGGGACTGCTCCGAACATTCCAGCAAACACGCATCTACAACAAGATGAATTGCGTGGACAACATGGAGATTTCCGTCAGTCAACGTGAACGAAATTTCAGTTCCATGTTTTCTGGCCGGAAAGGAGAAATCCTGGACCGTGCAGAAGAGATACTGGATTTTGTGGGGCTATACAGCAAGAGGCACCTGATCTCAGGAGATCTTTCTTTCGGACAGCAGAAATTGCTGGAATTTGCGATGGCCTTGATGAACAAACCCAAAGTTCTCCTGCTTGATGAACCTACTGCTGGAATCAATCCAACCCTGATCAATGGGTTGATCGACCGGCTGAAGCGGGCGAACGATGAAATGGGAGTCACCCTGTTTGTCATTGAACATAACATGCGTGTCGTAATGAATTTGGCCAGCCATGTCTTTTGCCTGGCTCACGGGAAAATGTTGGCTGGAGGACCGCCTTCTGAAATCCAGAAAGACCAAAGAGTCATCGACGCCTACCTGGGAGCTCATTGATGGCAGATCCAAAATCTAAGGATAAAAAGTCAATCGGCTACCACCAAGGTGATGTCAACACCGTCATTTCGGTGGACGATGTGAACCGTCAGGCCCAGGAACTCGGATCTGGAGTTTCATTGGATCAGATCGCCGGGATGATCAAGGGTGAACCCTTCCTGAAAATCGAAAACCTTCGGGCTGGCTACGGTAAAATGGAAATTCTTCATGAATTTTCCCTTCAGATTTCAAAAGGCGAATCACTTTGCTTGATTGGCCCCAACGGGGCTGGAAAATCAACGGTTCTTCATTCGATATTTGGTTTCACAAAAATTTTTTCAGGCGGCATCTCGATACAAAATGACTCGGGTATCCAAAATATTACTGAACTCACTCCAAACCAAAAACTGAAAGAAGCCGGAATTGCCTACATCCTTCAGGATAATTCAGTCTTTCCTGGAATGACTGTGGAAGAAAATCTTTGGATGGGAGGCTATCTCAAGGAAAAACCAGAAGAAGCAAAAGAGGCTGCAGAAGAGATTTTTGATAAATATGACAGACTTGCGAACCGAAGGGATCAACCTGCACGGATATTATCCGGTGGTGAAAGAAGACTCTTGGAGATTTCCCGGGCGTTGGTGATGAAACCTCAAGTACTCTTGGTGGATGAACCCTCAATTGGCCTGGAACCACGTTTCATTGAAATGGTATTTGAGATCCTTCATGAACTTCAGCATGTGGAAGGAAAAACCATCATCATGGTCGAACAAAATGCAAAAAAAGGATTGGAATTTGCTGATATCGGCTATGTCCTGGTCGCAGGAGAACTCGCACTGGCAGGAAAGGGCGATGAACTGCTTGAAAATCCTGAAGTGGGGCGTTTGTTTCTTGGGGGTTGATTCATTGCAGCACCTTTACCACATTGTCTCGGCAAATGAATGGTCCTCCGAATCCCAAGGCGACTACCTCCCAAAAGCATTCGAAAGGGAAGGATTCATTCATTTTTCAAAAAAAGAACAACTGCTTGACAGTGCCAACCGTCATTTTAGCAACGAAGAATCTCTGCTTGTCCTGGAAGTAAATCCCCAGGGGCTTGAAGATGATCTCGTTTTGGAACAAATCCATGGTGCACAAGAGGCTTTTCCCCATCTTTACCGAAGCCTTCCCAGAAAAAATGTGATCCGTCAGTTCAGTCTGCAGAAAGGTCCCTTGGGCTTTGCATTCAAGCCGGACGTAACCTCTTAAAGTCTTTAAAAGGAATCAGATGAAAATTGCTGTGATCGGGACAGGGGCGATGGGATCGGTTTATGCGGGTTTGCTGGCGGACTCCGGCAATGAAGTCTGGGCCATTGATCTTTGGCAGAAGCATCTGGATGCAATAAAGCAGCAGGGACTCCGGGTCGAGGGTGCCAGTGGAGATAGAACCGTTCAAGGCATCCGCATAAGTAAGGATAGCAGTTCAGTTGGCATTTGCGATTTGGTGGTAATTGCGACCAAAGCATCCGGTGTCGGTTCTGCGGCCAAGAGTGCTGAGGACCTGATCGGCTCAGACACCCTCATTCTTACGATTCAGAATGGGCTCGGTGCCGGGGAGCGCATCCGGGAGCATCTTGAATCTTCCAACATCCTGCTCGGAGTCGCCGGAGGTTTCGGAGCTTCGATGAAAGCACCGGGACATGTACACCACAATGGAATGGATTTGATTCGACTCGGGGAAATGGATGGGGGACTGAGCAATCGCGTTGAAAAACTTGCAACCCTCTGGAGGGAAGCAGGGTTCAATGTCAAAGCCTTCGATGACATTCAACAATTGATCTGGGAAAAATTCATCTGCAATGTCTCCTTTAGTGCTCCATGTACGGTATTTGAGAGGACCATTGGTGAGGTACTTGATGACCCTGAAAGCTGGAATGTCTCCAGAAACTGCGGACTTGAGGCTTACAAGGCGGGTTTGGTGAAGGAAATCAATTTTTCCTTCACCGACCCTGTGGAATACATCGAGGCTTTTGGAAGTAAAATGCCAGGGGCACGGCCATCGATGCTGCTCGACCATATGGCACGAAGGCCTTCAGAAATCGATGCCATCAACGGGATGGTTCCTGTGGTGGCACGAGAAGTGGGAACCCAGGCGCCATTCAACGAAGCCCTCTCGGCCGTGGTCAGGATCCGGGAAAAAAGTTTCTAACCGATTGTTCCGGCCATTTCCTTAAAAGGAAGATCCGTCACAAATCCTTTGCGTTGTGTCCCATCAGGCAATTCCACCAAAAGCTCCTGATTGGTTGCCCAAAACTCTTTCCGGACCATGGCCAAAGCAAGATTGGTTTTGAGACGTGGAGACCAGACAACCGTGGTCGTATAACCCGCCTTTTGAGCATCATGGATCAGCGGCCAAGGGAAACCGCATGGAGGTGAAGCTTCACCCTCGAAAACAATTCCCCTGATTCTTTGCTGGATTCCTTTTTTTGCCACTTCCCTGAGTCTTGTCATTCCCACACAATCGATGGTCCCATCCAGATTACAGTAACGTTCCAGGTTGCATTCCAAAGGATTATTTTCCCGTGTCATTTCGTTGCCGTAAGAAAGCAGACCGCCTTCCACCCTTTCAATCAGATTCGGACATCCTGGCGACACCTCCAGGTCTTTTCCGGCTTCCCAAAGGGTATCCCACAATTTACCTCCCATTGCGGTTTGATCGAGGTAGATTTCAAATCCACCCTGCCGACTGTATCCGGAACGGGCGATAACCAACTTCCTTCCTTCAAAAGAATATTCTCCAAAATGGAAAAATTTGAGCATGGTCACGGGTTTTCCAAAAACACGGGACATCAATATTTCGGCTTTGGGTCCTTGTACTGCAAGAGGTGACACATCCGGTTCCTGAATCTGGACCTCCAGATCCATTCCCAAAGAAAGGCCTTTGGCCCAGAGCAACACATCTGAATCCGCAATGGACATCCAATACCAGTCCTCGGCCCGTTTGAGGATCACCGGGTCATTGATCATGCCGGCATTTTCATCGATCAAAGGCGCATAGAGGCATTGGCCGACCTCTGCTTTGCTGAGATCTCTGGGGGTCATCCGCTGAACCAGTTTCTTTGCATCTTTTCCCTGGATTTCCACCTGACGCTGACAGGACACATCCCAAAGTTGAACGTGTTCCCGGAGATGCCAGTAATCCTCTTCCACGGAACGGCCAAAGGATTTAGGAAGCAGGGTATGATTGACGATCGAAAAACCTGTGACCCCATGGGCTTCGATCCGATCGGTAAAGGGCGTGCGACGATTCCTTCGGGAAACAAAAAGACTGGAGGACATCGGATTCAGACTATTCAGACCACCAGAAGGTATTCGAATGAGGACCGATGATCACAGGAACATGGTAGCGAATTTCAGGATCAGGAAGAACCAGTCGGATTACAACTTCAGGGACAATTTGCCTTCCAGCATAAGACTCGCCGAGTTTTTCCCTGAAATATTCGTCACTGAAAAAAACCAACTCGAAGGTATTTTCCCCGGAGGAGGTGAAATCGATTTCTTCCACGATTCGGCCTTCCTCATTGGCTTTCACTTCAAAAACCTGTTCAGACTTCTGATCTTCAGAAAGTCGATGACACAAGACCCGGATCCCTGAAGCCGAACAGCCATGAACCGCGTCCAGGACGTGTGACGATATTGTTGCCATTTTTAATCAGGAATATTACACGCTCATTCGATGGATGCTTTGTCCCTTTTGCTTGTCGTTGCGAGCACGATGGGACTGATCGCACTTCGGGTACGCACGTTGATGCAGGCCGTCTTGCCACTCGACATCGCCCTTTTCAAGGCAGGGATCAAATCATCTCTGGACTCCACCAATTCACCATGACCTCCCAGTCCTTCAAACATGGTGTGGAAAGGAATATCCCGGAAATCGGTTGCAACATGACGCTCATGCCTGAACAGCCTTTCCTGCTGCTGGGAAATAGTGGTCAACCCTCCGTTATTGTCGATCACCACCGTGATCGGAGCTTTTTCCTGGAAGGCGGCTTCGATGCTCAACCCACCTGAAAGGAAGGCTCCATCTCCACTGATCACCACCACCCTGTCTTGGGGATGGTTCAGTTTGGCTGCCAATCCAAAGGACACGCCCACGCCTAGCATGCTGAAAGATCCTGGATGAAGGATTCCTGCCAGTTTCTTTCCTTGAGCCCCTGCAAGGTTGACTGCGATTTCCGACCAGAAATGGGTGTTCCCTCCGTCAATCACCAGCCAGTCCTTTTCATTCATCACCGACTGAACCTCCAATGCCAGCCGAAGAGGATGCATGGCCGCTTCATCCGGTTCTTGGATTTCAAGATCCCTGATGCTCGAATCCACCCATTCCCGACGGAGTTGCTGCTGCCTGGCAAACCAGTCTCTTCTTGCTTGAGATGAAAGAGAATTTCCAAAATCAGTCAAAGCATCAAGGAAGGCTCCTGGATCGCTTAACAGAAGTTGATCTGCACTTCGGTTCTGTTCCATTTCTTCAGGGGAACCGTTGATGCAGATCAATTTGCAGGTTTTTGGAAAAAGCGGAGGATTCCCGAAATTCATCTGGTTGTCGAGCCTGCCTCCAAGCATCATGACCAGGTCTGATTCTTCCAACGCTTTGGCTGAGGGGGGATACTGGTGAATGTCTGCAAGACCCATGTAGGCTTCAGACGTTTCCTCCAGCAGCTTTTGATGATAAGGAATATTGTAGACCGGAATCTGTAACTCTCTCCCGGCTTTTTCGAGCTTCTGTTCCGCTTTTCCCCACCAGACGCCATGCCCTCCGATCAGGACTGGTTTTTTGGATTTTCCAAATTCTTCCAGAATGACATTGAGGTTTTCGGGATTGGGCCAGGCCTTGGGAGCAGGTTGGGGGGAACGGACCAAAGGACGTTCTTCTTTTTGACTGTCTTCTTCAAAGGAGGAAAACATGATGTCTACCGGGACGCTCAGATGAACCGGCCCCGGATAGCCGCTGAGAGCTGTTTTGAAAGCACGATCCACAAACTCAGGAATCCTTGACCCGTCCGTGATCGACGCACTGTATTTTGTCAATGGAGCAGCGATGGAAACATCATCGATTTCCTTGAAACCACCGCTCCCCTCCCTTTTCAAGGTGCTGGATCCTGTGACAAAGATGACAGGAGAGCGTTCCCCCCAGGCTTCCATCATCGCAGGAATGGCATTGGCAAATCCCTCCGGACCCACAAGACATATGGCCGGTTTTCGGGTGATGCGGGTGGTTCCATCTGCCAAATGTCCAGCCACCTGTTCATGAGGTGCATTGATCACCGAGATCCCGCAATCCGAAAATCCTTCCAATGCCGGGTTGCAGAATCCGCCGCTGAGGGTAAAGACCTGCGTGATTCCTTTTTCAGCAAATGTCCTTGCCAATAAAGCACCACCTCTTATTTTCATGAATTTTCTCTAGACTCCTGGATTCCGTGAGATTGGGGGTTGAGGAAAACAGATTCGTCTTCAAACACAGCGTTACGATCGATTTGTTCCAGTCGATTCATGCCGAGTTGAGCCATGCAGAGACTGATTTCATTCGATAAAAGTTCGATCATGCGAAAGACGCCTTTTCTTCCTGCAGCTCCAGCCGCATAAAGAAAAGGTCGGCCAAGCATGACAAAATCGGCTCCTAGCGCAAGTGCTTTCACCACCCCTTCTCCATTTCGGATTCCACTGTCAAAAATCAGGGGAAAGCCTTTACCAAGTGCCTCTCGGATCACAGGAAGCCTACTGATGGCGGAAGGGGCACTGTCCAATTGGCGTCCACCATGATTGGACACATAAATGGCATCGGCACCATAATCCTGGATCTTCTTCGCGTCTTCCGGAGAAAGCACCCCTTTGACGATCAGCTTCCCGGCCCATTGATCCCTTAGTTGCCTCAGAAAGGACCAGTCCACCTTCCCCCTGGTTTCTTCCCGATTGAACCCTTTGGCCTTCTGTCCATCTTTCTGTTTGACATTCGGATCAGGGAAGTGAACTGGACGGGGAACCCCGTGCCATAACGTCTCGATCACCCAGCGTGGATGCGATGCGAAATCAATGAACTGTTTCGGGGCAATCCTGAAGGGGACTTTAAAACCGTTGTGAAGATCCCGCCAGCGTGGAGCAACTTCCGGAACATCCACGGTAAGGATGAGGGTCTGACAGCCTGCATCAGCAACACGTTGTACTTTTTCCAGCCCTTCTTCGAAAGAAGCCCCCACGTATAGTTGAAACCAAGTCCGTCCAGAGGATTGTTCCATCATCTCCTCGATGCTGCTCGATGCGGCCGTGGAAAGGCAAAGGGGGATGCGCTGGTTCCTTGCTGCCTCAGCAAAGGCATGGTCCGTTCCGGCCCAGGCAAGATCACACATGCCCATTGGCGCTATTCCAATGGGAAGATGATATTCTTCTCCCAAAATGCTTGTCCTTAAGTCCCTCTCAACAACATTCTGAAGAACCTTCGGAAGCAACCTGAGCCGTTCAAGACTGAGGACGTTGTTGTAGGATGCGTTTTCCTGGCCTGCAGCACCGTCGATAAAATCGAACATGATTTTTGGCAGCCTGGTTCTAGCCCTGCGACGAAAATCCTCGATGTTGTAAAAAGAACTCATCGCTAATAGTATTCAGAAAAGATCCTAGATTTTTGGAGCAGGGACATATCCATAAACATAAATTAATTTTATAAATGCATAAATTTTATTCGTTGTCAGAACGCTTTTCCTTATTATAAAGTTCATTGTTATTGTGAAGGCCCAAACTAAACCACTTTCTGAGTTGAATTAACAACAAATTTGTCGGATATCATCCTTTGATTCGAACTATCCCATGAAATCACACGCACAGGCCGTCGTCATAGGAGGCGGAGTTGTCGGTTGCTCCGTCCTCTATCATCTCACCAAGCTCGGTTGGAAAGACTGTGTTCTGCTCGAGCGTTCCGAACTCACCTCCGGTTCCACCTGGCATGCAGCAGGAGGGATGCATACGGTGAACGGAGATCCGAATGTAGCACAGTTGCAACAATACACCATTAAGCTTTATGAGGAAATCCAAGAGATTTCAGGTCAGGATATCGGGTTACATCTTACTGGAGGAGTGATGCTCGCAGGAACGGAGGATCGCTTTGATTGGCTCAAAAGTCTGCATGCTAAAGGACGCTATCTGGGAATGGAAACAGAGATCATCAGTCCTAAAGAAGCCGCAGAGATCATGCCTCTGCTGGATCCGAAACACTTTGTCGGTGCGGTTTATGATCCCATTGAAGGCCACCTTGACCCCTCCGGAACCACCTGGGCCTATGCCAAGGCCGCCCAGAAGCAGGGGGGTGAAATCCACCAGCAAACCCACGTGGAAGCACTACATCAGCAGGAAGACGGGACCTGGCACATTCACACCAGCCAGGGGGATATCCATGCAGAACATGTGGTCAACGCCGGGGGACTCTGGGCCCGCGAAGTAGGCAAGATGGTCGGGCTTGAACTTCCAGTGCTGGCCATGGAGCACATGTACTTGCTCACAGAAGAGATGGCGGAAGTCACCCGCCACAACCAGCAAAGCGGAAAGCAGATCCCCCACGCGATGGATTTTGACGGAGAACTCTATTTGCGCCAGGAGCAGCAGGGGATGTTGATGGGGACCTATGAAAAAGCCTGTGTCCCATGGCAACCTGATGAAACTCCCTGGGACTTCAGCATGGAACTGCTTCCTCCAGATCTAGAAAGGATCACGCCGTCACTTGAAGTTGGGTTCCAACATTTTCCGGCCTTTGAAAATGCAGGCATCAAAAAGATCATCAACGGGCCTTTTACCTTTGCCCCGGACGGCAATCCACTTGTCGGACCCGTAAGGGAGCTTCCCGGTTACTGGTGTGCCTGTGCTGTGATGGCCGGGTTCAGTCAGGGTGGAGGCGTCGGACTGGCCCTGGCCAACTGGATGATCGAAGGAGACCCGGGCTTCGATGTTTGGGGAATGGATGTCAGCAGATATGGAGAATGGATTACAAAATCCTATACCAATGTCAAAGTCCGAGAAAATTATTCACGCCGATTTTCCATCAGATTCCCGAATGAGGAACTTCCTGCAGGCAGGCCGCTTCGAACCACCCCTGTTTATGACCTGATGCTTGCTCAGGGAGCACAAATGGGCGAATCCTTTGGACTCGAACAGCCCCTCTGGTTTGCCCCCAAAGGAATCCGGGAAGAGTTTTCCTGGAGACGATCCAGCGACTTCAATCCAGTATCCGAGGAAGTCAAAGCCGTAAGGGATCGTGTCGGCATGATGGAAACTTCTGGATTCGCGAAATACGTGATCCAGGGAGAAGACGCAGAACTCTGGCTCGATCAGATACTTGCCTGCAGGATCCCGAAACATGGACGCATGTGCCTGGCACCGATGCTCAATGAGAAGGGGAAACTGGTTGGCGATTTCACCCTGACTCGAATGGATGATGAGGATTTTCTGCTGATTGGATCAGGAGTCGCCGAAGAGTATCATCTGCGTTGGTTCAGTGAGTACCTCGACCCTGAACTCGATGTGCATGTCATTCCACAAAGCAGTACCATGCTTGGTCTAGCCGTGGCTGGCCCAAAATCCAGGGAATTGATGCAGAAGGTCTCTCCCTATGATTTTTCCAATGACTACTTCCGATTCATGGAAATGAAACAGGTTTCAGTCGGACTTGTGGAATGCCTCGTCGGTAGAGTCAGCTATACCGGGGATCTTGGATATGAAATCTGGATGGAAGCTGAAAACCAGCGCTCCGTCTTCCAGACCCTGATGCAGGAGGGCGAATCCCTCGGCATTGGACTTTTCGGCCTCAGAGCTCTGAATTCCCTCAGACTTGAAAAAAATTTCGGATCCTGGGCACGTGAATTCCGTCCCATATACGGGCCCATGGAAGCCGGGCTCAATCCTTTTGTCGCCTATGACAAAGAAGCGGATTTCATCGGCAAAGAGATCGCAAGGAAGGAAAAGGAGGAAGGCGGGAATCTGCGACTCAGGACCTTCGTGGTTGATGCCAAGGATGCAGACGTCATTGGAGACGAACCCATCTGGCATGGAGGAGAAGTCAAAGGCTGGGTCACCTCCGGAGGCTTTGCCCATGGCTCAGGTGTTTCCATGGCAATGGGATATGTCCCCCGAGAAATTGCAGACCAAACCTCGGGTTGGGAAATAGAAATCCTCAATGAACGTTGTTCTTGCAAACTTCAACCAAAACCACTCTTTGATCCTGAAGCCAAGATCATGCGTGGATAAGAAGAACAGAAACTTTCTTTAAATAAGGACGTCACCATGCTTTCTTCCTTGAATCCATCAAGAAGACCTCTCGAGAATCGCCAACACGGAGCGATGGAATTCACTGAACCTCCAGTGGAACTCGATAAGGTCCGCTTATATCGGCTCGGACGCTTCCGTGAAAAAATGGCCGAGCATGAGGTGTCAGGACTGCTTCTGTTCAACCAGATCAACACCCGCTATGCCACAGACGCGACCAACATGCAGATCTGGTGCTCTCATTATGAAACACGTTGTGCTTTTGTCGCACTCGACGGACCCGTGGTATTGTTTGATTACGCGGATCACCCACATCTCGCCGAAGATTTGCCAACGATCGATGATTATCGAGTGCTGCCTGCTTTTTATTTCTTTGGTGCAGGAAATCGTGGTGAAAAATTTGTCACCGAATTTGCCGCTCAGATCGCTGATCTGATGCAACGTCATGGTGGAGGAAACAAAAGGCTGGCCATCGACACTCTGTCCCACACAGGTTGTGAGGCCCTCCGTGCCTATGGACTTCAATTGGTGGAAGGCGAAAAAATCACCGAAACCGCCCGCGCCATCAAGTCCCAAGAGGAAGTGGAACTGATGAAAGTTTCGATGGACGTCTGTGAAGCAGGCATCCGTTCAATGCAGGAAATCCTGCGGCCCGGCATCACGGAAAACGCACTCTGGGCGAAACTGCATGAAACCAACATCCGGCTTGGTGGTGAATGGATCGAAACCCGCCTCCTCTCATCCGGACCGAGAACCAATCCATGGTTTCGGGAGTGTTCCATGCGCTCCATCGAAAAAGGAGACATGATCAGTTTTGACACCGACCTCATTGGTCCTTACGGTTATTGCTCCGATATCTCACGATCCTGGGTCTGCGGAGCATCTCCGACTGCCGAACAATTAAGACTGTATGAAAACGCTCGTGAGCAGATCGAACATAACATCTCGGTCCTCAAAGCCGGTAAGAGCTTTCGGGAAGTCTCCGAGCAAAGCTGGCCCATTCCCGAGGAATTCCTCTCAAACCGTTACACATCCTTGATCCACGGAGTCGGTCTGGCAGACGAATATCCGAACATCAAGCACTGGAACGATTTCGAAAAGAAAGGTTACGATGGCATTCTTGAAGCTGGAATGACACTTTGTGTGGAATCCTTCATAGGATCCGAAGGAGGGAGGGAAGGAGTCAAACTCGAAGAACAGGTATTGGTCACGGAAACCGGGGTGGAACGCCTATCGTCCTATCCATTTGAAATGAAAACCGATTAATGCCTTGAGGCTATAATACAGAAACTGGAGATACTACTTTTCCTCAAAACAGGATCCTCAAGCGAAACAGAAATAGCCTCTTAAAAACCAACGGTTTATACAATCAAATTCTAAAATATTTTTGCTCTGAAAACCCTGCAACTTTATTTATCTTCAAGGAGGGAGAGGAGCATCATGACAGATAGAGAAATCCATATGAAATCCCCTTTTTTACCTCAGGATTTTCTATGTTCCAATTTATCAAAAATGACTTCATGAAGAATCATTTCCTATATCTGAATTAGTTAGCATTTTGAAAACAGATTACGAGGCTGGCATCCAACCCTAGGTAAACATAGCCAAGAAGCATAATATCTCCACAGTAACGCTCTGGAGGCATGCTCAAAAGGGAAAGTGGAGCTATGGGAGGATGAGGGAGGATGTGCTTGAATCGATGTCTGAGGAGGCTCTGAAGCGTGTAGGGAAACTGACAGGCTCCATCATTGAGGAGCATGTCATGTTGCTCTCAGGATTGCGTCAACAGATCTTGAAGGCTACAGACACATCAGAGATCAAAAGGATGTCTTCCCAAGTCGATGCTCTGGTGAAGTGCATTAAAGGGGAGAGAACAGCCCTAGGCTTACCGGATCGCATCGTTGGGATGACCACTGAAAGTGGAGAGGTCATTCTCTAGACACCCCCCCTAGGGTCACTCATGCCCCCCAGTCAATAATATATGGGACTCCTAGAGGCGTATGCCCCAAGGATGATTCTGCTGATAGAGTTGAATATGAGGACTAATGGAGGCCTATGCCTACCTGCATATCCCAATTATGTTCAGCCTAGCTGAGTTGTTTGCTACTTGAAGGGGAGT
>Ga0066852_10000430_pt1 | contig 17277 bp, 15 predicted proteins | sample ETNtaG_27_FD_67283 | JGI IMG/M metagenome (GOLD analysis project Ga0066852, IMG submission 67283) | Marine microbial and viral communities from oxygen minimum zone, Eastern Pacific Ocean - ETNP201406SV63 | ecosystem: Environmental > Aquatic > Marine > Oceanic | place: Pacific Ocean: Eastern...
ATTTCCTTTTCTGTAATGGCGCACGATCCTAAAGGTGAATCTTTCACTCTATCAGGAAAGGTTACATCTGTAGAACTTACAGATGAAGGCGGAGTTATAAACGTTTCAGCTGAAGCCGGAAGGTATGGAAAGGTATTTTTAACTTACAACGTTAAATTGAATTCAGCTCTACCCAATCAAGGTTACTTTTCTGGAAGAGGCATAGGCATTAATGACGAAGGAAAAAGAGAGGCTGGTTCTAGACAGGGCGTGTTTAGAAGAGAAGGGTCGATCATGAAATTCTATTCTTTAGATGACGTAAGTGATGGTAGATTGAATTATTGCGAAACTGTTATAAATTTAAGAACAGATACAGTAGAAATGACTTTCTATCCCTTTTAATTGGACTGACTAAAACTTAAAGCCCTTTGATATCTCAAAGGGCTTTTTATTTTCTTATTCAGACGTAAACTATATTTCTTAAACACCCTATCTCCCATGTGTTTGTGTTCTTGATGGTATACCTGTTTATGCAAATAACGAGAGACTCTATTTAGACTTCTCTTACCTTCCGCCTATAAGCCCGCTTTTCTTAAGACTTTTAAACGAAGCTTTGGCAACCATGTAAGCATGATTTTTTAGGCCTCCTTTATGTAGGCCGCCCCTCCCTCTGGTTGTTAAAGTTTCTGACCAAATAGGGTCATCTCCTTGAACGCTAAAGAGCTTAACTCTAAATTTGATGATAGCCAGGTCGTCTATAGAAGTTCCCCCACCGCCACTGGCGTCACCTGAACTTGCGTCAATCCATCCACCTCTCCTGGTATCTATATCGAGAATCCAGACTATAAAGGCACTGTCTGCACCAGAATCCATTGCAAACTGTAGGCGCTCATCATCACCGTATTGTTTAACGTCAGGAAAGTTTTCGGTGTCTAAAAGGCACTCTATTTCTTCATTGAGCAACATTTCTTGTAACCTCTTTTCTATATAGCCCTTAGTCGGGTTAGTCGCATTAATGACATTGATGTACACCTTTTTAGGTTTATAGCTTTCATACCCTTCTAGCGCTTCTCCTATTAATAGATTAAAGCTCAAGCATAGGACCATAATAGCGGCTATTTTGTTGATCATAACAAGTACTTCCTCGTGTTATTATTGGATTTATTGTAACTCAAAAATTAAGGGCAGATTGTGGAAGCGAATGAAGCATAAATTTATAGCTCCAAAGTTATGAAAGTAAATACAATTTTGATAATTGGAATTCTCTTATTATTTTCATGCTCTGGATCAAAAGAAGTAAGTTTAGATGCCTTTGATTTAGAAGAAGATGTTTTTGTTTCGGGCAAAGGGCTGATGGCCCTTCAGTATGGTTTGCACCCGCTTGAAGATCAATCAGAAAACCAAAGAATTTTGATGATAGGCGTGCATGGAAGTGCAAGCAGAGGCTATGAATGGGTTTATCCTTTAAAAACCCTGGACACTCATGAGACCTTAACCTTGTTTTTTCGATGGAATGACAATAATTGTCCTGGTCCGTCGTACGAAAAGCTAAAGTCATCGATAGATTCAATGTTGCAATCAAATCCGAACCTGAAAGAAGTGGTGATTGCGGGTCACAGCTACGGGGCTTTGCTTGTGTCTATGTTCTCATCTGACTGGACTAACGAAATTTCCCTGACTTTACATACAATAGCAGGTCCGTTGGCGGGCATTTCATCAGTCAAAAGCTTTTGTTCGTATAGCGAACCAACCTTAATAAATGACAATGTTAGTTTTTATGAGTGGAGAACCATAAAAGAAATAGATGGAGCTTTTAAAAGTTTAGATTTTGATCCTCAAGTGATCAACCTTCCAGGTAGCAATGTAAAAAGATTGCCAGAAACATACAATGGGAGAAAGCTAGGCCATAATTGGTCGGTAAGCTGGGTAGCAGATGAGATCAATAAAGGTATACCAAATTAAAAGGAGGTTTCGAACATGAGAAAAGCAATTAAAGCTATTGTTGTTACTGGTTTCGTTTTAATAATATTTATTTTTATTAATGCACTTGCACACAATCCTTCGATAAAACAAAAACTTGAACCAATAAGTTTCGATATAAATGAAAGTGGGGCAATAACTCACCTTTCTGAGTCTATTAAATTCAAAACTGTTTCAAATCAACAAGCAACAAAAAAAAATATAGAAGAATTTAAGGACTTTATAGGCTGGCTTAAAATTAATTACAAATTAGTTCTAAAAAACACCTCTCTACAAACCTTTAATGAAACTTTATTGTTTAAGTGGGAAGGTCAAGATGTAAGTCTAAAACCTATCCTTTTAACTGGACATTATGATGTGGTACCAGTAATTCCTGGCACTGAAGACAAATGGAAAGAGCCGCCTTTCTCAGGAAGAGTAGATTCTGTCTATGTATGGGGCAGGGGCGCCCTGGATGATAAGAGCGGGGTAATTGGTATCTTGGAGGCTGTTACTTATCTTATGGAAAAAGGTTTTAAACCCACTAGGACTATATATTTAAGTTTCGGGCATGATGAGGAAATAGGGGGTGTTAATGGAGCCGCTTTAGTCGCTAAATATTTATCTGACAACGACATACAGCTTGAGTGGTCTTTAGATGAAGGTTCTTTTTTGTTAGGAGGCTTCATACCTAACGTAGACAAGTTAGTGGCTGCTATTAATGTTGCTGAAAAAGGTAGTGTCACAATGCAGGTAGTTGGAAAGGCTCAAGGCGGTCACTCTTCCATGCCAACTTCTAAGTCTGCAGTAGGCCACCTGTCTAAGGCTTTGGCTAAGCTTGAAGATAATCGAATGCCAGGAGGCCTCGAAGGTTTAAGCCTAGAAATGTTTGATGAGATGAGTAAGCATATGCCTTTTATCTATAAAATTGCTTTTGCAAATCGTTGGCTATTTGGAGGGTTAATTGACTCTTATCTATCTAGAGTGCCTATGACCAATGCAATGCTAAGAACAACTACCGCGCCGACAATGCTTTCGGCTAGCATCAAGACCAACGTTCTGCCGATAGAAGCAATTGGTACAGTTAATTTTAGAATACATCCAAGAAATACAGTTAAGGATGTTTTCGAGCATGTTAGTAACTTGGTAGAGAGCGAAGATGTCGATGTTAGACTCATGTCATATTCTGGAAGGCCCGCTAGTGAAGTTTCAAGCTGGGAATCTAGAGGTTATAGGGTTATCGAAAAGTCAGTACAAGAGATTTTTGGAGATGTTGTAGTTGTGCCCGGTCTTATGATAGCTGGATCTGATTCTAGGCATTATGGAAAGGTTGCTGATGATGCTTATAGGTTCAATCCATTCCCCCTTTCAAATGATGAATTCGCTAGCTTCCACGGAACTAACGAAAAAATAAAAATTAAAGCCTTTACAGAGGGCATAAAAGCTTATATTCGAATTATAGAAACAGGTTCATCTAAATAATTTAATGCGTGCTATCGAAAACTTATTGCAAGACCGAGGAGTCAATTATGGCTGGGTGATGGTTTTGGTGGTTTTTGTGTTGAGTGGGTTAGCCTTTGGATCTATGGCTTCAATTTCTGTTTTTTTAAAACCAATCTCAGCTGATTTTGGTTGGTCAAGAGGGGCGACTTCTCTGGCTTACTCTGTTGCCGCCTTCTCTTCAGCTTTATTTGGTGTTATTTGGGGTGTTGTAGCCGATAAATACGGAACTCGTTGGTTTGGACTAGTTGGAGCCGCTGGTATGACTTTATGTCTTTATTTGCTAAGCGCACTAACTTCTTTATTTCAATTTTATCTACTCTATTTTTTATTCGGTGCCCTGGGGGGCGCCTTGCTGTTCTCGCCCCTTTATGCAAATGTTGGGTTTTGGTTTCGGGAGAATCCAGGATTGGCATTAGGTGTAGCGGCATCAGGAGGAGCAATAGGCCAAGCATTTATTCCTCATCTTAGTGGTTACTTTATCAATTATTCTGGATGGCAAAGTGCCTACGTTAGTTTATCTATTATTTATGCAATGATATCCTTTCCCATTGCTCTTCTAATAAAAGAATCGCCCCTGAGGGAACTTGCCCGCAATAAAGGCGAACAAGAGCCTAGAAGTTTCCCTGTATCAGAAAAAGAAGTTGTTATATGGATAAGTATTGCGATTATTTTTTGCTGTGTATGTATGTCTGTTCCGATTATGCACTTGGTACCTCTGTTAACGGATTCAGACTTTTCTCTTGAGTTTGCAACGAAAGCACTCATGGTTTTAATGTTTTGCGGTGCACTTGGAAGAATTTGTGGCGGATTGTTAGGGGACTATATAGGCCCTTTACCAGGTTATATCCTTATGTCTGTAGGTCAAACGATATCTGTCGTTTGGTTTCCTCAAGTATCAGACATGATAGGAATATATTTGTTGGCTGCTTTTTTTGGATTTACTTACTCTGGTGTAATGTCTAGTATTCTGGTTTGTACTAGGATGATGGTTTCAGCACAATTTGCAGCAAGAGCAATGAGCTTGACCTCTTTTTTTGGATGGATAGGAATGGGATTAGGGGGATTTCTGGGAGGTTATTTTTTTGATTTAGAAGGAAATTATCTTTGGGCTTTTACTTTTGCTGGAATCATGGGGTGCGTAAATATATTAATACTTTCTCAGTTTTGGATGCGCGTAAAGAGACAAGAGAAACTGTTACTTGCTCGAAGCACTTAATATGAACACTGCAGCAAATCTAGAAGAATTAAATCTATTGAGCCTTAACAAAAAGAAGCTTCAAGATTTTTTTGTTTCAATAGAAGAAGAACCATTTCGAGCCTTGCAGGTAATGAAATGGATTCATCAACGAGGTGTTTCAGATTTCTCAGAAATGACCGATCTTTCAAAAGAACTTAGGGCAAAACTCGAAGCGAGTTGTATTATCAGAGCACCTGAGGTTGTTTACGAAAAGACATCACAAGATGGAACAAAGAAATGGGTAGTACGCGTGGGTAGCAAAGACCTCATAGAGATGGTTCTAATACCTGAAAAAAATAGAGCCACTTTATGCGTCTCTTCTCAAGTTGGCTGCGCTGTTGATTGCAGTTTTTGTGCAACAGGCAAACAGGGGTTTTCAAGGAATCTAAATTTAGATGAAATTATAGGCCAGGTTTGGGTAGCGGCTAATTCATTCGGAGTCCCTAGGGCACCAGATTCGAGGAACATAACAAACGTAGTGATGATGGGTATGGGAGAACCTTTATTAAACTTTGAACCAGTAGTAGATGCCATGAATTTAATGATGGATGATAATGCGTATGGGCTTTCTAAAAGGAAGGTAACTCTAAGCACTTCAGGGATAGTTCCCAAGATAAAAGATCTGGGAAAGGTTACTGATGCCGCCTTAACCATTTCATTACACGCACCCAATGATGAATTAAGAAATAAGCTGGTTCCTGTTAATAAAAAATACCCCATAAAAGAGTTAATTGAATCTGTAAAAGGGTACGTGGACGGCTGCTCTGACAAGCGGGTAACAACTATTGAATATATCTTAATTGAAGATGTTAATGATAGCTTGGAGTTGGCAGAAGAATTGTGCGAACTTCTGAAACAACTTCCCTGCAAAATAAACTTAATTCCCTTTAATCCTTTTCCGGAATCAAAATATAAAAAACCTTCCGGAAATAGAATTAAACGCTTTCAGAACTATCTTCAAGAAAAGGGATACGTGACTACAATTCGATCAACCCGAGGTGACGATATAATGGCTGCTTGTGGCCAACTGGTTGGAAAAGTGAACGATAAGACGAGGAAGATAGAGAGGACAAAAAATAAGCAAAAAATAAAATCTAAAACAATATAAATGATTCAAACTGTAGCGATAATAGGAGCTGGAATAGCTGGCCTTACTGCGGGATGTGCTCTGAGAAAATATAAGATTAAGGTAGATATTTTTGAACGATCAGATTCTGTTACAGAATTTGGAGCAGGAATAACACTATCAAAGAATGCCACTTCCCTTCTCAGGGATTTAGATCTATTTGATGAACTTGAAACAAGCAGCTATACCCCAAAAGGATCTTTTATAAGGCATTACAAAACAGCTAAACAAATAGCTCATGTTGATTTTGATAAGGATTTTTTGACGGCGGACAGAAGAGACTTAGTACATATCTTATCTAAAAGATTTCTAGATATGGGAGGTAGTTTACAGCTATCACGCACAATAGAAAAAGTTGAAGCTAAAAGCGGAAAGCTTATTTTTTCTGACGGGGAAAGTTGTTATGCAGACCTTGTGTTGTCTTGTGATGGCATAAAGTCCAGAATTAGAGAAGATATTTTTGATAGTACCGAGCCTCGTTTTACCAATAATATTGCGTGGAGGGGGGTTATAGAAAGATCAAATCTCCCAGAATTTCCAGGCAACGATCAAGTAAATATTTACCACGGCCCAGGAGGACATGTAGTTCACTATCCAATGGGGCACAAGGACATGGTTAACTTTGTAGCTATAGAGACTAGAGAAAACTGGGAAGAAGAGTCCTGGAAAAGAGAGGGCAATAAAGAGGATCTGCTAAAGCCTTTTAAAGGGTGGAATGAAAACCTACAAAATATTTTCTCTTCCTCTGAAAAGGTATACAAGTGGGGGCTTTTCGACCGAAAGGTGCCCAAATTGCTCTCCAAGGGGAAAGTTTTCTTGTTAGGTGATGCGGCACATCCGATGGTTCCTTTTTTAGGGCAAGGTGGTTGCATGGCCATTGAAGATGCTTTTACTTTGGCAGTTTTGGTTGATAAGTTCAAAGATGATTTAGATAAAATTAAAGTCTCCTATCAACAATTAAGGCGAACAAGAGGAAATCTCATTCGACAAAGATCTAAGTTCCAAGGAAAATTTAACCACCTTTCAAACCCTTTATTAATGAGATTAAGAAATTTGGCAGTAAAGCTATTCGTCAAGCCTAACATGGAGAACATTCACTCGTACGATGCAATAAAGGAAATTTCTAAGGTTGCGTAGTTAATACCGCTTGATTCTCTTAAACCTAAAGATTAGTCTTTCTTTTCTATTTGGGGAAAAATATGAGTTACGCTGAACATAGAAAAATTATTGATGCAGACAGCCACGTAATAGAGCTGGAAGATTTTTTAATCTCTGCAGCTGATAGAGAAGATAAAAAGGTTATTCCTTCCATGTCATCTCAAAAGGAACTACCAGTAGTAGAGGCAGGGCTTGATAGAGGTAAAGAGCTTTTTAAGAAGAGGCAAGAAGATCCTGAAATAATGGCTAAATTTGATAATGCCATCTTGGACAACACGAAAAGTGGTTGGAACAGAGTGGGGGCCTTCAATTCAAAAGAAAGATCGCACGCTATGGATGTTTTTGGATATTTAATTCAATGGGTCCTTCCAACTTTCTCCTTTCATCAAATAGCCCATTCTGAAGATCCGAAAGTGTTAGAGGTTGGATCAAAAACTTTAAACAGAGCTATGGCAGAGTTTTGTAAATCAGATGATAGGCTAAAAGCTATAGGCTACATCCCTTTGCAGCTTGGTCCAGAGAAATCCTTGGAGTTAATGAAACAAGGTTTTGAAGAAGGGTGTTATTCTTTCATGATAGATACCAATGAACCAAACGAAAAAAATATATCATTCACTCACCCTGATTTTGACCCTGTTTGGGACTGCTTTGTTGATCAAAAGGCACCTTTTGTTGTGCACGTGGCGGTAAATGGGCACTATAAAGCTGTTTCGGGGAGCTTTAAAAATAATGGCAAAACTGAATTAGAGCTTGGTGGAGACGCGCCAACAGGGGAACTTGGATTAATGACCATTAATAGTAGTGCAGAGCTTTTCTTGTCAGCCATGATATTTGATGGAGTGTTTGATAGACATCCTAATCTAAAAGGAATCTCCATGGAGCATGGAGCTTTTTGGTTGCCTTCTTGGCTCAAAGCCCTTGATTACACAGCATCTTTATTTAAAAGGAAAAGAGAGTTTAACGATCTGCCTTCAGAGGTAGCCAAAAGACACCTTAAAGTATCTCCTTTTCCTGGCGAGCCTATTGGTTGGATAATAGAAAATATTGGATCCAATATGTTGGTTTACGCATCAGATTACCCACACCCTGAAGGCACCTCTGATCCTATAGGCAAGTTTGAGGCCACTATGACGGAATGTGATGAAGAAATCATGGATGCTTTTTACCATGGAAACATGGAAGAGCTGATGGGAATAAAGTTATAGAATTTTGCCTCAAGCAGAAGCAAAGGTACCTTTAAAAAACACTATAGCTTATGGCCTCCCAGGTATAGGTGCCGGTTATATGTACTTGCTTATGAGCTTGTACGTAATGAAATTCTCTACGGACGTCCTTCTTATTTCTCCGGTGGTGATGGGTTTAATATTTAGCATATCTAGAATTTGGGATGCCTTCTCAGATCCAATTGCAGGTTATTTAAGTGATAGAACAAAACTTAAATTTGGGAGGAGACGTACTTGGATAATAGTAAGTTGCATTCCAATATCTTTAGGATTTTTAGCAGTTTTTTCACCACCACCTGCTTTGGAAGGTCAAGATTTAGATCGGTGGATGATGTTTGCTATTTTAGGATTTTACTCAGCAATGACTATATTCTTTGTGCCCCATTTAGCCTTGGGGGCTGAGCTTTCAACTGATTACCATGAAAGGACAAGACTTTTTGGTGTTCGCCATATTTTTTATACCATTGGATCAATTTTAGCGCTCGGCACAATGCATTACTTAATACAAGAAGAGATAAGGCCGGGTGGCGATGTAAGGGGTCTGGCAGGCAACCTTGCTTTATGGTCTGTCGTTATTACATCGTTTTTAATCATTTATTCTGTCTCAAGGCTTAGAGAAAATCCTGACTACCAAGATAGAGTTAACAAAAACCCTTTCCAGGCTTTTGTAGACGTATGGAAAAATCCTCACGCTAAAATTCTAGTTGTTATTATTTTTATTGAGAACATAGGGGGAGCTGCTATTGGAGTTCTAACTTTATATATAGCTCAATACGTTGTGGAAGCTCCCGCTTGGGCGCCACTCATAATATTTGCCTACATGCTTCCTTCAACTCTATCGGTGCCCTTATGGATACCGCTCTCTAAGAAGTTTGGAAAGATTAATCTTTGGTTTTTTAGTTTGCTTTTAACGGGTGTGTCTTTCGGGGCAATATTCCTGATTTTGTTTGCTCCTTCTGTTGAAGGAAGATTGATAATAATTTTCATTGGAGCTTTCTTCGCTGGAATTGCAGCTGGGTGTGGAGGCTCTATAGGGCCTTCAATAGAGGGCGATGTAATAGATTATGATGAGTATTTAACTGGTGAAAGGAAAGAGGGGTCTTATTTCGCGGCATTAAATTTTGTTTATAAGAGCGCTACAGGCGTAATGCTCTTATTAACTGGATTTGTTCTAGAGTTTTCAGGCTTTATTCCAAATCAGCCTCAGACAGTGGAGGTTAAAATTGCTTTAACTAGTCTGTATGGCCTGGTTCCGTTGATTTGTTATAGCCTGGGGGCGGCCTTGTTGCTTTATAAATTTAAGCTTGGTGAAAAAGAATACGAAAAAGTTAGAAAAGCATTAGACGAAGCCACTTAGTGCAGATATTTTAAAGGCCCCTATAATGCGCTATTTAAAAGGAAAAAAATATGCCTGAGATGACATTGCTTGGATGGTTTCACACTGTATTGGGCTCTTTAGCTCTACTGACAGGATTTTACACTGTGTATAAATATAGAATTATTTCTTTGTTAGAAACCTCAGGAAAATATTACATCTATATAACGTTTCTTGTTGCTGCCTCCGCATTAGGAATTTACAACCAGGGCGGCTTTGGAGTCGCACACATATTGGCCGTTTTAACCTTGGTTGCTTTGTGCGGTGGAATAATTATGGAAAAGACTAATTTATTTGGCTTCCTTTCTAAATACTTCCAAGCTATTGGTTACACCAGCACGTTGTTATTCCATATGATTCCAGCAATAACCGACTTTTTAAGAAGGCTGCCTGTTGGAGACCCTTTCATAGATTCATTTGAAGACCCTTTGCTGGCTAATTTTCATTTAGCTTTCCTCTTAACTTATTTGATTGGGATAATTCTTCAGATGTATTGGCTTAAGAAATCAGGTTAAAAGAAAAGGCCTAATTCAGTGGAAAATAGAAAATTTAAACCTTTTGGGGGTGTAAGCTCATTGACTCTTGGAGGAGGGGGATTGGGTCAAATCTGGGGAGAGACTACAAGAGAAGAGGCGGTAGCCACTGTTAGCCTGGCTATAGAGAATGGAATAACGCACATTGATGTAGCTCCCATGTATGGAAAAGGAGAGGCCGAGATAGTTGTAGGAGAGGCCCTTAAAGGCAAAAGTATTGATGGAATTCACGTAACAACCAAATGCAGACTAGGAACTTTGCCCGATGATCAAGTATATGATTACTTAAGTAAGTCGCTAACGAGAAGTTTAGATAGCATGAACCTTCAAAGGGTTGACCTTTTTCTTTTACATTCACAGCTTATCGAGGATGGTTTTATTCTCCACACCAATGATGAGTTTAAACACAGGACCTCAACGACTTTATCCTCATTCTTCAATACCGTTATCCCTTCTTTTGAGAAACTAAAAGAAGAAGGAAGAATTGGAAGCTGGGGCATAGGAGGGCTTGGCCAAAACAAAGCCTTGAAAAAGGCTATAAATCATGAGATTAAACCTGAAGCCATCCAATGCGTAGTGAACCCTTTAAATTCAGCAGGTGCAATAGGCTATGTTGACAGAGAGTATAATCCCAAAGAAATACTTCTAGAAAGCCAGAAGAATAATATACCAATTTTAGCCATTAGAGCGGTTCAAGCTGGTGCTCTTACGGAAAAAATGGATAGAGATCCACATCCTTCTGGAATGGACAAGCTAGACTTTGATGATTACGAGAGGGCAGCGCCTTTCAGGGCTTTGGCTAAAAGATGGAATGAGTCAGCAGCATCATTAGCCTATAGATATGCTTTGAGCATCAAAAATATTTCTTCAATTATTTTAGGGGTTAAAAATAGGGACGAACTTAAAGATTGTATTAAATACGAACAAAAAGACAGATTAACAAAAGATCAAATAGAAGAAATAGACAAAGTAATGTCTTCCTAGTAAGGAGTAAATTTTTTGTATGCAAAAAAGCCTAATAACTCTTCTTTTATTTACTAATTTACTAATGTCTAGCGAAAGATTTACAAATACAAACAACATATCCGACGAGCGCTCTTTCAAGGAGTTTTTAAAATGGACTTTAACTAGCAAAAATCCAGAAAGAGTTGAGATTGAGATTTCAAATGAGTGGGAAAATTTAGATCAGGACTATAAAGACTATATTGTCTGGATTGGGCACGCAACCTTCCTTATCAACGTTGATGGAATAAACATACTCACTGATCCAGTTTTCTCTAAAAGAGCTTCTCCCATGAGGCTTGCAGGACCTAAGAGGTATATTCCTCCAGCAATACCTTTAGATAAATTACCTGAAATTGATGTGGTTACCATTAGTCATAATCATTATGACCATCTAGATATAAGGTCATTAAAGAAGTTATTTGAAAGGAATAAAGATACTGTATTTTTAGTTCCAAAAGGAGATAAGCAACTACTTCAAAAAAAAGGTATTAAAAACGTCTATGAATTTTTATGGTGGGAAGATAAAGAACTTAATAAGGAGCTGAAATTTACTTACACGCCTGTACAGCATTGGTCTGCTAGGGGGCTCAGAGACAGAAATAAAAGCCTTTGGGGGGGTTGGTTTATACAATTTCCTGAACGAACTATCTATCATGCTGGCGATACAGGTTATTCAGAAGATTTTATTGAAACTAGAAAAAGATTAGGCTCTCCTGATTTGTCGCTTATTCCTATAGGCGCATACGCACCTCAATGGTTTATGGGCTATAGCCACGTAAATCCAGAAGAAGCAGTTCGAATATCTCAAGACTTAGGGTCTAAACAATCTTTGGCGATGCATTGGGGAACCTTTCCTTTAACAGACGAAGAAGTTTTAGAGCCGCCAGCTTTGCTTAAGAAAGCTTTAAAAGAAAAAAATCTTGATGAAGAATACTTTATGACTTTAAAGCCTGGAAAAATATTCAATCTTTCGAAACAGGAACCTTAAATATTACATAAAGCAATCCTATCAGGCCCAAAACTCCAACTGTTATTTTTAGATTTAGATTTTCAATTCCAAAAATTACTGAAGAACCCACAAACAATACGATCATACTAATCGCTAATATTTTTGCTTTTTTAGGAATGCCCCTCCCTTCCCTGTAGTTTTTCAAGTACGGACCAAATGTTTTATTGCTAATTAGCCAATTGTAGAGTTTCTGAGAAGATCTTATATAGCACGCGGCCGCTAGTATTAAGAAGGGGGTGGTTGGCAGTCCAGGGAGAATAACTCCGACTCCAGCTAATAACACGAAAAAAGAACCAAGCAATATCCAAAGGGCCTTTATAAGGGCATTACTGGACTCCTTAGCTTTGTGAATGTCTGGGCTATTGCTTGTACTAATATCTTCCATATTCTAAATCTTTTTTTAACTTCTTTCAGTTCTTAGAAAGTATACTTTAGTGATGCAGAAAGCCCCCTTCCGCTCTGTCCATATAAATCAAGATCTGGGTCATTCTCAGGGTGCATAGCAACAGAAGCCCATGTTTTATATTTTTTGTCTGTAGCGTTTTCTAAAGCAAGCCTAAATTCTAAATTTTCACTTGGATTATATGACGCGTATATATCTAAAAGACCATAACCTGAAGTTGAAGCTCGAGGGTCGCAAGAATTATTAAGACACACGTCCATTAATCCGCTTCTACTATTATCAACAATGTTTAGCATGCTTTTTATTAACCATTTTTCATCCTCAGAGTGCCAAGTTAAACCAAGCATCAGCTCTTTCGGATCAACGTGAATCATTGGGTAGGTAGTTCCGTCGGTTTTTGCTTGGTCGCCTGAACTAGCAGCAAAAGCAAAATTGTAAGAAATTTGGTCAGAAATTCTTCTATCAAACTTTAACTCAACGCCTTTGATGTCTACATTATTTATATTTTGATATTGATAGACCCCCAGCCCCTGTGAGAAACCTATTATTTCGTATTGAATGAAGCCATCAACCTTGTTGTTGTATAAAGCTATTTCCCACGATTGAGATTCGTTAGAAGACCTGAGGCCAATTTCATAACTTTTGCTCTCTTCTGAATCTAGGTTTGGGTTGGGAATAACTGTGTAATGATATAAATAATTTGTGAAGACACTATTGGAGGTTTCATAATCTGGAGCCTTAAATCCTTCAGAATACTGGGCAAAGAGAGTTAAGCTCTCATTTAGATCAAGTAAATATCCTAGCTTAAGAGAGAGAGCGTCATCGGAGGTATTGTAAATTTGATAATCTAGAATATTGCCATTTTGAAGCAGGGCATCCTCGTAGGTATCAAGTTTATAGTCATCGTATCTAAACCCAAAATTTAGGACAGAGTTGTTTGTAAGGCTGTATCTATCATTAAAAAAGAAAGCCTTTCTTTCGGTTTCTGAATCAGGGAAGGTCTTATTGGGGTAAGTCTCTCCATCAACATCATTGCTAGGAATCTGAGTCATTAAGTTTATTTCTGTAAGCATCCTGGGTCTTTCTGTTTTTGTGTTAACCAAATCAATTCCATAAACAATGTTATGGTTTCCTGAAGTTTTAAAAGCCTCTAAGACAAGCCCTTCAGTAGACTGATTAAAATCAAAATCCCTAATTCTCATAGTGGGGATTGGGGCTGCATGCATTCCACTTAGAAAGGAAACTTGATTTTGTATAGTTATTTGTTTTTGTTCGGTATCTTGAGCATAAATAGATACATTTGCACTGTCGAAAAGAAATCTTTCTTTCGTGGTGCCTAAATTGACGCTTAACCTTTCTCTTGTGCCTTCGTCTTGCCCCGAAGAGGAGCTTATAGCTCTTGGGGTCGGGAAGTAGATGAATCCTATTTCAGAATTAATTAACCAATCGCTCTCCCAGTCTTGAAAATCTGCTACAAAAGTTATTTCTGTATTCTGAGATGGAGTAATAATCAATTTAGCAAAAAGACTTTCTTGGTCTCCTTCCATAGGGTTTGCAGATAAAGAAAAATCTTCATGAATCTCTGTTTCTTTAAGATCTCTGCTTACTAGCTGTATAAGCCCTTCAGTATTCTCGTTTATATAGGCTCCTAATAAATTGAGTTTATTTTGTTTATTGGCATTGTTGTAGGAAGCATTAGCAGCCAGGTATTTCTCACCCCCGCCTGTTAAATCAGAAGGGTTTTTTGTTGTATAAGCAATGGTCCCGGCCAGTCCATCAGAGCCATGTTCGACAGAACTAGGGCCTTTAATTATTTCTACACCCTTAAGAAGATCTGTCTCAACAGTATCTCTTCCAAAGCCAGCATAAGAGTCTGCAAGTCTAACCCCATCTATTAAGTAGATTGCTCCACCATGGATCCCTCTAATATGAATCGTTTTTGTTAGAGATCTTCCGTATTCAGTCTCCTTATGAGAAGAAATACCAGGCATATGCCTCACTAGTTCTTGTAGGCCGTCTACCATCTCAATATTTAGTTCATCTGAAGTAATAGTTTCTACAGTTCCTATTACTTTTGAGGCTGGTATAGGGATTCTTTGGGCCGTAACAATAACTTCATCTGTATCTTCTGGAACATTAGAGGTAGAAAATTGAGAAAATATCATCAATAGCATCGCAAAAAACATAAATTTAAAATTTTTCATACATCTATCCTATTTGTTGGTTTGGGTTTTCAAAAAGAGTGCTATTATAGGGAAGAATTAGAAATATAAAAGATGATTTACATCAATTTTGAGACATTTTGAGACAAATATAAATATATAAATGCCAAAACTATATAAAGCAATAAAGCTTAGCAAGGGCTTGAAAATAGGATTAAGAGAACCCGAAGGAGAGGAGTGGTTTGCAGACATGACCCTAAATACAAACAAGAGGACGTGCAGGAAGATAAATGTACCTTTCTTGCCTAAAGACAAAAAGAATATGTCATTGGCAGAAGAGAAGGCGGTAGAGCTATTCAACTTCCTTCAAGAAAAAGATGAGAAAGAAAGAAGTTATAAAATTTATGTTCCAACTTGGCAAACTAAGTTTTTTACTTCATCTTTACTCTTGTTGTGGCTTACAGGAATTTTGTGGATATTCTTAGGTTTTTTAGGAGATGCGCCATTTGGGCAAACACAAATATTAATATTACATGGGTCTATGATAATACCAACTTTAGTTAGTTTAGGAGTCTTGATTGTTTCTCACTTACCAGAAGGTTGGGAGCCTACAAAAAAAAGGAAATCTGGACTTTTATTAAGCTTTATATTGTTCTTTTTGGTTGTTTCAGGATTTCTTCTGTTTTATACAAACACCTTCATAAGCGAACAAATAAGTTATTCACACTCTGCTATTGGTTTAGTGCTTATCCCCTTGATTTTTTGGCATTACAAAAAGAAGGCTGTCACTTAAGAGAGGTTAAAGATCTCCTTTTGCACGAATTTCGCTTTGATCTATAGTGAATTGCTTACCGTATCTCGCTTCTAGCTTCTTTTGATTTTCAGTTATTACTTCAACAGGATCTAATCCTAAAGACATGCAGGCTGTAACCCAATACCACATAATGTCTCCAAGTTCCCTTTTCATGTGAAAAATATTATCTTCATCAGCAGGCTTGCCCTGAAGTACCATCTTTTTAACAATTTCAACAAACTCCCCAGCTTCACTACCTAGGCCCAGAGCTCCTGTTAGAAGTCTTGGTATATCTATATCAGAGTTTTCTTGAATATTGTCCAAAGACTCCTTAAGTTTCTCTATTTTTAGGCTAGGATCGCTAGTAACTTTAGTTACAAAATCACAGTAAATTTTAAAAAATTCAGTTGCTTCTTTCATCCTTTCATCATACCTAAACTATTAAAAAATGAAAAAGGATTTACCCATCATTCTTAGTTAAAATAGCCTAGTGGACGTATCTGAAATATTTGAATCTTTAAATGAACCTCAAAGACAAGCTGTAACTTCAGATTCTAACAATTTATTGGTTTTAGCGGGAGCAGGTTCAGGTAAAACAAGAGTAATCGCTCACAGAGTAGCTTGGCTTATAAAGGCAGGTGGCATCAATCCCCATTCAATTTTAACCGTAACTTTTACTAATAAAGCTGCACGTGAGATGCGAGGGCGTATAGAAGGGATAGTAGAGCAAGAGATGGGCAATTTTTGGTGTGGAACATTCCACGGCATATCTCATAGACTCCTTAGAGCTCATTGGGAAGAGGCCGGTTTAAGAAGAGAATTTGCTATTTTGGATTCTGAAGACCAATACAGAGTCATTAAAAGGGTGAGTAAGTCTCTAGGTTTAGATGACACTAAATGGCCTCCAAGACAAATTCAATGGTTCATTAACAAACAAAAGGATGAGTGCAGAAGGTCAAAAGACGTTGAAACAGCAGATGATTATTTTGCTGAAAAAATGAATGAGGTTTATGCGGCTTACGAGGAGTTGTGCGAGAGAGAAAGTTTAGTAGATTTTGGCGAGTTACTTTTAAGAACCTATCTACTTTTAAAGACCAATGAAAATGTTTTGGATCATTATAAAAAGAGATTTAGACACATACTGGTTGATGAGTTTCAGGATACCAACGAAGTTCAATATCAATTTTTAAAACTATTATGCGAAGGTGAAGGCCATATTATGTCCGTAGGCGATGATGACCAGTCTATTTACGGCTGGAGAGGAGCAAAGAGTGAAAATATAAATCGTTTTACCAAGGATTACAAAAACACAGAAATAATAAGACTAGAACAGAATTACAGGTCCACCTCTATCATTTTAGGCGCAGCAAATGCCGTCATAGAAAATAATCAAGGAAGGATGGGTAAGGAGTTATGGACCGAACAGAAGGAAGGGGAGCCTATATCAATTTATTCGGCCTACAACGAAGATGATGAGGCAAGATACGTTGTAGGGAGTATCCAGAACTGGATAGAACAAGGAAGAGATTTAAGTGAAGTTGCTATTCTTTACAGATCAAATGCGCAATCTAGAGCACTGGAAGAAGCAATTCTAAGAGAAGGTCTGGCTTATAGAATTTATGGTGGTTTAAGATTTTATGAAAGGGCAGAGATAAAAAATGCGATGAGCTATCTTAGGCTTGTATTTGGAAGAGAAGACGACGCTGCTTTTGAAAGGGTAATTAATATACCTCCCAGGGGGATAGGGGCTAAGACCTTAGATATTATAAGGTCAAGAGCTCAGAAGATAGAGACATCTCTCTGGAAGGCCTG
>Ga0066852_10000486_pt1 | contig 16310 bp, 15 predicted proteins | sample ETNtaG_27_FD_67283 | JGI IMG/M metagenome (GOLD analysis project Ga0066852, IMG submission 67283) | Marine microbial and viral communities from oxygen minimum zone, Eastern Pacific Ocean - ETNP201406SV63 | ecosystem: Environmental > Aquatic > Marine > Oceanic | place: Pacific Ocean: Eastern...
AAATTTTTTTTCTTTTAATCAATCAGGAGTATTCCGATTACCAAATGGGAATACATTAATAACAGTCTCAGCACAAGATTTAATCAGAGAAGTCAATAATACTGGCGGAATATTGTGGCAGTATCAGTATACCAGTGGTGGGTTTATACCTCGAGCTATAAAGTATGGAATTGATTATCTTAGTCACCAAATATCAGTAGAAATAAATATTAATTTTTCCCAAGATTGGAATCTGATTGGGCTCCCCCTTGTGGTAGATGATAATAACTATTTAACAATATTCCCAGATGCCATAGAGAACACTCTTTTTTCTTTTGATGATGATGCCTACACACCTGATTCAATTATGATAGCAGGAGATGGATTTTGGCTTCGTTTTCAAAGTAATGGTAATACAACCATTTCTGGTAATAGCATCAATGAAATCACTATTGGCCTTAACGAAGGATGGAATCTCATATCAGGAATAAGTACTCCTATAAATATCTATAACTTACAAGATCCGGACGGAGTCATTATTCCCGGTACGGTTTATGGATTCACATCTGGTGGCTACTATAATACAGAAAATATAGAACCAGGTAAAGGATATTGGGTTAGGACAAACAGCTCTGGTTTTATTTCCTTAGTCAGCCACTAGATTTCCAACTTCTTGTAATAAAGTAGCTACAGATTAAATTAAAGGAAGATTTGTTTGTCAGATTACAGATTGATTAGGTTATAATCAGAATTAGAAGAAAAAAATAAATGATTTACAACGTTCTAAGACCAAAATGTATTTGGTGTGGGAAAATATTTAAAAGGACTACTTCAGACCTATTGCCCTCCTCAAAAAATCCACATTACTGTTCATCTAAATGTGAGGATGAAGGGAAACAAGAAGATTTCCCCAGGCGAAAGCAAACTGAATCTCTTGGAAAAATGAAGGCACAAATTGTGGTATCAACCACAGATTCCGCAAAAGAAATCAGAAAGTATTCCAAGCTCAAAGATGATGGTATTATTACTGAAGAAGAATTTAGATCCAAGAAGAAGGACCTATTGGCCCCCCATTCTGGAGACCCGGAAGTCGGTCAGGAATTTGATGGAATTGTCACTCGTCTTATGACTTTTGGAGCTTTTGTGGAATATGCTCCCGGTCGCGAAGGATTAGTTCATATTTCCGAGATGGAATGGAGAAGAGTTGAAAAAGTAGAAGATGTGTGTAAACCGGGTGATAAAATGAAGATTAAATTGATAAAAATAGATGACCAGGGACGTTTTGATTTCAGCAGGAAAGCGCTTCTCCCAAAACCAGAAGGAAATGTGGAACGACCAAAATATTCACGGCCAGGTGATGCAAGAAGCAGTGGTGATAGAAAAAAAGTTTTCTCTAAAAGACGAAGGTTTTAGAAACCATAAATTTGTTTTCATACAATAAAAGTAACCAAAAGGGTATCGCCATATATTGGAATTGAGATTTTAAATAGTCTAATTTCTTACCCTTAAATAAAGCACTGAGTATACAGTGGATGTATTTTAAAATATAATCGTGAGGAAAATTAATGAAATTTGATACAAAGATCGTCCGATCTGGAATTGAACCAGACCCTACAACCGGAGCTATTGTTCCTCCCATTTACCAAACAGCTACCTATGTTTTACCGGAAGTCGGTAGGGATCTAGGTTTTGATTATACACGGTCTGCCAATCCCACGCGGGAAATATTAGAAAACAATCTTGCTGCCATAGAAGGCGGGAAGTTTGGGACCTGTTTTTCGAGCGGAATGTCTGCTGTGGACAGTGTGTTAAAATTACTAAAGAAGGGGGACCATGTGGTATGTTCCGATGATGTATATGGTGGTGTATCCCGACATTTTAATAAAATATTGGTGAACTATGGACTGACCTTTACCTATGTAGATTCATCCAATCCAGAGAATGTAAAAAATGCCATCACATCTGATACTAAACTTCTTTGGGTGGAAACGCCTACAAATCCTTTACTGAAAGTCACTGATTTGGATGCAATGTCCCAAATTGCAAAAGACCATGGAATTTTTTTCGGTGTGGACTCCACCTTTGCCACACCGGTTTTTCTACGTCCAATTGAATTTGGTGCTGATATTGTCATGCACAGCACCACCAAATATATCAGTGGCCATAATCAGATCATCGGCGGAATTATTATTACTAATGATGAAGGGATACATGAGAAAATGAAGTTTGTCCAGAAGACGATTGGCGCTGTCCCGAGTCCCTTCGATTGCTGGCTCACCCTTTTAGGTGTTAAGACCCTGCACCTCAGAATGAAGCGTCACGCTTCCAATGCGCAGGCGGTGGCAGAATTTTTAGAGTCACACCCTCAGGTTAAAAAAATTACCTACCCTGGATTAGAATCCCACCCACAGTATGCGGTTGCCAAAGAACAAATGGATGGATTTAGCGGAATGATATCTTTTGAACTAAAAGATGGTATTCCTGGAGGGAAAACATTGATGAATTCTGTGAAACTATGTTCGCTAGCTGAAAGTTTGGGGGCGGTGGAAACCATGATCACCCATCCTGCTACCATGACACATGTGGATGTTCCAAAAGAGGAACGCCATGCCAGAGGACTCACAGATGGGCTGGTTCGAATCTCAGTGGGAATTGAGCATGTGGATGACATAATTGATGACCTTAAACAAGCTCTGAATTAACAGAGAAAAAAAGTGGAACAATATTACCCACTATAGGTTTATTAGCTCACATGGTGCACTGTATTAAACAGTGTTTGATTTTTTCTGAAGAATAAAACAAAAAAATAATAATATACAATTAAACTAAATATTTTTGGTCGATTTCTACTTCGAAAACATTATGTCAAATAATCACAAATGGAAATATTACTATGGATCCTAAAAACAAAACTGATAAAGAGTGGAAAGAATCTTTATCTCCTGAAGCCTACAATATCCTTCGTAAAAAAGGGACTGACCCCCCTGGGGTAGGTAAATATTACCACCATGATGAGAGGGGAAACTATTATTGTGCGGGGTGCGGAAACCTTTTATTTGAATTCAATACTAAATATGAATCTGGTTCAGGCTGGCCCAGTTTTTGGAAACCCGTTGAAGAAAACAATATTGAAACTCAAACAGATAACAGCCTGGGCAGATTAAGAACTGAGGTTCTTTGTGCTAACTGTGGGGGACATTTGGGGCACGTATTTGAAGATGGCCCGAAACCTACTGGACTGAGATATTGTATAAACAGCTCTGCCCTACAATTCAAAAATATATTGAATAAAGAAAAGTAGTCTAATTATTATATAGCATTTATGTCAATAATTAGACAATTATTAATTCTATCATCCATTTTGTCACAACTAATTGGGATGTCTGTTTCTGGTTTTGTTCAAGATAAAAGTACCGGAGAACCTCTACCCTACACAAATGTTATTATACTAGAAAATCAAATGGGAACGTCCGCTGATGTAAATGGATATTATATATTGCCAAAAATGACAAGTGGAAGTTATAGATTGAGGCTAATGATGATTGGGTATCAAACTGTTGAGAAAAAGATTGAGATTACTACCCAAAATATTCGCATTGATTTCGAATTAGAACCTGTGGCAATTGATTTGGAGCAAGTGACTGTGTCTGCTGAAAGAATGAGATTCGAAAATCGTGTTGATGTGAGCAGGGTAAATCTTACCAATCAAGATATTCGCAGAGCACCTGCATTTATTGAAGCAGATGTGTTTAGAACACTTCAGTTATTGCCTAGTGTCAACGCTAGCAATGATTTTAATGCTGCTCTAATTGTAAGAGGAGGTAGTCCTGACGAAAACTTAATTTTGCTTGATGGTGCCGAGGTGTATAATCCATACCATATTGGAGGAGTATTCTCCACATTTAATGCAGATATGATATCTGATACAGAGTTTCTAGCTGGAGGGTTTCCTGCACAGTATGGTGGAAGGCTTTCTTCAGTTTTACAAATTACCGCCAGAGAGGGAAACTCTAAAAATGGGCGGCTCCCTGATTCAAATCCAATAAAAAAATATTGGGATTACAGTAAGATAAACGGTGATATTAGTTTATTATCTTCAAAGTTTGTAGCGGAAGGACCATTGTACAATGGGTCTTGGATGATATCAGGCAGACGAACCTATTTTGACCAATTTGTAAATTTATATTATAAATATAATTTGGAAAAAGAACCTCCATTTAATTATTATTTTTGGGATACACATATTAAATTCAAAACATCCCCAAATAAATATAATCAATTTGTTTATAGTCAATTCTCAGGAAAAGATGATTTGTTTTTGTCTCTTGGCGGAGGGGATTTCCCGGGAATTGATTTTTCATGGGATTGGGGAAACTCAACAAAAAGTTTAATATGGAAATTTATACCCAACTCAAACTATTTTATTGAGAATAATTTATCTAGAACCGATTACAGATTCAATGTGGACTTTGCAATTGATTTTAATCCAGATACCAGTAACACCAATAATGAGGAAATATCAGAAACTGATGTTGATCTATCTCTTGATATAAATAATATCGTTTCAGATGTTAGTTTCGACCAAACCTTAAATATATTCTTGTCTGATTTAGTTACGTTGAAAACAGGATGGGAATACAAAGTATTGTATATGGATTATTTTGAATCTTTTGCTGGAATTGATAGAGTTAACTTGAGTTCAGAGCCATCAATCACTAGCTTTTTTCTTACAAGTACGTGGCAACCTTTTCTAAAACTTCATTTAAATACAGGATTTAGGTTTTCAAAATTCAGCCACTATGATGATAATCTTATTAACCCTAGAATCGGAGTAAAATTTAATCCGATTCCTGACCTTGCACTTAAAGTTAGTTGGGGGAAATATTCTCAGTTTTTATATACTATTAATCAAGAGGATGAGCTATTAAGAATTGTAGACTTTTGGCAACCCATCCCAAAAGGGAGAGAACCGCAACAATCCCAACATTTAATCATTGGAAGTGAATATTGGATATCCGAAGGTAATATTTTTTCGTTAGAGTTATATAAGAAATCCTATGACAATATTTATGACCTTAACCCTAAAGTAGAGGGAAGCGATATAGAACAAACTATTGCATTATCGGGGATAGGTATATCATATGGATTAGAAATTTTATATCGCATGAAAAAAAATAAACTTTCAGGATGGATTAGTTATGCCTATGCCAGAATTGAACGTGAAGTAGACCTTAACACAGACGGAATTATTTGGGAAGAGAAAGAGGTTTATCCTGCAAAATATGATAAACCGCACACCTTCAACTCAGTGCTGAGCTATCAATTATCTAAAAAAAATGAGATTGGCATAAGTACAATATTCAGCAGTGGACAAACATATACTCCTGTAATAGGGAAAGTCCATCAGGCAGGTCAGTACGGAAGCCTTGAAAATCCATACCTACATTTTGGAAATATATATGGAGCTAGGAATAGTGGAAGATATCCAGACTATTTTAGAATAGATATTAGCTTTGCAAGAGAATCAATCTTATGGGGACTTAAAGGAAAGTGGAAATTTCAAATTATAAATCTAACAAACCACTATAATGTACTTTTATATAATTGGAACCATCAGGCATCACCGTCTCAGGTCGCAGCTTATAGTATGTTTCCAATTATATTAACTTTTGGATGGGAATTCAGCTTATAATGAATAAACCACTTTTTTTAATATATATTTTGTTTGTTTGTTTCATCGCTTGTGAAAAAGAGTTAAAAATTACGGATTTTTCAGATGATTTTTCTTTCTATGAATCTGAACTTAGGATAGAAGCCTTAATGCTTCCAGCAGACTCTACGGCTATAGTTAGGATTGATAAGTCCGTACCTTTGGACGAAGCAAATTTATATAATTGTTTAGATGATGACAATGATTGGAATTACTACTACTGTACAGAGGACTCAATCTCTTATGAGTCTTTGCAAGAATGTGAAAATAAATGTAATAATATTACTAGCTGTAAACTTCATTTGTTTTCCTGTGAAGTAGATGAAGATAATTGTGATAGTTGTGCTTGGGATTATACACAATTAGTTACTTATGAAAATAAAGTAGAATGTATTGATTTATGTCCAGGAGATTGTGTGACAGATGATGTAGGGGAAGATGGAAAACAAGCTTATGATTCGAATAATGATGGAGATTACGACGACCGAGGAATCGGAGGTGATATTGCTCCTGATACGGGAGAAGAAGATGGAATTCCTGGTTGCAATGAATTAAATGTGGATGAGTATAATGAAATATTGCCCGAAATACATCTTGATAGTCTTTGCACTGTAAAAATACAACATGGAGAAGACATTTGTTCTTTCATTTATAGCGATACAGGGGGAGTCTTTTTTGATGATAAATCGCAGGGGTTTGATATCATAGATGTAGAAACCGTTTCTTATGGTGCATGGATACCGGACTCATGTGATATTGATTTTTTCACTCACTATGATACAGAATATAATTTCTCTTGCGAATGTAACGAAGGGTCAGGGTATGAATATTATGGCGAAATAATTGCTACAGATATCATAAAAAGACCGGTTATATTTTATACGGATACTTCTGAGACAAATGTTATTGCATGTTCAGATGAATCTAATGTGTACAGCTGTCTTGAATCTTATCATAATAGGGATACTTTATTTTTTCAGGAAGGCAATGATTCAGCAAAAATCCAATATGCTTCACTTTTTGAAACAATTAAATATCAAGCAGTCCAATATATATATGATGAAGTAAATGATCGTTATGTTTATTATCATGGGCATCGGGATGGTGGTACTGATAGCGGAAGTAATATTATTAATAATTCTATTTGTCTTATGTCAGAGAAAGTAGTGGCAGAAAAATATCCTCCTTTCATCGGTGCTGATCAATTTAAATATGATATTTTTACGTTCTCAGAAGGGTATGAAAATTATTACTTTTATGTTCAGTTAGATCTATTAGATCCAGAACGTACAAACCTACGAGATAAAAGTGGAAACCCGGTAATGGGTGCTTTCGGATCTATGTCTGGCAGAACAAAATATTTTCAAATAATTCAACTGGAAAACTAAAAAAAAACCCCAAAATATTTTGGGGTTTTTTTGATGATAAAATGTATGGTAATCTATCGGAAAAATACCTGATAGATTAATTACAATAAATCTAGAGAGGAGTTACTTTAGTTGCTGCGGGTCCTTTCTCACCTTCGGTAATTTCAAATTCAACATTTTGATTTTCCCTGAGGGTTTTATATCCATCCATTTGAATATCATTCATGTGAACGAATAAATCTTGTCCTCCACCTTCCGGGGTTATGAAACCATATCCCTTGGAATTGTTGAACCACTTTACCGTTCCTGTCGTTTTGTCACTCATTTTGCTTTCCTTTATAAAAAATTGTTGCTGTAATTTATAAATAAAATATTAAGAATAAGAAAAGATAAATTAATTTGTTTTTTATGATATCAGATGACATTATAGAAGGAATGAAAATTTGAAGTGATTTTATTCTTCATCCCAAATAGCGTTTAGTATCTTGTCTTCTAATTTAAAGGTAAATCCTCTCATCGAAATCAAATCATTTCTTTCAATATTATATTTTCCCCCAATCTTTAATATTTCCTTTTCTATATCATCTTCGTTTTTTAATGTCCATAATTTGTGTAGCGATTTTAATAATTTGTTTTCATCTTTTGATTTAATATTATTTTTGTTGGATTTTAGTTCCTTAGTTTTAAAAAAAAACTCCAAATATTTACTATCGTATTCCCCCTTCCATTTTTTAATACCTGCCATAGGTGCCAATGTTCCGCTATCATTTAAAACAACGGTCAATTCGTTCATACAATAGATGAACGAATAGTCGATTATAAATCCAAGTGATTGTTTTTTTTGATAATTCGAAAAATTATTTTCTACCCAATTTTCCTCTCCAAGAATAAATACAATTTTCCGCATGATAGACCGTAATTGTTCTAACATCTTGTAAATTTCTTTATTTATTATTAAAGTCTTTATATGTTTTTCAAAATCATCATCATTAAATTTGTCTGGCATGGTTCTCTCTTCTCAATTCGCTTCGTTAATTAAATATAAAAAATATATAACATTGATAAGGATAAAACCAATCATATTTATTTGAATTTCAATCATATTATTTGTTAAAATTTCAATATCAAAGGTTACAAAATAATGCCATCAATTACATGAAGAAACCTCATGCCAGTTAAAAAGATCATCAATAGCGGAAAAGTTCCAATACATATTTACACAGACGATATTGAGTCTCAGGCAATGAAACAGCTCAAAAATATCTCTAAACTAAATGTTATACACCATCATATAGCTGTGATGCCCGATGTACATTGGGGGCTGGGAGCAACAATCGGTTCTGTGATTCCAACACTGAAAGCTGTTATTCCTGCAGCAGTGGGTGTGGATATAGGTTGTGGTATGATGGCGTGTCGCTTAAACCTGAATGCAAAGAGTCTTCCAGAAAACTTACGGGATATTCGTTTTCAGATTGAACAAGCAGTTCCCCATGGGAGAACAAATAATGGTGGAAGAAATGACAGGGGGGCATGGCAAAATCCACAGGACGATATTCTTGCATTCTGGAGATTATTTGATATAAACAAAAAACTTTCAAATGTGATTAATCGCCATCCAAAATTGCTTAGCAAGCGCGTCAATACCTTTAATCATTTAGGAACTTTAGGTACGGGAAACCATTTTATAGAGGTATGTATTGATGAAAAAGATGATGTGTGGATTATGCTCCATTCCGGTTCTCGAGGAATAGGAAATCGTATTGGTACCTATTTCATCAGTTTAGCAAAAAAGGAAATGCATCAAGGGGGCATTCATCTGCCTGATAAAGATTTAGCATATATTCCAGAAGGATCAAAATATTTCTTTGACTATGTAAAAGCAGTGCAGTGGGCTCAGGATTTTGCCAAAGCCAACCGTAAGTTCATGATGAGAGCTATTCTGAAAGCAATGTCTTTAGCGTTAAACAAAAGAGTTTATTCGGTAGAGGCAGCCTTAAACTGCCATCACAACTATGTGGAGAAAGAAACCCATTATGGTAAAACCGTTTGGCTAACCCGGAAAGGCGCAATTCGTGCACAGAAAGGTGATTTGGGGATTATACCAGGTAGCATGGGAGCAAAAAGTTATATAGTCCGCGGGAGAGGGGATACCAACTCTTTCAATTCTTGCTCTCACGGTGCAGGACGGACCATGAGCCGAAAATCGGCGAAAAAGAAGTTTACTGTCAAAGATATGAGAAAACAAACGGTAGGAGTGGAATGCCGTAAAGACAAGGACGTGATTGATGAGATACCGGGAGCTTACAAAAATATTGATGCGGTTATGGATAACCAGAGCGATTTAGTAGAAATTATTCATACCTTAAAACAGGTGGTGTGTGTAAAGGGATAAAAAGTAGTATACCAAAAAATGATTTTCTTAGTATATCGAATCCCTGACTTTTTTTAAGAGATCTAATGTCAGGCGAATGCCTTCAATCTCTGTATGATTACTGCCTTCATATTCAATCCCTACATAACCATTATAACCTGATTCTAAAACAATTTTCATCATTTTATAATAATCTGTTTTGATTTCATTGCCATTGAGATCAAATTCATGACTCTTCGCACTTACAGCTTTGGCATAGAGCATGAGCTCCTGGACTCCCTTATACCGATCGTACCATTCATCACCTTCAAGCCTAAAATTACCGAAGTCAGGCAGCGTGCCGACTCGCGGGTGATTTACTTTTTCCATCACTTCTGATAACCATTTACCATTGGAAGATAAGCCTCCATGGTTCTCTACAATCGTGTTAATTCCTATGGAATCACCGAACTCTGTCAGCCGCCTTAAACCATCCGCTGCTAATTCAATTTGATTAGTATATGTACCCTCGCTGCTAGCATTTACACGGATAGAGTGACACCCCAAAAGCTTTGCTGCTTCTGCCCATTTATAATGGTTTTCTATGGCTTTTGTTCGGGAAGTCGGATCAGGGTTGCCCAGACTACCTTCATTATCACACATGATCAACAAACTTTCTATTCCAAGATCGTCTGCACGCATTTTCATTTCCTTTAAATAAATCTTATCTTTGGCTTTATCAAAGAAAAATGAATTCACATATTCAACAGCAGAAATTCCAAATTTATTATTTGTGATAGAACAAAAATCAAGGTGGTCTATTTCTCCATTTTGTATTGAGCGGTGAAGAGACCATTCTGCTAAGGATATTTTAAAAGAAGGGGATTGTTTACATCCAAAAATATTTATGCTTCCTAGTCCGGTTAAAGCCAATCCACCAGAGATCACAACGCCATGTTTAAGAAATTCACGGCGATTCAAATCAGAGTTTCCGGATGCGGATATTGCGATACCAAATCTCTCCATGATCACCCTGGAGCCCAATCCTGCCTTCCTTAGCCTTTGCAAAAAGGGGCATATTTTTGAATTTACTTTCAGCAATTAATGACTCCATGTGGTCACTCTGATATATATATTCAATGACCTTAATATCATTCAGCCAGTGCTCCACATTATTATCTTTCACTTTTATACGTACCTTATTGAACTCTCCTATGGATTTTACTATACTTTCAGATGCTGCAATAAGATCATAGAGGGACCCCGCTGAAGTTAAAGTGCTTTTTCCTTTGGTGTGGGTACTGTCGTCAAGGACCTGCATTTCAGGGGCAGATTGCCAGATGTAGTCGCCCTCTTCGGTTGCGAAATAAAAAACCCCACTGTTACCACCAACGGGGACTTTCCATTCAAGTTCAAGCTCAAAATCTTTGTAGATATTTTCACTGATAAGGTCAACACCATGCCCGGGAATGGTTTTTAATTCCCCATTAACAATTGTCCAATCATCTGATGGAAACCCTGATTGTTTAAATCCTCTTAATCCATTGACTTTTTCCCCATCAAAAAGAACGATCCATTCTGGATTTGAAGAACACCCAGCAAACAATAGTAATAGTAAACTGATTTTTTTCATTCTATATTTTTTTTGGATTCCATTCACCACGGGCAACAGAGGGGATGAAAGATTCAATATCCCGGTTTGGCAGTTGAATCGTCTTGCTTTTTTCTGCGCTCATATAGGCTGCCATGAGCAGTCTTGTGACATCTAATCCATCATCAAAATTTTCTTGTGGGCGCTTCCCAGCTAAAAATGACTCCACCATGTGACGGTTTTCTGCTGTATAACCATAGACATCAGTTTCGCTACTGACCACAGGCATTATTCCTGATTCTGAGTTCTGCTTTTCAACTAGATCTTCTCCTGAGCTACCGGACACATTTCGGGAAAAAAATACTTTCAAATCTGAATCCAAGGTATTTATAAACATGGAATATTCGGGGCCAAACAACTCCATGCTTAGGCGAAGACCCGCTCCCACAAAACACCAGGAAGTTGTTGTTTCCACCACCAGTCTATTCCCATCTTCATCTGCATACTCCACCAATGAACGTGCGAAATCTTCAGATGGTTTTTTAAGATAGTCTGTTTTACCACCGCTGTTCTCAGATAATATATTTGCGTATTTTGGTTGTTGCCATTTTAGGCAGGCAGTGTACGCATTTACACTGAGAGGCGTCAGGGATTCTCTGTGCTTTCCAGGTTCTGTCAACATAAATCGTGCCTCTTCAACTGAGTGACACATCATATCATTGAGTACACCTCCGCCTTGTAGTTCTCCTTCCCAAAACCAAGGCATATGTGGTCCGCTGTGTTCCTCTGCCGCACGAGCCAGATAGGGTCGTCCGGTCGTGGCAGCGCCCCGTGCCCAAATAATTTCTTTACCTCGAGTCACTGAAGGTGCAAAAACTTGATTTTCTAAATAGCCATCTAATAATCCAGCTCTCTGTGTTAGTTCTAATACTTTTTTAGCTTCAGCCACATTACGGCCTAAAGGTTTTTCACATGTAACACCTACAAGTTTTCCTTTGCCAGAAATAACAGCTTCAGCGATTTCTTCAAAGGTTTCTATCCGAGTGAAATTTGGAGAGCAGATCCAGAGTGCATCAATTTTAGGATCAGCCACCATATCAGTAATAGTATCATATGCGCTTGCATCGCCAACTCCTGTGGTCCTAGCTAATTTAGCAGATTCTTCCGCTGATTGTCGTGTGCGAGACATAACACCCACAACATCACAATCTCTGACACCAATCAAAGATTGAATATGAAAACGAGTGATAAATCCACCACCGATGAACCCTATTCCTAGACGTTTCTTACTCATGCAATCTTGGTATCATCTTTGAGCTGGTTGGAAAACAGAAAGAAAAAGAGCAATCCCGTAATCAGGCCCATGGCGGAAAGAGTATACCAAAATCCGGAATAATCAAATATCCCAGATGTAGTATAAATTTCCTGCAGTTTTCCTGAAAGCCATCCACCTATAACGGGTCCACCACCGAGAATGATAATTCCAAAAACAGTTTGTGCAGAGTGACGTACATCCTCGTCAGCAATCTTGTCCACATAGATGTATGCAGCGGCAAAAAAGAAAGCATAACAAAAACCGTGGAAAGCCTGGCTAATAACCATGACCCAGACAGGCAGAATAACAGTTCCAAAAATGGCATAACGTGCAAAATAAGCAAGGACACCAATAAAGATTACTTTTTTAAACCCCAGCCGTTTTAAAAAATATCCTAGATATGCCATCGTCAGAATTTCCGCAAATTGACCGATGGTCATGGCGGGACCGATTTGGCTGTCCTTAATCCCAATATAGGAGAGAAAGGGTCCTGTTTGGAGAAAATAGATTTGATGGATGATGCTTACTGCAAGGCTAGCCAGTACAAGGACAGTGAATGATGAATAATTAAATAATTCGAATGCTTTTTTGAACGCAAGTTTTTCCACTGCATTCTGTTTGGGTGGTGTGTGAGGAAGTAGAAAGCAGAAGATCCCATATGCGATGGAAATGATTCCTGAAAATTTAAGTGCATCAGCTAGTCGGGAGGTAACATCGGGGACTTCCGATCCAGATATAAAAGGAGGCATTAATTGAAGTGATAAATTTTGCTGGAGCCAGACCATTGGAAAAACCCAACTTGCGACAATCCATCCAATGGTACCCCACACCCTTATCTTGGGAAAACTAATCTCCCTGTTTTCAATATGGGCAAATGTAATGGAATTTGATAGAGCCAATGTGGGCATATAGAGAATGCTATATAAAATTGAAAGATATAACCAAGCACTGTAGCTGGTCTGGAATGAGGTGTACCATTTAACCAATCCTCCAGTGAAAACCAGAAATGCCAGGATACGTTCCGTACTGAAATAGCGATCAGCAAACTGACCAGCGATAAAGGGAGCTGCTACTGCACCAATGGAGCCAGCTAACCCGAGGATCATTCCAATCTGTGAACCACTGAAACCAAGCCCTCCCTCAATAACAGTAGCAGAGAGATAGCGGGCGGTTACCGGAAGCCAGGCCCCCCACAGTGCATACTGGAGAAACATCATTGATCCTAGGCGAAAGTTTTTAGTCATATATTTCTCTTAATATAATAGCTTAGATTAATTTTTTATTTACTGGGTCCCATTCTATTCGGCGTCCTTGAAAGTAAGATTCTGTCGCCATATGACAGGCAACCGCTTCATGGAGTGCTACTTCTATATTGCATTTTGGCTGATCATTATTACGAATTGAGTCGAGCCAATCCTTCACATGTAAATGGGTTGGGTCAACCCGTTTCCCTTCACGGTAGGTATAGAGAAGCCCTTTATTAGCGAAATAACGTGATGTCGCTGATGTAACACCATCAATTTGTTTGGATCCCGGTGAGTATGTATAAATAGGATATTGCTGATTAATGATACCGCTTTCAAGACGTTCTTTATACTGGGTCGATTCGGGATCTGCTTTTACTACAAACCCGTGGACAGATCCACCGCCACTTTGGCCTCCCATCTGCATAGTGGCATCGTGACCCATAATCCGATTACCACGGGGATCATTACTTGAGAGTGTTGCGCTGTAGAGAACGGTCAGATCTTTATCTGGATATTCAAAAGTCGCATTCCAGACATCCGGGACATCCCGCCCATCTTTGTAATAATAAACCCCTCCTGTTGAAGATGCATATTTTGGGATACCCAAATCCATGATTTGATTTATTGCATCAAAGTCATGAGATAATAGATCACCAGACAGCCCTGTGCCATAGTCGAACCAGCAACGCCAGCGGAAAAAACGCTTCAGTGCTTCCTCTCCGAATGGTATTTTATTTGGAGAAGGTTCTTGGAATGTATCCCAGTCAATGGTTTTAGCATTGCCTTCGGGATGAATACCCCAGACCCATGCCCCCCATGGAGAATTACGGTTTGTAGCTAGTTCAACCAAGTTTATTTTCCCTAATAAGCCCTGCTCAATAATTTGTTTTGCTTTATAGTTTGCTTCTACCTGACGGTTCTGATGCCCGAGCTGGAAAGTAATACCTGTGTTTTTTACAGTATTGTATACCTTAATAGCTTCATCAAATGTGCGGGTAAGACCCTTTTCACAGTAAACGTGTTTTCCTGCTCTAGCGGCGTCGATGGTAATCCGAGAGTGCCAGTGATCCGGTGTGGCAACTATCACCGCATCAATATCCTGATTCTCTAATAAATCTGTGTAGTGTTGATATCGGATTGCGGTGGTTTTAGGTTTCCCTCCGGGACGGATCTCATTTTTTGATGCATCAATTCCTTGATTAGCCCGGACATCAAATAAATCACATACTCCAATGAGTGAACAATTCAAATTTTCTTGGGTCATAAATGTTTCGAACTGTTTATCAAGTTTGTTGTTGCGGGCATTTTCTGATACAATATCTGTCCATCCTTTTGTGGCAAAGCCTGCTCCTCGTATCAAATGTGAACCGCGACCGCCATACCCGATGATCCCTATATTTAGATGGCGGCTGTCAGACAGACCACTTATGATAGTTGGTACTGATTTTTCTTGAACAAGATCAGACAACAAATTAGCTTTTTTCAGTGCATCTCTGCGAATTTTTTTCCACAGATTAACCAAAAACAGACCAAAAATGGGAACAGTTGCCAATCCCTTTAGTAATTCCCGGCGTTTCAAATTTATTCTCTTTTCTTCACTCGTATTATTGCTCATGATTTATCTCCGTTAGTTTGATTTTGGATTGGACAGAAATCGATCCAAACCAATAACATGGCTTGAGTGAAACGAATGAATTACCCATAACGCACATGCTTCAATAAGATTTTTATTTACAATTATATAACTACCCTCTCCAGGTTTAGAATATTCCAAGCCCAAAAGTGGAGGGGCAAATAAGTAATATAGAATAACAAATCCCATTCCAATTAATGCTGTATATCGGCACAATAATCCTAACATCAATGAAGCTCCTACTATTGCGAGTCCCCACATATTCACATAGTCTGAAATACTCAATAAAGTCGGGTTAGAAACAATTGTTTCTGCTAATCCTGAAAACGGTCCTTTAGAGTCCAGTAGATAAGCAGCTGAAGACCAATAGGGATTAATGATTTTAGACACTCCTTCATATAAAAAATGCCAGCCGATTAGCACACGTAGGGTGACTAAACCATACAACTGATATGCGTTTTTAATTATCGATGAATCTAAATAATTCATAATATTTATGTCTCCTCCAAACTAAGAAATAGACGTATGTGGATACAAATCATAAGGCCCATCCATGCTTTGAAACAAGATATAATTATACCACAATAAAAAATGGGTCTAATTTAGAAAGCAATTCGACCTTGTAGGTTCTTTTACTGCCATTTGATTTTCCTATTATTTACACAATGGGGAAATTCCCTAGAAAACACTATTTATTGATGGAAGGATTTTCTTTATTGTTCAGGTTTAAATGTTTTTTGTCTAATTTCCTCTTTGTGAAAATGTGAAAGATTATTATTGAGTCAATGTGTCTTTCATTAAATCATAAATACTATCTGCCAAAGATTAGGAATACACCTGATTAATAAAGGAATTCCTTTTCTCACTTAAGCCTCTCAAACTAAATTTCGAACCAATTCTACTGTTTTCTTTTTTAAATGAGTTCAAAACCAAAACAAGTTACATATCAGAATTATTTAAAAATTCCTGATTTGTTGTCCCTCCAAAATCCTCTTAGCATTGAAGCAGGAGAACTTGCTCATGATGAAGATGAGACGGTTATGCTAGCCACCATTCTAACTATGATAAAAAAACGAAACCAATCATGATAGAAAATGCACAAAAATCACCTTATGTTT